>Ga0068856_100005818_pt1 | contig 12154 bp, 11 predicted proteins | sample KBSCornC62_FD_66595 | JGI IMG/M metagenome (GOLD analysis project Ga0068856, IMG submission 66595) | Corn rhizosphere microbial communities from Kellogg Biological Station, Michigan, USA - KBS Corn C6-2 | ecosystem: Host-associated > Plants > Roots > Rhizosphere > Soil ...
GGCCAACAACATGGAGTTCGATTTCCTGTTCGACCGGGAGCGTCGCCTGCTGTCCATCGGCTATCGCGTCGCCGAGGATGCCCTCGATCCCAGTTGCTACGACCTGCTGGCGTCCGAAGCTCGGCTCGCAAGCTTCATCGCAGTTGCGGCCGGAGACGTGCCGGCTCGCCACTGGTTCCGCCTGGGCCGCGAAGTGACGCCGGTCGGGCGCGGCGCGGCGCTTGTGTCGTGGTCAGGCTCAATGTTCGAGTATCTCATGCCGTCGCTGATCATGCGCGCACCGCTTGGCAGCCTGATCGAAAAGACCAACGACCTGATCGTCCGGCGGCAAATCGACTACGCGGCGGGAATCGGCGTGCCATGGGGCATCTCCGAATCGGCCTACAACGCGCGCGACAAGGAGCTGACCTACCAATATTCGAACTTTGGCGTCCCGGGACTGGGCTTCAAGCGCGGTCTGAGCGAGAACGTTGTCATCGCGCCTTACGCGACGGCCTTGGCAACCATGGTCGATCCCGCCGCAGCGACCGCCAACTTCACCCGTCTGGCGGCACTTGGCGGCTGCGGCCGTTATGGCTTCTACGAGGCGCTGGACTTCACCCCAACGCGCCTGCCGGAAGGCAAGCTCATGGCTGTCGTGCTCGCCTACATGGCCCACCACCAGGGCATGACAGTGCTCGCCATTGCCAACGCGCTGCTCGATGGAGTGATGCGCACGCGCTTCCATGCCGAGCCCATGATCCAGGCGACGGAGCTTCTCCTGCAGGAACGCACCCCGCGCGATGTCGCCGTTGCCCACCCGCGCGCAGAGGAGGTCGGCGTCAGCGCCACGGCCGATAATCGGGAAGGGCCCGTCGTTCGCCGCCTGCATAATCCGCATGCCGCCAGCCCCTCCGTGCACCTGCTGTCCAACGGACGTTACTCCGTGATGCTGACCGGGGCGGGTTCTGGCTACAGCCGATGGGCCGAGCACGCCGTCACGCGCTGGCGCGAGGATACAACGCGTGACGATTGGGGAAGCTATGTCCTGCTGCGTGACGTCGCAAGCGGCAAGGTATGGTCGGCGACCTGGCAGCCATGTGGCACACGACCTGACGGCTACGCTGTCATGTTTGCGGAAGATCGCGCCGAGTTCGTGCGCCGTGACGGCACGCTTAAGACGACCCTCGACGTCGTCGTGTCGCCGGAGGAGGACGCAGAAGTCCGGCGAGTCTCCATCGCCAATACGGGTGCCGAATCTCGCGACATCGAGCTTACGTCCTACGCCGAGATCGTGCTGGCACCACCGCTCGCCGATTCGGCACATCAGGCTTTCTCCAAGCTATTCGTCCAGACCGAATACCTGGCGAGCGCCGGCGCCATCCTGGCGACACGCCGTCGCCGCAGCCCGAGTGATCCCGAGCTGTGGGCCGCCCATCTGTCAGTCGTCGACGGTCAGGTGCTCGGCGAGGTCGAGATCGAGACTGACAGAGCCCGCTTCATCGGCCGCGGTAACAGCGTCGGCAACGCCATAGCCGTGATCGACGGACGACCGCTATCCAATACCGTCGGAACCGTGCTCGATCCAGTATTCGCACTGCGCCGACGACTGCGGATTCCTGCGGGCCACACGACGCGGATTGCATTCTGGACGCTCGTGGCATCCTCGCGCGCCGCCGTGCTCGACTTGGTCGACAAACACCAAGACACCAATGCCTTCGAGCGGGCGGGCACGCTGGCCTGGACCCAGGCGCAAGTGCAGTTGCGTCACCTCGACACGACGCCAGAACAGGCCAGCTTCTATCAACGTCTGGCGGGACATGTGCTTTATGCCAATCCGCTATTGCGTTCGCCGCCGGATACGATCCGCCGAGGCCTGGCCGGACAACACCTCCTGTGGGCGCACGGCATCTCGGGCGACGTGCGCATCGTGCTCGTACGCATCGATGAAGTCGAGGATGCGGGCATCGTCCGTGAGCTGTTGCACGCCCGTGAACATTGGCGTCTCAAGGGGCTGGTGGTCGATCTCGTGATCCTCAACGAGCGCGGTGCCTCGTATGTGCAGGACCTGCAGATCGCACTGGAGACACTGGTCCGCACGAGTCGGCCCCGAACTCATCTCGGGTTCGAGGGTGAGATGGGCGGCGTCTTCATCCTGCGCAGCGATCTGATCTCGGCGGAGACTCGTGCCCTGCTGCTCGCCGTCGCTCGGGTGGTTTTGCTCGGTCGGCGCGGCAGCCTGGCGGAACAGCTCAATCGCATTCAGACCTCTCGCGGGGTACTGCCACCTCCCAAGCGAAATCCCGCGTCGGACACTGATCCTCAGGAAAATTCGCGGCCAGTCGGCGCGTTGCCAGAACTCCAGTTCTTCAACGGCCTCGGGGGCTTCTCACCTAACGGCCGCGAGTACGTTACCGTGCTTGGGGCGGGACAATCGACGCCGGCACCGTGGATAAATGTCGTCTCCAACGCGTCGTTCGGCTTCCAAGTTGCGGTGGAGGGCGGCGGCTATACCTGGTCGCAGAACAGCCGGGACAACCAGCTTACCCCTTGGTCGAACGATCCGGTCAGTGACCGGCCCGGCGAAATCGTCTACGTGCGCGATCTGGACAACGGCAATCTTTGGACGCCGACGGCGCTGCCGATCCGTCATGAATCGGCATCTTATATCGTTGCGCATGGGCGAGGCTACAGCCGCTTCGAGCTGACAGTGCACGGCATCCAGCTCGAAATGCTGCAGTACGTCCCGCTGTCGGACTCGATCAAGATCTCGCGGCTCACCATTCGCAACGCCTCCGACCGCCCGCGCCGGTTATCGGTCACCGCGTTTGCCGAATGGGTGCTCGGTCTGTCGCGCGGGGCGTCCGCCCCGATGGTCATCACCGAATACGATAGCGCGACCGGCGCGATCTTCGCGCGCAATCCCTGGAACATCCATCATGGCGGGCGTGTTGCCTTCGCCGACCTGGGGGGCCGACAGACGACATGGACTGCTGATCGCACCGAGTTTATCGGACGTAATTGCACCCTCGACAATCCCGCGGCCTTGAGTGCCACCGTCCCGCTGGCGCAGCGCGCCGGCGCCGGCCTCGATCCATGCGCGGCGTTGCAGACGACGATCGAACTCGGGCCTGAGGCCACGACAGAGGTCGTCTTCTTTCTTGGTCAGGCTGGGGACGCCGGCGAAGCGCAGGCCTTGATTGAGCGCTACCGCGCCGCCGATCTGGATGCCGCCTATCGCGAGGTCGTCGGCTACTGGGATGATACGCTAGGCGCGGTGCAAGTGAAGACGCCCGATCCTGCCATGGACGTCATGCTGAATGGCGCGCTGCTCTATCAGACGCTGGCCTGCCGCTACTGGGCGCGTTCGGCGTTCTATCAGGCGAGCGGCGCCTATGGTTTCCGCGACCAGCTGCAGGACGTCATGTCCTTGATGGTCGCGAGGCCAGCAATCGCGCGCGAACACATCCTGCGGGCGGCGGCGCGGCAGTTCGTCGAGGGCGACTTCCAGCACTGGTGGTTCTCGCCTGCAGGCCAGGGCGTCCGTACGCGCATCTCAGACGATCGGGCATGGCTCGCGACGGTTGCGGCGCACTACGTCGAAACGACGGGCGACGCCGAGATCCTCGACGAGCAGGTGCCATTCCTCGACGGACCGTCCCTGAAGCCGGGGGAGCATGATCTTTACTTTCAGCCGGTTCAGGCCGACCAGACAGCGTCGCTATACGAGCATTGCGCGCGCGGCCTCGACCTCAGCCTCGGTAGCGGCGCGCATGGCCTGCCGCTCATGGGCACCGGCGATTGGAACGACGGCATGAATCGGGTCGGCGAGGGCGGAAAGGGCGAAAGCGTGTGGCTGGGCTGGTTCTTACACGCGGCATTCTCGGCCTTCATCCCGATCGCTGCGTCCCGAAACGAGCGTGCTCGCGCGGAAGCATGGAAGGCGCAGGCTGACGCGCTCGCTGGTGCGCTTGATCGCGAAGGATGGGACGGCAACTGGTATCGTCGCGGCTACTACGACGACGGCACACCGCTGGGTTCGGCATTGAGCGACGAATGCTGCATCGACTCCATCGCGCAGTCCTGGGCGGCAATCTCGGGGGCCGGCAATCCTGCCCGAGCAGTCCAAGCGATGGCAGCGCTCGACGACCAGCTTGTGCATCGCGGCGATCGGCTGGCGCTCCTGTTCGCGCCGCCATTCGACAAGACTCCGCTCGATCCCGGCTATATCAAGGGCTATCCGCCCGGCATTCGCGAAAACGGCGGCCAGTATACTCATGCGGCCGCCTGGTCGATCATGGGCTTCGCCGCGCTTGGCCAGGGCGACAAGGCTGCTGAGTTGTTCGCGCTCGTCAATCCGATCAACCACACCGCCACTCGTTCGGGCGTGCTGCGCTACAAGGTCGAGCCCTACGTCGTGGCCGCTGACGTCTACTCGATGCCGCCACATGTCGGGCGGGGCGGTTGGACTTGGTATACCGGCTCCGCCGGCTGGCTCTATCGGGCGGGTATTGAGTCGATCCTGGGTCTAAGGGTTCAGGGGGAATCGCTGCTGATCGACCCGTGCATCCCGAGGGAGTGGCCGGGCTTCGATATGACGCTGCGCTATCGGGGGGCGGTCTATGAAATCGAGGTCCGCAATCCGAAGAGTACCAGTCGTGGCGTTGTGGGCGCCGACCTTGACGGCGTGGCCCAGCCGCTGGTGGAGGGCAAGGCCCGGGTGCGCCTATGCGGCGATCACGACGCTCACCTGATCCTCGTGACCTTGGGATAGGCAAGCAGCATCACCGCTCCTCCCATTCGGTCCAGGTCGTGCCGATGAACTGGTAGTGCAGCTTGAGCCCGCATCTCGGCGGCCTCTTCTTGCAGGTGCACAGGTTGCACTCAATCACGATCCTTGGCTTTGCGGAGCGCGGCCTCCAGGTCCTCTTTCTCCTCGCCCCATCGCTCGTTTTCCGCTTCCAACTTCATGTCGAGCATGCTGCGGCTTTCTCGAGGTCCGCCACCTGCTTGTTTGGTATGACGGGCGCTTCGATCGCAGCTTCGCCGCTATATTGCGCGCTCCCGGCGCTCCCGTTCCTAACGTCGGTCGCGCGAACATCTATCGCCGAGCGCAGACGCGGCATTGGACGCCAAACCGCCGCCGTCCACTGGTTACCTGCCGCGCTCCAGTTCATTGGGAGGGAGAACGTCATCAAGCCGACTCATACTGGTCTTGCGGCCACCCGGACGCGCCATCTTTATCTCCGGAGCGCCGTTACCCCTAGCGGGGGGAGGCGTGCTCAGATCGGCACGCATCGGCCGATCTCGATGTAGACGCTATCCTTGTCGATGCAATCAAAACGATAGATCGATCATCACACGTGCTCACGCATTCGCCGCTTCCATCTCCGCCTTGATGCGCGCCACGGTCCCGGAGCCCACACCGAACTCAGCAGCGAGCTTGTGCTTGCCCTTGTCGCCCTTCGCGAGGGCCCTCCGGATGGCCTGCTCGGTCTTCTCATCGATCTTGGGCCGGCCCAGCGTGACGCCCTTCGCCTTGGCTCTAGCTAGTCCCGCGTTGACGCGCTGCACGATCATGTCCCGCTCGAACTCCGCGAAGGCACCCGTGACGGCAAACAGGAGCTTCCCTTGCGGCGTCGTCGTATCGAGCATTTGCTTGTCTATGAACAGGTCTACCTTGCAGCTCTCAAGGTGCTTGATGGTGTGCAGTAGGTCCGCCAACGAGCGGCCGATACGGTCGAGCGCGAAGACCATCACCACGTCGAACTTGCCGCGCCCAGCATCGGTGAGCAGCCTGTCGAACTCGGGACGATCCTTCCGGCCCTTCATGCCGCTAATACCCTTGTCGCTGTAGGTGGTGACGATCTCCCACCCGCGATGAGCTGCGATGGCTTCGAGGGCCTTGGCCTGGTTCTCGACGGTCTGCCTGTCGGTCGATACGCGGAGGTACAGGGCGGCGCGCTTCGGCTTGCTCATCGATCTCTCGCTCCGTTGAGGATGCGAGCTTGTACGCTATGAGCGGGCAGTAATCAAATGATTTCGGCCCAATCCAATCGAGCCCACAACGCCCATTGATTTCCTTGAGGTTTCTCGTGGTCAATCCGGAGGGGTTTTCTGCCCGCCCTCCAAAGGCCAACGTGTTACTATGCGAGGAGCGTCCCTGAGGGAGCGCGCTGGATGGCACCTGAAGCCCACACCGCTGTCGAGTGCATCAATGAAGCGCTGCGCCTTCTAGCCAAGGCGACGAGTGCCGTGGGCGATGACGAGCGACTACACTTGCTGGACCAAGCAGCGGCTTGGCTTGAGATCGCGAAGTACCGCATCGGCCAGAAGAGCGACCGTCCACAAGGAAGCCCGTAGGTTCTCGGAGCGGTGCCGGCGATGCCACGTATGCGGGCGCTCGGGCCGGTCATCTAATAGGCCGCGAAGGGGTACAGGGGGCCACGCCGCGCGAGCACGGGCGCTAAGCGGCTCGTGAATATTCCAGGCTGACATTCTGGACGGTCTCACAAGGGAAGCCATCACGGAAGCCCACACGAGCCGCCCTCAAGGGAAGCCCAATGACGCCTTAGCGGCGTCCACACGAACCCGCGAGGGAACCGGCGCGACGCCCGCGCGGGTGTGCCTCGAAGGTGTGCCCGGAGGGATTGCCCTTGAAGGACGCCCTTGAAGGCAGCCCGTGAGGGAGAGTGTCGAACCTGCAAGATAGTTGCCCACATCGTCCGCAGAACTGAGGGCGAGCTGTAGGTACATGGCACGCAAGCTCGAAGGGGCGGGAGCGAGTTGGGGCTCCGATGCACTGGGAGCCGGTGAGGTAGTTCTATTTAATCATCATCATTGGTCGGGTCCTTCGGCGCTCCCGAGGCCGCTAGGCCGAGGCCTGCCTTGGGAGGAAGGTGACCTTGCTGATGATTATCATGGTGATGATTGCCTTCAGGTATCCGAACATAGTCGCCGCCCGCGTCATCGTCGCCGCAGCGCCAGCGATCGATATCGACCGCGCCGCGAAATGGTCGACCAAATGCTCGCCTGGGTGATCGCGCGACATGGCGCATGGTTCTGGACCGGCCTGCAGGGAGATCAGGATCTTAAGCTCTATGCCTGACATAGCTGCTACGCTCTGCGCTGAAGCTGGAGGCGGCAACCAATCGGACGCGGCCGGTTTGATCTCATAGAGGTGCGCACCCGATACTCCCCGTTTTCGGGTGCCCTCTAGGGCCGTCGCTCACCCACCCCCATCTACCCCAGGGCGGCGGCCCGCTTTATTGGACCGTTTTGGAGCCCCTAGTTCCGCCTCAGCGCCGGCAGCATTTGCGCCCGGATCTCGGCAAGCTGTCGTAGCAATGCCTCGAGGGCGGCGGCGTGCAAACCCATGTAGATGCTGACCGGCTTGCCTGCACCGCGACCTGCAGCGGCGGAAGATGCATCCTTGTCCTCCGTCGATCGGCGGAAACTTCGTAAGTAACCGCCCATCCCTGTGGCGCGGCAGACGAGGGCCGATCCCACTCGTCCTTGACTTCCGTCTTCACCGTCTCCTCCTTTTCTGGAAAAAACTGGGCTCGTTCTCGAAAATTTCACCCGACAACGGAAGGCAAGCAAGTCGGTTTTAACTCCCTTTCCGGCCATCTCGCCCAGCAAGCTCTCTCCGTTGCCCTGCGCCTTTGCCGCGCCGCGGCTGGTTACGTACGGTGGTGCTGACCTCAGCCTCTAGCAGGCAACCAATCGCGCGCAGCCGGTAGGTGCGCACTCGGCCTTGCCCGGTCACGGGTGCCTCTAGGCCGCTGCTCGCACCCCACTCCGTCGGGGGCGGCCCGCTTCATCCTGCCGACAGGCTAGTGCCGCTTCACTGATGGGAACATCTGCGCCCCGAATCTCATGCGGCCGTCGTCTCTCATGGCGCCCCAGACGATGGCCGCTGATTCTCGCGCTCGATGTCGTCCTCGATCTCGGCGTTCAGAGCTTCGTCCTTCTCGTAGAAGAAGTCGTCGAGCAGATCGTCGACGTAGCCCCAGACGGCCTGGTTCACCTGTTTCGCCGAGATTCGGTACTTCTCGCGATAGCGGTCGAGCACCTGTCGGATTTCGTACTTGGCATCCAGCTTGTCCTGCTCGAGCTGGCGCAGCTGGTCGAGGGGATCCGGCCAAGTGGCATTGCGTGGCCAATCGCCCGGGAGCTGAAGCTGGCCGCTCATGCGGCACTCCCTCGGCGACGTGGCCGAGACCTCGGCGCCGGACCACGTTTTGCCGGTTCGCGCCGGCGGCTGGCGGCGGCCGGACGCTGCTCAATGGAACCCCCGACTCCGCTTGATTTCAGGCTGCGTCGCAGCGCGGCCATTAGGTCGATCACCTTGCCGTCGTCGTTTGCTGCCGGCCGGGCGCGGGGGACATGACCCTTCTTCTTCTCCTCGATCAACTCGAGCAGCGCATCGCTCGTAGCGATCGACGAACTCGGCAGGATCGAATTCGCCGGCCTGCTGGTCGACAATCTTTTCCGCGATGGCCAGCATCTGCGGGTCCGGCATGGGCAGCGGCACATCAGGCATCTGGGCCACGTCGCGCACCTCTTCGGCAGTGCGCAGCGTGGTCATCAGCAGGCCGCTCTCTTCAATCTCGATCGCGCAAATCCGCTCGCGGGTGCTCATCACCAGGCGGCCGATCGCCACCTCTTCATCGCCTCGCGGATCACGGCGAAGGCTTCGACACCGGTCTTTCCACTCGGGACCAGGTGATAGGGCATGTCCCAATAGAGCCGGTCGATGCTCTCGCGCGGCACGAATTTTTCGATGTCGAGGATGCGTGTACTCTCGAGCTTCACGCGCTCGAAGTCTTCCTTCTCGAGCAGTACGTACTCGTTTTTCGCGACAGCAAAGCCTTTCACCAAGTCGCCGCGGGACACATCCTCCCCGGTGCCGGCGCCCACCGTCTTCATCTTGATGCGGTTGCCGGTAGCCGGATTGAAGCGGACGGTCTCGGCCTCGCTGGTGGCCGGATACAAGGCAACAGGACAGATCACCAGGGAGAGGCGCAGGTGGTCCTCCCACGACGGACGAACAGCCCATTTCAAACCCCTCGACGAGGCTCCTTCCCCAAGGGCCTCAGCGCGGACTCAATGGCTGACCTAATGGCGAAGTTCCGGCGGCATCGACGGCGCTAGAAGCGGTGAGAACAGCGGACGAACGGCCGCTAGGTCTTGGAGTGCGTGTGCTCGAGTATGGAAGCCGGACATAAAAAAAGAAGCCTTCTGTGACGGCCCACGGCCCGTAAAAAATCCGGCTGGAAAAGCGCTAGACGCGCAGCTTTTCGGCCTTCTGGGAAATTTAAGCGCTGCTATGACTTCCGATCTTACCGACCTCGCCCGCCAGTATCGAGCCCGAGCGGAAGAATGCCGGGAGAGGGCCTCAGCCGCTGTCACCGAGGAAAGGCGTCAAAGCCTGCTCCAGATTGCCGAAACCTGGGAGCGCATGGCCAAGTGGGAAGCGCAGCCCCACCCGCAGAGAACCAGTGGAAAGAGCCTGAAGCCGGCGAAGTCTCCTAAGCCACACGCCTGATCAGTCCGCGCAGGTCGGGCCCGTCGACAAGCTCAGGTGGCCCCGCTTACCGCCCGATGTGTCTAAGGGTCTCGGTGGGTGCGAGCCAGCGGGGCTGCATCGCCGAGTGTGCCGGTGGCAGACGATCTGCGGGAAGATGAAGCCTCACCACCTGCCAGTCGCGGCGCGCTTGATCTGCGTTGACCGACCGGGACCGCGAAATTCTTGCGCTCTTGGCTAAGCGCGCGACCCATGAATGCGGCCTTGTCTATACGGCGGTCGAAATCGAGGCGGCGAATGGGTGGTTTCGGCAAGTCCCCCTCCATGTTGTGAAGGGAGCGGGCCAGCACGCCGATGCGCCCGGCGCGCTCCCCCCTTGGCTATCGCACCCACCGGCTACCGGCGGCCCGCAAGCCGAGATTCTTCGCGGGTTCACGGTGGAGACTTCCCCTCCCGTTCAGGTGCTCGAAGAGATGGCCGCCGTCCTCGCAAAGTACAGGGGAGGCTCGAACGCGTTTTGAGCGGTCGGGGCTCCTGGACACTTGGGGATAGCGGGGCACCGGGGCTATGAATACCGAAGACCTATACGCCTTCTCCGAACAGGCCACATGCACGCGCAGGGCATCGTCGATACCATTGCCGAACCGTTGCTCGTGCTGGATGAAAGCCTCTGCGTACAGAATGCCAGCCGTTCTTTCTTTGAGACCTTTAAGGTCGATCGCTACGAGACAATCGGAAGGCCGATCGCCGAGTCGGTGCAAGCCGGCGCCGCCAGCGGTAGTGCCCTAATTTGGAAGCGCCACGGCGATGGCCACCAAGACCCCGACTGTTGTCATTAGCGCTGAGATAAATATCCATTCCTGCTGGCTAGCCCGCTGCGGCGAAAGCACAATGAGCGCAAGGACCGCTGCGATTCCCAACAAGACTGCTCTGAGGATGGTCACTACGCTCTCCGGCTTCTCGTTCGCTTGCCGGCCACGATGACCGCCCGAACCGCATTCAGCGGATGCCGGCGCGCAGGGCCTAGTAGGCGATAACCCATTCTAAGGGCGTTTGGATGGCGCTGTCACAAATTACGAACGGATGCTGCGGCGCTAAAGGTCGAACTCCCGCTTGAGCGTGCGCAACGCGTCGACCAGTTGTTCTAGCGCCGCACGGTACGCCAAGGGGGGCGCCGACAAGTGGACGCGAACGCTCTGGGCCGCAGAACGGGCGTCGTCCACTTTGACCTTGATGGACTCGTCTCCACCACTAACGACGACAAAGGGCCAGTCTTCAGTTTTCAGCTGGGCATCCAGTTCAATCCGCAGCTTCTCATCGGTCGGGCGAGAGAGCACGAACTCGGCGTGCTCGATCAGTTGGCTGAGCATGGTAAACAGGCGGATCATGGAAGGCGGCATTACCTGTTCTCCCTGTCCTCGTGGAGCGACGATGGCCCGAGCGTAGTCGCTTTCTGGATAGAGCCGAATCTCATGTAGCCAATGCGCGACCGCGGCATCGTCCAATGACGATCGGAGTCCTCTGCATGCGGGGGTGGTTTGCCGCGAGCGCGCGGCCGTGGCAATTATCAGATCCTGGCGTGTCCAAGCAGCGCTGTTAGCGCGTCTGGACGCCCATGCCATCCCTCTCAGCCTGCCGTAGTGCTTGAGCCAGAGCGTCTGCAAAGCAGGTGTAGCGAAATTCCCTGAAGTGGAAATAGTCAACCGGCACGCACCTGATCCCGTAATGGGCCATCTGGCCGGCTGCGTCTTCGGTCGAAAGAGGGGTATCGACAGGCTTTGTCGTGCTCATGGTTAATCTCCTTGATCAAAATCTGACTACGGAGTTCCCGCCAAGCCCCGTCATGATGGACGGCGATGCGTAAGGTGCGCCGTCAGAACTGCTTGCCTTGCATCCAGGCCTCGACGTCACGGTCGGCCTGCTCCGCCGAAATGCTGGATCGTGTTTGGATCATTGAGCTCAATTGGCCCCTGGTCTTGATCGTCGAGCAATCGAAGTTCGTCAGGAACTTCCATTTTTGCTGGGCGTCTTTCATGTAGCCCGTTTTGCGCGCCACGACATCGGCGGCTTCACTGCCCTGAAAACCGAACATGAGGATCTCCGGAGAGCTGGCATTCCCAGAGAAAACATCGATCCGGGATGGTCGGAAGCTCTCGCGTCGTTTTGAGGTGGCCCTTGAGACTGCGTTCTTCAAGGAGCCGATTGCGGCACAAGCGTCCCGTGGGTCACAAGAGCCCCGTGGGTCAACTGTCATTGGGCGCCAAGGGATCATTCTCAAGCCTAGCGGGACAGTTGATCTGCCTTTCGCTCCCACCCTCGACAGTGGACTTGGATTTGGTTGAGCTGATCCCCATCTTCATTGAAGAGGCTGGATCATTTAGCCCGTTCAGTTCTCGCTTTCCCTGTTGCGTGATTGTCGGCTACGCGCCTCCGCGCGAACACCGGTCTTTCGGCCGGTGAGAATGGCCGCTCGCCGGCCGCGAAGGGACATCCCGTGAATATGCCAGCCAACACCAAGCCCTGGATACAGGGCGCTGTCGTCGGCGCCATCGCACTCGCCATAATCGGTTTTAGTTGGGGTGGCTGGGTGACTGGCGGCACGGCGGCCAAGGACAGCGTCGCTGCTGCACACACTGCCGTGGTCGC
>Ga0068856_100005820_pt1 | contig 12149 bp, 8 predicted proteins | sample KBSCornC62_FD_66595 | JGI IMG/M metagenome (GOLD analysis project Ga0068856, IMG submission 66595) | Corn rhizosphere microbial communities from Kellogg Biological Station, Michigan, USA - KBS Corn C6-2 | ecosystem: Host-associated > Plants > Roots > Rhizosphere > Soil ...
CCGCTTCGATATTTACGTCGGCTCCCCGCGTGAACAGAGATACGAGCCCGACCGCAGCCAGACCCGCGCCAATTCCGCCAAACCCGCCGGCCAGCGGATGTCCTGAGCCTAATCCAGCGACCGAACCGATGGTGCCGCCTGTTGGTATCGCGACCTCCGCGGTCTTCCCTGCATTACGCGTCTTGTCTTTATCTTGTTCAATCGTTCCTTCGCCGTTCTTCACGTCCTGCTTGCTGGCGCCGGGCAATCCACTGACCATGCCCGGGATCTCAACCACAGTGCCATTGGGGAAGATCATCGACGTGAAGTGCATATCGAGCTGAGCTTTGCCCTTCACGCGTCCGGCGCGAACCACACGATCGACCATTCCCTGTACGAAAACGCCTGCCGGAACCAGAACGCGATTCCCGACGACCACCGGGAAAGTAGAGGATAGGTAGACGCCGTCTCCTGCCCTTGCGCTCTTCGTGTTGACCGAACTGCGCAGTTGGAGCAGGACCTTGGTGCCCGCAGGGATGGTGTAGGTCTTTTTAGCTGCCGGTATGGCCGTTGGAGTCACAGCTGCAGGAACTCCCTGAGATGTTGGTTCGGCAGGGCGAGAGATCTGATCTGAACCAGATGCCGGTGCCTGAGCAGATGAGAACCTGCCTTGTCCGGCCATCAGTGCGATTGCTGCAGCCAACAATGCTAACGACGGATGAGACGCGCGCATCCCGCCCTCCAATGCCCTATATGAGATAGACGGGCAGTTTTGCAGCAAAGATAGCTGCCCATTCTTTTTTTCCGGAGGCTGCAGAATCAGGGTACGCTACATTATTCGTGCATTTGGACCCTCGAACCATGGACGCTATCAGATCTGAGACCGAGAGCCGGATAGACGAGCGCCTGGCGGGTGCGGGCCGGTTTACCCGGGTGTATGCGGTGTTGCAGGATGCCATCGATTCTCACGCGTTTCCTGGGTGTGTGTTCGGCGTTCTTGCCAGGGGCAAAGTCCTGGTTTGCGACGCGCTGGGCAGCTTCACCTATGAGAGCGATGCCCAATCCGTGCGACCAGAGACGGTGTTCGATATTGCCAGCCTGACCAAAGTGGTTTCGACTACGGCCATCACCATGGTGCTCCATCAACGTGGTGAGCTTCAGCTTGACACGCCAGTGGGTGACCTGTTGCCGGGCTTCGTTATTGGGCGGCCGGATTCTGCATTGGCCCGGCGCGTTACCTTGCGGCACCTGCTCGCGCATAACTCCGGGCTACCCGGATATGTGGAGTTTTTCAGGAAGGCAACGACATCATCTGCACTTCTTCGGGCGTGCCTGGAATTGCCGATTGAAGCCGCTCCAGGTGAGCGCGTCGAGTACTCGGATCCGGGATTCATTCTGCTTGGGAAGGCCCTGGAGATACTAAATCGTGAATCGCTTCCCGGCGCGGCCCGTAAGGAGGTTTTCGAGCCACTGGGCATGTCGTCGACGGGCTTCTGCCCTGTTCGTCCGCAAAGACAGATGATTCCGCCAACTGAGATCGACAGCACATTTCGGCACCGCACGATCCAGGGCGAAGTGCAGGACGAGAACGCGTGGATACTGGATGGGATTGCCGGACATGCGGGTCTCTTTTCCAACGTTCCGGATCTTCTGCGCTTTGCGGCGGCGGTGTTGGCAGGTGAGGGCAAGGCGGGTGTAGGCTCTGGGCTTTTCAAACGTGAGACTGTTGAGCTTTTTTCCGAGCGGCAGGGACCAGATGGAGGTTCGCGGGCGATCGGCTGGGATACCCCCTCGGCGGAATCGTCGGCGGGTAGGCACTTTTCCCCGCACTCGATCGGGCACCTGGGCTATAGCGGCTGTTCGCTATGGATCGATCTCCAAGCTTCAATTGGAGTGGTTCTGCTGACGAACCGCACCTGGCCGGACCGGAAGAATCAGGCCATCAAACGGGTTCGGCCTGCCTTCCACGATGCTGTTCGGGAATCCCTCTAATTCGTTTGATCGCATGACATTAAAGTGATATCCGACTTCAGCAGAATCTTGCTGCTCTTGCTCAAATTGCAGATACAATAGATTGTGGGGACAGACTTTGATGTTAACGAGTACGACGACGCACGAAGGCGCCGGCGCCCATGGGAAAGAGGAAGCTAAAACGGATTCCGCTTCCCTCCTCCAGCACCTGACCACTGAAAGCCAAAATGAAGCATCGCAAGGCTTTGATACAAAGTCGGCGCTGGAGATCGCTCGCATCATCAACCATGAAGATGCCAAGGTTGCCGCGGCGGTGAAGAAGGCTCTCCCTGAAATCGCCCAGGTCATCGACCACGTAGCCAGATCTCTTCGCGACGGTGGCAGACTGATCTACATCGGTGCAGGTTCCAGCGGACGGATTGCCGCCCTGGATGCCTCTGAGTGCCCCCCGACCTACTCCACCGCTCCCGGGCAGGTGCAGTACATCATGGCTGGTGGTCCGAAGGCCCTAGCCTCGGCCGTTGAGGTAAACGAGGATTCAGAGGAACTTGGTCAGCGCGACATTGCGCGGCGCAGACCTACTCGTAAAGACGTCGTGATCGGGCTCTCGGCATCGGGACGGACCCCTTACGTTGTGTCCGCCACTGCATATGCCCGCGCCCGTGGAGCGTTTACGGCCGCCGTCACCTGCAACCAGGGAACTCCGATTGCCGGCGCAGCGGATATCGCCATCGTGGCCGAAGTTGGTCCAGAGGTCATTTCGGGCTCTACGCGCATGAAGGCCGCCAGCGCACAGAAGATGATCCTGAATATGATCACGACCGGCGCGATGACGCGACTGGGGTATGTCTACGAAAACCTGATGGTCAACGTACACATGCAGAATTCGAAGCTGGTCGAGCGCGGCATTCGCATTCTTACGCGCGCATGCAATATTGACCGCGAAACGGCCGTGCAGACCATCAAGAGCGCAGGACGCAGCGTCCCTGTGGCCTTGGTGATGTTGAAGGCGAAGGTAGACAAGCCTGAGGCTGTCCGCCGCCTTGCCAAGTCTGACGGGAATGTTCGGCTTGCGATTGAAGATAACGTCCTCGAGCTTTAGCCCGATCTGGAAGACTCACGACAACGTTTGCCATTGATCTGAGAGCGATCATTCCGTTCTCAGAGTGGTCATCGGGTCTGCTCCTGCTGCCCTGCGCGCCGGCACATAGGAGGCGAGCATGGCAACGAACAGGACGAGAGCTACGACTGCCGTTATAACGACGGGATCGGCCGGGCTGACTTGATAGATGAGCCCGCGCACAACACGGCTTAGGCTGAGCGCCAGTATCACTCCCAAAATAGTTCCCGGGACGGCCAGCTTGGCGCACTGCGCGAGGACCATCCGCAAGAGGTCACCTCGCTGGGCACCGAGGGCAACGCGGAGACCGAACTCCGATGCTCGCTGACCGACGGTGTAGGAGATGACTCCGTAAGCTCCGATCGCCGCCAGAATAATTGCCAGACCCGCGAACAATGAGACTAACGCGAACGTGAATCGCGGAGTGGACACGGAGGAGACTGCAACCTCGTCCATCAGCTTCACATCCGCAACGGCCAGTCCCGGGTCGAGTTGACGGACGGCTTGGCGCAACTCGTCGATGGCCTGACGTGGATCTGAGCGGGTCCGAATTGCAATCGACATTTCCGGTTGCGGCGCCTGATTCTCCGGCCACCAGAACGCCGGTTCTGCACCCGGACTGTTGGGCCGGTCCTTGACATCCCCGACTACACCGACGATTCTCAGCCAGTCCGAGTCCTTTGTTGGATTGTCCGCAAACGACATCCGTTTGCCGACCACATCCTGGCCGGGCCAGTACGTCGCGGCCATGGCATGGTTGATGATCACTGTTGGCTGCGCGTCCTTCTTGTCCGCATCTGTGAAGGATCGGCCCGCTATTAACGGGATTCCCATCGCGGTGAAATAACCGGGGGTGGCCATGTGGTACCTAGCGTGGAAGTCTTCTCCCGGACGCGGCTTCTTCCCTTCAATCGTGAAGCCGGTGTTCTCGTCATAGCCCGTCCATGGTAAGTCACTACCCGCGCCGGCGCTTTCTACTCCTGGTGTGGCGTTCAGCTTCGCAACCAGGTCGCTGTAGAATCTCGCGGTCTGCTCGCCCGACTTGTACTGCGCGCGAGGCAATGAGAGTGTCGCTGTTAGAAGGTGATCTTGCTTAAAACCGGGGTCGAGATGGATCAGGTTCAGAAACGTTCGCAACATCAGCCCTGCTCCGATGAGCAAGACGGAGGCAAGCCCAACTTCCGCGACCACCAACGCGCTTCGGAGCCGATTCTGATGCCTGCTGGAGGTTGTTCCGCGAGCCGATTTCTGCAGTCCATCCTTAGGATCGGTTCGGGAAGCTTGAAGCGCAGGCGCGAGACCGAAGAGGATTCCGGTTGCCAGGCTGACGCCGAGCGTGAACAGGAGCACCGGCCAGCTCACGTGAATGTCGTTGGCGCGCGGGAAATCCGCGGGCAGCAGCATCACTAATGCCCGCACTCCGGCGAACGCTATGAGCAGGCCCAGCGTTCCTCCTGCGCATGAGATGATCAGACTTTCCGTGAGCAATTGCCGCACCACTCGTAACCTCGGAGCGCCCATAGCCAGACGCACAGCAATTTCACGCTGCCTAGCCGAGGCACGCGCCATGAGAAGATTTGCTGCGTTTGCACAGGCGATCAGGAGGACAATTCCCACCGCGCCGAGCAGCACAAGAAGCATCTGACGGGCGGTTCCCACAACTTCCGCATAGAGAGGAACCACGAGCACACTCCATCCGGCGTCTCCATCTGGATGTTCGCGCCCGAGTTGGGCCATGATGGAATTCATCTCGGCTCGCGCTCCCTCGGCCGTGACGCCAGATTTGAGACGTCCTATGCCTTCGATGAAGTGCGATCCACGCTGAGTTGAATTCCCCGCAAACGAAAAAGGCCACCACACATCAACGCTCTCGCCATATGCGACGGAGTGATACTCATTGCCGGGATGCTCAGTACCGGCAGGCATGACCCCGATCACCGTGAACGGTTGCATGTTCAGGGTGATTTTGCGGCCGATAATGTTCGGGTCGGATCCAAATCGTGTTCGCCAGATGCGATCGCTGAGGATTACCCGTAGGCCGTTCCCGGGAATCTCTGCCTGGTAATCGAACTCGCGTCCCAATTCAGGTCTGAGCCCTAGTACGCGGAAATACCCTGACGTGATTCGAAAACCGTTCAACTTCGCGGGTTCCCCATCGCCGGAGATCTGCACATCTCCACGTGTAAACGCTGCAATTGATTCAAAGGAGTGATTGCGTGCTCTGAAGTCGAGGAAGTCCCACGGGTTCAGCGGAAATTTCGGATAAGTGGGATTTGAGAGAAATAGCCGAACCAGGCGCTCCGGCTGTTCGTACGGCAACCGCTTCAGCAGCACGCCGTTGATTACGCTGAAGATTGCGCTGTTTGCGCCGATGCTCAGGGCCAGCGTGAGGATCATGACAATCGAGAAGGTTGGGTTCCCCACGAGCTGCCGAACTGCGTACTTTGCATCATCCAGCGTCAGCTCGATGAAGCCGGTGCCGCGGGCCTCGCGACAATCCTCTTTCACCTGTTCGTGTCCGCCAAATGCCATTCTCGCTGCCCTCCTCGCTTGTTCTTGAGACATGCCGCGCCCGATGTATTTCTGAACTTCGCGATCGAAGTGAAAATGCAACTCTTCGTCGAGGTCGCGCTCAACTTTGTTGCGCTGGAAGAGTGAGCGGGCGCGAAAGCGCAGGTCGTCAAGCATGGGCTACGCTCCTTCGAGGATCTGTTCGATGGCGAGGGAGAGCTTTCGCCAAGCAGCCGTCTCCGATTCCAGTTGCTTGGCGCCACTGCGCGTCAGTTCGTAGTACTTTGCGCGACGGTTGTTGTCAGACGTTCCCCAACGCGCTTTGATCCAGCCCCGCCGCTCCAACCGATGCAGAGCGGGGTAGAGAGATCCCTGCTGGATGCTGAGCACTTCGCTTGAAACCTGTTGTACGCGCTCGGAAATTGCCCAGCCATGCTGAGGCCCGCTCAGAAGCGTTCTCAAAACGAGTAGATCCAGCGTTCCCTGCGGCAACTCAATCCGACCTGTCAATGCGCTGCTCCCCTTTTACTTCGACATGAGCATATGTCGTGCTGTTGTCGAAGTGCAAGGGAAGCCATCGGAATTGTGACGAATCGTGCTCAGGCCTGGGATGAGGGCTCCTATTTTGCCGAATAATCCTCGAGCAGTCCGCTGGTCTGCAGGGCTTTACACTTAAGAGAAACGGAGCCTTGGAACCCTTCATGGACAAGTTTGTCATTCGCGGCGGCAATCCGCTGGTTGGAACAATTCGCGTGTCGGGCGCGAAGAATGCTGCTCTTCCGTGCATGGCCGCGGCCATTCTCACCGAAGAAGAGGTGATTCTCGAAAACATTCCCGACGTGCGCGATATTGAAACTGAACGCAAACTCCTCATGGCCATGGGGGCAGAGGTCGAGCTTGGAAATGTGGGAGACCACCGGACGCGCATCAATTTCCGCACCCTGTCCAGTCCAGAAGCCAAGTACGAAATCGTTAAGACGATGCGGGCGAGTTCGCTGGTTCTGGGTCCGCTGGTCGCGCGAGCGGGAATGGCTCGCGTTGCCATGCCTGGCGGCTGTGCTATCGGAGGCCGTCCGATCGATCTGCACATTAAGGGCCTCGAGAAGATGGGGGCCACGATCGCACAGGAGCACGGTTATCTTGAGGCGCGGGCCGACAAGTTGAAGGGGGCGCACATTGTTTTCGACAAGATTACGGTGACCGGAACCGAAGACCTGCTGATGGCCGCAGTACTGGCTGAAGGCGAAACCCTGATGGAGAACTGCGCTCGGGAGCCCGAAGTTTGTGATCTGGCAGCGCTGCTGAGTGCGATGGGCGCCAAAGTGGAAGGCGCCGGCACATCAACGATCCGCGTCCAGGGCGTTACGAGCCTGGGTGGAGCACGTTACTGCATCAATCCTGATCGCATCGAAGCGGGGACATTCTTGATCGCCGGTGCAATCACGGCAGGAGATTTGACCATAGCTCACTGCAATCCTGATCATCTCGGTGCGGTAATCTCGAAGCTCGGTGAGGCCGGGGCGAAGGTTGAGATCACTGCTCCTGATACCGTACGCGTACGCAGCGGCGGAAAGCTCAGTGCGGCGGACATTTCAACCGAGGAGTACCCTGGGTATCCCACCGACATGCAGGCCCAATACATGGCTCTGGCGACGCAGGCCGATGGGGTCAGCATCATCAAGGAAAACATCTTCGAGAATCGTTTCATGCATGTCCAGGAACTGGTTCGTATGGGGGCGAATATCAAGGTCGACGGGCGCACAGCGACAGTCCGCGGACCGGCACCGTTGTCTGCCGCGGCAGTGATGTGTTCTGACTTGCGCGCCTCCGCTTCGCTGGTCCTTGCTGCTCTGGTGGCTGATGGGGAATCATTTCTTGACCGCGTGTATCACATGGATCGCGGGTACGAGCGCATCGAGCAAAAGCTCGAGAGCGTGGGAGCGCAGATTCGCCGGATGGGGAACGTCTTCGGCTGATGCTGTTCAGCTCCACTATCTGCGGGAATCTCCTGCCATATTCGACCGGAAGTACCGCGAGGAGCCGGTCAGGCCGTGGAATTGCGTTTTCGGGAACCAATCGCTCAGTTACGGCGTAGTCAGAAATATGAGACTTCCAGGTGCGATGGCATGCGCGCTTTTATGCTCTTGCGCAATTGCTGGGATTGCGGAGACGACGACCACCACGTGCGACCAGACTTTGACCGCACCCCTGCATGCCCGGTCGATGCTCGATATTGACTCTCGACCGGCCGGTCTCGAAATTGTGGGCACCGATGAAGAGACGATTCACATTACTTGCCAGTCTCGGAACAACGATCCCAATAACGCAACCAGGATCCGGCTCCGTTTCTCGCCAAACGCAACAGGCGGCAAGCTCGCTATAGAGGGCAAGCATCTGAGGCATGGCAATGGACCCCAGATTCGAATTGAAGTTCCCAGGCGGACCAACTTGTCGATTCGGATGCCTGCCGGCGACATCAAGGTTGAGCAGATCTCAGGCGACAAGGATCTGGCCGTCTGGGCGGGCCAGATCACGATATCGAATCACAACTGGAACTATCGAAGCGTAGAGGCGTCGGTGAGTATCGGCCAGGTGAATGCGCCGATGTACGACGCGAATAAGGGTGGATTCTTCCGCAGCGTATCCAAGTCGAGCCAGGACGGCGAGTACCGGGTTCGCGCGCACGTCACGACAGGGCAGATCGATCTGCAGGGCAAGAGAGTGATTCCGGGAAGCGCGCCAAAACCGGACTGAGCTGAATCGAGTTTCCGGAATTCAAGACGGTCGGAATGCAAAGGATTCGTACGGTCAACGCCAGCTAACCGCGAGGTGCCAGCGGAGATGATGCTTCAGGGTCTTTGCCAGTACGGTCTCGTATTCACGAAGCTCCGTGAGCACTGGCTGCGTTTCCGATCCGAATGACGCAGGGGTTTCCGAGAGAAACCGCATCAGAGCCTTCACCGTGACCAAGCCTTGGGCGGGGTCAAACCATTGAGGCTCCGGCAGATGGCGCGCCCATCCGGGATCGCCGGCCCCCTGTTCAAGCAGCATGCACATCGAGTTTTCATCCGCAGAGAAGAACTGGAGCAGCGGCGCGACGCCCAGCGACTCGGCGAGCCGCTCCAGTGCATCTTCATTGCGTGCAAGGGCATGGCCGTTGACGAAGATGTCAAAGCCGGGGTCTTCGCCCTCCACTACGATGTATAAGCTTGCCGCCATAGGTTGACCTAGCTTCCCGCGAAGGCTCTCCGAACACCTAGTTTCGCCCAGGTTTTCCAAAGGTTCAATGGTTTCGAGACGGATGCAAGATTACGCAAGTTTCGGATGAACCCGGTTTGCTATACAACGAAATGGTTACAATTCGGACTCAAAAATGGAAACGCAACTAGAATTGAAGACACTACTTGGTGTTGGGCTGAGGGCCTTTCGTGGTGGATTGGAACAAGCTTCCGGACCTGGCGGCCATAGCCGCCCTTACGTGCGCATTCGCATCGGTCGCGCGCCAGGGTCAGACCCCCACCTCCCGTCACTGGCTGATGGGATGGGTGCTGATCGCTGTCCATTTTGCTGCGTTCATCTTTGAACCCACCGTCGGATTTTGGGGCACTCTTGCCGGGGACATAGGATTCGCCAGCCTCACGGCAGCGGGCGTTCTATTCATGTGGGCCTCTGTACCGTATCGTATGGAGCGTTCGAGCCAGTTGATGCTGGCTTCCCTTCTGGCTACGAACACGCTATATGTTTTACTCATCAACCTGGATCATCCATCCGCCTGGGCTCTGAACATCGCCGCAGTTCTGTTTGGAGCCGTACCTCTCGCAATTGCTCTGAGTGCACGTCGCGCATTTACGCATGTGCTTCGCTGGATGCTGGTCGGTCTTTACTGCCTGCTATCCGTGTTCTTGCTCGCCGTTCAAAACAGGCCCGGCAACGGTCCTGGGCTCGCGATCAACGCGGTCCTGTTCACTGTCTACTTTGGCTGTTGCATCCATGTCTGGTACAGCTACCGCGGACGGCGCAGCGCCGGTTCTCTGATAAGCATCGTTGGATTTCTGGGATGGTCTGCAGTATTCGTAATCGCACCATTCGTTGGCGCACGGATCGACAGCGAAGTTTGGAATCTTCCGAAATATGTGGTTGCTGTGGGGATGATCCTGCTTTTGCTTGAGGATCAGATCGAGCACAATAAATATCTGGCGCTGCACGACGAACTCACGGGGCTTCCCAATCGCAGGCTGTTTCTCGATCGATTGGCGCTGTCTCTGGAACGGGCTCGGCGTATGGAGTCTAAAGCTGCTCTGCTCGTCATCGACTTGAACCATTTCAAACAGGTCAACGACAGCCTGGGGCATCATGCGGGCGACTTGCTCCTGAAGAAAGTGAGCGAAATTTTTTCAAGCCGGGTGCGCCGTTCCGATACGGTTGCCAGGACGGGGGGAGACGAGTTCTCCCTGATTCTGGAGGAGCCGACGAATCGCTCGAATGCGAAGTTGGTCGCCAAGTCGCTGATGGAGATGTTGCAGGTGCCCCTGGAGGTTGGGGATCACAATGTTCAGGTGGGCGCCAGCATCGGAGTTGCGGTCTATCCTGATGACGCTGCGGACATCGAGTCGCTCTGCATTGCTGCTGATCTGCGCATGTACGACACTAAGAACGAATCACGAGATACGGCGGCCGACCGCATCCCGGTGAAGTCAGAGCGAACCCCAGAGTCGCTCGGCGGCGAAAGCTCAGGATTCAAGATAGCTGCGCACGCGCCCAAGGGTTAACTGGTCAACTGCTTAATTCCTGTCCCGCCCGCGAAATACCTCTCCGAGATTGGATTCGCGCTTCTTCGCTGTTTACCTTTGACAGTCAACGATTGATACGAGCCGATCCCCGCTCGGACTTTCTTGGGGTGAACTGCAGAACATATCAGGTCTGAGCCTGTTTTCAAGAGGGTTTTGAAGCCTGTTTCGAGATCGTTGTTGTTGTGGAACTCCGCGCAGCGAGCAGACTGCGCAACGATACACTGGCCACTTTTTGCCTGACGCAAAGGAAACGCCCGAGCAAGATGCCCGGGCGTTTGTTGTTTCGATGGCTGAGGCTAGCTTCTGCCGCCGCCACCACCACCTTGGGGTGGGCGACCGCCGCGGCGACGGCGACGGCGCCTGTTGTTGTTGGCACCGGGACCACCGGGACCCGCTGGGCGACCTCCGGCTGGCTGGCCGGCTGGGACCGGCGCACCGTCGGCGCGGTTGAAGTTGGGCTCATTCTCTTCGTCGAACTCCTCGCCGCCTTCTTCTTCGTCGAAGTCCTCTCCGCCTTCAATCAAGATCGTGCTTTGATTGGAGCGCGGCTGGCGTTCGTCGAATTCACTGCGAGGACGCGGCGGCCTGCTGGGCTGTTGAGGTGCTTCTTCAGTCCTGCCGCTGCTGTCATCACCGGAATCGCCGTTCTCGAGGGGAGCGCCGGAAGTTGCTGCCAGCTTGGCTTTCTGTTCGCGAATGAGAGCCTTGCGGCTGAGCTTGATGCGATTGCCTTCGATGGCCAAAACCTTGACCATGACCTGATCGCCTTCGCGCAGTTCGTCCTTTACTTCTTTCACGCGGTGTTCTGCAATCTCAGAGATGTGCAGCAGACCGTCCGTGCCCGGGAAAAGCTCAACGAACGCTCCGAACTCGGCGAGACGAACAACCTTGCCGAGGTACACTTTTCCGATCTCTGGAACAGCGGTGATGTTGCCGATGATCTCGAGGGCACGCTTCAGGCCGTCAGCATCCGATGAAGCGACGCTGACCTTGCCGGTGTCATCCACATCGATTTTCGCGCCGGTCTGCTCGACGATGCCACGAATGGTGGCGCCGCCCTTGCCGATCAGGTCGCGGATCTTGTCGGTTGGAATCATGAGCGTTTCGATACGCGGCGCATACTGCGAGCGCTCGGTGCGTGGACCGCTGAGTTCGGCGTCCATCTTGTCGAGCAGGAAGAGACGACCGCGCTTCGCCTGCTCCATAGCCTGCTGCAGGATTTCGCGGGTGAGTCCCCCGATCTTGATGTCCATCTGCAGAGCGGTGATTCCCTTGCGGGTTCCGGCAACTTTGAAGTCCATGTCGCCGTAGTGATCCTCAGCTCCGGCGATGTCAGTGAGGATGGCGTAGTCATCGCCCTCCTTCACCAATCCCATCGCCACGCCGGCAACTGCGCCAGTGAGCTTTATACCTGCATCAAACAAGGCCAGGCTCGCACCGCAGACCGAGGCCATTGAGGACGATCCATTGGACTCGAGGATGTCTGACACGATGCGGATGGTGTAGGGCTGTTCGGATGCGTCCGGCAACACGGCGGTAATGGCACGTTCGGCAAGTGCTCCGTGGCCCACTTCGCGACGACCTACGCCCGTCATACGTCCTGTCTCACCAACGCTAAAGGGCGGAAAGTTGTAGTGAAGCATGAAGTTCTTCTTCTTCTCGCCTTCGAACGATTCCAGCCGCTGGCCCTCGTCTGCCGTGCCAAGAGTCGCCGTAACCAGTGCCTGAGTTTCGCCGCGTGTAAACAGCGCAGACCCGTGGGTACGCGGGAGCACGCT
>Ga0068856_100005822_pt1 | contig 12148 bp, 7 predicted proteins | sample KBSCornC62_FD_66595 | JGI IMG/M metagenome (GOLD analysis project Ga0068856, IMG submission 66595) | Corn rhizosphere microbial communities from Kellogg Biological Station, Michigan, USA - KBS Corn C6-2 | ecosystem: Host-associated > Plants > Roots > Rhizosphere > Soil ...
GGACGGTTGGTGGCCGCAGAATCCTACTGTCAGCCATCCACGGTCATCGAACGTTCCCGAAGCCTCGATCATGCGGCGAATAACTGCCGTGAGAGCGCTGCGAACCTGTGCCGGCGAAATGTTATCCGGCAGCTCGCGCCGCAGCGCCATGGTCGCGAGTAAATGAAATGCGCCGAAACGATATGCAAGCGAGCGGCCGATTGCGGGGAAACTCGCGTCCGGCCCTATTAAGCGTTCCTGAATTGCGGCGTAGCGCTTGGCGCGAGCGACGATCGCAGGATGAAAGGAATCCCAGGTCTTCGATCGTTTCGATACGGTCTCGACCACGGCAATCAGCATCGGTTGAATCACGAAGCTGTTGTAGTAATCCCAGTGAAACTGCGGTCCGTCGCCATACAGTCCGTCGCCTTTGTACCATTCTTCGTGCTGGCGCACGGCATAGTCGACGCGCATGGCATCCCACGGCTCTCCCAACTGGCAGAGCAAGGCTTCTACGGTGGCGCTAAACAACAACCAGTTGTTGAATCCCGGCCGGATGACGCGAGTCGAGCGCAGCGCTTCGATCAGCCTCGGCTTGGTGGCGGCATCGAGCTTCTGCCAAAGTTCGTTGGGAGCGCGCAGGATCGCAAGCGCCAGGAATGCGGCATCCACCACGGGCTGAGAACCTTTCGTAAAGTTCATGTAGTCGGCGGATGCGGGATCGACTGCTGAAGCCATCGCACGCCGCGCCAGATCGGCGTAGCGTTGCGCCTCAGGGGAGGACTCGAGCCAGGGAGCTATTCCAGTGAGCAGCCGGCCCAGGGCTTCAAGATACGTGTATTCGCGCCGGTCCGTTGCGTTATCGTGCGGCGCTTCCACTGGCATCTCCGCTTTTAATCTTCGGTTCGCTGCGGCGTTCAACAATGGATCGGCGATGCGCTTCAGTACGGCGATCCAGTAATCTCGGTCGGAGTGTTCCGTGCTCTGCGCGAAAGCGGTGGCGCCCACGCCGGCGGAACCCGCAACAAAAAGCCTGCGGGACAGTTTCATATTTCAGGCTTATCGTATCGTGAGTCGATGGGCAGAACAGTGATGCTGGGTGTCCTTGTGGTTGCCGTACTTGCGGGTCAAAAGATTCCGGACCTGTATCACGACGAGATCCGCGGCGATGGACCTTACCTGATCGAACCGGGATGGCAGCCGCTACTAAACGGGCGGGACGTAAGCGGATGGCACGGCCTGGACGGCGCGGCGCATGAATGGTTCACATCGCGCGGCGTGATTTGGAAGCGTGTCTGGAATCCGAAGCTGCTTGTAGCAAAGCCGGAGCCGGGCGACCGAATCGTGAACGGGACTCAGGGGAAGACGGTCAATCTGGTGACCGACGCGAAATATGGAAGCTTCGAGTTGTATCTGGAGTTTATGGTTGCCAGAGGATCGAACGCCGGCGTGTATCTGCACGGGTTATATGAAGTGCAAATCTTCGATAGTTTCGGCTATGCGGGACCTTTGACCGTAGGAGACTGCGGTGGAATCTACGAGAGCCAAAACGGCGGTGGCTCGCCGCCGTCTCTCAATGCCAGCCATGCGCCGGGCGAATGGCAATCGTTTCGCATTTGGTTTTCCGCGCCGCGCTTCAACTCATCCGGGAAGAAGATTTCCAATGCCAGGATTTTGCGGGTGATTCTCAACGGTGACGTAATTCAGCAAAATGTGGACGTGCCGGAACCCACGATAAGTCACATGAAAATCCCGGAAGCCGCTACCAACCCGATTATGTTGCAAGGGGACCATGGGCCCGTGGCGTTTCGCAACATCTACGTCAAAGAGGAATCTGCTTCTCGATAGCGCGTAAAAGCTGAAGGTTCTTCGCAGCGTTGGCCACGCGATCGCCGCCCGTGGGCGCGGCGGTTTCGAGCACACAAAATCCGCTGTAGCCGATGTCGAAGATGGCTTCCAGGCAGCCTTTCACATCCACCGCGCCCTGTCCCAGATACACCTTGTCTTTGATGTGAATCTGGCCGATGCGGTCTTTCCCCAAAAAGCGAATTTCGCGCGGAACGTCGAAGTGTCCCATGTTGGTCGAGTTGCCGATGTCATACCAGATTTTTACCGCTGGAGAACCGACGCGATCGAGGATGCGCGCATTCTCTTCCGCCGATAGCGTATTTTCGATGCCGAGAATGACATTTGCCTCATGAGCTTCGGGCGCAAGCTCACGCAAGGCGGCGACCACTGAATCTATATCGCGCGAATTGGTAAGGCCGCATTTGAAAAAGAAAACCAGCTCGACGATAGACGCATTCAGCTTATCCGTAATCTGAATGGCCTGCCGAATCCAGATTTTGGCGGCGTCTGAGGATTGAAGGCAGTCACGGTGCAGAATATCGAGATATGTGCTCGCGATCGCGACTTTGTGAGTAGTCGAAGCGTCGAGAATACGCTGCTGCAACGCGGGATCGGAAAGAAGCAAGCGTCCTTGGGAGTCCGGCTTTCCAATAGTCACTTGAATTCCATCGAAGCCCACGCGTCGCGCAGACGCAAAGGCGTCGGGATCGGATGGGAAGCCGAAAATCACGTCCATAATGCCGAGTTTCAGACGGCGTGGCGCGGCCGGCAGGCGGACCGCCGCTGCGGATGCGCCGAGTAGTACATCGCGGCGGGATGGCTTCTGCAATGGAGTCATGTGATACCTATGCTGTAATGCGTCGCAACCTTCCTCTACTATTCGCGATTTTGATTGTGCCACTGATTGATGCTCAGGTGGTAGTGGAACGCGGTGTAAAGACCGCCATGCGCGATGGCACAATTCTTCGCGCCGACGTGTATCGGCCTGCCGCCCAGGGCCGCTACCCCGTTCTGCTCCAGCGCACTCCTTACAACAAGAGCGGCGGCGTGGATGCCGGGTACCGCATGGCCGCGGCAGGCTATGTGGCGATCATTCAGGATGTGCGCGGCCGCTACACTTCCGAAGGCGAATGGTATCCATTCCGTCATGAATCGCAAGACGGCTATGACACGGTCGAATGGGCGGCGTCGCTGCCATATTCCAACGGCAAGATTGGTATGTTCGGAGGCTCCTATGTCGGCGCGACACAGATGCTCACGGCCATAGCTCATCCGCCGCATCTGGCCGGCGTCTGTCCTTTCGTGACCGCCAGTAATTATCACGAGAACTGGACTTATCAAGGCGGTGCGTTCGAGCAGTGGTTCAACGAATCGTGGACATCCGGGCTCGCCAGAGACACCGCGGATCGCCGGATAGAGCAAGGTACCAATGCCATGCATGGCGTTTTGAAGTTGCCGTTAACGGACTATTCGCTCTTCAACTGGCCGGCCGGTCCGCTCACGATGCAAGAACTCGCGCCATATTTTCTCGATTGGCTGGCACACCCGGAGTACGACGACTACTGGAAGCGCTTGGCCATTGATGAGCATTACCCCGATATCTCCGTCCCGGCGCTGACGATCGCGGCTTGGTACGACATTTTTCAGGGTGGTTCTTTGCGGAATTATGAAGGTTTGAAGGCCAAAGGCAAGCAACGTCTCCTGGTTGTAATTGGCGGTCATGCGGGAGGCGGAAGAAAAATCGGCGACGTAGATTTTGGCGCGCCGGCCGCCGACTTCAATGAGACCGGGACCACGATCGAGTGGTACGACTATCTGTTTAAGGGCGCGCAGAATCGCTTTTCGGGCAAGCCTGTCAGAATTTTCGTCATGGGTGCCAACCAATGGCGCGACGAAGACGATTGGCCGCTCAAGCGGGCGCGCGAGACGAAATATTTCCTGCATTCTTCCCATGGCGCGAATTCTTTGCGCGGCGATGGCGTGCTCTCGACAGAGAGCCCGGCTCAAGAAACCGCCGACAACTATAGTTACGATCCGGCTAATCCCATTCCGACGACCGGCGGCCCATTGTGCTGCGATGCGGAGCATCTGCCGCCCGGGCCAAGAGACCAGCGCGGCGTGGAGGCTCGTCAGGACGTTCTTGTCTATTCGACGGGGCCATTAAGCCGCGATATGGAGGTCACCGGCCCGGTCAGTTTGGAGTTATACGCCAGATCTTCCGCCGTAGATACCGATTTCACCGCAAAATTGGTTGATGTTTGGCCAAATGGCTTCGCTCAAAACCTGACTGAAGGGATCGTTCGCGCTCGCTACCGCGATTCGCGAGAGAAACCCACATTAATGAATCCGGGAGAAGTGTACAAATTCAATATCGATCTTTGGGCGACGAGTAATGTGTTTCGGCAAGGACACAAGCTGCGCCTCGAAATCAGCAGCAGTAATTTCCCGCGATTCGATCGGAATCTGAATACGGGACGGAGCGCGGCGTCCACCGGCGCTTATGTGATGGCGTCGAACACGATCCTGCACGATGCGGAACATCCGTCAGCACTGATCTTGCCGGTCGTTCCATGAGAGCTACAGTAAGGTCATGAACAGTACACGGCGAACTTTTCTGCAAGCGTCCACTGTTTCGGCGCTCGCGGCCACGCGCGCCTGGGGCGCCAACGATCGTATCAATGTGGCCGTTATTGGAGTCGGCGGACGTGGAAGAAACCACATCGAGGAATATGCGAAACAGGCGGATGCGCGGATATACGGGCTCTGCGATGTGGATCAAGCGAACCTTGAGCGCGGAATCGCATTGGCTAAGAAACTGACCGGCGAAGCTCCTAAGAGCTTCGTGGATATGAAAGAAGTTTTTGCCGATCCGCAAGTGCACGCTGTTTCTATGCCGCTTCCCAATCACTGGCATGCCTTAGCTACCATTTGGGCCTGCCAGGCGGGCAAGGACGTCTACATCGAAAAGCCGGCGTGCCACGACCCTTACGAAGGCCGGCAGATGGTGGCGGTGGCGCGCAAATACGGACGCATTGTCCAGGTAGGCTCGCAAAGCCGCAGCATCGCGCATAAGATTCGGGCGATGCAGTTACTGCAGGATGGCGCGATCGGCAAGCTGTACATGGCGCGCGGCCTCTGCTTCAAGCGGCGCCGCTCGATCGGCCACACGCCCGTAGAGCCGGTGCCTCTGGGCGTCGATTGGGATAAATTTCGCGGACCCGCGCCGATGGTACCCTTTACCAAAAATCAGTTTCTCTACAACTGGCATTGGTTCTGGGCCACCGGCAACGGCGATATCGGAAATCAAGGCGTGCATGAGATGGACATCGCGCGCTGGGGGCTGGGCGTCGGTCTGCCTCAGTCGGTGGTGGCGAGCGGAGGAAAGTATGCTTACACCGATGACCAGGAGACTCCCAACACCTTAATCGCGCGCTTCGATTACGGTGACAAGGAATTGGTGTTTGAAGTCCGCGGCCTGCAAACCGGGATAGAAGCGGATATAGATGCCGAAAGCCCCAACTGCATCGGCGTGCTGTTCTATGGCGACAAGGGCTGGATGGCTGTGGATGCGAATGGCTATCGGATTTCCACCGGAGATCCGGCGAAGCTTTCCGCACAGGCAAAGTACGAAGAGCCGAAGAAGACCGATACTGGGCCGCATATGAAAAACTTCTTGGCTGCTGTGCGGAGCCGCAAATATCAGGACCTGCACGCCGACGTCGATGTCGGACGTATTTCGGCGGACCTGTGTCATCTGGCGAATATCAGCTATCGGCTCGGCGGCCGGTTGCTCCAATTCAATTCTGAGAAGGAACGGTTCGCCGATGAAGAAGCAAACCGTCTGGCGCATCCGGAGTATCGAGCGCCATATGTTATTCCGGCATCAGCTTAGAATCATTGGACTTCGCAATTGTCCGCGACGCACTCGGCAAGAACATGACGTGCTTCCTTCCCAGACTGTCGCCCGGTTGAAAACTTCCACTCAGATATTCTTCACGCCTGTCATCTTCAGCACGTAAGCTTGGCGTACCGGGACCTTAGAGCGAAGAGTTTCCGGAACTGTGACCAGCAAATTCTTGCCGTGTCCGCTCCAGCGCAGTGCATCTCCTGTCTCCAGAAGCGTGATCCGCGACCCGTTTTGAGCGGCAATGTTGCGCAATTCAATTTGGCCGTTCGGCCAGTGCGGAAGGATGGCGAAAACGGTATCGCCTTTCGCCGTGAAAAACGCCTCCACGTGGGCGTTTCCGGAGCGCGGATGATCCACCAGGCTCGTAATATCGTACTCGGCCCGGAATTCACTCTGCTCGAGACGTGGCACTGTGCCGGAGCTCCATTGTGTCGGCCGCACCCAGGCGCTTGTACCGTAAACGGCCTCGCCGTTTGGCCGCAGCCAATCGCCGATTTGTGTCAGGCGCTCTTCCATGACGACTGGAATTCGGCCGTCGGCGCGCGGGCCGATGTCGAGCAGCAGATTTCCGCCGCGGCTCACGATATCGATCAGCATTAGTAGAAGCTGGCGATCGGTGTGATAGTCAGTGAGCCTTTCGTTGCGATTGTAGCCGTAGGAATAGCCCATACCCCGGCTCTCTTCCCAGGAATGCTTCGCCCCCTGCATTCCAGACGTATATTCGGTGGTGTAATAACCGCCGTGTTTGTGGCGTGTGTCCTTGCCCCAGCGATCGTCGACTACCACGTTTTCGGCGACAGGCGATTCATTGAAGAGCCAGGCGAGCAGCTCCGGTGAGCGCCATTCGGCGCTTGTCAGTTCCCATTCGCCGTCGGAGAAGATGATCGCCGGTTTCGCATGATTCACCACGTCTTTGAATTGCGGCATCATGTGTTCGGCCACGTAGCGCGGCTTATTGGAAAGCCATAACGGGTTGTACCACTCATACAGCGAATAGTAGATGCCCATATGCAGACCTTTGGCGCGTCCGGCTTCCATGAGATCGAGCAGCAGGTCGCGCCGCGGCCCGATATCTACGCTGTTCCATGGTCGTCCCCAGGTGCGATTGGCTTCCTTGCTGCGCCACAGTGTAAAGCCTTCGTGATGTTTGGAAGTGAGTGCAATATAACGCGCGCCGGAGCGAACGAATAGGTCCGCCCACCGGTCTGGCTCGAACAATTCCGCGCGAAAGAGTGGAGCAAAATTCGCGTACGGAAAATCGGCGCCATACACCCGTTTGTGGAATTGCCAGGTAAGCGCGCCATGCCCGGTGGGACCGGTCGCCTTCTTTCCGTCCGTGAGCGAATTCCAATACCATTCCGCGTACGGATTCTCATCCTTAACATTCACGGCGGCATAGGCGGGAACCGAATAGACGCCCCAATGGATAAAGATGCCGAATTTGGCGTCTGTATACCACTGCGGACTGGGACGTTCGTCAAGGGAATCCCACGAAGGTTGGTAGCGCCTGGGTTGGTGGTGCATAGCTGCGCGCATCATAAGCGGCGCAGCCGCCGTCGTGGCAAGTAGATCTCGTCGTCGAATCAGCATAGCGATAGCGCCTTCTACACTATCAGCCGGCGAGCCGCTCCGGCTATGCTTCGTGTAGAGCGGCCATTGGGTCTACGCGGCTCGCCGAACGTGCCGGTAAATAGCAGGCAAACACGGCAACCAGCAGAAGCACGGCCGCAGCCGACAGGACGCTGACCGGATCGCCCGCGTCGATGCCAAAGAGCATGCGCGACAGCAAACGCCCGATCAGCAGCGCCGCTGCCAGACCGAGGACGACGCCTGTCAGGACGAGGGACATCCCCTGTCTGAGAATCAGCCCTAACACGCTGTTCTGACCCGCGCCCAATGCCATGCGCAATCCGATCTCGCGTCTGCGGCGCATCACCGAGTACGCCAGGATGCCATACAATCCGATGCTGGCCAAGCCGAGCGCCAGCAGTCCAAAAATCGCGAGCAGTGCAACCGCGATACGTGCCCCAAACAAACCTTGATCGAGAATTTTCGATCCTGTCCGAGCATCCTCCAAAAATATACGAGGAGCCAGCGCATGGACAGCTTGCTGAACCGGGAGCAGAATGGTGCGTGGATCTCCTTTCGAGCGTACATACAGCGTCATCGCGCCCGAAAAGTTCTGTTCCAGCGGAACGTAGACGCACGACTGCGCGGGCTCTCCGAGGCTCGAGTAATTCGCCGTCCGAGCGATGCCCACGATTTGCCGGTAATCCTTCTCACCAGGCAGTTGAATCCGCTTGCCCAGAGCGTTTTGGTTGGGCCAATAATCGTGGGCTGCCTTTTGATTGACTACCGCGACCGGAGTCGAATCGGGGCGATCCACGTTTGTGAAGCCGCGTCCGTCGAGAACCCGCACGCCCGCGGTTTCGAAATAATTTACGTCGACCGTGTTCATCACCGTAGTAACGACATCGGCCTTGGAGCGCTGCGCTCGGCCTTCTATTTTCAGGCCGCTCACCAGCCGGCCCCACAGCGGAAGATTTGTGGACCAGGATGCGGAAGCGATACCCGGCAGTGCCGCCACTCGCTCACGAACATCTTTGTAGAACGCCTCGATCTGCGGCTTGCTGTAGCCCGCTTGGCCAGGATTGGTCAGAAACACAGCCAGATGTTTCGTTTCGAAGCCCGGATCGATCTGGTAAGCCCGATCGATGCTCCGCAAGAACAACGCCGCCATGACGAGCGACAGAAAAGAGAATGCTACTTGGCCGACAATCAAGGCATTCGAGAAGGTCACACGCGGCCGGCCGCCGCCGGTGGAGCGGGTCTCTTCCTTAAGTGTCTCGGCCATCGCCGCTCGCGAGGCGCGCAGAGCCGGAACCACGCCCAAAATAAATCCGGCTGCCACAGAAATAACAAAAGCGAAAACAAAGACTGTTGCGTTCAGGTTGGGCGCGACCAGATTCGAGGACACCTCGGCGGGCCGGAAAGACCAGAGTAGGAGAGCGCCGAAATAGCCTACTGCCGCGCCCACGGTCCCGCTCAATAAACCGAGGAACACGCTTTCCGTCAGCAATTGACGTAGCAGTCGTTGGCGGCTGGCCCCAATAGCCAAACGAATCGCGATTTCCTGCCGCCGCGCTGCCGAGCGCGATAGCAGCAAGTTGGCCACGTTCGAACAGGCAATCAGCAAGACAATGCCGGCCACTACCAAAAGCAGGAGAATCGGCGTCCGGCCGGGGCCGGAGCTTCCGTTATCGCCGAGAAGCACTTCCGAAACCGGCTGAACCCGTGCGCTGTGGCCTTCGTTCACTTCCGGATATTCTCGCGCCAGTGCGGAAGCGATGGTTGCGGTGTTCGCCTGGGCTTGAGTGATCGTTATACCCGGCTTGAGCCGGGCAATTCCTTGTAATGCCGCTTTGCCGCGATTGCGCAGCGCGTCCGGCATTTCCGCGGGTAGCGTCTGTTCCACCATCGCGGCCGGAATCCAAAGATCCGGACCGAAAATTGCACTCACTCCAATGAAGCGCGGCGGAGCCACGCCGATAACCGTAAATACAAGGTTATTCAACCGCAGGGTTTTGCCGATGATGTCGTTTGCGCCGCCAAATTTCGCCTGCCAGGCGGCGTAGTTCATCACCGCTACCGGGTGCGCTCCGGGATGCGAGTCTTCGTCAGGAAGAAAGAACCGGCCGCGCGCCGGCTCAAGGCCGAGAGTCGAGAAATAGTTGCTTGTCACAAATTCCGCGAACATCCGCTGTGGCCCTCCGCCTGTCTGCAGCGTGAGGACTTGGGTCCCTGTGTAGCCCGCCAGAGAAGCAAAGGTATCGCTTCGCGCTTCCAAATCGCGCAGATTGAGATAGGAGAGGGGTAGCGGCGCGGACGTCTTGGCGCTCGTTTTCGCTTCGCTGCCCGAAAGCGCGAAAAGCTCCGATGAGTGCGGCGCCGGCAGCGGGTTCAGGATCAACGTGTTGATTACCGAGAAAATCGTGGTATTCGCTCCGATGCCCAAAGCGAGCGTGGCCACTACAAATAGAACGAAAAGCGGGTTCTTGCGCATCGTGCGAGCGGCATAACGCACATCTCGTAAAAGATCTTCCAGAAAATTCCCGCCGGATTCGGCGGCAAGCGGAGTGGGCTCTTGGCTTGGCATTCGATGAATCCTTTCGTAGTAGGCGCGGAGAGGAGCCATATCGGCCAACTCGGCTGCTGTCTGCTTGTACGCTTCTTCGGGGCTTGCGCCGCCGCTCCGGAGTTCCCGGAAGCGCTGCTCGAGATGTTCCGCCAGTTCGTTGACGAGCGAAGATTCGGCGCCAGGCGTGAGGTTCAGCGGTCCCAACCGCTCTTGCAATAATTGTGTCCAGTCAGGCATGAGTCATATACGTGTGTCCCTTATATAGAGCACGCACATATTGTACGAACTGGTTTGTGCGCTTGTTCCGATGAAAATCAGGGTTGTGCGTTAAGGGGGTCCCGGGAAATGCTCCAGCCCGCCTTTTCCCCTTCGTTCTGCTGCTTTAACCAGGCGAGGAGGGGTCGGTAATATTCGATCAGCGGCGTAGCGTCGGCTTTATCCTGACCTGTCAAAGTTTGCATCGCCACTGGCCAGGGCTTTGACATTCCCAGCTCCAGCATGGACTCTAGCTTCGCGCCGGCTTCCTTCGACTCGTAAAAGGAGCAGCGGTGAAGCGGACCGCTATATCCCGCCGACTGGCACAAGGCGCGGTAGAACTGGAACTGGTAGATGCGCGCTAGAAAGTAGCGTGCATAGGGAGTATTGTCGGGAATATGATATTTCGCCCCCGGGTCGAAATCCGCTTCACTGCGATCCACTGGCGGCGCTACTCCCTGGTATTTCTCACGCAGCGCCCACCAGGCTTCGTTGTAGTCCGCCGGTTTGACCTTTCCGGAGAATACTTCCCAGCGCCATTTATCGATTAATAGCCCAAACGGCAGAAAGGCGATCTTGTCGAGCGCCGACCGCAGCAACAAAGGAATATCGGCGGAGGCAGGAGGCGCCTGCTCGATCAGACCAATCTTTTTGAGATATTCGGGTGTGATCGATAACGCGATGGTATCCCCGATGGCCTCATGAAAGCCGTCATTCGCGCTTCCGCGAAAAAGAAAAGGCTGCTTGCGAAAGGCGAGAAAGTAGTAGTCGTGCCCGAGTTCATGGTGTACGGTCGTGAAATCGTCCGCGGTCGTATGAAGGCATAATTTCAGCCGCACGTCCTCGTCGTAGTCGATGTCCCACGCGCTGGCGTGACAGACGACGTCACGGTCGCGCGGCCGGGCCAGAAGCGATCGCTGCCAAAATGTTTCGGGCAGCTTAGAAAATCCGAGTGAAATGAAGAAATTTTCCCCGAACTCGACCATCTGCCGCGGGCCGGTGTGGCGATCCGTCAGGATTTTTGTAAGGTCGTAAGTCGCCGGAGCGGATTTGGGCGCCACGATGTCATAAATGTTGCCCCATTCCTGTGCCCACATATTGCCCAGTAGATCGGCCGGAATCATGCCGTCCGGCCGCTTGGCGGCCGCGCCGTATTTTTCGATCAAACGCCGCCGGACGTAGGTGTGCAACTCGAGATAAAGCGGTTTGACTTGCTGCCAGAGCCGTTCCAGATCCGCGGAAAATTCCTCCGGCGTTATGTCGTAATTGGAGCGCCACATGGCTCCGGTATCCGGAAACCCCAGCTCCCGCGCGCCCTGGTTCGAAAGCTCCACAAAACGCGCGTAGCGGTCGCGCATGGGCGCGCCCACCTTGTGCCATCCCATCCAGAGTTTTTCCAGTTCTTTCGGGTCGCGGCTCTGCGCCATGCGTACATCCAGATCATCGATGCCCAGGCATTTCGTTTCGTTGGGGCCAGGACAATATTTGCCGCTGCCATAGCTGGCTTCAAGCGAGCTCGCAATCCAGGTCAGCTCCGAGCGAAGCTGTGCGTCCACCGGCGCCGGCAGCGTCAAGCTCAGCTTCAGCAGCTTGAATTCCCGCGCGAGATCGGGCGGCATGGCAAGGCCCTCGAAGCGCTTGGCTTCCCCGACTAATTCCGTAGTGCGCGCGATCGCGCGCTCGTTTTCCTGAGCCGCGATCGCTTCCGTATCCCCCGTGATGAAGTTTTCTTCCACCCAGGCGGCCCGCTGCGCCCGGCTCGAAAGCTGGAGCAATTGGGCTTCGACTTTGTCCATGAAAGCCCGCGCCTCGGTGACGGTAGGAGTCGCCGACACGGCGGAACGCGGGCAGATGGCCAAAAAGGAAATTAGTAGCACTCGTAATCGGCCGGCTTTAACGCACATCAACTGCAACTATACCTGTAGCCTTGCTAGTGTGGTGTTTCCGAAATTTCTTTGACGGATCTCGAATGCGCTCCCGGCTCAAGCGCACAGGGCGTTGTGCTGCGGCAGCAGCACTTG
>Ga0068856_100005826_pt1 | contig 12144 bp, 14 predicted proteins | sample KBSCornC62_FD_66595 | JGI IMG/M metagenome (GOLD analysis project Ga0068856, IMG submission 66595) | Corn rhizosphere microbial communities from Kellogg Biological Station, Michigan, USA - KBS Corn C6-2 | ecosystem: Host-associated > Plants > Roots > Rhizosphere > Soil ...
AGTATGAGAAACTGGCCGTGATCATACAATTCACTTTGCTATACGGCCGCCCTTGACCGCCGCAAGGTATTATCAATAGACAAGTGGCATCATCTATGTCCGAATCCGGTTTCATCGACTATTACGAGCTCCTGCAGATCAGCCCCAACGCCGAGCCGGAGACGGTTCACCGGGTCTATAAGATGCTGGCGCAGCGCTACCATCCCGATAACCCTGAAACCGGCGACACCGAACGCTTCGTATTGCTCAATCAGGCCTTCGATACCCTTTCCAACTCTGAACTGCGCAGCTCCTACGACGCGCTCTACCAGGAGCACCGCGCCAAGCCGATCGAGTTGTTCGAGAGCAAGGACTTCACCATTGGCGTGGATGGCGAAGCCAACCGCCGCATGGGAATTCTGTGCTTGCTCTACACCCGCCGGCGCAGCGATCCCGACGACCCCGGCATCTCCCTGCTCGAGTTCGAATCCATCATGTCTTTCCCGCGTGAGCATTTGTTGTTCACGATGTGGTACCTGAAGGAGCGGAATTTTCTCCAGATGGATGAGGCCAGCAATTACGTGATCACCGGCCCCGGCGTGGATTACGTCGAAGCCAATCTGCCCAGCAACAAGATCCTCTACAAATTGCTGGGGGCCGCCGAGAGCGGCTCGACGCGCACGGCTTCTAAAGCGGAAACCGCCTCCGAACCTTCCCTTTCATGAGCCTTCCCCCGCCCGCGATCCGGATCTTCCTGGAGGTTCTGGTAATCCTCGCCGCCATTTGGGACGTTCGCACCCGGCGCATCCCGAACTGGCTTACGCTTTCCGGAGTGGTGCTCGGTGTGGCGCTGAACACGTTTCTGTTCGAGATCAATGGGCTGTGGTTTTCCTTGAAAGGACTGGGCGTGGCGTTCGGTGTCTATTTCGTTCTGTATCTGCTGCATGCCATGGGAGCGGGCGACGTCAAGCTGATGGCCGCCGTCGGCGCTGCCGCCGGACCTGGAAACTGGCTCGGCATCCTGGTGCTGACGTCGGTGGCCGGCGCCGTCGCCGGACTTCTATTGGTCGCCTTCAAAGGCAGATTTCGCAAGACGCTGGGCAATCTTGGGATTCTCATTTCGAGCCTGGGCCGCGGCCGCGCGCCCTACAGAGAAACCCCTGAGCTGGACGTGAGCTCGGATAAAGCCATGCGCCTTCCGCATGGCGCGTTGATTGCGCTCGGCACCTTGGGATTTCTGGCCGCCGCATTGCGCTGGGCGCCGCGTTAGAATTGCCCGCACGCCAGAGTCATTTCGGATTCGCCGAAACCGCGCCGTAACGCGCGCTCAAACTTTCAAACTGCCGTTGCCGGATTATGCCGCTGGTATGCAGGACATAGCGCAATAACAACCACAGGATGGAAATTCCATAAACCGAACTTTGCACGAAGGACGCGGATGAGGCTTGTGGAAAGTAGCGGGTTGGAACCGGTATCTCTGCGATACGCGCGCCCTGGATCACCATTTGAGCCACGATTTCCTGGTCGAATATGAAGCTATCGGAATTCATCTCCAGGGTCACGCCTTCGAGCGTGGCGCGCCGAAAAGAACGATAGCCGGTGTGATATTCCGCGAGGTTCAGTCCAAATACCTTATTCTCCGCCCATGTAAGAGCCCGGTTGGCAAGGTACTTCCACCACGGCATTCCCTGCTGCAGCGCATTCCCGCCGAGAAGGCGCGAGCCAAACACTACATCAGCTTCCCCTGTCTGGATGGGACGAATCATTTCCGGCAAGAGCGTCGGGTCATACTGATAGTCCGGGTGAACCATCACCACGATGTCCGCGCCCGCCCGAAGCGCTTCACGGTAACACGTCTTCTGATTGGCGCCATAGCCATAGTTGCGGTCGTGCACGAATATTTCCAGGCCCAGCTGGCGCGCAATCTGCACGGTTTCGTCGGAGCTGCCGTCATCCACAACGATCACCAGGTCCACTGCCTGGCGCGGCAGTTCGGCATAGGTCATGTGAAGCGTCTTGGCGGCGTTATACGCCGGCATGACGACCACTACCTTGAGATTGGGCTTGGGATGCAACTCAACTCTAAGAATACGCCAGCCTGCAAAATTCCCGCAGCCGACCCCGATAGCATTAACACAAAGACGGTGAGCGACTTCCGCCGCGCGGCTCTTGATCAGAAACGGGGAGGCCCGTGCCCCGGTCGGCGTGGAGCCAGCCGCGCACTAGTGACCGTCGCCGAAGTGTTTGAAAGGAAAGGATAAGAGTGGCGGGGACGACGGGGCTCGAACCCGCGACCTCCGACGTGACAGGCCGGCGTTCTAACCAACTGAACTACGTCCCCGCATTGCCAGATCGGCGTCTTCCAGAATAGCACAGCAATTCCTCCGCAACGCTTAAGCGAGCGCATCGCATTCGCGGCGTCAGCCGCGCCGAGACCAGCGCCAGCCGGTTGAGCGGGCCCGGCATCTGAGCGCAAGCTACAATGAAGGCGGCGTCTGGGAAGGCGTCCGGCGCGCGGCCGCCCTGGCCGTCGTAAGCTATAGCTCACAGGAGCTTGTCTGCGTTTCTATCTGCCACTATTTATTACCGGAATCGCCTACTTGAGCGCCATAGCAGGCGTCTGGCTTACGTCGCTGCATGCCTGGTCGAAGCGCCTTGTGCCCTTCAGCGGAGGCGTCTTGATGGGCGTGGCAATATTCTGGGTACTGCCGGAAATGGCAGATGCTCTAAGCTGGTTTAACGCGCTAGTCTGGATCGCGGCCGGTTTCGCCGCGCTCTGGGTGGTCGATCGCTTCATCCATCCGGTGTGCCCCGCCTGCTCCCATCCTCACGATCACGATCTCTGTGCCGCTGAGCTGCATGGTTTCGCGCCGCCGCTCCTGATTGCTGCGGCGATTCACAGCGCACTCGATGGCTGGAGCGTCTCAGTGGCTCATGGGTCGGCAAATTTGGGGACGCCCTTCGTCCTGGCCATCGCGATCCACAAGATTCCGGAAGGTCTCGCGCTAGGCGTCATCGTCCGGGCCGCGCTGGAATCGCGCCGGGCGGCGCTTGGCTGGTGCCTGCTCGCCGAATCGGCGACGCTGGCGGGCGCCGCGCTGGAGTTGGGCCTTGCGCCTTATCTCGGCCCGCATTTGCTGAACGCGCTGCTCGCCATCGCCGGCGGCAGTTTCTTATATTTGGGGGGCCACGCGGTGCACGGCGAATTTCGCCGCCAGGGCGTCGCTCCCGGCTTCCTGCCCGCGCTGGCCGGCATCGCCAGCCCCAGCGTTTTCCGGCTGTTCAAACTGCTTTAGGATCTTACGATCGCTAGCGCGGGGCGCCGCGAAGGCCGCACACGTTGCTGGTCAGACGCGCCGCCCTTTGGGATCATCGCGCTTTGGGATAATAAGGTCCACATGGACGTCGCGGAATCATCCCCTTTGTCTGCTACGCGCATGCTGCAATTGGCGCGCTGGCTGGCATTTGCGTCCTCCGTGGCGATCGTCCTTGGTATCGCTCCTTCGCAAATCCTCCTGGGCATGGCACTGGCGGCGCTGTTCTTGTCCGGAGAAAAATTGCGGCTGCCTCCCATCAAGCTGCCGCTGGGATTGTTCCTGCTGGGAACCTTGATCGCCATCGCGTTTTCCGGCAATCCGGCGGCGGGCTGGCCGCAGATCAAGAAAATCTACGTGTTCTTTCAACTGCTGATCGTGTTCTCGCTGCTGCGGGACATGGCGTTCATCCGCTGGCTGTTTCTGAGCTGGGCGGCGATCGGCAGCGTGAGCGCCGGTCTCAGCTTCGTGCAGTTCGCCCGTAAAGTGCAGCAGGCGCACGCCGCGCATAGCGACATCTACAGCTCTTACGTCGGCGAGCGGGTTACCGGTTTCATGAGCCACTGGTACACGTTCTCGGCCGAGGAAATGTATGTGCTGCTCATGCTCGCCGCGTTCCTGTTCTTCGCCCCCCAAGCCCGCAGACGGATGTGGCTCTGGATCGTGGTAGCGCTGGTGAGCTCGCTGGGTCTGCTGCTCGCGGAGACGCGCGGCGTATGGATCGCGACCGCGGCGGGAGCGCTCTACCTGCTGTGGTTCTGGCGCCGCTGGGTGGTGATGCTCGTGCCCGTGCTAATCGCCGCCGGAGTTCTGCTCTCGCCCGCAGTCATTCGTCAGCGTTTCACCTCCATTCTGCGGCCCCGCACCATGGATTCCAACGATTTTCGCAAGGTTACCTGGCGCACCGGCCTGCGCATGATCGAACGGCATCCCTGGTTGGGACTGGGTCCTGAAATGCCGCGCATTCATTTCGACGAGTACGTCCCAGCCGATATTCCGAAGCCCTTGCCGGTAGGGTCCTACATTCATCTGCATAATATCTATCTGCACTACGCCGCCGAGCGCGGCATTCCCACGCTATTGGTATTTTTATGGCTGATGGGGCGCATCCTTCGCGATTTTTGGCGAGGCCTGCGCGCGCTGCCGGCGGAAGGGCGCGACGATCGCCGCTTCCTGTTGCAGGGAGGCATCGCCGTGGTGATTGCCACCCTGCTCGACGGCGTGACCAACGTGAACCTGGGGGACAGCGAGGTCCTGACCATGTTCCTGGTGGTGATCGCCTGCGGATATATGGCGCTCGAGGGCGCGGGCGTGAGCGTCGGGTCCCCGGCGCGCCGGGACGAGGTGCGCGCGGCATGCTAAAAGCAAATCCTGGAATCAGAGGGTCTTCGAATCAGCGGTCTTCGAATCAGCGGTCTTCGAATCAGCTATGATAAGTCCTGTAAGGGTCGCCATGAAATCGCTTGTGTATATAGCGTTGGTACTGAGCGTCTTAATGGTGACGGCTTCGATGGATGCCGTTCCCGATCCACCGGCAGTGAATCCGCACAGCTTGGATCTCAAAATCGTCGGGCTTGAGGTCCCGGATGCCTCCCCTGAACAACGCTTACACGGCGTCGTGCCGTGCTTCGCCGTTTTCCTCCCGGTCCGGCGATTCGATTTCATCGAAACAGTGCAACCGACTCGTCCCAGTGATCAGATAGCTTGGGTGAGCGCCGCGGGAGACCCGTCTCCTCCCGTTTCCCTCTAACCCCACCAGAGTGTGCTGAGAAAACCGCGCCCGGCTGAACGGTAAGGGCGGTAGGGGCTTTGCTGGCATCATTCCATGCATGACAAATCCCACGTGAGGAGTATTAACTGCTGTGAAAACTTCAGAAGTCATCAGCGCCTGGCGCAAGATCCTTCGCGGCGAGCGCCCTTCGCTCTCGGTCGAGATCACCCGCGAGTGTCCCTTGCAGTGCCCTGGATGTTACGCCTATGACGATGCGCACCTGGGGGGCGGCGCAACCCTGCGCAGCCTGGCCGACCGTAAGGGCCAGGAGCTTATCGATGGAGTTCTAGCGCTGGTCGACCGCATTCGGCCCTTGCATCTGTCCATCGTGGGCGGCGATCCCTTGGTCCGGTATCGCGAGTTGGAGACGATGATCCCGCTGCTGTTGAGCCGGGGAATCCATGTGCAGGTGGTGACCAGCGCGTTCCGGCCTCTGGCCCCGAGTTGGGCGGATCTGGCTCACATGAATGTGGTGGTTTCGATAGACGGATTGCAACCCGAACACGACATCCGCCGCGCCCCCGCGACCTACGATCGCATCCTGAAAAACATAACCGGCCAAAACATCACCATCCACTGCACCGTTACCGGCCAGATGATGAAGCGCCCGGGCTATTTGCGGGATTTTGTGGAATTCTGGTCCCCCCGGGCCGAGATTCGCAAAATATGGTTCAGCTTATTCACCCCGCAGCGTGGCGATCAGCTGCCGGAGATGCTGCAACCGCAGGAACGCGCCCAGGCCATCGCGGACATGCTCGCGCTGCGGCAGGCATTCCCTAAACTGGACATGCCGGAGGGAATGATCCGCCAGTTTGCGACGCCTCCGGCCAGCCCTCGCGATTGTGTCTTCGCGCTTACCACGCAGACTTTGTCGGCCGACTTGAAAACCAAGATCGTCCCCTGTCAATTCGGCGGCGACCCGGATTGCAGTTCGTGCGGATGCGTCGCCTCCATGGGACTGGCCGCCGTGGCCGCGCACCGGCTGGCAGGGATCATCCCCGTGGGAGCCATCTTCAAAGCTTCGATTAAGATCGGCCAGGCTCGCTCTAGGCGGCAGCCGCCAGTGATTGATGAACCGTTACGGGTACTGGGCTAGGAGAGAAAGGAGGAAAAATCAATGAGAAGCGATACGCCACAGGCCGGGCAAGCTGAACTCCAACTGCTGCGCGAGTTAACCCAGCGAGTGGGAAGCAATCCTCTGCTCGCACAAGCCAGCACCGGCAACGCATCTATAAAACTGGATGGGGTCCTGTGGATTAAAGCGTCGGGAAGATGGATGGCGGACGCCCTGCAGAATGAAATCCTGATCCCTTTAAACCTGGCGGACGTGCGTGGGGAGTGCCTCCAGCGGGGTCTCGATCCGGCCGAGCGCTACCCGGGCGCGTCGCTTGAAACGGCCATGCATGCCCTATTGCCGCACACCGTGGTGCTTCACGTTCATTGCGTGAATACCATTGCGTGGGCGGTGCGCAGCGATGCCTGCGCGCAATTGCAGGAACGGCTGGAGGGTTTGCGATGGCGCTGGGTTCCCTACGTCGAATCGGGCCTGCCGCTCGCGCATGCCATCTGCAACGCTCGTTCCGCCGACCCGGATATGGACGCGGATATATTTGTTCTGGGTAATCACGGCCTGGTGATCGGCGCGGAAAACTGCCGGGCGGCGGAGAATCTCCTGAGCGAAGTGGGACGGCGTTTGGAGGTCCGTCCACGACAGGCGCATCCCGCGGATTACACCGTGCTCGCGGAGGCTTCCACCGGCTCGCTCTGGGACTTGCCGGACGACGATGCGGTCCATGCTCTGGCCACCGACCCGGTTTCACGGGCCATACTCGCGGGAGGCCTGCTGTATCCCTGTCAGGCCATCTTTTCGAACTCGAGTACACCCGCCTTATTCCGCTCGATTCCGTCTTCCGATGCTCCGGTCGAATGGACAGCGCGATACCGCCATCGGCCTCTTTTGCTGATCGAAGGCCGAGGAGTATTGTTGAGCAGATCCATGACGTCGGCTGAGTGCGCAATGGTCAGCGGATTGGCGCAGGTGGTGCAGCGCATCCCGGCATCCGCCCCCATTCGCTATTTAACTGATGCCGAAATCGCTAACAGTTCCAGCGCCGTTGCCTACCGCTATCGCGAACTCGCGAATGAGCGGATCGGAGGAGGAGCGGGTATTGCCGTTCTTTCCAGCGCGGCCTCCGGGAAGTCCCTGGCGAGCTAAGCTTCTTGGCAAACTAAAACCTATAGAGCCAGCCTTCCAGGATCTGGCGCGCCAGCGGAGCGCTATCCGCGGCGTATGGATCTAGCGGCCCATCCAGCGTTTCGGCGTCGGCGCAGTTGACGGATTGAGTCGACCAGTCGACAATCATCTCCGGCGTGATTTCGGGATGGAACTGGATACCGTAAACGGTGTCCTGGAAGCGGAAGGCCTGTTGCCGGCACTTGTCGGAATATGCCAGGGAAACAGCTCCCGGCGGCAGCATGAAGGTTTCGCTGTGCCAGTGAAAGAACAGGCTCGGCGAGGGCAGGCCGCCGAACAATGGATCTCCCGCGGCGGCATCGGTGAGATGGACCGGCGCCCAGCCAATCTCCTTCTCGGGATTACGGTACACGTGGGCCCCCAAGGCTTTGGCGATCAATTGCGCGCCCAGGCAGATTCCAAGTACCGGGGTCTTCGAGTTCAACGCCTGCTGAATGAAATGGACCTCGGCTGCCATCTCCTGATCGTTAGCGGATTGGGGCCCTCCCATGACGATCATGCCGTCGTGTGCCCCGAGATCCAGTACGTCTCCCAAATCGCTATAAACAAAAGAAATGCCACCGTCTCGCAGGACCTCTTCGAAATAGCCTAAATGCTCAAAGGACTCGTGCCGTAAGACCAGCAGGGAGCGCGCTTCAGTCGGCGCTGAGTCTGGCCCTGAATCCCGCATGGATTCAGCCTACCAGAAAGCCTCCGGTACTACGACCCTTCAGCCGATAAGGTAGAGGAGACACAGAATTCGTCGCCCGTATAATTGAATTGCACGCCATGAGAATACTGATCGCGGACGACAGCATTGTTTCCCGGCACTTGCTGGACGCGACTTTGCGCCGTTGGGGTTACGAAGTCGTGATCGCCTGCGACGGCAATGAAGCCTGGCGCATCCTGCAGGCCGAAGACGCCCCCAAAATCGCCATCCTGGACTGGATGATGCCCGGCATGACGGGGCCTGAAGTTTGCAGCCGGGTGCGGGCCAACGTCAAGGACAAGGATCTCTACACCTATATCCTGCTGCTGAGTTCCAAGAGCCAGCGCGAGGACTTGATTGAAGGGATGGAATCCGGTGCCGACGACTACCTGACCAAACCTTTCGATCAGCATGAGCTGCAGGTACGCCTGCGGCCGGGATTGCGCATCATTCAACTGCAGCACGAGTTAATTACGGCGCGCGAAGAATTGCGCGACCAGGCCACCAAGGACTTCCTGACCAGCATCTGGAACCGCTCTTCCATCCTGGATATTCTGAACCGCGAGTTGCAGCGGGGGGTTCGCGAAAGCCGGCCCGTGGGTGTGCTTCTGGCGGATCTGGACCATTTCAAATCCGTGAACGATACCTACGGCCATTTTGCGGGCGACGCAGTGCTGCGGGAGTTCGTGCGCCGTATGGCGGGATCCATCCGGCCTTACGACGCGATCGGACGCTACGGCGGCGAAGAATTTCTCATCGTTTTGCCGGGCTGCGATGCGGATGTAACCGAGAAGCAAGCCGAGCGGATGCGTATAGCGCTAGCCAATGAGCCCATGTGGTTCAACGAGGAATCGAAGCTGGTCACGTGCAGCTTCGGAGCCACGGCTTGGCTACCAGGCATGGATCCGGCGGAGGAAGCCTTGATTCGGGTGGCCGACGATGCGCTCTATCGAGCCAAGCGCCAGGGCCGCAACCGGGTGGTATTTCTGTCGGCGTCCGCGTCCGAGCCTCCCGCGACGCCGGTTGCCGCCGGGCAGCGGGACTCCGCCAAGAAATGATAAGCTGAAAGTCCCCGGCAAGAAGGGGACCAAGAAGTTACGATTCCAGAGTCTTACCTGAACGACGCGGCGAAGGGGAACGGCAACGTTCCCCTTCTCGCTTTTTAGGGAGCCGGCACAGGCCTTCAGACGGGCCCGCCCTGCGTTAGGGAAGCGTGCCAGCGTGGGTCAGCCCCGCCAGCCTGTGGCACACTAGAGGGCAATGCACTCCACCCGACTCGCCACATTTTTGTTGGGCGCCTGGATTGGTTGCTGCGTGTGCATGGATTTTTTGGCTCTTCAAAGCCTGCGCCTTGTGGGAAGAGTAATCAACTCCGCAAGCCCGGCGGCGAGCGACATCATCCGCCAAAGCGGCCAGGAACAGATTGCGCTGCTATTACGCTACTTCGCCGCCGAACAATACCGCTATTATTTCTGGACTTGGGAGCTGATCCAGATTCCCGGAGCGCTGCTGGTCGCCGCCGTGCTGTATTTGGCCGTTGGGAAGCGTTGGATTCCACAGATGCTGTGCGGACTGATGCTGGCCCTGGTGCTGTTCCAATTGGCGATCCACTCGGAACTCACCTTCCGGGGCAGGGAGGCCGATTTTCCGCCGGGGAATCAGATGTTGGGCACGCAAGCGCGAGTATGGGCGCTCACCGAGGTCTGGATTGGGGCGGAATCGGCCAAGCTACTGATTGGCGCGCTGCTGACAACCCTTATGCTCAGCCACAAATCCCGCAGGCGGTCGCGCCGGGTTGAGGATGATGAGGCGGCAGCCAGAAGCGTAGAGCGTTCCCGTGAGCCGTTCTAAGGCGTTACGCAACACCGCGCACGCGCAGCGCTTCGTCGATCAGCGCCAATAACTGCTGGCGCGTGACCTCCAGCTTCTCGTTGGAGTCCGGCATGTCTTCGGCAGCCATGGGACTACCGGGTTCAAAACCGTTGGGAACCTTTACGCCATAACGCGCCCGGGCTTCAAACAGCTTCTCGATCTCCACCCGCGGCAGCACCTTGGGGCCGCCCAGCATCTCCGCCACCAGCGCAATCCGCGCCAAATGCTCCAGCGTTTCCATGCGGGCGTAAGCTTGCCCCACGCTCTCGCCGTAGCATACGGCTCCATGGTTGGCGAGCAGAATCGCGTTGAATTTCGGGACGTAGGGCAGCATCCCATCCACCAGCGCCGGCGTTCCCGGGAGGCCGTAATCGGCCAGAGGAACCGATCCCATCGACACAATCAACTCCGGCATTAAGCCCAGATTCAGCGCGCGCCCAGCCACGGCAAACCCGGTCGAAATCGGCGGATGGGCATGTACCACGGCGTGAACATCGGGCCGGGCATTGTAGATCGCGACATGCATCGCCATCTCAGTGGTGCGCTCGCGCGAACCTGACAGCTTGTTGCCGGCACCATCGCATACGATAAGATCCTCGGGACGCATGCGGCCCTTGCACACCCCGGCGGGAGTGGCGAGGATGCGTGCGCCATCCAGGCGGACCGTCAGGTTGCCGTCGTTGGCCGCGATCCACCCACGCTCATACATCATGCGGCCGGTGCCGACGATGTCTTCGCGAAGCTGTTGCTCGCTAAAGGGCATGCGTTTTTATAGTCTAGCAAGCAGCACGGCGTGGTGCGCCGGGACCACGTGTATACGCAGCAGCGGTCCTGCCCCACACGGATGCCGAAGTGCTCTTCAGCACCTGCCGGCGGGGCCGTAATCCTGCCAGTAATCGATCGGAAGCGCAGTCCGCGCTGACGGTACTCATCTGATACTTAGCGCTTGGTTTTTAGAAGCGTCAGGACTTCCGCGCGCTGTTCCACGCTCAAGCCCCACATTTCGGCGCCATGCGAGCGGCCGATCAATACATTTCCCGCCACATCGTCAAACAGGGCGTTGGCTTTGAAGCGCCGTCCGTCTTCGTTTACTTGAGCCGTATAGCCGTCGCCCAGTTGCGGATCGTAGACCTCAAAGTGTCCGCCTACTTCCTGGCGCGATTGCTGGAAGCAGATGGGGCCGTTGGATTTGGTGATTCCACAAGTCCCATCCACCGCTACCAGGATGTATTCGTGTACTTTTGCCATATGTTTTGTGAAGCACGCTAGTAGCGATTGCCGCGGCGGGCGCCGCCATAACCGCCACCCCCGGTGCGCTCCGTTTTCGGCCGCGCTTCGTTGATGGTAAGGGCGCGTCCGTTGAGCTCGGTGCCATTGAGAGCGGCTATCGCGCGTTCCGCTTCGGCGTCGTTGGTCATTTCGACGAAGCCGAATCCCTTGGGTTGACCGGTGTCGCGGTCGGTGACGATGCTGACGCGCTCGACGGCTCCGTAAACCTCGAACATGGACCGCACCGCGTCTTCCGTGGCGGTGAAGCTCAGGTTTCCTACAAAGATATTTTTCATGGTGTGCCTTTCGAATGGGCTGAGCTGCGAATCGCGGCAGGAGTCGAAAGGGAGCGGATTGTACCGGACGATGCGAGAGATGCCAAAATCAGCGGGCCCGTAAACTACAACCCTATAGTCGCACGAACTCGCAGAGGAGCGGGCGCACCGCTTCCCTGCCGGGCCTACAGGCTGCGGTACAGGCTCTGATACTGGGCCGCTGCCGCATCCCACGAAAAATCTTTCGCCATACCGCGCCGCATTCGCTCCCGCCAGCCCGAACGGTCCGGCCACGCCGCTAGCGCCTGGCGGATTGCTTCGAGCAGCGCCTCCGGCGTGTACTCGGTGAACTTGAAGCCGGTAAGCTCGTCGACGGTATCTTCGAGCCCGCCCGTGGCGCGGACGATGGGCACCGTGCCGTAGCGCAAACTGTACAGTTGGCTTAAGCCGCAAGGCTCGTACCGGCTAGGCATCAGGAACATATCGGCGCCGGCTTCGATGCGGTGCGCGAGACCTTCGTCGTAGCCAACCTGAACCGCAAATTTCTCCGGATGCGCCTCCGCCATCGAGCGAAACATCTCTTCAATGGGTGCCTCGCCCGAACCGAGTACCACCATCGCAAGATCCATCTCGGCCAGCTCGGGCGCAATCTCTTCCAAAAGGTCGAAACCCTTCTGTCCAGCAAAACGCGAGACGATCCCGATCAGCGGAGGCGTTTCAAT
>Ga0068856_100005829_pt1 | contig 12143 bp, 12 predicted proteins | sample KBSCornC62_FD_66595 | JGI IMG/M metagenome (GOLD analysis project Ga0068856, IMG submission 66595) | Corn rhizosphere microbial communities from Kellogg Biological Station, Michigan, USA - KBS Corn C6-2 | ecosystem: Host-associated > Plants > Roots > Rhizosphere > Soil ...
ACGTGCTTGATGTCCGTGAGCATCAGCTCCTGGTGCTGCTGCTCGTGGTGCAGCCCCAGCTCGATGATCGGTGCCGCCGGATGCGCGACGTCGCCGCCGATCGAGTCGATGAGCCGCGCCATCGCCTGGTCCACGTGCGCGCGATAGGCGAACACTTCCGCGACGGTCGGCCGCGTGACGAGACCGCGCTGCGCGCGACAGTGGCGCTCGCCCGCCTGTACGTAGTAGGAGTTGAAGAGAAATGCGTAGCGGGGATTCGGCGTCGCATACCCGGAGTCGTGCGGCGCGAGCACGAACGTCTCGAAGAACCAGCTCGTGTGCGCCAGGTGCCACTTCGTGGGGCTCACGTCGGCCATCGTGCTCACGACGTAGTCTTCCGTCTCGAGCGGTGCGCAGAGCGATTCGGTCTGCGCGCGCACGGCGCGGTAGCGCTCGACGCTCGGCGGCGAACGAAGCTCGGCTGCGTGAAAGTCGGTGACGGTCATCGATGCCTCGGCGGTGAGAACGATTCGGCTACCGGCGATCGCGCTCCACCTCGCCGCCCGACCGATATGATTCCTCGGGCTCGGGGCCGGCGAGCTTCTCCGCGATGTCGATCAGCCGAGTCGTCTGATGGCGAATGGCCGCCTTGATGTCGTCCGTGAATGGCTGCCCGGCGGTGACGCTGACTCCGTACGGATTTCCGCCGGCGGCGTAGAACGACTTATCAGTGTACCCCGGAGCAACGACGATGGCTCCCCAGTGCATCATCGTCGTGTACAGGCCAAGCAGCGTGCTCTCCTGTCCGCCATGGGGATTCATCGCGCTCGTCATCGCCGTCACGGGCTTGTCCGACAGATGCCCTTGCTGCCAGATCGGTCCGAGGGTGTCGATGAACGCGCGAAGCTGGCTCGCCGAGACGCCGTAGCGCGTTGGTGCGCTGAAGATGAAGGCGTTCGCCCAGACCATGTCATCAGGCGTCGCCTCCTGGATATGCGACATGCGCTCGGCCTGCGCCTTCCACTTCGGCTGGCCGGTCACGACCGGCTCGGGCGCGGTCTCACGCACTTTGCGCAGCCGGACCTCGGCGCCGGCCTCGCGGGCGGCTTCAGCCGCGATCTCGGCGATCTGGTGATTGGTGCCGTAGGTGCTGTAGAACACGATCGTGAGTCGAACGTTGCTCATGACGTCCTCGCGCTGTGACGCAGATGAAGACGTTGTCCGGGTGCAACGTTCGCGCCTTGCCAGGGCTCGGCGATGCTACGGTGCGCGTGTCGGCGACGCCGGTCCGCTCAGACCTGCGAGTACTCCCGCGGCCCGAGCACGCGGCGCACGATCCAGCCGAGGACGAGCAGCGGCACCAGGATCACGAACGCCAGCTTGAGCACGACGAAGCCGAGCGAGAGGAACGCCATCAGCACGCCAAACGTCGCGGCGAGCAGGCCGACGACCGTCGCCGCGACGATCATGATCGGGAGCCCGACGAGAAAGAGCACGAGCAGCACGGGCAGTCCGAGGAGACAGAGCACCGCGAAGATCGGCAGCCCGATCGTGGCGAGCAGAATCCCGAGCGGGATCAGGACGATCAGCGCGATCGCGCCGAAGAAGAGCGCTCGGAAGAGACGCAGGATCACGGAATCTCCGGCTCCGCGGGCTCACTCGCCGCGGCGGACGGCGGCGGCGATGCCGGCGGCGCGTCTGGCCCGCGCTTGCGGAAAATCCATGAGCAAAGCTTGAAGACGAGCCAGATCGGAAGCACCACGAAGATGCCGATCTTGATCGCCGCCAGGCCGATCGTGAGCACGAAGCCGACGAGGCCCATGATCATGCCGCCGAAGATCAGCACGAGGAAGATCGGCAAGCCGAAGATGAAGAGGACGATGAGCACCGGCAGCGCGATCGCGGACAGGATCGCGAGCAGCGGCAGGCCGATCATCTTGAGCACGAACGCGATCGGCACCAGGATCGCGAAGCCACCGATTGTCTTGAGCAGCCAGTTGACCGCGGCTAGCCGCAGCACCACCCAGCGAAGCGCCGACCACATGTCGTCCATCCTCTGGTAACGGGACGCCCCTCTCTACGAGGGTCAGCTCCCCGGTGTTTCGACGAGCTGCTCGATCTGCTCCAGGCTGGCCACGCGTCCCACGTAAAACACGCCGAACTCGGCGTACTTCGAGCTCGCTTCGTCGAAGCGCATCTCGCTCACCAGCTTCTTGAAGTCGAGCGGATCCTTGGTGAAGAGCGTAACGCCCCATTCCCACGCGTCAAAGCCCACGGCGCCGCTGATCACCTGCACCACGCGTCCGGCGTATTTGCGGCCGGTGAGCCCGTGCTCGTGCATCAAGCGGCTCCGCTCGTCGAGCGAGAGGGTGTACCAGTTCTGCCCCGTCTCGCGCTTCTTGTTCATCGGATAGAAGCAGACGTACGGCATGCCGTCGGGAAGCGTCGGATAGAGCCGCCGCTGCACGTGCGCGCTGTCGCGCTCCGTCGCCGAGCGGCGCGCGAGCTCCGCCGTGTACTGCTCGTCGCCGACTGCCCCGCCCCGCTCGGCCGCCTCGCGCGCGAGCTTGGCCGTGAGGTGGTAGAGTCCCGCCTCGGTGACGCTCAGAAACGAGTAGACGGAGCGCAGGCGCTGCGCGATCGGCAGCCGGCGAAAAGCGAGCTGCGCGTCACCGATGCCGTCGAGCGTTGGGCGAAAGTGCACGACCATGACGTCGGCTTCGGAGCCGATGACCCGCGCGTAGAGCGACCAGCCCGCGTCCGGCTGCGTCAGCTCGGCACGGTCGGAACGTGTCGAATTGACGCGAGCGGCGTCCTCACCGAGGTGGACATCTCCCGACTGACCGGTGGGGACAATCGAGAACAGTTGGTGATGGACGTACCAACCCTCGAGGGTTTCCGGGGCGTGCGCACGCGTGTCAGGCGTTCTTGGCATGCGCGAAAGCTAAACCCCTCGTGATTTCGGCCGATACTCTGGAGCGGCATTCCGTTTGCCCTATAGCGAGGCGCTCGAGTAGCAAAACCTCATTTCGCCGCTGGCAGGGGCGTCGTATGTCGGACCAGCATATCGTGCGTGACATCTCCAACAGAGTGGGACCGGACGGTCGTCGCCGTCAGCTCCGCGCTCTCCTGCTCACGGCGGCGGATGCGGCGCGCCAGGGTCGGCGACTCCACGCGCTGGCGGATCGCGCGGGCCGGCAAGTCGGCCGCGCGGTGCGCGAGCGAGTTTCGATGCTATTGAGCGCCGCGGGCTGACCGCGGCGCTTTTCGTATTACAGGTTACAGCTCGCGGTGCGACGCCGATGCGCCGCGCGGCATCGTGCGCACCGGCTGTGCGGCCTGCCGGTACGCTTCGAGCTCCTCGTCAGTCGCCCGGCGCCAATTGGCCGGAATCGGCGATAGCCGGCGACGATCGTCGCCATGCTCGAAGCACAGCCAACCTTCGTGGACTCCGCTCGCCAGCGGCGACCGACCGCCGACTGTAATGCGCCGGTCACGATCGCGGCGGTCTTCGTCCTCTATGGATTTCACGGGCCCCGAGCGCCGGTCGTAGCGCCGCCGCTCGTCCGAGCGCGGCACCACATCGAATGCCTGCCATTCATTGCCGTCGGCGCCGGAAAATGTTCGGAACGCCATCGAGCCTCCATGTTCTGCCCGCTACCGCTCCGCACGGTCGGTGCCAGCGCTGGAACGGTGGGCACTTACGAAGCGGGCGCTACGGTACCGTCGCGCGCGTCGGCGGGTGGAATTTTGGGTGCTTGGAGGTCCACCGGAACCGCACGATCGCCGCGGCGAGGATCACGACGCCACAGGCGATGATCCCCACCTTTTCCGCGTCGAGCAGGTCGACCGGCGAGTCGTTGAGATGCTGGTCCGTGAGGGCGCCGTGGATCACGAAGAGTGTCGCCACGACGTACGTGAGATAGTGCAACGGCTTCCAACGCTGCCGCCCGATCTCCGCGCGGTAGATCGACGTGATCACGGTGAAAATCAACACGTACAGACAGATCGCGCCCAGGCAGTTGATCGTCGGCTGCTCCGGCGAGCTCACGGGATAGAGAATGTCCACGAGCGCGAAGCGCGGTTTGCGAACGAAGAGCAGCGGAATCGGGTGCAGCAGGGAAAGTCCCAGTCCGACGTACGCCGTCCAGTTGTGCAGCTTGAGAATGTTGATGCGCCGGTGTGGCCACCGCTTCCACGGGTTGTACCGCGCGGACATGAGGATGCCGAGCAGCAGGTTGACGCTGAGCAGATAGACGGCAGCCAGGCCGCTGTACGACGTGAGGTCGATGGGATCCATGCTCGGAGTACGGGCGGGTTGCGTCGAGTGTTCGGTGGGGTGGCGGAGCCGGCACGTCTGGTGCATCGGCTCGGACCGACGCGACCCGGAAATTCAACGTGAAGCGAGTGTGGATACAAGCGGTGGCCGCGCTCACATTGGCGGCGCCGTTGGCGCATGCCCAAGACGTCGATTCGGCGAAACCGAAGACGTTCTTCAGGGCACGCGATGGTAAGATCGCCGCCGGCTTCCTCGGCGCCACCGCGGCGCTGAGCATCTTCGACGTCCGGCTCGAGCACTTCTTTCAGGACACGATGCACCTGCACGTGCGTGAAGGCGAGAAGCTCGACAAGATCTTCACGCACATCAACGAGACCACGCTCACCGTCGGCGGACTGGCGACGTACGCGATTGGCCGGCTCACGCGGAACGGCACCGTGGCCGACGTGGGCTTTCACGTCGCCGAATCCGTCGCCGCGGCGAGCCTCTCGAGCCAGGCGGTGCGCGGCCCGCTCGGCCGCACGCGGCCGCGCGACACCGAGGACAAATTCAACGACCAGTACGAATTCCACTTCCTGGAAGGATTCACGAACTTCAAATACCGATCGTTCCCGTCGATCCACTCGTCGTCCGGATTCGCGGCGGCGTCCGCGCTCGTCGCCGAAGTGAAGCGCCGGGCTCCGGGCGCGGTCTGGCCGGTCGCGATCCCCGCCTACTTACTCGCGCTCACGCCGGGACTCTCGCGCATCTACCTGGGTCAACACTGGGTAAGCGACATCTTTGCCGGCGCGTTTCTCGGGACGTTCTACGGCTGGCGCATCGTCGGCTACTCGCACACGCATCCGACGACACGGATCGATCGAATCTTTCTCGGCTCGCGGAGTCGCGGACCAGAGCTGTCGTGGCGAGTCACGTTCTGAGCGGCGGACGAATCAGGAACGGCAGGGCTGCGGAGACGTGCAGGGATTCCGCGGAAGGGCGCGGAGATCGCGGGGCTCTGACAGGCCAACGCCGGAGCGCGTAGTCATCCCGAGCGCCGCGGTCTGTTGGCGGGTCACTCTCGCCCTTTGGATAGAGACCGCCGTTCACGTTTTCTCCGCGCCTTTCCGCGGACGCCGTGCGGTTGTCCGCGGCTAGCATTTCCCGCTCAATCCGCAACGCAATCGCTGATCGCGACGCGCAGGCTCCGCAGCGCCGTCTCGATTTGCGCCACCGACACCGCGCCGATCGACAGACGGAACCAGCCGTGATCCGCCGCCGCACCGAACGCGCTGAACGGCACGATCGCGACGCCGGCGGCGTGGAGGAGATATCGCCGCACGTCCTCGTCCGTCGCGAGCCGCTCGCCGTCGGCGGTGGTAGTGCCGCGCAGGTGAAAACGCGCGCTCACGTAGATCGCGCCCTGCGGACGAATCGCCTCGACGGGCAATCCGTCAGCGCACATCGTCACGAGCCCGCGATACGCGGCGTCGAGACGCGCCGCTGATTCGCGGCGCATGTTGTCCATGTACCGGTCGACGCTCTCGTGATCGGCGAGGAATCGCGCGGCCGCGACTTGCTCGGCGCGCGGCGCCCACGCGCCGGTGTGGCCGACGACGTCGTTCATCGGCTTGATGACGTCCGCGGGAGCGATCGCCCAGCCGACGCGCAATCCGGTGGCGGCAAACGCCTTCGAGATCGCGTCGACCAGCACCACGTACGGCGCGATCTCCGGACAGAGGGTGATCGGGTCGACGTGCTGCGCATCGCGCGTCGTGAGCATCCAGTAGACCTGATCGTACATCAAATACAGCGGACGCTCCGCCGCGCCGCGCCGATCGTTCTCGTCGACGATCAGGTCGCAGATCGCGAGCAGCTGCTCGGCGTCGAACACCGTGCCGGTGGGGTTGAGCGGCGAGTTGAGCGCGAGCAAGCGCGCGCCGCGGACCAGCGGACGGAGCTGGTCGGCGGTCGGGAGAAAACCGGTGCTCGCGTCGCACGCCACCGTCACCGGGACGGCGCCGAGCATGGCGCAGTAGTAGTCGTTGTTCCACGAGGGCGTCGCGAACACGACGCGGTCACCCGGATCGACGAGCGCGCGGTACGTGGCGTAGATGGCTGGCCGGGCGCCCGCGGTGACGAGAACCGACTCGAGCGGGAACGTGAGCGCGAGGCGGCGTACATAGAAATCTCTAATCGTTTGCCGGAGCGTCTCGAGTCCGTTGGGCGGCGGATAGGTGGACTCGCCGCTCCTCAACGCGTCGACGATTCCATCCTCGAGCTCCTGCGGAATGCGGAATTGCCTCGAGCTGAAGTCGCCGACGGTGAGATCGACCACGTCGTGTCCCGTCTTGACCAAGCTCCGCACTTCGGCGGCGATGCCGAGGATCGATGATCCGCGGAGGCCCTCCGCGAGCGTTGATAGACGAGGCGAGGCGGACATGCGGGGAGTATAGCCCGCGCCGCTACATCACGCACCCGACGGCTGCTACGCGGCTTGGGCGTGGCCGAGGTATCGCTCGACCGCGGCGAGCACGACGCGCGGCTCGGCGGGTTTGGCGATGTATCCGTCGCACCCGGCGTCGAACGCCTTCTGCTGATCGCTGGCGAGCGCGTGTGCGGTGAGCGCGATGATCGGGATGTCGGCCGTCGCCGCGTCGGACTTCAATTGGCGCGTTGCCTCCCATCCGTCGATGATCGGGATGGAGACGTCCATCAGAATCAGTCCGGGATGATCGTGCGTCGCGGCCTCGACACCCGCGCGTCCGTCGCGCGCCTCGATCACGGTGAATCCCGCGTGGCGCAGGATGGTCGAGTAGATGACGAGGTTGTCCTCGTTATCCTCGACGATGAGGACGGTCTTCGACCCTGTTTTCGACGACGATGGCATTTGCCGCGGGTGGCTGGATTGTCTCCCATCATGGAAAAACCGCGCCACATGCAGCGGCGCGACACAACGAGCACGATCCGAATTCTTGTGCCAGTGTGACGATGGTTACCTGGAATTGGTCCGCCAATTGCTTTTCTGATTCGTGAATGGATGAGCATACTCTCATCCGGAGGCTCGGCGGCCTCGGTGGGCCTCGGCGGCGGCAACCACGAGACGAACAGCAGCGATGAGCGACGGCATGCGGGGATTGGGGAATGGGAATGGGGACGGGAACGGTGGCGGCGGCTCGAGCGGCGGCTCGGAGTCGAAACCCGGTGTGGCGGCAGAGCGGCTGCGGCAGGCGATCGAGGCGAAGGCGAGCGGCGCCGGATCGGAGGACGAGCTCGACGCGGCGGCACGCGCGCTGGTGACGGAGCTCAAGCGTGCGGCCCTCCCGCCGGAGCAGGTGCTCCTACTGATCAAGCGAATTCTCGCTGATGCCGGACTCAGGCCGAGCTACGGCAATTCAGGCGAAGCGTCGCCGGCCGCGGGAAGCGAAGCCGCGATCTACCGCGACATCATCGCCCTGAGCATTCGTCAATACTACGACGGACGGGCGAGCGACGGGCAGAGCGGCGACGGGCAGAGCGGCTGACGCCGCTCAGGGCGCCACTTCGTGGAAGGTGACCGCGGTCTCCCGCTCGAGCGCCCACCGAAGCCCCCACGAGTCCTCGAAGAGAATGAGGGGATTGCCCTTCGCGTCGTAGAGCAGCATGCGGCCGCGGTCGCGCGCGATCCGTTCGATCTCGTCGATGGGCCCGGTCACCCAACGCGGATAGCGCGCCGCGATGCGCTCGAGGCGCGCGGGCGCGCCGTACTCGTGCTCCAGCCGGTGCAGCATGACGTCGAACTGGAGCTGCCCCACGGCGCCGACGATCGGAGTCGGACCGGTAGTCTCGCTCCCCGAGGTGAAGAAGACCTGCGCCGCGCCTTCCTCGGTGAGCTGACGCAATCCGGCGTCGAGCTGCTTTCGCTTCATCGGGTCGGCGAGCACGATGCGCGCGAAATGCTCCGGGGCGAACCGCGGTATGCCGCTGAACTCGAGATCGCTGCGCTCGGTGATCGTGTCGCCAATGCGCAGCGTGCCGCGATCCATCACGCCGATCACGTCGCCCGGCCACGCCTCCTCGATCGCCGTGCGCTCGCGGGCGAGGAATTGCTGCGGCGCCGCGAGGCGAAGCGGCTTCCCCGTCCGCACGTGCTTCACGTCCATGCCGGCCTCGAACCGGCCGGAGCAGACGCGGACGAACGCCACGCGGTCGCGGTGCTTGGCGTCCATGTTTGCTTGAATCTTGAATACGAATCCTGTGAACTCCTCGTCGGTCGGCGCGACGATGCCGGCGGACGATTCGCGCGCGACCGGCGCCGGCGCGAGCTCGAGGAACTCGCGCAGGAACGGCTCGACGCCGAAGTTCGTGAGCGCGCTGCCAAAGAAGACCGGCGACAGGTCGCCGTCGAGCACCGCCTGCTCGTCGAACGCATGGCCGGCCTCGTCGAGCAGCGCCACGTCCATCGCGAGCCGGTCGTGGGCCGCGGGCCCGAGAAACGCGCGGAGCTCCGGATCGTCGAGTGAATCCACGTCGAGCACCGCTTCGTCGACCCGGCTCGCGCCATGATCGGCCGCGCGCTCGAACAGGTGCACCTGCCGCTGCCGGCGGTCGTACACGCCGACGAACGCGTCGTCGCGGAAGATCGGCCACGTGACCGGATGACACGCGATCGAGAGATCGGTCTCGACGTCGCCGATCAGCTTGAGCGGATCCTCACCCACGCGATCGCACTTGTTCACGAACGTGAAGATCGGCGTGCGCCGGCGCTTACAGACCGCGAACAGTTGTCTGGTGCGATCCTCCACGCCGCGGCGATTGTCGAGCAGCATCACCGCGCTGTCCGCCGCGACCAGCGTGCGGTAGGTGTCCTCGGAGAAGTCCTCGTGGCCCGGCGTGTCGAGCAGGTTGATATGGTAGCCGGCGTATTCGAATTGCATCACGCTGGACGTCACCGAGATCCCGCGCTCCTGCTCGAGCTTCATCCAGTCCGACGTCGCATGCCGCGCGGCGCGGCGCGACTTGACCGACCCCGCGAGATGGATCGCCCCGCCGTACAGCAGGAGCTTCTCCGTCAGCGTGGTCTTGCCGGCGTCGGGGTGGCTGATGATCGCGAACGTGCGGCGCGCACGCACCGCCTCGCGGAGGGATTCTTGGGCTTGCAGGTCGAGCGACAACGGAACTACCTAGATTGCATGGGGTGAACGCAGCGAGGGCCCAACCCGTTCGGGTCGGGCCCTCGGACACGTATCGTAACTTAATGCCAGCCCCCGCCCCCAAGGAGTGTGTTCGGTGACCCCATGGGTCCGGCGACTGATCGTCGCGAACGTCATCGTCTTCTTCCTGCAGATGACGATGCCAGGAATGACCAATTACCTGGCGTACGTCCCGGCGTACCTGCTGTACCAGCCGTGGACCGTGATCACGTACATGTTCGCGCACGCGAACATCACGCACATCCTGTTCAACATGCTGGCGCTGTACTTCTTCGGCCCGGCGGTCGAAGAGCGGCTCGGCGCGCGCCGGTTCCTCGTTCTCTATTTCATCAGCGGCATCGTCGGCGCGCTGCTGTCGACCGTGTTCGCGTTCAACTCGCCGATCATCGGTGCGTCGGGCGCGGTGATGGGCGTGATGCTGGCGTTCGCGCGCTATTGGCCGCGGGTGCGATTCCTGCTCTTTTTCGTGCTGCCGATCGAAGCACGATTCGCCGTCTTTCTGATGGCCGCACTCGCGCTCTGGAGCGGCTACACCGGCTCACGCGGCGGCGTCGCCGACTTCGCGCACCTGGGCGGCTTCCTCGGCGCCTGGATCTACCTGCTCTGGATCGAGCGCCAGCATGGCGTGCGGAAGTTCCGGGCGCAGGTGACGCCCAAGGTCGCGAAGGACGCGCTGATGAATTGGAAGAAGGTCGACCCGCGCTCCGTGCACGAGGTCAATCGCGACGAGGTCAATCGCATCCTCGACAAGATCAGCGCGCGTGGATTGGCCAGCCTCACGCCTCAGGAACGGCTCTTTCTCTCGAACTTCGTTCCGCCCGACGATCGAGTGCCGCCGCCGACGTGAGCGGCGGATCGGCCCGGCGGCTTTGGTCTCGATGATGACTTTCCGAGCGACGACCCGGTCGGCCTTATAGACGCCAACCACCGGGCCCCGATAGTAAATCGTGAATGGCACTTCCCGCTCCACCTCGAGACCAGCCGCTCTGAGCTCGATGTCGAGCGCCTTCGCGTACATGGACTCGAGGAAACCGGCGCCGAGCGTGCTGTGCACCGCGAACGTGCCTCCGATGATGGTGCGGATGACGTCGGCGTGGAGAAGATGTTCGTCGGATCGTGGTGGGGATTCCATGGTGCGAACGATACGTGCGCGACGCGCGGATCCATCAGCATTTGATTCCGCAGCGGCGCGGAAAGTCGCGGCGAACGGCGGGGCTGCGGAGGAACGGCCGAATTGCGCGGAAAGGCACGGGAGACCGCGGCGACGACAGTGACGGCGAACTTTGCGAACACCCTCGGATGCCGCTTCGATCGGGACATGGCAGGGGCGTTCACGCACGATGATAGAACTTTAGTCTATTGATATTGCAATTTGCTATTGTGATCAATCAACGCCTCTCGAGCGCGCCCCCAAAGAGCATCACCATTTCTCGCATCAGTCTCGTATTCCTCGATCGATGCCCCTCGAGGCTACTCGTCAACACGCGCCGCAGTCTCCCGCGCCTTTCCGCGCCATCCGGCCGTTCCTCCGCAGCCCGCCGTTCTCCGCATCACTCCGACTGGCCGCGTCAGGGGGGGAGGAGGGCCAACTCGTTGTCATTCCGAGCCGGGTGACCCGAAGCGCCGCGCTCGGTCGCTCGGGATGACGGTAGAGGGAGCCGCCTCATAACTTCGATCGCACATCCAGCCGACTAGATATCGAAATGACCATGACGCTCAAGCCTCCGACCGAGAGTGTAGTCGACCGATTTCTCCGCTACGTCCGCGTCGACACGCAGTCGGCGGAAGATCAGAAGACCGTGCCGAGCACCGACAAGCAGTGGACGCTCGCGCGCATGCTCGTCGAGGAGCTGACGCAGCTCGGCGCATCCAACGTTCGGATCGACGAGCACTGCATGGTCTACGCATCGATTCCCGGCAATCTCGCCGGCGGCCGGCCGGTGCCGACGCTCGGACTCATCGCGCACGTCGACACCTCGCCCGCCGTGACCGGGACGAATGTGAAGCCGGTGATTCATGAGAACTATCAAGGCGGAGACATCACGCTCCCGGGCGATCCGTCGCAGGTGATCACGGTCGCGCAGCATCCGGTGCTGAAGACACTCATCGGGGACGACATCATCACCACCGACGGCACGACGCTGCTCGGCTCCGACGACAAGTCAGGTGTGGCGACGATCATGACGCTGGTCGACGTCCTGCGGCAGAACCCTGACATTCAACACGGCCCGCTTGCCGTTGCGTTCACCGCCGACGAGGAAGTTGGCATCGGCATCGACAAGTTCGACGTGGAAGGATTCGGCGCGAAGCACGCCTACACGGTCGACGGCGGCGAGCTCGGCGAGATCAGCGACGAGACGTGGAGCGCGCGCGTGGCGACGGTCACGTTCCACGGCAAGAGCGCGCATCCCGGCACCGCGAAGGGCGTGATGGTGAACGCGGTCTATCCGATGGCGGACTTTCTCACGCGCATGCCGCGCGACATGCTGCCGGAGACGACGGAGGACCGGGTCGGCTTCGTGCACCCGTACATCGGAAGCGCCGACGTCGAGACGTCGACGATCAAGGTGCTCCTCCGCGACTTCGACCTCTCAGGGCTCGAGGCGAAAGAAACGCTGATCCGCGAGACGGCCGCATCCAGCGCGGCGCGCTTCCCCGGCGCGCGCGTCACCGTCGACGTCAAAGAGAATTACAAGAACATGAAAGAGGTGCTG
>Ga0068856_100005832_pt1 | contig 12138 bp, 8 predicted proteins | sample KBSCornC62_FD_66595 | JGI IMG/M metagenome (GOLD analysis project Ga0068856, IMG submission 66595) | Corn rhizosphere microbial communities from Kellogg Biological Station, Michigan, USA - KBS Corn C6-2 | ecosystem: Host-associated > Plants > Roots > Rhizosphere > Soil ...
TTCCTCCAAAAAGGGCGCACTTACGGTGAAAACAACCTTAATCTCTAATACTGTTCTTCAGGACCGCTACAAGATTGTTCGCCAACTTGGTCAGGGTGGAATGGGCACCGTGTATGAAGCGATCGATCAACGCCTTGATACGACGGTCGCGCTGAAGGAAACATTTTTCGCGGACGAACGCCTGCGAAAACAGTTCGAGCGGGAAGCTCGTTTACTCGCACGCTTACATCATCCCGCGCTTCCGCGCGTCAGTGATCATTTCTCTGAAGGCGATGGTCAATTCCTCGTTATGCAGTTTATTCCGGGGGACGATCTTTCGGAGATGATGACTCAGAGACGCGGTCCGTTCCCGGCTGATCAGGTTTTGACCTGGGCGGATCAACTCCTTGATGCTCTCGATTATTTACATACCCAGGAACCGCAGATCGTTCATCGCGACATTAAGCCGCAGAATTTGAAACTTACTTCGCGTGGACAGATCATTCTCCTGGACTTTGGTCTGGCAAAGGGTCAAGCAGGCGAGATCTCGCGCGTAACCACATCAGCCAGCATCTTCGGCTACACGCCAAACTATGCTCCGTTGGAACAGATTCAGGGATTAGGGACGGATTCACGCAGCGACCTTTATTCTCTTGCGGCAACTGTTTACCACCTGTTAACGGCAGTGAAGCCTCCTGACGCTTTGACGCGCGCCGCAGCGCTGGTTAATGGCCAACCCGATCCGCTGACACTGGCCACCACCTTGAACCCTGCGGTTGCGCCAGAGGTCAGTGCAGTTCTTCAGCGGGCCATGGCCCAAAACCGGGAGCAACGGTTTGCAAGCGCATCGGACATGCGTAAGACACTGCATCGAACGGAACAAACATCAACGGTCATGAGTCGTGCGGAAGCGCAGACGGTTCTTCGCCCGCCTGTTGAAGCTTCCACTATCGCAGCAGCTTCAACTCAAGCAGTTGCTCATCAGCGAACAGTCGCGACAGGTGAAACAACTGTCGTTAGACCTTTAGGGGCTGGTTCACCCAAACGAGTACTTCCATGGCTTTTGTCAGGTGCTGCGCTACTTATCGTGGCGTGCTGTGTGGTCGGCTTCTATTTTATCCGGCGTCATAATGATGCTGTGGTGAAGTTGGGCGAACCAACACCGTCACCCGCACCTAGTCCGGTAGCAACGGCAGAGTCCGTTGGTAGTCCGGTGCAGCACGTAGTTATCAATCCAACTCCGACCCCTGAAGTCAGAACGCCGAAGAAGACAGAGACACCGAGACCAACCGAGCAAGCGAAAAAGCAGCCAACACCTGAGTCGGTTGCGACGCCCCCGCCGACACCACATTCGAACACCGGGCATGAGAGTGATCGCGATGAGTCTCCTGAGATACCTAAAGATCCGTCTTTGCCGAACCCGGGCAGGCCGAAATTTAACGTTCCTAGAGGAGTGCCTTCGGTGACTGTAGGACCTAATGGAAGCGTCATTAGAACTTTTCCAGATGGCTCAAAAATGATTTCGTCCCCTGATGGTTCGCGCATTTACATTTCACCGGATGGCCGGCGTCAAGTGCTCTATCCTGGTCGTCAGCAAAACAGGCGACGATCACCGACGACGCCCTAACCGTTTAGGCGAATTGTCCGACGAACTTTAGTTTGTTGCTGTTTGAAGTCACGAAGTCGTACCCTCTTAAAGTACCTTTGCTCGCACGTCGACAAACTAGAGTTCGTCGGACATTATCCCTTCTGCGTTGCTCACATCGTTGTTGCTCAAGTAGGATTCACACTCGCGAATCCGTTACCGAATACCGTTTGTTTTGAGGAGATAGAGATGAAGAAGTCTATTAACCTTCGTTTAGCCGTTGGTGTGGCCACAATCCTTACGACGCTTCTTGTTTTGTCAGCGTCTGAGTTTCGAGTGCACGCGGAGAAGGACTCTGCCATCCCACCTGTCATTCGGATTGCGCCGGCAGCGCCGGTGTTTGACGAAAAAGAACGATTGGCGGAGCTGGCTCACCGTCGCGCTCGGGTCGCGCAGAACATTGGACCAAAGTCTTTGCTGATTCTTTTCAGTGGGGAATCGCGAGTCTACACAAACGATGTTGATTACCCTTTTCGCCAGGAGAACAATCTCTTCTATCTCACGAATCTGAAACAGGAAGGCGCCACGTTAGTTATCCTTCCCGGCAATAATCAAACGCCTGAAATTCTTTTCTTACCGCGCCGGAATCCCGCGGCCGAGACGTGGACTGGTCACATGTATAGCCCGCAGGAAGCGAATCAAATCTCCGGTGTTAAAGAGATCTGGGAGGCGAGAGAGTTCAAGCCTTTCATTGAAGCTTTGCAGAATCGGCAGCCATATCGTCCAAAGACAGAAAACATTCTTCTGTCAGACTTACCGGCTGACACAAAGATGGCTAATGGAAATGGATTTGAGCCGCTGTTGGAGGCTGCGGGAAAAAATGAAGCGGCCATTTACATGTTGATGACACGCCAGCAGGAGAGTCGTGAATACAGGCAGGAGCAACGCTTCGCCACCGACTGGGTTAAGACTGCATCAGGTTTCAGCATCAAGAATGTTTGGCCGATCTTTGTCGAGATGCGACTGAAGAAGTCGCCAATGGAATTACGCTTGTTACAGCATGCAATAGACATTAGTACTGAGGCGCATGAAAGAGCATGGTCAATCGCCGGAGATGCAAAGTGGGAGTACGAAGTCGATGCCGTAATGGCGTACACCTTCAAACTGCGAAACGCAGATAGTTGGGGCTATCCGGACATAGTTGGCTGCGGTCCTAATGCAACAACCCTTCACTACGAGGAGTCACAAGGACCTGTAACACCTGGTTCACTTCTGTTGATGGACGTAGGTGCTGAGTACGGGCATTACTCTTCAGACATCACCCGTACATTTCCTGTGAATGGCAAGTTTTCACCAGCTCAGGCGGAGATCTATCAAATTGTTTATGACGCACAGGAAGCAGTCGCTCGAGCATCGAAGCCGGGTGCCACTCTGTCAGACGTAAGCCGTGCGGGAACTGAAGTGGTCAAAGACGGATTACTAAAGCTGGGTCTGACCACTGATCGGAATTCTGAGTACCAGCACCGCATTTGGTTCATGCATGGAACGTCACATTGGATCGGAATGAATGTGCACGACGTTGGCGGTGGAGCGAAGTTTGAACCTGGGATGACATTCACGAACGAACCTGGAATTTACGTTCGGTTAGATGCTTTGGACCATATGCCGGTCGGCTGGAAGCAGGAAGACTGGGACAAGTTCAAAGCAGCAGTTCGCCCGGCCTTTGAGAAGTACAAGGGTATTGGAGTGCGTATTGAAGACGATATGTTGATTACGGATACTGGCGTGAAATGGATGAGCGAAGCGCTTCCACGCAAGTTGTCTGACATTGAAGACTTCATTGCGAAGGCCAGGAAACAGAGCGAGTGAGACATTGCCGATTTCCGATTGCCCCAATTGCCGATTTGCCGAATGTCCGACGAACTTTAGTTTGTCGCGCATGCCATCAGGGCACCTCGAAAGAACGGACATCTCGAATTGGACGATCGACAAACTAAAGTTCGTCGGACATTTGGCAAATGGAAATCGGCAATCAACCTGACCTAGCTTTTGAACAACCTCCTCACAATCCCTGAGAGCCATCTCAGGGCTGTCCGAAAAAAACCGTGCTTTGGGGGCGGGTCATCTTTTCTGGCCTGGGCTTCGGCCTCGAGTGCGGTGAAGAACTGAGTTGCCATCATCTTCACTGTACCCTGGATCATGCGTTGACCCACACTTGCGATTGTGCCACCAACTTGCACGTCGCCCGTGTAACTAACTGTGGTTGTGTCTCCTTCGGTTTGAAGATCGAGATCACCTGAGCCCTTGAGGAATCCAGGGGCACCTTTTCCGTCAACAACCATTCGGAAATGTTCCGGCGATCGAAGATCTTCGAGTTGTACGTTGCCATTGAAGACCCCCTTGATAGATCCAACGCCAGTTCGCATCGTCGCGGCGAAGGTGTTGTCTCCTGTCTTCTCCAATCGCTCGCACCCAGGGATGATGCGCTGCAAGACAACCGGGTCGACCAGCGCTTCGTAAACACGATCACGCGGTGCACCTATCTGGTGTTTGCCCTCGATCTTCATATTGAAAAAATGTCCGACGAACTTTAGTTTGTCGTGGTTGCGGTTAGGGCAACTTGATATCCAGCGGGCCCCGCACTCCACCACGACAAACTAAAGTTCGTCGGACATTTGAATGTTTCTCAGCCTTTCGCAGCTTCTCGCGCGGCCGCAATCGCGCGCCGTGTGTGCACCTGCGCGAGGTGACAACGATAATCACCGGATGCATACAAGTCAGCGTTCGGATCAATGCCTTCACACACTTTCGACGCAGCGTTATTTGCCGCCGCGTCATCCAGTGTTGTATTGACGAGCGACGCTTCCGCAGCAGTTGCACGATATGCCTTTACTCCCACTCCTGTAACGCCAATGCTCGCACTTTCGCATGAGCCATCCGCTTTTAAATTCAAACTGACAGCAATACCAACCACCGCGAAGCCTGAGGCTGGGTGTCGAACCTTCTGGTATGCTTGCCCAAACTTCCCAGTGGGTTTCTTTATGCGAATCTCGCGCAAAATCTCACCCGGTTGCAGATCCGTCGTTAAAAGATCAACAAAGAAATCATCAGCGTTGACTGTCCGATCGCCGTTGGGTCCAGTTAGTAATAACTCAGCACGAAGTGCAATGACAGCAGCTGGCCAATCACCAGCCGGATCTGAATGCGCCACGCTTCCCCCAATAGTTCCCTTGTTGCGAACTTGAACATCGCCGATGCTCGCCGCGCATTCGGGTAACAGTGGACAGATTCTTTGCAACAATTCTGATGACTCAATCTGATAGTGAGTGGTTGTCGCTCCGATCAGGATCTGATCGCCTTCCTCACGAATGTAGGCAAGATCCTTGAGTCGAGCGATGTCGATCAGAGTCTGCGGCTGAGCAAGTCGGAGCTTCATCGCAGGGATAAGACTATGCCCGCCAGCGAGGATCTTTGCGCCATCCGGGTCCGCTGCCAGAAGTGACACCGCTTCGTCGAGTGACTTCGGTACCTTGTAATCAAATTGTGCCGCGATCATTTTACGACTCCTTCATTCAATTTGAGTTGGCCTTTGGTTTTTGGCCTTAGGACTTAGTCCAGTCGTTGGTTGGTTAATTGCATTCACAGCCACTTCCAAAAACAAGGGCCAAAAGCCAAAGACCAGAATTGCACAGAAAAGCGTGTTCAATGGCTCGTATGAATAATTCGCCACAACGCTTCCGGCTTAATCGGCATATCGAGATGTTTGACTCCAAAAGGTGAAAGCGCATCGACGATGGCGCCGACGATTGCGGGCGTAGCACCAATGGTTCCTGCTTCACCGACACCTTTGACCCCAAGTGGATTCACTGGCGAAGGAGTTTCCGTTCGATCCAGCTCGAACTCTGGAATGTGGACGGCACGCGGAAGCGCGTAATCCATCAATGTTCCGGTGATTAGTTGACCCTGTTCGTCGTAAACAACCTCTTCGTACATTGCCTGGCCAATCGATTGAACGATGCCGCCATGTACCTGCCCGTCTACCAGCATCGGGTTGATCACCTTGCCGCAATCGTCGACAGCAACGTATCGAAGAAACTTAATGTCGCCAGTCTCCCGATCTACTTCAACAACTGCGATGTGTGTACCAAATGGGAAGGTGAAATTCTTCGGTTCAAAGAAATAGGTGGCGGAGAGTCCCGGCTCTGTATCCGGCGGCAATTCTTTTGCGAGATGCGCGGCCAGAGCGATCTCCTGAATCGTCAAACTAGTCCGTCCCTCTGTTTGCGGTTCCGGTAGGGCTGCGGCTGGCGCTTCGCCAACCGGAACGACGGGTTCAGAGCTAGCGCCAGCTGCGGCGGCAGTAGCTGCGCTAACAGAATATTTTCCTCCTTCAAAGGCGATGCGAGTTGCATCAGCCTGCAGTATATGAGCTGCGATCTTCTCGGCCTTCTCCTTTAGTTTCTGAATCGCGACATATACAGCAGTGCCACCGACTGCCGTTGCCCGACTGCCGAATGTGCCAATGCCATACTGAACAACGCCGGTGTCGCCATGAATGACCGTGACATCGTTTAGGTTGACGCCAAGTTCATCCGCAGCGATTTGAGCAAAGGAAGTTTCCTGGCCCTGGCCATGTGGTGATGCACCGGTCAGAACTGTCACTTTTCCTGTAGGCTCGATACGAACTGTTGCACTTTCCCAACCGCCGGCAGGCATTGCCTGTGAAGGTCCAAGTGCGCAAATCTCGACGTAAGTTGAGATGCCGATTCCAACCAGCCGACCTTCGGATCGAGCTGCTTTCTGGTCAGCACGAAGCTTTGCGTAATCAGCGATAGATTGAGCCTTATCGAGAGCAGCCTCGTAATTACCGCTGTCGTAGTCGAGTCCCGTTGCTGTGTGGAAGGGAAACTCGTCAGCGGATGGAAAGTTCTTTCTGCGAACGTCAGCCGGATCCATGTTGAGATCGGCGGCTACAAGATCGAGTGCACGTTCAACGACGTAGGTCGCCTCAGGCCTTCCCGCACCGCGATATGCATCGGTGGCCATCTTGTTTGTGAAGCAAGCTGTAATGTTGATTTGAATTGCCGGAATCTTGTACGCGCCAGAGAGCATGAGGCCGGTCAATGTTGGAATCGCCGGCGTGAGGAGCTGGTGATACGCCCCGAGATCCGCAAAGACGTTGTAACGAAGACCGGTGATTGTCCCGTCGTTCTTGAATGCAACTTCGATATCTCCGACTTGTCCTCGCCCGTGAATCGTAGCCGCAATGTTCTCACGACGTGTCTCAATCCATTTGACGGGCTTACCAAGTTGCATTGATATCCAGCCCAGCAAAGCCTCTTCAGCATATACATTCAACTTGGATCCGAACCCGCCACCGACCTCGGGAGTAATTACCCGCAGTTTGTTTTCCGGCATTCCGATCATCAGTGCCAGTTGGGTTCGCAGAAGATGCGGAATTTGCGTTGAAGACCAGACTGTCAGTTCTTCTTCGCCGGGCAGATAGCGAGCGAGCACTCCCCGCGGCTCCATTGCGATAGGGGCGAGCCTGTTGTGAAGAATGCGTTGTTTGACAGTGCGCTCGGCTGAAGTAAAAGCGGCGGCGATATCACCCTCGCCCGAGGTTAGTTTGTAGGCGATATTATCGGGGAATTGTTCGTGAATGACCGGGCCGCCACTCGCAGCCGCTTCAACATCGCTTACAACTGGCAAGTCTTCATAATCCACCACCACCAGATCGACGGCGTCGCGCGCCGCATAACGATCTGTAGCAACAATCGCGGCGATTGGATGTCCAACGAAGTAGACCTTGTCTTTGGCAAGGACGCGATGATCGGGGACCTTCAATTCAGGCAACGCACTGGCGCAGGGAACTGGTCCCAGTTTGTCTGCTACGTCCTGCCCGGTGTAAACGGCGACAACTCCTGGCGCGGCGACTGCTGCTGACGTATCCACACTTCTGATACGCGCATGTGCATAAACCGAACGCACAAAAACAACGTGCAGAGTGTCAGGCAGCCTGATGTCATCGACGTAATGAGCAAGCCCTTTGATTAGGCGGGGATCTTCAGTTCGCTTTACAGACTGACCGATGTATTTGTTTGGCATAAGCGCCTCCGAACGCTTCGCGTTGAACTTGGTACTTGGTGCTTTGTGCTTCGTGCAGAGTCAAAGTACTAAGCACAAAAAACAAAGTTCGACCGATCATTTTCCAGCCGCTTTGGTAGCTGCATACTTGACCGCTTCGATGATGTGCTGATACCCGGTGCAACGACATAAATTCCCATCGAGACCATGACAGATGTCTTCGCGAGAGGGATTTGTTTTTCTCTCGAGTAGTTGTGCCGCAGTGATAATCATTCCAGGAGTGCAGTACCCGCATTGAAGTCCGTGCTTTTCCCAAAAGCCTTCCTGCACAGGATGCAGATCACCGTTAGTGGCAAAGCCTTCAATTGTTTTCACTTCGCTGCCGTCAGCCTGGACGGCAAACATCGTGCATGATTTTACGGCTTGCCCGTCGAGCATTATGGTGCAGGCGCCGCATAGAGATGTCTCGCAACCAACGTGAGTGCCTGTCAAACCCAAAACGTCCCGAAGGTAATGAACCAAAAGTAAGCGCGGTTCAACTTCGTCCGTACGAGTGACACCATTCACGCTGAGGCTGATAGCTTGTTTCATGAGCTACCTCACTTTGCTAGTTTGTGCTTGGTTGATTTGCTGTCCGACTTCTAAGTTAGTTTGAAAGTAAAGTCAATGGAAGAATGTCCGATATGCTTTAGCTTGTCGTGAGATCCCAAACACAGCCGCCTGATGTATCTATTTCCTCGACCGTTTGTGTCTGGGATCACACGACAAGCTAAAGCATATCGGACATTTCTAGATTACACGGTTGCTTTGTGGATCTGTCGTTTCAGCCGATGGATGTTCCGCCTGACAGCTTTTAGTTCTGCGTGATTGTGAGCGGAAAGCGCGGCCTCTCTCTTAACCTTGAGTTCGCGAATTCGTTTTTTGATTTGGGTTTTGTCCACCCCAATTACATCGTGATGGGTGTGCTGAATGCCCAGCGCCTTTGCAAGCGCAAAGACCAGGTGTTCTTTATTCAGTTGCGTGTAGCCCTGGACTGCTTCGTGCTCGAGACCCTTCGCCATTTCGCGGAGTTCTGCGATGTTCTTGTGCTTGAGTTCTTCAATCGTAAAAGCCATAGACTCTCCTTCAATTCACTGTTTGATAAGAATTGCCAAACTCTTGCCCGAGGATTTGTTTTAGATGATGTCTCATATGCTCGACGTAATCGCGGACGAAATACTCCAGAGTCGTCGGAGTGGTACGATCAACAGCTTGCCAGGCGACCTGATCGAGATTGTGCTTTTCGCGACGTCGAGTTAGCGTGTCTAACGGCATTACCGAAATGACGTGGTGCAGGTGAAGATTGTAACTCGCCCACAGGTTCACCAAATCCGACCATGCTTCGTCAGCATATTTCTGAGCGTCCACCCAGTTTTCCTGATCGTAGGGCGGGCAAACCAGATCGTCTGTGAACTGCGCGCGAATGAAACGCTGATGATTGTTGGCTGCAGAATCGATCAAATGTCCGACAATTTCCTTAGGCGACCATTTGCCGTCAGGATGAATTGCTGCTTCCTCCGCGCCCAGACCAAGCAAGTTCCGGCGTGCGGTCTCGACGGTATCGCGGAATTCGTTTAGAAAATGCTGCATACCTTGTTCGCGGTGTTGACTACTTCTATTGGCCGGATCGAATGGGATGGATAATATCTCAACCCGGCGGCCAGTACCACCGGAGTACGACAGGCTGTCAGCCTGTCGTTGCTGCCTCTTAAAATTAGGTGTAATCAATCGAAGCCGCGACAGGCTAACAGCCTGTCGTACTCGCGCTGATCTTCTCGTCTATGGTAATTTGACGCCGTCGATCTTCACAGTTCGTCCCTTCAATTGGAGACCTCTCGATGCGAAAACTGAACCCCTTTGTCCAATTAGTTTGCTTCTCACTATGTTGCCTTTTTACCTCAAGCTTGCGTGCCCAGGATGCGGCGCCTTCGAAGGAACTAGCTCTCTACAATCAAATCAAAGCGTTTGATCTAAACGGAGGGGCCATCGATGTAAAGGGTCTTGTACTCAAAAAGGACCGAACCCAAATCACGCTCGACGGCGTTGTCTATCTAAGCGCGTCACCCACTGGAGCAGTTTTCATTGGCGAGGGCAAGTTTGCACTTGAGACGCCACCCAGTGATTTTGAAAGGCAAAACATCAAACGTCTGCTTGGTACAGACGTGATCGAATCTGATTTTAAGACTGCTGTACTTCGCTTTAGTGATGACACTGCTGCCCAACTAGGTCAACCACACGCCGCGCCCGCGAATCCTCGAGCACAAAAACTCGCGCTGGAAATGGAGCCGCGTATTTTGCGAGAAACAGGCGCCAATATTTCCGCGCGACTTGCCTTGTCTATTTTGAATGGAGAGCGACCAGGATTCTTCTTTGCGAATTTTGATGGTGGCAAACGAGGACGATTCTCCCTGGTGCTTGATTATCAAACACGTATTCCTGTCGCCAACTTCGAAATAAACGCAGGTGAGAAGGGACTCGTATTTGCCTACAACACGGATGTGACAAGCCCTGAAGTTTGGACTGCTTTCTATTCACTTGAAGACTATCAGCATGGCCAGGTGGCCTACTCGGATACCAACGACCTCATTGATATTCAGAACTACGACATGGACGTAGACCTGCGGGAACACAAGAAGCGAATGCGACTTGCGACTCGTGTCACAGCTCAGGTTCTAACAGACTCGCGCTCCCTTTGTTTCAAGATAGGCGAAACACTCCCTGAGACGCCTGATTGGCGACTCAAGAAACAGATGCGCGTTAAGTCGATCAAGATCGCGGACAACAACATTCCATTTGCGCAGGAGGATTGGGAAGGTGGATTCACAGTGTTTCTGCCTGACATTGCCAAGGCCGGGTCAACACTGAAGCTGGATCTTGAGCTCGAGGGCGATTTCATCTACGACTCAGAAACCGTTTCGGTCTGCCATTACCCTCGATCCAACGAGACGTGGTTTCCACGTCACGGTTATCTGGATCGTGCGACCTTCAACATCACTTATCGATATCCGAAGAATCTGCATGTTGCCAGTGGCGGACTACGACTGAGTGAAGAGCCGGATCCTGAAGACAAAGACGCGACGATTGCAAGGTATCAGATGAGTCAGCCCGTTCCACTAGTCACGTTTGCTCTTGGTCCATTCAAGAGATACCAGGAACTCATCAAGTGGGAGAAAGGTGGACCCGATACTCCGCTCGAGTTTGATTCTCTGCCAGGCGATCTGAGGGCCATCAAAGAAGATTTCATACTGGCAGAGCTGAACAATTCAGTTCGTTACTTCACAGCGCTATTTGGTACGTATCCATATCCTTCATTTGGAGCAGCGTTCCATCCGTTCAATTTTGGACAGGGTTTCCCGTCGTTGCTAATGATTCCAGCGACGGATCGCGCTAATAAGCGGACCTACCAATTCATTGCGCATGAGACCGCACACCAATGGTGGGGAGGTATCGTTGCCTGGCGATCTTACCGTGATCAGTGGCTCAGCGAAGGCTTCGCAGAGTATTCCGGAATTCTCTATACCGGCATGCGTGAGAGTCGCGGTGCTAAGGACGATTTGATCAGCGAGCTCCGCACGTCCTTGCGTGATCCACCGCGGACGTTGATTGGCCCCGGCAAAGGACGACTGATCGATGTGGGACCGATCATTCTTGGGCATCGTCTGGCAACCAGGAAAACGCTTGGTGCTTATCAAACACTTATCTACAACAAGGGAGCATTAGTTCTCCGGATGCTGCATTTCCTGCTGAGCGATCCAGACAGTGGCAACGGGCAGCCGTTCTTTGACATGATGACGGACTTCGTCAGGCGTTACCGAAATCTGACTGCGTCGACCGACGACTTTCGTCAGATTGCGAACGCACATTTCACCCGAACGCCAATTGCGAAAGAATATAACATTCATGATCTAAATTGGTTTTTCCAGGAAATGATTTACCAAACAGCGCTGCCATCGTATGAATTGCAGTATCACATCACTGACCAACCCGACGGTAAAGTTATGATCTCAGGTATAACTATTCAACAAAACACTCCTGATGATTGGATAATGGTGTTGCCCGTGAAATTCGAATTTGGCGAAAACCAAAGAGCGACGGCCACGGTCGTCGTACAGGGTCCTTCGACTCCTTTTCAGATGCGCTTGCCGATGCGTCCGAGGAAAGTTGAACTTGACCCCGAGCACTGGATTCTTTCTGAGAGGACCTCGACGAAGGGAAGCTAATGTCCGATATGCTTCGGCTTGTCGCGTGATTCCTGACACGAATGATCATTCAAACTGGCCTCGGCGCATCATCGTTCGTGTCCGCGATCACACGACAAGCTGAAGCATATCGGACATCTGGGGAACTACTCACGCCGGAACTTCGTTTAGGGAGTCATGCGACGAAGACTCCAAATCAACGCTCGCCCAGATACGCAACTCCAAAAACTCACAGCGCATCCCACAAAA
>Ga0068856_100005836_pt1 | contig 12134 bp, 14 predicted proteins | sample KBSCornC62_FD_66595 | JGI IMG/M metagenome (GOLD analysis project Ga0068856, IMG submission 66595) | Corn rhizosphere microbial communities from Kellogg Biological Station, Michigan, USA - KBS Corn C6-2 | ecosystem: Host-associated > Plants > Roots > Rhizosphere > Soil ...
CTCCGCCGAAGCCGGAAGAGCCTGCTACCGCTCCATCCTCCGCGCTGACACAAACGGCCCCGGCACCCACAGAACTGCCGAAGACTGACGGAAATTTCGCCGGCATCGCGCTGATGGGCTTGGCCTCCATCGGCGGTGCGCTCGCCGCCCGCAAACTTCGCCGCTTCTAAAGACGGAATATGCGGGAGTCAAGCACGAGTCGCGTTGCCCGATGGCTGGAAATCTGCTTCTGGGCGATGGGTTGCCTGGCTTTAGGTTACTGCGCGTTCCTGTGGGGGCGCGCTCAGTATGACCAGGCTGAAGGCAAGTGGGCGCTCGAGCACACTTTGCCCGGCGATCCAATGACAGCGGGGCCATCCAGGCGTCCTCCGTATAGCGCGGAGGGCAGCCTGGTGGGCCGCATTGATATCCCGCGTTTGGACCTATCTGCCATCGTATTCGAAGGGACCAGCGATGAGACATTGTCGCGCGGCGTAGGCCATCTGATAGGCTCAGCCGGACCTGGGGAACGCGGCAACTTGGTTCTGGCGGGTCATCGCGACACCTTCTTTCGCGAGCTGCGAAACATACGCCGCGGCGATGAAGTGAACATTTTGGGCCCGCAGGGCGAATTCGAATATCAGGTGGAATCGACAGCCATCGTCGAGCCCGATCAAACAGAGGTTTTGAAGCCCAGCGATGGCGCAACGTTGACTCTGATTACGTGCTATCCATTTCGCTATATAGGAAACGCCCCGCAACGTTTTATCGTCCGGGCAATCCAGGTTCGGGAAGCGCGGCACTCATCCTGAACAAGACTCTTGGTGGGCCACTAAGAGTGCGAGCGCCTGTGGCTGGCACCGATCGCCGCTTGCAACGAGAAGATTTTCGATATCCTGAAGAAATTTGAGCCTAGTTGAGAGGTGCCGTGTCGGTTGACGAGCGTATACTCGCGGTGATCCAAGTGCTCTATGACGCCGCGCTGGACGAAACTCTCTGGCCGAAGGCGCTCCAGGAATTGGTCAGTGTTACACGCAGCCAGGGTGCCAGTTTCTGGACCTTGGAGAGTTCTGAGCAACCTCGCCTCCCAATCTTCACAACCTTCAATTTCGACGATCGATTTATAAACGATTATCTGAAGAGCATGGTGCCCTTGGATCCCACCGTGCAGTATCTGGTTCATCATCCAGACGAGCCGATCGTTCACGACGGCCTTGTGATCAGCGAGCGCGACAAAGATTTTCACCCCTACTACGACTGGCAAAGACGCCAAAGTGACATCCACTTCCGCATGGTCGGTCAGACCCGGCCAACGCCCACGGTGCAAGCGGGCGTGGCACTGCACAGAACGCGAAAAATGGGGAGATATGAGCCTGAAGATCTAGAGCGGTTTGCCTTGGTACATGGCCACCTTCAAAGGGCGCTGGCCATCGGAATCCGCCTCGGTTCATTGGGCGCAACCGAGCGATGTACCAGCGCGCTGCTGGACCGCCACCCAGCCGCAATTCTGCTTCTGGACGAGCACAAGTGTATCGTGTACGCCAACCGCAGAGCGGAAGCGTTCCGCACGGCGGCGGATGGAATTCAGTTGTCCCGCAGGGGCCTGGTTCTAGCCCGTAAGCAAGACAACGACAAGCTACAAACGCTCATTGCAGGAGTACTTTCGGGGGCTGCGCTTCCCGGCGTCGGTGGCGTCATGCGCGCGCCTCGCCGTTCCGGAAAGCGGGCTTACGGTATCCTTGTGGCCCCCATCGCCGGCCGCTATCCCGGGCTGACGGCCTTCCGTCCCGCTGTTTGTATCATCATCACGGATCCCGAGACCAGAACTTCTCTCCCCAGTGATCGCCTCCGCGGCGCCTTCGGTCTTACGGAGGCCGAAGCGATGCTTGCCGCGCTGCTCGCGACCGGCGAAGAATTGCGGTCCGCGGCTGCGAAACTCGGCATCACGTACGGCACCGCGCGCGCCCGCCTCGCCGAGATTTTCCAGAAAACCGATACTCGCCGGCAATCGGAACTGGTTAGCGTGCTCCTGACGACTCTCGCGATGCCCTGATACCGGTGGTTCCAGTACCGCCGCTCTTCCTCACCTATCAATTGATAGTTGTCTTAAAAACTCATTCGCTTCAGGATGAGAACGTCCCCGAACTGGCTTGCGAGTCTCAGAGGACTCCCATCCATTAACTCGAAAAAGAAAGGACCTCTCTGTGCAAAAAATTTTGATTTTTACACTCTTGATTGCAACATTGGGCGCGTCCGCATCCGCTCAAGCCACCTACCAATATCACGGGAATCCGTTCACCCTTTTTTCCTGCGGACCAAATCCTAATGGCCCCGGGTCCATCAGTTGTTCAACTCCGTACCCTACCAATACACTCACGTCCTATACAGCCACAGATCACGTCTCAGCAACCTTGACGCTTGACTCGCCGCTAGGTCCAAATTTTTCCTACGCAGACATTAGCAGTTTGCCGGGATTTCACCTGACTCTGGACGACGGACAACACACTGTGTCAACCCCGATCACGTCGGGGCAAGGGCTCTTTTCATTTGTGTCCACCGATGCGAGCGGCCAAATCAACCAATGGAGGTTGGGGATAAACACGGGTGGTCTCCTGAACGGCGGGATCATAACCTTCAACTTTACAGACGTAAATGGACCGCATATCTTTGATTGGGGCACAATCTCCTGTTGCGACCCCACGCCTGGCGGAAATTTCGCCCAGCTCTTCAGCAGCCCAGGAACATGGGACTCGGGAACTCCAAATCCCGCCACTCTCGTCACTAACCTGATCAATGTGGTATCGAACCCGCTGTTAGGACTGACATCCGGGCAGGTCAGCAGCCTTACAGATAAGTTGAACAATGCGCTGGCGTCGATTCAGGCGGGGCTCAATAAGCAGGCGATCAATCAACTCAATGCGTTGATCAATTCGGTTCAGTCATCCGTCAAGACCGGCAAGATGAGCGTCCAAACCGGCAACACGCTGCTTGCCGCGGCCAATGGGATTATCGCCGTACTTTGACTTCCGTGTTTGCCCGAGCGATGGAGCACAACGGGCTGCACGGCGCTTAGGGAAATCAATAACGCGGGTCACCCCGGACCCGCGTTACTTGCGCCTAGGCGAAGCTCGCAAGCGTCGCCGCCGGCTCGCCGGGCGCTACTCCGAATGTGCGAAGACGGCTTGGGTTTGGCTTGTGGATAGGCGTCGCCGCTCGTTTCGAGTCCAGAGATAGGTCTGCTGCCGCTCCCCAGCGCTCAGCCGGGCTTCTCGATGCAGCAATAGATATCGCTGCGGCGGCATAGTGCGGTTTCTGGCCGCGCTCCCGATCGCGCTTAGCAATCGAAGTCGGTCGTAAGTTGAATAATCCTGCCACTGCGACAAATTCATGTGCGAGCGCGCTTGCTGGACGTCACGCGCCAGGAACCAGGAGACCGGGGCGACGTGACCGTACCAGTGCCACTCGGTGTTTTCAGAATGACAGTTCTGGCATGCGCGCCGGACGATGGCAAGCGTTTGCGGATCGATTTGCGCCTCGCGAAAGATGGTCGGGCCGGTTTCGGCCACAGCAGTCTTCCCGAAGGGATGGATCAGCGAGCCGCCGACCACGGCAATCGCGGCGAAGCCCATTGGGAGGAGAATCTTCTTGATCACAATGCCCCGCCCTCATTTGCCCGACAGTTGCCGTAGGTAGGCAATGATACTCGCCCGTTCGGCCGGGTCGTTCAGCCGAAAAGACATGTCATTATCGGGTATGACGCTCTCGGTATCGGTGAGCCAGCGGTCGAGCGTCGAATCATCCCACGTCACCGGCGCCGCCTTCAGCGCGTCCGAGTAGGTAAACTGCGCGTCCTGCCCGGCCTTGCGGCCGTATACCGAGCGCATTGCCGGCCCCACTTTGATCTTGTCGAGCGCGTGACAGCCAGCGCACCGTTTCTCGAAAGCATCGCGGCCGGGGCCGTGTTCCTTAGCTGAAGCAGCCATCGCGATGGTTGCGCAGACAGCGCCAGTAAGAATCGTACGAGTTGTTCGAAGTCTTAAGCTTGTCCAGTTGTGCCACATTTTGGGGTTTGGCTTTCAAGCCGCGCTGAGCGGCGTATCCACCACTGCCAGATTATGCGATCCGGCCATGAAATGAACGCTGCGGATACCCAACACATCGCGCAGCTTATCCGCAGGCACCTTCATAGGTCCAGGCGCCGGCGCGCTGCCTGGCGCGGGCTGCGGGAATGCGGTGGACATCGCGGAATGGAACGTCACGTTTCCTTCCACCTTCTGCATCACTTGATGAATGTGCCCGTTCAGCACGGTAACCGAGCCGAAGCGCTGCAACATGTTGAGGGCTTGCGCGCTGTCCTTGGTGGCCCAGCCCCATTCCGGATACGCGGCCCACAGCGGAATATGAGCGAATACCACAATCGGAGTGCTGGCCCCCAGTTTGGCAACATCGCTCTTGATCCAAGCCAACTGCTCATCGCCCAGCGCGCCCATGCCTTCGAGCTGCGCCGAATTATTCAGCCCGATGAAGTGAACCCCTTTGTGGTCGAAGCTCTGCCAGCCCCGCCCGATGGTGCTCTTCCCGAAGCGTTCCAGGTATTGCTTGCCGTCGTCTCCCAGCAAGTCGTGCTCTCCGGGGACGAAGAATACTTGCTTCTGGCGCACTCCTTTGAGGAGCTGGTCCAAGGTATCGAACTCACTGGCCTTCGCCAGGTGCGAAAGATCCCCTGTATGGAGGATGAAGTCGGGCTGACGGTCCAGCGCGTTGATCTTATCCGCGGCAGCCTGGAACGTTGCGTTCACGTCGGCATTGGCTGGCTTGTCGAAGCCGATGTGGCTGTCGCTGATCTGGACGAACGCGAAGTCCTCCGAGCGCATCTTTGCCGGTTGAGCGCCCAGCAGGTGGGATGCCGGCACGCCGCCCGCGAAACTCCACACCACGCCCCCTCCGGCCCACTGCTTGCATTTCAGGAAGCCACGCCGGTCGATGTCGCGGTCAAGTATGCCCTCCAGGCTTTTCCGGTCGTCTTTTTTAATCTCGGTCATGTGAGTGCCTTTCTGTGGCGGCGTGAGCGCCGCTTTCATATCGGGAGACTGGCTGCCCGGCAAATTTATTCCCCGCGCGGACATCGGGAATAAATCTGCGGCGCGCCGCGTCCATACAGTGGGGTGGAGTTTTTATGCGAGCGTCAACTACGCGAAACTGGAGAGAACTTCTACTTTGGAAAGGACTGCGTGGATACCAAGGTCAGAATCTTCGAGCTGACCATGTGGCCGCATATGCGAGCCGCATATAACCTGGCACGTTGGCTGGTGCGTAACGACCACGATGCCGAGGACATAGTGCAGGAGTCGTTCTTGAAGGCGTACAAAGCCCAGGAGAGCTTCCGCGGCAGCGAGGCCAAGACCTGGATGTTATCGATTGTCCGGAATACGGCAATGGACTTCTTGCGGCGTTACAAATCGTCCACTACGATGACCCTGGACGAGCCTGGATACGAGCCACAGGACGATTCGCCCGACCCGGAGCGCGTGTTACTCGAACAATCGCGTCGCGACCGGGTTCGCCAGGCGATTTCACACCTGGAGCCGGAATTCCGCGAAGCAATCGTGTTGCGCGAAATCGAAGGCCTGTCCTATAAGGAGATTGCAGCAGTTCTGAACATCCCCATGGGGACGGTGATGTCGCGCCTGTCGCGGGCGCGAAATTTGTTGCTGGTGACGCTGGGCGGATCGAAGGAGGTGCAGCATGACGTGCCGTGAAGCCGGACCGCTACTACACGCCCGGCTGGATAACGAGCTGGATATGGCGGGCGCCGCCAGCATCGATCTGCATTTATCCGACTGCCGCGCCTGTGCCGCCCAATACACGGCGCTCGAGGACCTGCACGCGGAAATCGCCGCGGCGGATCTGGCGTATACGCCGGGCGTCGCGCTGGAGCGGAAGCTTGCGGCGCGGTTTCTGAAAGAGGAGAACTTGCCGTCACGTTTCTGGAGCGCAAGCTGGCTCCAGCCGTCCGTGATGGCCGCCGCGGCGATGGTCGCGGTGATGCTGCTTGTTTCGATCCCGATGCTTCGAAGCAGCCGAGAGACCGATGCAGTCGCCGCCGAAATTCTCGACAATCACTTGCGGGCTCTCCAGGCGGTCCATCAGGTGGACGTGCCCAGCTCGGATCAGCACACCGTCAAACCGTGGTTTCAGGGCAAGACTGCTTTTTCACCGCCGGTTCCGGATTTGACCAAGGACGACTTCATCCTCATCGGAGGGCGTCTGGAAGTGATCCATCAGCAACCGGCTGCCGCGATCGTCTACCGCCGCCGCCAGCATGTGATCGACTTGTACGTGTCGCCTTCCGGAGGCTCGGATTCGAAGACGGAACTCCGCGAGCTGGGCGGCTATCACCTGGTCCGCTGGACGCAAAACAATTTGAGCTATTGGGCGGTGTCGGATGTGGACCCGAATGATCTCCGCACGTTCGCGGATCTCATTCGGGTCACACGCTGAATCGACTGCACACTGCGGCCTGGCCCGAGGCGCTGCTTTATAAGTATCAATTCCCAATTACTAACGCATGGCTTTCTGAATATTGTGGGAGAAGCGCTCACTGAGCTTACGTCACCGTGAATAGTACAACTGCCTACATCATCGCCGACGGTGGCGCGGGGTCTTCGGGACGTCCCGCATTCGCGAGCGGCACGCGCACCATCGCGAAGCCCATGATTAGCAACACCACAAATCCCGCCAGGTAGGAGGGGTTCTTGAAGATCTCCAGCACCGCAATGTCTTTGAATTTGAAATAAGCGAACAGCAATCCGGTGAGCGCCTCGCCGGCGATTAGTCCGCTGGCGATCAGGATGCCCACGTTCTCGACGCGCGTGGTCTGCGCCGCGTTGTTGAGTGCCGCGCGGCTGCGCCAGTCGGTGATCCAGCGCAGCACTCCGCCGACGAAAATCGCGCAGGTGGTGGGGAACGGCAGATACATGCCCACCGCCACCAGCATGGGGCTGCGTACCTTGAACATGATCAGCACCACGCCGAAGATCGCGCCGGTCACCACCAGCGGCCAGGCCATCTCGCCGCCCACGATCCCCTGCGCCAGCGCGGCCATCAGGCCGGCTTGCGGCGCGGCCAGTTTGGGATCGCCGAAGCCCGTGCCGCCGCTTTTGATGTTGCCGATGTGCAGGATGTAGAGCGGGAAATACATGACCAAGCTTGCCAGCACCACGGCAATCAGCTCCACGATCTGGATGTTGCGGGGCGTGCCGCCCAGGATGTAGCCTGCCTTGAAATCCTGCATCAGCTCACCAGCCACCGCGGAAGAAACGCACACCACCGCGGCTACGCCCAGCACTACCGCGACGCCGCTCGGCCCTGAGATGCCCAGCGATACCATCAGCAGCGCCGCGATGATCAGCGTCGAAAGCGTCAAGCCGGAAATAGGATTGTTGGACGAGCCGATCACGCCCACCAGATTGCCCGACACTGTAGCGAAGAAGAATCCGACAATCAACATGACCACCGCCGCCACCAGCGCAGCCACCATTTGTCCGGAGATGTAGAAGTACAGAGCGATCATCAGCAGGAACACCACGGCGATCATCGAGAGCACAGTTTTCGAACCCATGTAACGCTCGGTGCGAACCAGGGACTCCATCGGCGGCGCGCCGTGACGCACTTCCGCCAGTGCCCGCCCCAGGCTTGCGGTGAGCTTCTTGCCCATGCGGATCAGCGTGTAGGCCGCGCCCACCATCATGCTGCCCACCGCGATAGGCCGAATGATATACCGCCAGACGGCTGCGGCGAGTCCCGCCCAATCGTTGTCAGCCGCGCCGGGCGGCAGAAACTTCTGCAGATTCGGACCCATGAAGTACATCATCAGAGGCACCAGCAGGCCCCACGCAAACAGGCTGCCCGAAAAACTAAGCGAGGCCAGCTCCGGCCCGATCACGTAGCCCACGCCGACCAGCGCGGGACTGACGGTCGGCGCGGATACGGTGGAGATCGCTCCGGTCTGCAAAATATTCTGGCTGGTCTGCCCGCCCAGGCGGACAAAACTCTTGCCGAGCTGGCCGATGCGAACCAGGAAATCCCGGTCCACTGCATAGAGTCTGAACTCGCCCAAAGCCTGGATCAGTGTGCCGAAGCCAATACTCCAGAACAGGTATTTCGCCGCATCCGCGCCGCGCTGGCCGGCCTTGTGAATTTCCGCTGCCGCCACCGATTCCGGGAACGGAAGCGTGGGATCTTCTACCAGCGCTCTCCGCACCAGCGACACGAACAGCACGCCGAGCACACTGCCCACCAGCATCAGCGAGGTGGATTTCCAGTAGGCCTGGGCGGGATCGAACGAAGTCCAGGAGCCCGACATGACAAACGCCGGGATGGTGAAGATGGCGCCCGCCGCCACTGCCTCGCCGATGGAGCCGGCAGTGCGCGCAATGTTCTCTTCCAGAACGGTACCTTTGAAAGCGCGCAGAAACGCCATGCCGATGACCGCCGCCGGATAGGTGGCCGCGATGGTCTGGCCCGCGTGCAGGCCCAGGTAAGCGTTCGCCGCTCCCAACACCGCCGTCATCACCAGGCCCAGCAGTACGGCCCGCAGCGTCAGTTCCTTCATGGTGATCCCCTCGGGAACGAAGGGACGATGCTCGGTGGAGGCGGGAAGGGTCATAAGTGGCTCGATCGCATGGAATGCCGCGGTTACAATAAAGTTTCGCATGAGTTCCCGCCTAGCCGTCTGTCTGTTGAGTGGAGGCCTGGATTCCTCCACCTGTCTGGCGCTAGCGCGGCGCGACGACTACGAGTGCTATGCACTCTCGTTCGATTACGGCCAGCGCCATCGCGTTGAACTGGACGCGGCCGCCCGCGTGGCCGCGTCTTTCGGCGCGCGCGAGCACCGCACTGCGCGGATAGACCTGCGGGCCTTCGGCGGCAGCGCCCTGACCGCGGAAATCGACGTCCCCAAACACCGCTCACCCACCGAGATGGAGCACGGCATTCCGATCACCTACGTCCCCGCGCGCAACACGATTTTTCTTTCCTACGCGCTGGCTTGGGCGGAGGTGCTCGAAGCCTCCGACATTTTCATCGGCGTAAATGCGCTGGATTATTCCGGCTACCCGGATTGCCGCCCGGAGTTCATCCACGCTTTCGAACACATGGCCAATCTGGCGACCAAAGCCGGCGTCGAAGGCCGCACGCATATCCAGATTCATGCCCCGCTGATCGAGCTCCGCAAAGCCGATATCGTGCGCCTGGCCGCCGAGCTGGGAGTGGACTTCAGGTTGACGCATAGCTGCTATGATCCGGACGAGGAGGGCCGTCCCTGCGGCCAATGCGACTCCTGCCTGTTGCGCGAGAAAGGCTTCGCGGAGGCGGGCATCCGGGACCCGCTGGTAAGCACATGAAGATGACCAGGCCATGAAAATCGCCGAGATCTTTTATTCCATCCAGGGCGAGGGCATGCTGGCCGGCGTCCCTAGCGTCTTTCTGCGCACCAGCGGGTGCAACCTGCGCTGCACTTGGTGCGACACGCCCTACACTTCCTGGAAACCTGAAGGCGACGACCTGCCGTTGGGCACGGTCCTGGCCAGCGTGCGGCGGCACTGGGGCACCCACGTGGTGGTTACCGGCGGCGAGCCCATGATTCAGGAAGACATCGTGCGGGTGACGCAGCGACTGAAGGATTTCGATCTGCACATCACCATCGAGACCGCCGGCACGGTCTACCAGCCAGTGACCTGCGACCTGATGAGCATCAGCCCCAAGCTGGCCAATTCCACGCCGGCGCGCCGCGAGGGCGGACGCTGGGCCGCGCAGCATGACCGCCTTCGGTATCAACCAGGGGTGCTCAAACAACTGATGGCCGAATACCCTTACCAGCTCAAGTTCGTGGTCTCCACTCCCGAGGATCTGGCCGAGATCGAAACCATACTCACCGAGACCGATGCCGACCGGAGCCGCGTGATCCTGATGCCGGAAGGAACCGATCCCGGGGCGATTTATGAGCGCGCCCGCTGGCTGGTGGATATTTGTAAAGTGAAGCGCTTCCGTTACGGCCCCCGCCTCCACATCGATATCTACGGCAACGAAAGGGGAGTTTGAGGCTAACCCGGCGGTCTGCGGGCGCATGCCGGCCCCTGCCCGCCCCGCCATCGGCCTATTTGCGTTACACTACCCGATTGTGGCCATAATTTCGCTGATGCCTGGACCGGTGGAAATAGACCACCAGGTCCAGGATGCTTTCCACCAACCTCCCCTATCCCATCGCAGCGACGAATTTATTCGCCGCTTTGAAGGCGTTCGCGCCACGCTCGCGCGCATGACAGGCGCGAAGCACGTGGCCTTGCTGAACGGCAGTGGAACTCTGGGGAATGAAGCCGTGGCAAGCTGTCTGGAGGGCCCGGGGGTAGTACTGGTGAACGGCGAGTTTGGCGCCAGGATAGCGCGTCAAGCGGCGCGCTGGAATCTGCCGGTGAATATAATCGAGTGGCCCTGGGGCGTGCCCTGGGATCTGGACCGCGTTGCCGCCCAGCTCGACGGCGCCCAATGGGTCTGGGGCGTGCACCTCGAAACCAGTACCGGCATGGTGAACGATATTCAGGGGTTGATCCCTCTGGCGAATTCGCGCGGCGTGCGCGTGGCTCTCGATTGCATCAGCAGCCTGGGCGCGGTGCCGGTGGATCTGACCGGCGTCTGGATGGCTTCAGGCGTCAGCGGAAAAGCGCTCGGCTCGTTCGCCGGCGTGGCGTTTGTGTTCGCCGCGGAAGTGCCCAAGCTCACGCGTCCGGTGCCGGTTTATCTGGATGTTGCCGAAGCCATGGGAACTGAAGGTTCCTGCTTCACCTTCCCGTCGCCGCTGCTGCTGGCGCTCGAAGAAGCTCTGCGGCGAAAGCGAGATTACGCGCCGCTCGGCAATTTGGTTCGGAACCGGCTGCGCCGCATGGGGATTGAGCCCATGGTGGAAGAGCCCGTCGCCGCTCCCGTGGTCACTACCTTTGCGCCGCCCGAAGAGAAATTTCACGAGCGCTGCCTCCGTTTGGGTTACCGGATCGGCGGCGAGAGCGGCTATCTGGCCGCGCGAGGCCTGGTGCAGATCGCCACCATGGGCGCGGTGCTGGCCGCCCAGATCGACGGCCTCTTCGACCAGCTTCGATGAAATTGCGCTACCGCTTCAAGAAAGCGGAGACTCCCGAAGAATTCGAACAAATTTTCCGCCTGAACTACGCCGTCTTCGCCGGCGAATTGGAGCAGCATCCCGCGCAGCCGGGCGAGCGACTGGTGGATAAATTTCATGACCGCAACCGGTATGTGATCGCGCTGGCGGGTGACGAAGTCATCGGTATGATCGCGGTACACAATCAGCCGCCATTTTCAGTGGCCGCAAAACTGGCCGATCCCAGGGTGCTGGATGGTTACGGCCGTCTGCTCGAAGTTCGGCTGCTGGCGGTCGATCCCGCGCACCGCAATGGAGTGGTGATGGCCGGTCTGATGCTGGGCGTGTACGAGCACGCCCGCGATTTCGATGCGATGGTGATCTCCGGGCACGTCGAAAAAGCCGGGATCTATCATGAACTCGGCTTCCGTGATTTGGGGCCGCCGGTAGCCAGCGGACAGGCGCTGTTCGTGCCAATGGCGATCCGCGTGGCGGACCTCGCAGAGCGGCAGGCGCGCTGGCAGCGGCGGCTGACTAAGCGCTAACTTTCATGGACGCCATGCGGCGCTCCATCTCCTCAGGCGTGACGTCCTCGATGTGCGTGGCGATATACCACTGGTTGCCAAACTGATCGCGCACTCCGGCGCTGCGGTCTCCATAGAATTGATCCGCCGGCTCGCGAACCGACGTTGCCCCGGCGGCAAGAGCACGTTTGTACGTCGCATCCGTATCCGGCAGGTAGAGATGCAGCATGGCGTGCGTTTCCTGTCCGGGTTCGGGTTGACCAAGCATGATTCTGGAATCGCCAATCGTCATCTCGGCGTGCATGATTCGACCGCCAGGTCCATCCATCTTCATATTGAGCTTGGCGTCGAAAGCTTGTTTCAAAAACTCGATCAACCTAGCGGCGTCGGCAACGCAAAGGTACGGCGTTACCGTGGAATAGCCTGCGGGAACCGGATTCGGCATGGGATTGCCTCCTACCCCGCATTGTATATCCGCA
>Ga0068856_100005837_pt1 | contig 12133 bp, 12 predicted proteins | sample KBSCornC62_FD_66595 | JGI IMG/M metagenome (GOLD analysis project Ga0068856, IMG submission 66595) | Corn rhizosphere microbial communities from Kellogg Biological Station, Michigan, USA - KBS Corn C6-2 | ecosystem: Host-associated > Plants > Roots > Rhizosphere > Soil ...
AAAGGGCTTCACCAGGTAGTCTTCAATACCGTGAAATAGCGCCTTTTGCTTGTCCGTTTGCTGTGACTGGGCCGTTGTAAATATAATAGGTATATGCCGGGTGCGCTCGTCAGCCCTCAACCTATCAAATACTTCATAACCATCCATTCCGGGCATAACGACATCGCAAATTACCAGGTCCGGAATATTTTCCCCGGCTGAGCTTAGCCCTGTTAAGCCGCAATCAGCAGTAAATACATGGAAACCTTCTAGTGATAGCAGTTCGGCTGTATTGTCCCTTATGTCTTCGTTATCCTCTATTATAAGTATCCTTGGGCCCATTAGTTCGGGATTAATATTAGGTAAATAACACGTTGGACTTTACAATCAGCACCCAGGAGACTGTGCTAAATATCACTCAAATTTAATACAATATGCATTATATCACAACTTTTTAAGACGGATATATCGAAAATAAACTTGTGACCCGGCCGACCAGCGCAACAGCCATTCGATGGAGTAAAAACTGCTTTAAATCAAATACTTATATGACCGCTGTCATTTAATTATCCGAACATAAAATCAATATTTGATTTTATGTTCACCTAAAGATTATTGATATGAAAACTGATGCAGAAATCCAAAAAAACGTGATGGAAGAGCTTAAATGGGAGCCTCTTTTAAACCCCGCCGAAATAGGGGTAGCCGTAGTTAATGGCGTGGTAACCTTAACGGGTTATGTTGGTAGCTATGGCCTGAAAATAGCCGCAGAAAAAGCCGCATGGCGCGTAAAAGGTGTAAAAGCAGTTGCACAGGAAGTTGAAGTGAGGTTTTTTTCGGCTGAAAAGCAACCGGATCACGAGGTTGCTGAAAATATTGTGAATACGTTAAAATGGCACACTACCATTCCTGACGATTTAATTAAAGTAAAGGTAACTGATGGCTGGGTGTACCTGGAAGGCGAGGTTGACTGGAATTTTCAAAAAGAGGCGGTATTTAATGCCATACGGTTTCTTAAAGGGGTTAAGGGCGTAAGTAACCACATCACCATAAGACCGAGAATTAACGTTGCGGTTGTTAAAGACAGCATCCGGAAGGCGCTTGAACGCAATGCAGATTTTGAAGCAAGCAATATCAAGGTTGATACCTTTGGCAATAAGGTGATATTAAAAGGAACTGTACGGTCATGGGGCGAAAAAAATTCGGCTGAACGGGCAGCCTGGTCCGCGCCGGGTGTTACCGCAGTGGAGGATTTAATGGTTATCGACTACGAATAACAGGATTAAGTCACAATTCACATTGATCTCGCGTTGGGCAGTATGTTCTGTGCCGACTAAAACTAACTATTTAAAATTTATAACGATGAAAAATATCCTTGTACTTACAGATTTTTCGGAAAATGCCGAAAACGCTGCCAGGAACGCCGTTCTGTTTGGCGGGAAACTTCACGCAAATCTTTTGTTATTCCATAATTTTCAGGGCATGCCGGTTACGCCTATTTTTGCCGGTGGTGGTTTAGTTTCTGATGGCCTGCCAGCGTGGCTTGAAGAGGAAAGTAAAGAACGCCTTGAAGCTCTTGAAAAAAACCTGGATGCCGTGAAAGATCAACTTGATGAAGATGACCGGGTGCCAACCATACACAGCCAGAGCAATGAAGGCAACCTGGTTGAAAATATAAGATTCATATCGCTGAAAAAAGATATCGAACTTATTGTAATGGGATCACGCGCAAAAGACCCACTGGACCATTTCTTTTTTGGCAGCGAGACGTATTCGGTTATTGAACACGCCGATTGCCCGGTACTCATCATTCCGCCCGGCACTACCCTGGCCGGCTTAAACAGGATTATGTTTGCTACCGATTTTGAGCAGGCAGACATGGCCGCCATTAAATATCTTATCAACGTAGGCAAACTATTTGATTGCGACCTCGAAATTATACACGTACAACGTCCGGACGAGCCAAAAACAGGGAAAAGCGAAAAGGAGATGCTATTTAAAGAAGAACTGTGGAAATTAAAATACCCAAAAGTTACCTATCTTAAAATCAGTGGTGATGATGTTGTAAAAAGGCTCAACAATCTTTATAAAAAAACAGGTATGGGACTTTTGGCAATGGTACACCGTCATCGGTCAGTATTTGCCCGCATACTTGCAAACAGCACAACAAGGGAAATTTTGGCGAACCAAAACATTCCCATAATTGTGTTCCCATCACGGTAGATACAATTTTTTGAGACGATCCGTACAGTTAAATTAGGAAAGAACCTGCCATGAAACCTTCATCTCTGGCAGGTTTTGCTTTTTATCGCTTAATTTATTTGGTGATTGGGGCGAATACTGCGCCGATAAACAAGTCAATCAACGCCCGTCGGCCAAACAGGGTTTGTGAATTCTAAGGCGTCGTATTATTTCATGGCCAGCGGGTCCGAAACGTTATACAAAGCCATTTCAAGGCGCTTGTCCAGGTCATAAATATCCTTGTAGGTAACCAGCACGCCGCTTTTCATTTCACAAGTGAGGTAGGTGATCTTGATAGGCACAGGCCGTTTTAATTTAAAATCGTGTCGCCTTTTAGCGGCAATTGCCCTGTGAACGGCAGGAACCAGGTTTGCGGAACCGTCATATTTTAAAAGTAAACCAGCAAACTGTTCAGCATGTTCAACCCTTATACAGCCATGGCTAAAATCCCGCTCCTCTCTCTTAAAGAACTGCTGCTCCGGGGTGTCATGCAGGTAGATATCGTAAATATTAGGGAAGCGGAAAACGATCAACCCGAGTGAATTATCGCAGCCGGGAAATTGACTGACATAATATCTGTCAGGATCATTTTTAACCATTTTCAGCGCTTGCAGCGTGGCTCCAATATAATTTCCGCTAGCATCGTATACGCCATAATGGTGCCGGCTGAGATAGGTAATGTCCCGTAAAGCCCGCGGATAGATCTCTTCTGCAAATATCTTTTTTGGAATTTTCCACTCAGGTGCCGTGGTAAAATAGCTTATCGCGCTATTTAAAACAGGCGACTGCCAGGCCGGTTTGCCCACCACCACTTTGAATTGGTAAGTTGTATCGGGGCGGTGAAAGCTAAGGGTAAACGATGGGATGTTAATATGGATATCGGCACTGTCGTTTACAGCTGCCCACCGCAGACGTTCCATATTGATGGCCATTTTCCTCACCATGGAATCAGGAATATCGTAACAATCGCCCTGGTACACACCTTCCAGCAGGTGCATGTGATATTGCAAGTCTGTATAGATCTTTGCTTTAGGTTGAACGCTTAACACCGCTTTCCTAAAATCGGGCCGGCCGACAGCCTGAATCAGAACATCAGACGCATTAAAGCCGTCGGTTGTTCCGCGGTCGATTTTGACCTGCGAAAACACGGGATTTAGCTTCCCGTAATGCAGGTGGTTGATAAATGTGATCAGCGCATCGGTTAATATCAGGTCGTAACGCACTTTTTCATCGTCGCTGATCAAAAGCGGTTTTTCCAGGATATCATGCAGACGGTTGTAGGAAAGTTCAGTCGGGTGGTAATCATCATGAGACAGTCCGAACTGCAGCACGCAATCCAGTAAAAGCATGGCCTGCCAGGTTTGGGCGGCACTCTTTTGGCTGTTTACCCAAACCGGTTGAAATTGGCATTGCGCGTAAAAGCGGGCAACCGAGGCTGGATAATTTAAAACCGCCTCGTTCCGGCGATCATTAAGCTGTGCCCTTATTCTGGCAGCTAACAGGGTGTCCGCTTTCGTCGCTGCGGTATCGTGGCGGCTCTGCGGTGATGCCCACACATTGAATGATAAATAAAGGCCGGCCACAACAACCACCGCCGGCAACCACACCTTTTTTAGTGCGTTTAAATAGTGAACGGCTTTCCCGAATGTTTTCATAACCTTTATGGTATTATCATACAAATTTCGGCTATACCTGGCCGGTTAATAATGACAATAGTCACAAATTACACTGATAGTGAACATCTTTAACTACCCGGTTCAATAAAAAAAGCGCCCGTACTATAAAGCGCTTTTATTGTAGATTTATTAGGGTTTGATTTAACTCGGTGTTCAGTTTGTCTATTCGCGCATCAGGCCCTCAACCAGTTCAAAAATTTCTTTTTTTACCTGGCGGTAGCTGTTTGTAAGGTGTGCTACCCTGTTTTCAAGTTCAATATGCTTTTCCCAAATCTCCTCCATGTCTTCCGGAATTACATCTTCAGCTATTAGTTCCAGTTTAGTAAGCTGCATATCGAGCGATTGGGTCATTAGCGCCTCCTCCTTTTCAAGATCATGCAGTGTTGCTCCGGCATGCGTAAGATCTCTGATCCCCGCCTCATTAATTAATCGTGTAATATTGCTGCTCATCAGGCGGTGCAGGAAGGCAGTTTCGATCCTGAAAAACTCCAGGTCAGATGCCCAATGCTTGCTGATCATATAAAACTGGAGCGAGCGCGCCGAAATAGATAGTTCTGATTCCATGGTTTTTAATGTTTGATACCCCGGCTTATATCGCCGGGATATCAATTCAACTATTTAAACTACTTTAACCTCTTTCCTGGTTGAAAGGCCTTTTGCCGATTTCTTCAACCCGATAGCCAATACGCCGTTGTTGTATTTAGCGTTAATGTTATCTTGCTGTATATTATCGGGTAAATTGAAGGTCCTGGTAAATGACGAACATGAAAATTCCCGGCGGGTATAATTTTCTTTTTCCTCATTTTTTTCAGTTTTGGTTTCGGCGCTGATGGTTAGCAGGCCATCCTCGGTGGTAATCTTAAAATCCTCTTTTTTAAAGCCCGGGGCCGCTACTTCCACTTCAAAGTGATCTTGTTTTTCACTAATGTTTACTGCCGGTAATATTTCAGGGGCAAAAAAGGGCTGGTTGAAAAATTTATCGGTACTCCAGAAATCTTCCATCATTGATCCTAATGATGTGAAGCGATTTGATTTTACTAAACTTGACATGGTAATAAATAATTAAAAGTTTGTGATGTAAAATTAATGCTGCCACCTGCCTTAAACCATGATCCTGGTCATTCCCCCACGTGATGTTCGTCACATCGTAGTTGTTATTCGTGTTCAAAAAGCCATTTAAATGGCTTCACTTTATTTTTCGGTTTTAGTCCGTATTGTTTAATACTTCGTTCAATAATAAGCTCCCTGGCTTCTTCGATACTATCAGTAACCAGATATAAGCCGGCATCAATAGCGCCTATTGTTGCCGCCCGTTTCATATTTTCGATATGACTCATCAATTCCCGGTGATATTCCTTTCCAAAAATAATAATTGGAAAATTTTGGATCTTGTGCGTTTGGATCAGGGTTAATGCTTCAAAATACTCATCCAGCGTACCAAATCCGCCGGGCATTACCACAAAAGCAAACGAATATTTAACCAGCAATATTTTGCGGAGAAAAAAGTGCTTCACATATATCCATTTGTCAAGGTATTGGTTGGGCTTCTGTTCAACCGGCAATTCGATGTTACAACCAACCGAGCGACCGCCAACATCCCTTGCGCCCCGGTTGGCCGCTTCCATTAAGCCCGGCCCCCCGCCGGTCATGATGGTGAAACCAAGGCTTGCAAAAACGGCGGCAGCCTGACGTGTGAGTTCATAATAAGGGTGATCTTCAGTGAACCGGGCCGAACCGAAGATAGTGATACAAGGGCCAATAAAATGCAGCGCCCTGAATCCTTTTACAAGCTCCACCATGGTTTGAAAAGTAAACTTTAATTCCTTTAAGCGGGAATGGGGCCCGTCAAGAAAAACGATCTCGGATTTACTCATTGGTTGCCGGCAGCCGTTTATTGCTGTCAACACAAAAATGGGTGGCAATAGGCCCGGATAAAATGACACGGGTCATGGCCATGCATGACAGCGGTCATTTTAATAGAGGAAGCATTAGCCAGTCTATCCTTCGTATTTTGCCGGATGGGAGTGTTTGGTAGCGAGTCAGCACGGAAAAACGAGTACGGGCACCGTAAAATACTCTGGAAGCGTTTGGGTAATGCAGCTGCCTACGAGCTCATTGAAATGGAACTGATGATTTACCAGCACAATAAGATCGGTGTGTAAAATATTCACCATTACATCCGCCACTTTTTTCAGGTTTTTTTCCTTTATATTGTTGAAATACAATTGATCGTAGTTAACCTGCGAACTGATAGCTTCAGAAAAAAAACTGCGGGCATAGTCCTCCTGTATGTCCGGCAATCCCTGGGCCGAAACATGCGCTACTTGCAGCTTTGACTCAAAGGGCCGGGCGAGGTGCACCAAATACCTTATTACCGGTATCTGGCAGTACCTTAAATCGGCCATATAAACCATTCGCTCCAAATTTACCGCTGAAAATTTCTGAGGCACAAGCAGCACCGGGCACGCAACCCGGTTCAATAAAAATTGGATATTAATTAGCGGTTCATCCGGTTTTGAACCTTGCACTTCACCAGTGCCTTTAACAATCATCCAGATGTTGTTTTTGATGATGAACTGAGCCATGTCTGATACAAAATATCCAGCCATGTCTACCGATCCTATAAAGGGCTTAAACCCAGCGCTGGTATTAAACGAGGCCAATTTATCCGCTAAACTTTGTTTGGGTTTTACTTTGCTGATTTCGATACCATCACCCGTGAGCACATATTCTCTTGTCTGTGCAATTACCTTTTCTTTAAAAACATTAGCGATCAAGACATCGGCGTTTGCTTTTTGAGCAATTATTAAAGCCATTTTGGCTGCGCTTTCAGCCCCGGGTAAACCGTCATTAATTACGAGGATGGTTTTCATACAGCTGGTAGTTAAAGTGAAACAATATTTTTGTGTCAATAATTTGTTCTGTCAACTCCTGATACACTATAAAATTGTACTATAAGGCAAAGGCAAAAAATTATTAATTATTAAATCTTCGCAAAAATTAAAAAATAATCAACAATTATCGTTTGGCTCCGGGTAAACCAATCGTTTACAAATGTCGTAACAATTTCCTTTCGTTAATATTAATTTTTTATTTTTTTTGTTTAGCCATCACCGTATTTCACGTCAATTAGCGGCTTTACTGCGGCAGTTCAAATTTTCGTCCGGAAAAAACGCATCGGCTCCAATTTTTCGGGCCAGCTACTACAAAAGTAATTATTGTTTTTTTGGGTGTGAATGACCAAAGTCAGGTTTTGGTATGATAGTTATCATATCCATTTCCTTTTTCCACTATACCTTTGTCGATTGATATACCGGGTATTTTGCCCCATGATCTGGAACGGTTCTTACCGGCAAACAAATTAAATAATTGTTTTAAACATTTGTTTAATTGAATTGTTTAATTTACGTTTGTACGGAATTTAAGCTGAATGAAAACGGATAAAACACCTATCGATATCTCAACCGAAGAAAGGCTGAAGGAAGCGGCACGGACGGTATTTACCAGGAAGGGCTACGCCGCAACCAAAGTGCGCGACATTGCCGCAGAGGCTGACATTAACCTGGCCCTGGTTAACTATTATTTCCGCAGCAAAGAAAAACTGTTCGAACTCATAATGGCTGAAGCTATTCAAAAGCTATTTGATAAAATTCAGCCTATCATCTATAATGAATCAACTACAATTACTGAAAAGATCGAACTGATTGCGGATCATTACATCAACCTGCTGATTGAAAATCCGGATCTCCCTTTATTTTTTGTAAGTGAAGTAATGTCGGGGTCGAACAAGCTGCCGCAGATGACCAATAACGGCAAGCTTTTTTTTAACTCACATTTTTTTAAACAACTGATGGAACTCCGGCCAAAAGGTAAAATAGATTTTCACCCTATCCATATCGTGATGAATATGCTGGGGATGATCGTGTTTCCCTTTTTGATGCATCCGCTGCTGTTGAGATCGGGCGCATTGCCTGAAGCCGAGTTCCAAATGATAGTGGCGGAACGCAAAAAATTGATACCCGACTGGCTGAGGCAGATCATGAACGTTTAATTAATCACCGGAACTATGTGTTAAATAAGAATATGGATATGCAACTCCACAATAAAAAATGGCTAAAATGTCTGGCTATACTTATAGCGGCAGGCTTTTGGATGCCGTACGCCAAAGCACAAACTACTGGATTACAAATAGATGAATGTTACCGCCTGGCCCGCGCCAATTACCCCCTGATCAAACAAAGAAGCCTGATTACCAAAACGGGCGAATACTCGGTTGCAAACGCCGCCAAGGGCTACCTGCCCGTGTTTTCGGTAAATGGTTCGGCTACTTACCAGTCGGCGGTATCTTCCCTGCCGTTTAAAGTACCGGTGCCCGGTTTTTCGTTACCTGCATACAGCAAAGATCAGTATAAAATATATGGCGAGGTCGATCAAACCATATATGATGGCGGTGCCATTAAAAATCAAAAACAAACTGCCCAGGCTAATGAGGTAATACAGCAACAAAACCTCGAAGTTGAATTATACACTTTGTACGATCGTGTTAACCAATTATTTTTTGGAGCCTTACTGATAAACGAGCAATTGAAGCTAAACGACCTGCTAAAAAAAGACATTCAAAACGGCATTGATAAAGCAAAGGCACAGGTAGCAAACGGGACGGCTTACCGCAGCAGCGCTGATGAATTGTCCGCCCAGCTTTTACAGGCTGATCAGTCGGGTATCGAGTTGATGGCCGCCAAAAAATCGTACCTGGCTATGCTCGGAATGTTCATTAACCGGCCGCTGGACGCAAACACCTCGCTGCAAGCGCCTGCGGTTCATGTGACCGTTCTGGCTGATAGCATCAACAGGCCGGAATTACTATCGTACGAGTATCAAAAAAAGAGTTACGATCTGCAAAATAAATTGCTTGCTACCCAGCTGAGGCCAAAATTCAGCATGTATGTGCAGGGTGGCTACGGGCGCCCGGGATTAAATTTCCTCGACCCCAATTTTGCCTGGTATTATACCGGCGGTTTACGGCTGAGCTGGAATTTTGGGAGTTTGTACACCTTAAAAAATCAAAAACGATTGCTTAACCTGGGTAAAGAAGGATTGGACGTGCAAAAAGAGACTTTTTTGTTCAATACCCGTCTTACCCAAAAACAGCAGCAAAACGATATGGAAAAGTATATGGAACTGGTGAATAAAGATGATGCCATTATTGGTCTCCGCGAATCGGTGAAAAAGGCCGCCGCTGCTCAACTGGAAAACGGCGTTATAACCGCTCACGACTACATTAACCAGGTAAATGCAGAGGATCAGGCCCGGCAAAACCGTGTACTGCATGAGGTACAGCTGCTACAGGAACAATACAGCTATCAAAATACTATCGGCAATATTCAAATTCAATAAACAGATAACCGCTTAGATATACGCAGATGAAAGCCCGGATATTATTATACATTGTTTTACTACCCGCAATACTGGCGGGATGCAGTTCGAATAAAAACGTGTCGGATGCATCAGGAACCTTTGAAGCCGATGAGGTGATCGTTTCGGCCGAAGTGCCCGGCAAGATCATTTCCCTTAACGTTGATGAGGGATCGATCCTTAAAAAAGGCAGCGTAGTCGGCGAGATCGATTCCGTGCCGCTTTCGCTGCAAAAAGCACAGGTAGAAGCCACTATTGGTGCATTACAGGATAAAACCATGGATGTAAAGCCCCAGGTAAAATTGCTGCAGGACCAGGTGAACGTGCAAAAAACCCAGTTAAGCAATGCCATAGCCGAACGTGACCGTACCGAACGATTGATAAAAGCCGATGCCGCCACCACTAAACAGCTTGACGACTGGAACAACCAAATAGATGTGCTGAAAAAGCAAATAGCAGTAAGCGAACAGCAGGTGAAGGTGCAACAAACCACCACCGGCACGCAAAACAGTAGTGTAATGAGCGAATACAAGCCGCTAAAAAGCTCGGCCGCTGTAATTGAAGATCAGATCAAACGCGCCAGGATCACTAATCCAATTGATGGAACCGTGCTAACCAAATATGCTATGGCCGGCGAGGTAACGTCCGCGGGAAAGGCTTTATATAAAATTGCTGACCTGTCGGTTATTACGTTGCGGGTTTACATTACCGGGGCGCAACTGGCGCAGGTTAAATTAAACCAGCGGGTGAAGGTTTTGGTTGACAGCACAGCCTCCACTTATAAAACTTACCTGGGTGTGATCTCTTATATATCCGACAAAGCCGAATTCACCCCCAAAACAATACAAACCAAGGACGAGCGTGCCAACCTGGTATACGCGGTTAAAATTCATGTAAAGAATGACGGGTTATTGAAAATTGGGATGTATGGCGAAGTGAAATTCAATTAAAATGAAGCCGGTAGTAGTAGAAAATATCGTACAGAAATACCGCACTAAAAAAACGGTGGTTGATGCCCTAAACGGCATCTCATTTTCCGTCGACAAAGGGGAGATATTTGGCATTATCGGGCCCGATGGCGCAGGGAAGACCTCCTTATTCCGCATCCTTACTACCCTCCTGCTTGCCGAAAGCGGTAAAGCAACAATTGACGGTTTTGATGTGGTAAAAGATTATAAAGCGATCCGCAACCGCATCGGTTATATGCCCGGCAGATTTTCCCTTTACCAGGATCTTTCGGTACAGGAAAACCTGGAATTCTTCGCTACAATTTTTAATACCACCATTGCAAAAAATTACGACCTGATAAAAGACATTTACCAGCAAATTGAACCTTTTAAAGACCGGAAAGCAGGCGCTTTATCGGGGGGAATGAAACAAAAGCTGGCCCTAAGCTGCTCGCTCATCCACAAACCATCAGTATTGTTTTTGGATGAGCCAACCACGGGCGTCGATGCCGTGTCGCGCAAAGAGTTTTGGGAAATGCTGCACCGGCTGAAATTGCAGGGCATCACCATACTGGTTTCGACGGCATACATGGATGAAGCCAGTTTATGCGACCGCGTGGCCCTGATACAAAAAGGCGACCTGCTTTCGGTAGATACACCCGGCGGTGTCATTCGCGGCTTTAAAAAGCCTTTGTGGGCCATCAGGGGAAACAATATGTACCAACTGATGAATTTGGTAAAAGAGGACGCTTCCGTTGAAAGCTGTTACCCCTTCGGACAGTATCATCACGTGGTTTTTAAAAAGCCTGGGGATGATAAACAAACACTTGAAAACATTGCACAAAAAGGAAATTTCCATGACCTGGAGATAAAACCCATCGAACCGAATATTGAAGACTGTTTTATGGCATTGATGAACAATTAAAAATGCAAAAGGACAAAGTTATCACTGCAAAAGACCTGACGAAACGCTTCGGCGATTTTACCGCCGTGGATAAGATCACTTTTGATGTAGAGAAGGGCGAAATATTCGGGTTCCTGGGCGCCAACGGGGCCGGTAAAACAACAGCCATGCGCATGCTGTGCGGCCTGCTGCTGCCCACATCGGGGCAGGCCAGCGTCGCCGGTTTTGATGTATTTAAGCAAAACGAACAGATCAAAAAGAACATCGGCTATATGAGCCAGAAGTTCTCGCTGTATGAGGACTTGACGATAGTTGAAAATATCCGGTTTTACGGAGGGATCTACGGGCTGAGTGACGACAGGATCAAACAAAAAACCACATCACTGATGAAGCAGTTGCACCTGGAAGGGCAGGAAAAAACGCTGGTACGCGCGCTGCCGCTTGGCTGGAAGCAAAAGCTGGCCTTTTCTATCGCGATAGTACACGAGCCTGCAATTGTATTTTTGGACGAACCTACCGGCGGTGTGGACCCGGTTACCCGGCGTGAGTTCTGGGGATTGATCTATGAGGCATCGGCGAGGGGCATTACCATTTTTGTGACGACACACTATATGGACGAGGCTGAATATTGCAATCGCGTTTCGATCATGGTCGACGGGAGAATTGACGCATTGGATTCGCCGGCTAACCTGATGAAGGATTATTCGGCGGCATCAATGGATGAAGTGTTTTTGCATTTGGCAAGGAAGGCGGTGAGGACTGGCGATTGAGCTTAAGTTGAAAGTCTCTAGCCGGAAGTCTGAAGTCCATTTTGGAGTCAAACACCGTAGAAAAAAACAAATAACAATGCAATGCCGTCGGTATGGCGCATCGCGGATATTTTGTAATGACAGGTAAACGCTGTGATAATAAATATAAAAACGAAAATAAACGGTGAAGCAATTTTTGATTTTTGTAAAAAAGGAATGGCT
>Ga0068856_100005838_pt1 | contig 12132 bp, 9 predicted proteins | sample KBSCornC62_FD_66595 | JGI IMG/M metagenome (GOLD analysis project Ga0068856, IMG submission 66595) | Corn rhizosphere microbial communities from Kellogg Biological Station, Michigan, USA - KBS Corn C6-2 | ecosystem: Host-associated > Plants > Roots > Rhizosphere > Soil ...
GAAATGCCGACGATGAGGCGCCGCTGCAGGAGCTGTTTGATGCAGTCAAAGACGGGATCTGGGACTTCGTTCCTCGCTTTACGAAAATTTAGCGCCGGCGCGTTCCGACGATCGCGCGCAAGGATGCCTGGACGCCCCGTGAAATCTATAGAGCGCTCTCGTTCGACATTCGAGGGATAGAGCCACGCTCACCCAAGCACGGCGTGAGGGCGTACGCCTCTGAAGTTGATCGCTTCGCGCGTCCGCGCCGTGCGAACTTCTGACCCTAGGTACTCTAGAGAGTAGAAGCTGCCATCCTTGCCTTCGCTCGTCCCGATCAGGCGTGAGATGCCGGATGGGCGAACCGGTGAGATCCATTTTGCATGCAGACATTTCAACTCCTGCCTGCTAGCTTCCCTTCGGCAAATGCTCGGTTCTGCCCGATTTCACCCCATTGCTTCGCCGCCGCGCTGTTTGCCGTTATGACCCGCTTCTTCTCCCCAACCCGGTCTTTTGCAACGATCGCCGCATTGAGCTGCGTCGTTCCGCTTGCTGATTTGTCCGCGCAAACCGTCCATGTCTCGATCGATGCCACCCAAAATCGTGTTCCGGTTTCGCCGTATCTTTATGGGAAGAACGAAGACCTCGGCAGCCCGCAGGATCCGTTGACGGGTGCGGATTGGGTGCTCCTTCGCGACGCCGGCGTGACGATGGTGCGTGCGCACGGTGGCAATAATGGCACGAAATATAATTGGCAGAAGAAGCTCTCTTCCCATCCCGATTGGTATAATAATGTTTATAGCCACGACTGGGATTTTGGCCAAACCACCCTCCAACAACACTTGCCCGGCGTGCAGGCGATGTGGTGTTTTCAACTTTTGGGAAAAGTCGCGGATAACACCGCCCATAACTTTGACGACTGGAGTTATAATCAGAGTCAGTGGTGGGCTGGCACCAGTCAAAATTTGGCCGGAGGCGGTACGCTCAATCCGTCCGGCAGCAACAAAGCGCTGAAGGATGGCGATCCGTCTCTCTATTTAACCGACACGTCGGCGGTCACATCCACGGCTATCCTTGATCACTGGGCGGGCCCCAGCGGTCTCGGGCTCGAGCGGACCTATTTCCGCTACTGGAATATGGATAACGAGCCGGAAATTTGGAGTGGAACGCACGACGACGTGATGCCGACGCAACTTTCAGCCGAAGCATTCATGCAGCGTTTTTTCGCATATGCGAAACAAGCGCGCGCCCTTTATCCGGATATTAAAATCGTCGGTCCGGTTACGGCGAACGAGTGGCAGTGGTATAATTGGGCAACGCCGATCACGGTCAATGGCCACACGTACCCATGGCTTGAATACTTCATCAAAAGAATCGGAGAAGAAGAGGCGAGCACGGGAGTTCGCCTTCTTGATGTTCTGGATCTGCATTACTATCCGGCCGTGACGGATTCGGCCTCGATCCTTCAGTTGCACCGAATCTTTTTCGATACCAGCTACGCCAATCCCGAGGCGAACGGCGTGCACGCAGTGAATGGCGGGTGGGACACGACGATCACGCAGGAGTACATTTTCGCGCGCTGTCAGCATTGGCTGGATCAGTACCTCGGAACCGGTCATGGAGTGACGCTCGGATTGACGGAAGTCGGCCTCGCGGTGACGAACGCGCCAGTTGGCTCGGTCTGGTACGCTTCGACCCTGGGCGAGTTCATGAAACACGGGGTGGAAATCTTTACGCCTTGGACGTGGCAGCCCGGGATGTGGGAAGTCTTGCATCTGTATTCGCGGTACAATTACGGGACTTCGGTGTTGGCAACCTCGGACGATGAAACGTCGGTCTCCGCTTACACCACGACGGACGACAACACCGGAAATCTCGAAATTGTCCTGGTCAATCGCGCCTTGACCGCGAGCAAGTCGACCTCGGTGACATTCGCAAATTCGTCCGTACCTGATGGACAATATACTTCGCTCCAGTTGTCGAATTTGCCGTCGACGGAAACCTTCGTGTCCGACAGCCATAACGCACTGAGTTCCGGCTCGGTCACGGTGGCAGGGAAGCAGTTCACCCTCACGTTGCCGCCGCTTTCGATCACGTCGATTCGTCTCACCGCGACATCTCCCACCAGCGTGATCACCGCGCAACCGGCGTCACAAGCTGCGATGGTGGGAGGCGACGTGAGCTTCTCGATTTCTGTTTTCGCGCCGAGCACCTTCCAATGGTCGAAGGACGGCACGCCGTTGGCGGGCGCAACGGCGGCAACCCTCGCTTTGACCGATGTTCAACTGTCTGACGCAGGATCATACCAATGCACGGTCACGACAAACGGTGTGGTCAATACCAGCAATACAGCGACGCTGACGATATATTCGCCCGGCGATCCTGCTCTGAACCGACTAACTAATATCTCTACACGTTCGTTCGTCGGAACGGGCGACGCGGTCCAGATTGCAGGGTTCATCATTTCCGGTACATCGCCCAAGACCGTTTTGATCCGTGCCGGCGGGCCATCCCTTATTCCGTATCATGTCGATAACGTGCTCGCTAATCCGCAGATCGAACTGCACGACGCCAATGGCGTTATCGGAGCCAATGGCGATTGGAGTTCTGACCCAACTCAGGCGGCGGCAATCGAGAGTGCTCGGATTACATCCGGTGCGAGCGCGTGGCCAACAGGAAGCAAGGATGCGGCGATGGTGAAAACGCTGCCGCCGGGCGGATACACCGCGATTGTGTCAGGCGTCGGCGGAACAACGGGAGTGGCTTTGATCGAAGTCTTTGAAGTCGGCTTACAGACTTCACGTTTGATCAACATTTCCACCCGCTCCGAAGTCGGCACCCAATCAGCGGTGCAGATCGCCGGATTTATTATTTCTGGATCAGCACCGAAACGGGTATTGATCCGCGCCGGCGGACCGTCCCTCGCGGCCTACTCAGTGACTGGCTTCCTGGCTAATCCTCAGCTCGAGCTGCACGACAACACCTCCGTCATTGGAACGAATGATGATTGGGGAAGCCATGCCGCGGAGGTAGAGCTGGCCCGGCAGCAGTGCGGTGCCCCCGCCTGGACTTCGGGCAGCAAAGATGCAGCCATCGTCGCAACACTCGCACCCGGTGGCTACACCGCCATCGTATCGGGAGTTGGAAATACCACTGGAATTGCGCTGATCGAAGTCTACGAGCTGCCTTAGCCTTCAAAGATTCTCAAACGCCTTTAGAGCGCACGCATCTCGCCCCGTCAGTCCTTATACTAACGAAGCGCACGCTTTTCGATATCGAGCAACGCGCTCCGCTCGATATCTCATTGGTTACATTTTTATCGAGACGCTCGCTAAAAATCGGAAAACGGACGCCTATTTATCCACGCTCAACGCGGCGGCAATCACCGCGTCGTAAGCCGGCTTTCTCTGGAGTTTATCGTCGAAGAGTAATGGGCTTGAGCGGCGCCGCCAGGAATCGCCGTCGTCAACGCCCCAGAATGTCACTCGAGTGATCGCTTTCCGGTTCGCGACAAAGACCCTGAATATATCCGCATAGCGTTGTGCAAGCTCGTGCTGCTGCTCAGTCGTCAGAGGCGGTGGAGGAGGAGCGACCGGGCGTCCGCCGACTGGGCCCGCGAGTAAATCCTCAAAGGGTCCGCGTTGCTTTTCGTCTAGGAGCTTCTCAACGGCATCGCCGGTGGTTTCGCGGATTTCGCCGATGCGGCTATATTCTTTTGCCTCGACGGCCGCGTCGATCTCTTGACTCGCTTTTTCAAACAGAGGCCCAACTTTGGCCGCTTGCGCGTCGGTCAACGCGATTTTCTGTTTTAATACTGAAATGTCCGGGAAGAAGTGAGGCAGGGCCCGTTTGCCGGTGTGAGCGTCGACTGCACCAGAAACGTGAGTCTCGTGGATCGCTTCGACGTCGAGTTCGGTGATCATCACCTTGAGACCGAGATTGGCGAAGATCTTAATCGTTTCATCGATCTTCGCTGCCGCGGGTGTGATGAGGTTATAATGACCTTGCAGGCCGATGCCATCAATCTGAGCGCCTTGCTCACGGAGATAGTTGACCAGCTCCACGGCCCGGGCGCGTTTCGCGTCATCGGCATCGAGATTATAATCATTATAATAAAGTTCGGCGCCGGGGTCGGCTTCGTGCGCCCACTTGAAGGCCAGTGGAAGGTACTCTTTACCGATCACGCGGAAGAAAACGGAGTTTCGGTACTCGCCATTGCCGTCGTTGATCGCCTCGTTCACGACGTCCCACCCGCGCACCTTACCCTTGAAATGCGCCGCAACGGTTTGGATGTGATTCTTGAGCCGGGCGAGAAGAACCTCCCTGGTTAATACCGACTGGCCTGGTTCGGGTTTGGAAACCCAGAAGGGTAACTGCGAGTGCCAGCAGAGGTTGTGGCCGATCGCGACCAAGTGGTGTTGCGCACAGAATTCGACGAACCGATCTCCGGGCGCGAAATGAAACGTGTTGGATTTCGGCTCGACCACCTCCCACTTCATGTCGTTTTCCGCGGTGGCTGAGTTGAACTCTCGCGAGATGAGGGCCGTCGCCGCCGAGTTAGCTCCGCTGTACTGCCGGGAATTGAGCGCAGCGCCGATGAGGAAATCGTTTTGATAAGCGTCCTTCAGCGAAGCCGACGCCGCTGCCGCCGGTGCAACCCGCGAAGTTGAGTCACTCGTGATGTTCGCGTGCAGCAGCGTACCGGTGCAAACAAGAGCGGCGATGATCGACAAACGGAGGCGCGGGGAATGGTCAGAAAACGGTCTCATAGGCGTAAAGGACACGGCGTACTGCTCGACGTTAACCATCGCAAAAGAAATCCTGGTCTATCAGGAGATCAGATTGCCGTCGCGTCTTCGGTCCGAGATCGCGTTTTTTAACCCAGACCAAATTCGCGGAAGAGAACGATCGACCCTAGAAATTTTCCGAGACGATTGAATCTTGAAACCAATGTTTTCCGGTTTCCGAAAAGTGAGTAAAATTTGAAGACCGCCTTTGAGAGATGGCTGAGGTTGGTCTACTTTCTCAGTCGATCTTGGATCCCTCGTCTCGTCCTAGGTGTTTTTCCATGTTTACCAAAACTCTTATTTTTTTCGCTGCCATGAGTTCAATCGTTGCGAGTGCTTCCGCCCAAGACTGGGCCAAATCTCGACTCGACCAGTCGCCCCGCCACCTCGAGTGGGTAAAAGTCCAGCACGAGCAACGCACCGTCAATTCCTTCATCGCGTATCCAGAAGTCCATGACAAAGCGACCGCCGTGGTCGTGATCCATGAGATTTTTGGTTTGACCGATTGGGCTCGCAGCGTGACGGACGAACTCGCAGAAGCCGGCTACATCGCGATCGCGCCCGACCTGCTCACTGGGCTCGGACCCAACGGCGGGGGCACGGACGCACTGGGCGGCGCCGATGGTGCGCGTAAGGTCATTGGTTCGCTCCCACCGGCCCAAATCACTGCCGACTTGAACGCGGTGGTCGACTACGTTTCGAAACTCCCCGCGTGCAACGGCAAGGTCGTTGTGGTCGGTTTCTGCTGGGGCGGCGGTCAATCGTTCCGCTTTGCGACAAACAACCCCACCATTAAAAGCGCACTCGTCTTCTACGGACCGGGGGTCGAGAGCGCCGACGAGATCGCACGGATTGCGTGTCCAATCTACGGTTTCTACGGAGGCAATGACGCTCGCATTGGAGCCACCGTACCGAAAACAACTGAGTTGATGAAAGCAGCGAAGAAGACCTACGAGCCGGTTATGTACGACGGCGCAGGCCACGGCTTCATGCGCGCCGGCGAAGCTCCCGATGCCAAGCCCGCGGACAAAGCCGCTCGAGCCGCGGCGTGGAAACGGGAACTGGAAATATTGAAAAAGATATAGGCGATTATTAACTGACGCGTATCCGAATCTGGCGTCAGCCGCGCGGACTCAATCCTGCAGCCAAGCGAACGCGCGTTCGAAGAAGTGTCGTCCGTAGGTGTGGACGCAATCTCCGTGAGCGATGATGACGTTGACAAAATCCCAGGCTAAAATGGCCCGCAAGGAATTGCGAGCTGCTTGGCGATGCCAGAATGTCATTCGGATGTCTATCGGCACGCCACCGTTCGGCGCGACGACTCCCGCCCATCGCTTTAATAAAGAGTTTATCGGATGGCCCGGGACGGGTGGGTAGTTTTGAATAAAGTCGGCGAGAATTAAGGAGCGAGAGTGCCGATGATAAAAGAAGACTTCTTCGATTAAGATATTTCCGCGAAAGACGCGCTGCTCGAGGTCGTTGGACCAAGCCGGCGAAGGCGTGTCGCCGAGCTGACCCGCGAAGGGCAGATTCCTAAAGGCTTTGGGTATTTGCGGAGCGGCCCAAATTTCAGCCTGCGGGAACCGCTGGTGCCAGGAGACCAATCTCCAGACGTGCAGCCGCGTCGGAGCTACAAAATAAGCAGGTTCGCCCCAACTCAGCACGGTCGCCAACGTCTCGGGGGAAACCTCAACCGGAGAATTTATCCACAACTGTCCCGAGGTCAGGCGGACGACGATCATTCGCGTCGGGAAGCGTACACCCCACGTTTGCACCAGAGGACCCTCGACCAAAAATAGGTTTTCTCCAAATTCGACGATTTTGGACGGAGTCACGCCCTAGCTTAAAGGGCTTCGGAATAATTGCCAGTGCTCAACTACCTTGGAGGTGTGCGGAGAACCAATCACGCCCCGCCGTATGGCCGGTCGACGCGAGTCTGCCTCCGACCGACTTCCCGAGAATTGTCGAAGACGCGAAGCGTCGAGACGAGGGGGATCAACCGAATGATATCCACCACTTTTTTAGCTTTTTTGGACAGCAATGTCGCTCTTGATCGGCTTGCAAGGTTCACTTCTGAAATACAAGCATCAGAATCAGTGCAAGAATTAGAAACGCCGCATATATAAGCCAAACACGGACTATTGACCGTTTAAAGAAGGTATGGCTCAGCGATGAAGCCGAAGGGGCTGCTTTTCCTTCAGATTGAAAGAGCCTCTTGGCAGCACAGATAAGGAAACGGACAACAAGCCCAAGAAAGACTAAGAACAGTACAAGTCCCGTTCCAAATAGAATTCGATTCATCGTAGGGGTCATGGACTCCAATAGGGCAGTGCGCCTCCGGGCTGAATGGTATTTAGAATATTGTAAGCATCTACAACTGTAACGTTGAACGAATTGGAGTGAGCAACTCCGCCCGCAACGTACAATCCAACTCCCAGACCTTCACCTCGCCTAGCCGCCTGAATTCCATCTCGATTTACGTCGATCGAACCGTTGCTAGTAATCGGCCGCAAACACTCTCGACCATCGTCGGAGTCGCGATCACCAAACGCATTAGTGGGAAGATCTCCTATGCGGTTCGGGTCAAAAGGGGTCACGCAGCGTCTAGAGCAATTCGTCAAAGACGCGACTGGCAAAATCAAAAGAAGGATGGAACCTCGTTGGAGATAATGATTTCCGCGATGAGCCGCCAGATACGTTGACGCCGCGTTTTTAAGAAGCGAAAGCAGTATGAAACATTGACATGACTAGTTCACGTCAGTCTGATTTCGCATATTCTGGTGCGCGAGGTGGCCGACCCGCGGCGTTCGAGCCGGGGCGATCTCGGGGGACGCAAAATCGAAACCTTTCGCGAAATTACTTCTTCGGCGCGGGTTTTTCTGCAGATGCCGCGCCGGTCCTTTTGGCCACGATTTGCTCCGTGCCGAAATCGCCGACCTGGCGCGTGAGTTTCATTTCGTCGCCCGCAATTTTTCCCGTGTAGCTGATCGTGAGTGGATTGCCCTGAATATTTACCGTCTCGGTGAACGAGACGTCGTCGCCGTCGAGCTTGATCGCGGCTAACTCCACTTCGCCTTTTCCCATCGAGTGATCGTACGTTGCTTTGCCGGTGATCTTACCGCCTTCGGTCTTGAAATCGTAAGTGTACTTCTGCGGTCCGATCTGCGAATCGAAATCACTGGTCCAGTGGCCCGTGAGATTAGCGGCGTGAAGAAGGCTGGATGCGGAGACGACCACGATTGCGGCAGCGAGACTGAGCGATTTGCGAAGGTTCATTTGGAGTCGGGTGATGAGGTATTTCGGATGATGCGGGTTTACCGTACGGACGTGTGTGACGCAGGAAACCGATTTCAAACCTTGGGAATAAGTCGCGGCTCGTCAATGGACGCCGTTTGTTTCTGTTGGGAATTCTCTTGGAAGGCGGGCGCCGCCGATGTTCGCGTTTATCGAAACGAAAACATTTTCCCGTGTGTATAACCGAGGGCGCGGATTGGGCGTCGTTCGTCCGCGCGACGCGACTATTCCATGATGTAGCCTTCTTCGCCGTGCTCGTTGATATCGAGGCCTTCGCGCTCGCGGTCTTCTTCGACGCGGAGACCATTGGTCATGACGGCGACGACTTTTGCTAAGACGAGGGTCACACCGACGGACCAGATTAAAACGATGCCTCCGGCTTTGATTTGCTCGATCCACAAGTGATGATGAGCAACAAGCCCAGCCAGCGGGCCGCGCGCCAAATTCGGGTTCACTTCCGCGGTTGCAAAAACACCCGCGAGGACGGTGCCGATGGTGCCACCGACGGCGTGGACGCCGAAGGTGTCGAGGGAATCGTCGTATTTGAAATGGGCTTTGATATGATTGCAGGCGAAGTAGGTGGCGGCGCCGGCGATTAAGCCGATCAACACGGCGGTGCCCGGCGTCACGAAGCCGCTCGCGGGAGTGATCGTCGCCAAACCAGCGACCGCGCCGGAACAGAGACCGAGCACACTAGGTTTACCGCGTAAGATATATTCAAGGGCGGGCCAAGCGAAGCACCCGGCGGCTGCCGAGAGCGTGGTGGTGACGAAGGCGTTAACGGCAATGCCATCCGCGGCGATCGCGCTGCCGGCATTGAAGCCATACCACCCGGCCCAGAGCATGCCGGTACCGGTGACGCAAAGGACGAGGCTATGCGGCATCATCCGTTCTTTGCCGAACCCGCGGCGTTTGCCCAAAATGATACAGAGCGCGAGGGCACTCCAACCCGAGGTCATGTGGACGACGATTCCGCCTGCGAAGTCGATCGCGTGAACACTCGCGAACGGATTGCTCAACCCGTTCATCCATCCGCCGACGCCCCAGATCCAGTGAGCGACTGGGAAATAAACGAGGACCATCCAAAAAACGCTGAAAAGGATAATCGCTTTGAACTTCATCCGCTCTGCGACGGCGCCGATCGTCAATGCCGGAGTGATGATGGCGAACATCAGTTGGTAAACCATGAACAAGCTGTGGGAGACCCAAGGCGAGTAGTCCAAGTTGGGCCGAGTCAGCACGTTTTTGAGCAGCACATAATCGAGACCGCCAAGCCAGCCATTGCCTCGGGCAAAAGTCAGACTGTATCCAAAAGCCCACCACAAGAGGGTGACTATTCCGGCGAGGGAGAGGCATTGGGCCAGAATCGACAACACATTCTTCTGCCTCACCAACCCTCCGTAGAAGAGCGCCAATCCGGGCAGCGTCATAAACAAGACCAACGCCGCGCTGGTCATCATCCACGCGTTGTGCCCCGGTCCGGGTCCGCTCACGCGACTCTGCGCGGTGCCGTCGGTCGCCCGTGCGTCGTTGTTCACATAGGCCTCCAAATCCCCGACCCGTTGATCGAGCGTGGGCTCGGGCAGGGCTGAGTTCTGCGCCGATCGTCCGATCGAAACGCCGAAAAAACAGAGAGCAAAAAGAAGCAGCAAGCGGGCGACTTTCATGAGTCGCGCGATGCAGCAGTTATCATGCAAAAAATTCATGCATATGATCGAATCTATCGATGCATCGCATTTTTTGAAAGAGCGTCGAAACTAGATTTGAATTAACTATTGATTATCAATGACAAGAAAATGATAACTGGGATGCGTGATTGAGCGCCCGCTGGCCTAGACGGCTCCGCGTAACTGATGAAAACTGACCACATTGAGCAATTTCGCTCATGGGCGAACCGTGGCCGGCCGAAAAGGTATGCCGGCGTTCTGGAAGGACCTTCTCTGAAAAAAGGGAGGGGGAGTCATAGTTCGAGAAGGAGGCTCGCGGACAGGGTGTTCGTGCTTCTTGAAACGGAGGTTAAGAACCGACTGTAAAAGCCTCGCCCATCGCTCCCTAGCTGGGGAGGATTCGGTTCATGCCTTCCCTCGCCTTTATCGACACCAAGCGGAAGTGTTTCAGAGGTATAGCCGCCACTGACATGTGGTCTCGAAGCGCGACCCTGGACACAGGCAACGCCGACTCAATGTTTTGCTGCTTTGTTCGCCCCGTTTGATCGCATTCAAAATTGCGGCGACATCGTTTTAGAGGCATTGATACTCTTCAAAGCTTTTTGCAGCACCTCTGGATTTACTTTCAACGCAGCCTCTCTGGTCCCCGGATTTTTATTGATATCTGAAATTGCAAACTTCAAATCCGAAACATCGAGATTAAATTTTTCCGCGGTCGCGATCGCGGAATCCGCCTGCGCTTTGATGATCGCGGTGGCAGCTATGGGATCCGTGAACGCGATAAGGGGGTCGGTGGTAAAGACAACGCGAAAAACCAGATAGGCGTTTTTGACTTCTCCGGAGTACTTTCCTGGATCGCTGATGCTGAGACCGGAAGAATCGGAATAGCTGAGTTTGTCGCCGTACGTTTTGATTTGACCGATATCTAGACAGCCGTCGCCTCTTTTGTCTGTGCTCATCAAAAGTACGAGGAGTCCACCTCGTTGTGTTATATTAACATTCTGAACTCCCGGGAGGATTGCCGTTCCAAATATTGAAAATGATTCCGGGTTGCCACCGTCGTTTACCGCATCATTAGTAATATTGGAAAAAATGTCGCCCAGCTTGTTTACGCCTGTGGCGTATGGTGTAGGTATCGGAATTTGCTTACTGACATCAAAAATGGTCTCGAGCGTCTTTGCCAATTCGCTCCGCCCTTTAATCCGTAATAGGTGAACCTTGGTTACAACATCATTTACCCGATAGAAGGTGTTGTCGGGCTCTTTGTCAAAAATGCGGTAATCGGTAATGAGAGGAAGGTTTAATAGAGGGATGTGGATCACGCCGTCATCCGTCCGCTTCACGTCAAAATTATATGCGCGAGTAATGGAAAGACTGCGAGGTTCCGAGACGATCGCGCCATTTTGCGCCTTTGTTATATTGGAATAGTCGATATTTATATCGAAGCTGAATCCAAGCGTATTATCATTTGATAGCCAACCTATCTCTCTCGGGATGCTCGCATGAAGCAAGTAGATGTTTATTGAATCTTTCTGGATGTCTGGAAGCAGATTGTCGGGCTGAAGAGAGTCTCTGAGAGGCACAACAATTCCGCCCGTGGGGAAGGGGGAGTTGGCGAATACATTAACCGAAACGAGTGTGAAGAGAACGGCCAATGAGCGTAATTTCATGACTACTTTTGTTTACCGGACGTTGCGGGGGTTCCGGCCCTGGATAGCTGCTTATATATTGGTTGGTCAATATTTTGACGCACCATTTTACATTGTGTGCGCACACCCGTCGTGTTAGTCCTTGTGTTGTTTAGAACCTTGCTTATTGAGATGACTGGCTCACCGTAAAACTGAGACATAGAGGTTGTGCCGAACTCACCGGAGGCCGACCATCTCTTTAAAATCCATCCTTTATGGTGTGCTCCCCTTTTCGAAACAGCAGGGCGCTGAACGCAGACGTCGAGCAATCCGCGTCACTGGTATTGATACAGCTTCACCCGCTGAATGGTCGGTCCGTTGGGCGGGAAAGATATGCCGCTGGCGGACTGGCGGTTGCTGGCTGCGGTAGCCAAATGGTAGTCGAGCATGATATCGTCGCCGCTCATTTGGCGTTCCGCGTGCCACTCGGTGCCTTGAAAGGTGCCTCGGCTGGCTTCGGCGATGCTCGTTATGGTCGTGTCGTTGACGCGCGAGAGAAAGGTAATCTGCGCATTCGAGCCGGCCACGATGTATTCGTCGGGACCGATCGCGATGGCTAACGCGTAGCCGGAGCCGGCGTTTTCGTCGGGAGCCGGAGTGGCGCGGGTGTGCCGCAGCTCGCAAATCAAATGATAGTCTCCGACAATGATTTCATGCCGTGGACTTTCACTCGTCAGCCAGGCGGAGCCGATGCTTCCGTTGGTTTGGTGCTCGAGG
>Ga0068856_100005839_pt1 | contig 12131 bp, 10 predicted proteins | sample KBSCornC62_FD_66595 | JGI IMG/M metagenome (GOLD analysis project Ga0068856, IMG submission 66595) | Corn rhizosphere microbial communities from Kellogg Biological Station, Michigan, USA - KBS Corn C6-2 | ecosystem: Host-associated > Plants > Roots > Rhizosphere > Soil ...
GTGTGCAGGATCCCCTTCGGCTTCGCGGTCGAGCCGGAGGTGTAGAGGATGTAGAGCGGGTGCTCGGCCTCCATCGGCTCGGCCGGGCACTCCGGGTCGGCCGCCTCCATCACCTCGTCATAGAAGACGTCGCGCCCCTCGCGCATCGGGCACTCGATGCCGGTGTGGCGGACGACGACGATCTTCTCGAGCGCATGGTGGTTCGCCATGTGCTGGTCGACCTGCGGCTTGATCGGCGCCGTCTTGCCCTTGCGGCGGGCGCCGTCGACGGTGACCAGCGCCTTGGCTTCGGAGAAGTCCATCCGCTCGGCGACCGACTCGGCCGAGAAGCCGCCGAAGACGACGTTATGCGGGGCGCCGATCCGGGCGCAGGCGAGCATCGCGACGACGACCTCGGGGATCATCGGCAGGTAGATCCCGACTACGTCGCCCTTTTCGACCCCGAGGTCCTTGAGCGCGTTGGCGAAACGCTGGACGTCGCGGTGGAGGTCGGCGTAGGTGACCTCGCGCTCCTCCCCCTCCTCGCCGCGCCAGTGGTAGGCGACGCGGTCGCCGTTGCCGGCCGCGACGTGGCGGTCGAGGCAGTTGTAGCTGGCGTTGAGCTTGCCGTCCGCGAACCACTCGTAGAAGGGCGGGTTCGAGTCGTCTAGCCCCTGCGTCGGCTCAACGTCCCAGTCGAGCAGCTCTTTCGCCTGCCGCGTCCACCAGGCGACCAAGTCGCCGGCGGCCTCCTCGTAAATCCCGGGATCACTCCAGCGCGCCGCCGCCCGGAACTTCTCCGAAGGCTCGAACTTCTCTACCTCCAGCAACTCCTCCAGCTGTTGCTCAAGTCCCATGGCGCAAACCTACCCGGCCACGGGTTTTTCATCTAGTAGCCGGCGGGATGCCTGGCGACGAAACCTTCGGGCGAGTCGACCCAGGGGTCGTGCCAGCGCGGGCCGGGGCCGCCGACGGTGTCGAAGGCGATGCCGGCGACGACCATCCAGGCGTGGCCGGAGTTGGCGTAGACGGTGATCCACTGACCCGGGCCGGGTTCGCCCCAGGTCTCGAGGCCGGTCGAGTCGAGCGGGCTTTCGAGGAAGCCGCCGCCGTGCAATGCGTAGGAGACCGCGCCCGAGCAGTCGTAGCCGGAGGATTCAAAGGAGCCGTGGCCGCCGCCCCAGATGTAGGGGGTGGTGGCGATCGCGTTCCCGGCGGAGATCACTTCCTGCACCGCGGCCGGCGCCGAGGCCGGGGCGCTCGCTTCGCTTTCGCTCAAGACCTGCGCTTCCTGGCCGGGATTGAGCGGCGCCGGCATCAGGCCGGTGGTCGCGTCGCCACCTTCGGCCGCAACCTGTTCGGAGATCGAGGCGAGGTTGCTGGAGAGCGCGCCTTCGCGCGATTCGAGCTCTTCGAGGTCTTCTTGGCGCTTCGCCTGCGCGGCCTTCAGTTCGAGCCAGCCGGCCTTGGCTTCCTTGCGGGCGGCGCTGACCGCCTGCTCCTTGGCGGCGATCGCGTCGCGCACTTCTTCGATTTCGGCCCGCTGCTCGTCGAGCTTTTCGACCGCCCCACGGACTTCGTTGCGCAGCGACTTCACCCGGTCGACGACGGCGTCGTCGTAGTCCTGGATCTGCCGCACGTATTCGGTCTGCGCTGCCATCTGCGACCAGTCTTCGGATTCGAGGATCGCGTTCAGCAGGTCGGGCGAGCCGGCCTCATAGATCGCGACGACCCGGCCGCTGAGGACGCCGAGCGCCTGCTTCAGCTTCACCCGCACCCGCTGCAGGTGCTCTTCTTCGGCTTCAAGCGCTTCCGTCGCCCGATCGAGCTGGGCCTGCTTTTCGGCCAGTTCGGCCTCGATTGCTTCCTGTTCGGAGCGCAGCCGCGAGACTTCGCCGAGCTTGGCGTCGATCGCCTGGTTCTGTTCGGCGATCGTTTCCGCCAGCGAGCTCGATTCTTCCCGCACCCCCTCGAGCTTGTCCCGGGTCGCTTCCAACTTTTCCTGCGGCGTCTTCGCCGGCGCGCTCCCCGCCCAGGAGCCGGCAAGGGCGCAGAGCCCTGCCAGAAGCAGCGCGAGAAATATCAGGGCACGGCGCCTAACCGTGCTCGTAGAGGAGCTGAACAGCACGGCGGCGCAGGCTAGCGAAGCGCCTTGAAGGGACTACAGGTGGTCGATAACGCGCAACTTCCCTTGCAAATTCCGGCTTTTGCAGGAATTCAGGGTCTATTGCCGTGGCTTCTCTCCAGCTGCCGAATGAGGCCCTCGATCATGCTGCGGATGTGAGTGGCGTCGGCCGGCGGCCGGGGAAGTTCCGGAAGGCGACGAAGGAGCTCTGCGGCCGTGACGATCTCAGCGGCAATTGCGTACTTCGCAAACGCCCAATCACGATCTCGCCCTGCCACGCACTTCGCCAGCACCAGATCATGGACCTCGAGACAGCGGCGCATCTGGCTTCAGATCATCGCGAGGATCTTGCGACGCTCGGCCTCGCTCAGCATTCCCCCGAAGGGCGAGTTCTGCCGAAGATCGCGCCCGCGCTCGTCGTCCGCTGCGATCGCCGCACGGATCTCCTGCATCGACCCGGATAGAACCTCCTCCCACGCTTGCGCGTAAGGAGCGGCGATCTTCTCTTCCTCCTGCCAGCGGCGGAGCTTTCGCTGCGCCTGCTCGACCATCGGTCGTCGCAACCGAGGAGCCAGGGCCCGGTGGTACGCGAGGCTGCGAAGTTCAGCCCGGCGATGCGGGTCGACCTCCGCCTCGGGGTTGGGCATCCCCCTCCCTGGCCGCATCCGCTCAGCCCGCCGTCTCGCCTCGATCATCGTTGGCTCCAACAAGTGCAGCTTCCGGTGCCCGGAGGATCGCTCGCCGACGACCTCCTCCTGGAGATCCAGCACGGTCGAGATCGGAACCTCTTTGCGGCCGCGTTTGGATATCACCACCGGCACGTCGCCGGCGTTGATCCAGTTGTTGAGCGCCGTGTGGCTCACGCCCAGCAGTTTTGCCGCCAGGCTCCGAGACACCGTTCCTTCCAGCTGCGATTCCAGGTATTCACGAACCGCTGCGATATCGCTACTGGGAGCTTTTTGTTCAGCTCTTCGCAGTCGGACGATGTTCTCCAGAATTCGTTCACGCTCTCGTATAGCCATTGCGACGCGAATTCTAGCGGCGAAAGTTGCAGAAACTGCAATGCTTACTGCAACTTTAGTTGTTATCTAAACTTTCAGCTTCAATGCTAATTCTGAAAGTTTGACGCTTAGATACCGCTAACGAGAAAGCCTCTCGTTAGCGGTATGTCTAGCGGTGGTTCTAAGCCAGCAGTTTCTGCTTCGCTTTGTCGAACTCCTCCGGCGAGAGCGCGCCTTTGTCTTTCAGCTCGGCGAGCTTGTGCAGTTCGTCGGCGGGCGAGCCGGAGCCGGCCTGCTCGCGGACGTATTCGTCGAAGTGCTTTTTCGCGTCGGCTTGGGCTTTGATCGTGCGGTCGCGCATCCCCTCGCCGCGGGCGATCAGGTAGATCAGGGCGGTGAGGAAGGGGATAAAGACCAGGAAGAGCACCCAGGCCGCCTTTGCCCAGCCGGAAAGCTCGTGATCGCGGAAGAGGTCGGAGAGGATCGTGATCAGGATCCAGATCCAGATGACGAAGAAGAAAACCTCCAGCGCTACGAGGAGGATTTCCCCGAAGCTGATGTCGGCGAGCGGCATAGCGCTCCTTTCGGTTAGAGACTGGGGTACGCGGAGATTCGCGCTTAAGGGACCTTATGTAATTCCGGAAGCTAGGCGCCTCTCCTGCCTGGGGAATCCGCGGTCAGCCTCATGAAGAAGAGGACGATCGCGACCGAGGTGGCGAGGTTGAGGCTGGAGACGCCCTCGCGCATCGGGATCGCTACCCGCCCCTCGGCGCGCTCGAGGACCTCGCCGCTGAGCCCATGGCGCTCGGTGCCGAAGGCGAGGATCGCCCGCGGCGGGATCAGACCCGGCGCCAGCTCCTCACCCTCGGGGTCGATTGCCAGCAGCGGCCGGTCGCTCGGCGGCAGCGCCGCGACCTTGGCGACCGGAAGCGCGAACTGCAGGCCGGCGGCGCCACGGACCGCGTCGGGGTGCCAGGGGTCGTTCTCGCCGCGGGCGATCAAGGCCGCGGCGCCAGCGCCCGCCGAGACGCGGATGCAGGCGCCGATGTTGCCCATGTTGCGCGGGTCCTCGAGCAGGACGACTGGGGACGGCGCCGGGTCGGCGAGGGCGGCGGCGACGTCCACCTCCGGCCGGCGGGCAATTGCGGCGACGCCGGTGTGCGGGACCAGCGGGACCAGGTCGGCGAGCGTCTCCTTGTCGACCCGCTCGAGGCAGCCGGCGAGCTTGCCCGCTAGGTCCGGCGCCAGGTCGGCCGCCATCGCCTCGAGCGAGGGCGGGTCGACCGCCACCGCCTCGACCAGCTCGGCGCCGAAGCGCAGCGCGTGCTTGAGCGCGTGGAAGCCCTCGACGACGGTCAGCTCGGGATCGCGGCGAGCGGTGCGGAAACGCACGGCGCGCTCGTGCTCTTCGCGGCCCATCGCCGAATCATTACCGGCCGGCGGCGATCGAGGCTAAAACGCGCGCTAGACGGCCCCGGCCAGCGCCAGCTGATCGCGGCCCCCGGCCTTGGCCAGGTAGAGGGCCGCGTCGGCGCGGCCGAGCAGGTCGTCGTCGCTCTCGACGAAGTCCCAGGAGGCAAGGCCCGCGGAGCAGGTCTGGCCCATCGGCGTCCGCTCCCGCAGCCGCTCGACCACCTCCGCCGCCTCCTCGGGACCGGTGTCGGGCAGCAGCACCAGGAACTCCTCGCCGCCGAAGCGGACGATCGTGTCTTCGCCGCGCAGAGCACCGTCCCAGGCACGGGCGCACTCGCGCAGGACCTCGTCGCCGGCGAGGTGGCCGTGGGTGTCGTTGTAGGCCTTGAAGTGATCGATGTCGATCAGGGCGACGCAGAGCGGCGACTGCGAGCGCCGGGCCCGAGCCATTTCCCGCGGCAGCTGCTCCTCGAGGACGCGCCGGTTGGCGAGGCCGGTCAGCGAGTCGTGGGTCGCCATTTCCTGGACCTTGCTGAGCAGCTCTTCGCGTTCGCCCTCGATCCGCTTCAGCTCGGTGACGTCGGTCGCCCGGGCGTAGATCAGCGACTCGTCCGGTGAAAGCTGCGAGCTCCAGCGCAGCCAATGCCAGGTGCCGTCCTTGGCCAGGTAGCGGTTTTCGAAGCTCGTGGTCTCATCGCCCTCGAACAGGGCCGCGGCCTCGGCTTGGGTGCGCTCGCGGTCGTCGATGTGGACGCACTCGATGAACGGGATCGACCGCAGCTCTTCGGCGCTGTAGCCGAGCTGGCGACTCCAGGCATCGTTCAGCTCGACGAAGTAGCCGTCCATGTTGGCGGTGCAGAGCATGTCGCGGGAGAGCTCGAAGAAGCGGCGGGCGCGCTCGTCGGCGCGGGCACGGCGGGCGACGATCTCGGTCGTCAGCATCATCACCACGCCGAGCGAGACGAGGGTAAAGAGCCAGCGGGTCAGCGGCGAGTAGCCGACCGTGCTGGGAATGAAGAGGAGGACGACGCCGTAGACGAGGAGGAGCCAGGCGAAGTGGGCGGCGGCCATCCGGCGCGGGAAGAAGTAGGCGGCGATCAGGGTCGACCAGACGAAGATCGTCCCGTACTGGCCCGCGGCGATGCCGCTCTCGTAGATCAACAGGCCGGTGAGGCCGACGGTGACCGCGAGGATCGCGTGGATGGCGCCCCTAGGGATGCGGGCGATGAAGGTCGAGCAGAGGAGGCCGCCCAAGGCCATCCCGGCGGCGATTGTGATCAGGGCGGTTTCGTTGCCGCCGCTCGGGTGTGGGAGGACCAGCGAAAGGGCGACGAGCCCGGCGCCGGCAATCAGCAGTGCGGCGCCCGCACGAACCTCGGAACTGCCTCGCGCGCCGAGCCGTACCCGATTTTGGGGAGCTGCCATGCCTGGGGCATCGGCAAACGCCATTGTTTCCTTAAGCCTGCGGCGAAATCTGTCAGTCGCGGACGACCTGGAACTGGCTCATCAGGCCGTGGTCCTCGTGGTCGAGCATGTGACAGTGGACGACGAATTTCCCGGTGTAGTCGGAGAAACGTCCGGCAACGAGGATCTTTTCGTTGGGGAAGAGGAAGAAGGTCTCCTTGAGGCAGTCTTCCCAGGGCGGCGGCTTGCGCCCGTTGCGCTCGAGCAGGTACCAGTCGGTGTGGTGCAGGTGCATGACGTGGGCGACGTTCGTCTTGTTGACGAACTCCCAGGTCTGGACGCTGCCGAGGCGCGGCTTCGCCTCGACGTAGGCGGGGTTGAAGGTGCGGCCGTTGATCCGCCAGGTGGTTTTGAAGAAGCCGCCGATCGTGATCGCCCAGCGGTGGTCGGGCTCGCGCTTGGGCTTGCGCGTCCACTCGGGGAGCGGGCGCAGGTGGCGCGGGACCCGGGTGGGGTCTGGGAGGCGCTCGCCGCCGACCCGGAACTGCATCAGGGCGCCGCCATAGCTGCGGGCCCCGGCGGGGTTGCGGCCGGCGTGGCGCTTCGTGCTGCGCAGCTCGACGGTCTCCCCCGCGTGGCCGGCGAAGTCGACGATCACCTCGACCCGCTCGGCCGGGCCGAGGAGGATCTCGCGGCGGCGGATCGGCTTCGGCATCAGCCCGCTCTCGGTCGCGATCTGGACCATCTGGGCGCCGTTTGAGAGGTGCAGGTTGTAGCTGCGGAAGGAGGAGACGTTGAGGATCCGCAGCCGGTAGCGGCGCGGGGTGACCGCGTGGTGGGGCATGAAGGCGCCGTTGACGAGGACGGCCTCGCCGAGGATCCCGTCGTCGGGCGGGCGGCGGTTGGTGAAGGGGTCGGTGAGCTGGTTGTTGCCGTCGAAGCTGCGGTCGGCGATCATCAGCGGCAGGTCGCGCTCGCCGCGCGGCAGCGGTAGCGCTTCGTCGAACCCGTCGTCGACGATCCACATCCCGGCCAGCCCCTTCCAGCTGTGCGGGGCGGTGCGGTCGAGGCGGTGGTCGTGGTACCACTGGAAGGCGGCGCGTTCGGGATGGCCGTCCTCCATCAAGTCGTAGACGTAGGTTTTGCGCCCGCCCGGCTCGAGCAGAAAGTCGTTGCCGGAGTCGCGGGCTGAGAGGCCGCGGGGGATCTGGCAGTAGTAGGAGGTCGGCTGGTGCTCCGTCAGCCCGCCGGGATAGCCGTCGAACTGGGTGCGGTTGTGGCCGCCATGGAGGTGGATCGAGAGCTCCCCCACCTTCGCCGGCAGCTCGTGGTGAAACGTGACGCGGGTGCGGTGGCCGGCGCGGCGGCGGATCGTCGGCCCCGGGAAGCTGCCGCCGAAGGTCCAGAGGCGAGTCTTGCAGCCCGGGAGGATCTGCTGCTCGGCCTCGCGGATCGGGACGTGGATGTGGTCGCCGTCGAGGACCGGCGGGATCGGCAGCGGCTGGCGGAACGGGACCGCAGCGAGCGCCGGTGGCGGCTCAGTCGAGAACGGCAGTACCCCACCGCCCCTGCCCTTCAGGGGCAGGGCGACGGCGAGGGCGCCGCCGCCGAGGGCGCCGAGGAAAGCTCGGCGCCCCAGGCGGTGCGGGGCTGAGGACTGTCCAGCCGTCGCCGGGCCCTAGGCGGTCGGGACGACCGGCGCCACGACCTTGACCTGGCCGTGCATGAACGGGTGGATGGCGCACATGAAGTACAGGGTGGTGCCGGCTGCCGCCGTCACTTCCTGGGAGATGTGCCCGCCCGGCTTTTCACCGCTGAGCCAGGAGTCGCCCTTGGTTCCGGTGGCGGTGCCCATCGTGCTCCAGCCGGCCGGACCGGCCTTCGCCGGGTTCTTGGTGATCTTTTCGGTTTTCGGGTTGAACCCGTGCCACTGCGCGATCGCGAAGCAGATCTTTTTCGGCGTGAAGCAGGTGCCGATCTGTTTCTTGGTCTTCGGGATCGAGCCTTTGGTGACCAGCGAGAAGGTGTGCGGGCCGACCTGTTTCGGGTTCGTCTTGTTGACGATTTCCAGCTGGTCGCCGACGGTCACCGATTCCGGGGCGACGAACTTGAGCTTGCCCTTGACCAGCGACATCGTGATCACGTCGGTGTTCCCGGTCGGCGTGACGGTGGTTTCGGCGGCGCCGGCAAGGCTCGAGCTGCCGAGGACGACGGTGAGCGCGGCCGCCGGGACCGCGATGGCCAGAGCCCGCAATCGAGCGCGGCGTGAAAGCTTGCTATGCAAAACGTGCCTTTCTACTTAGTGGTGAAACCTGTTCCCTGAGCCGCCAAGGGTACCCTCTGGAGCGGTGGCTACGTTCCTCCACACCTGCTATCGGATCGGGAACATTGACCGGTCGGTCGCCTTCTACGAGAAGCTTGGCTTCCAAGAGGTCCGGCGGATGCCGATCGGCGACGAGGCGATCAACGTCTTCATGGCCCTTCCCGGCGAAGACCCCCGCCTCGAGCTCACCTACAACCACGGCGTCACCGACTACGAGCACGGCACCGGCTACAACCACATCGCCCTCCTGGTTGACGGCAACCTCGACGACACCCTCTCCCAGCTGGCCGACCTCGGCATCGACCCCGAAAAGCCCCCCTACCGCCCCGGCGGCCGCACCGAAGGCCACCGCATCTGCTTCGTCCGCGACCCCGACGGCTACCGCATCGAGCTGATCGGGGAGTAGGTCGAAACCCATGTCAATGGACAAAGGCCTGGCTGCTGAGCCCGGGTCCGTTCAGCGACTCCGAGATTTGGTGCCCTATAGGCCCCCAAAGTTCGGAGACACGAATCAGCCGGGGCTTATCCCGCCGCCAGCTGACGGCGGGGGAGCCGCTTCCGGCTGGGGTTCGGGTTCTGGGGCCGGGGCTTCTTCTTCGGCGGCTTCTTCGCCTTCGGGCTTGTCTTTCTGCGGCGATTCGTCTTCTTCTGCTTCTTCGCCTTCGTAGCTTTCTTCTTCTTCGTAGCCGCTTTCGTAGCCCGAGGAAGAGGTGTGTTCGCTGTCGAGGCCTTCGAGTTCGGGGGCCGTGCCGGTTTCGAATTCGGGGCAGTCTCCTTCGACGGCTTCCGACATGTAGTTGGCCCAGATCGGACCGGCGGTGGGGCCACCGAAGCCGGTGTATTCGCGGCTGGTCGGGTGGCCGACCCAGACAGCGGTCGAGAAGAGGGGGGTGAAGCCGACGAACCAAGCATCGGAGAGTTCCTCGGAGGTGCCGGTCTTGCCGGCGGCGCTGGAGCAGCCCATCGAGGTGTAGCCGGCGCCGGTCCCCTGGGTGATCACGCCCTCGAGGATGCGGGTCACCTCGTAGGCCTGGCCCTCGGTGAGGACGCGTTCTCCGGAGTCCTTCTCGAAGTCGTCGACTTTGCCGTTGGGGAACTCGACTTTGCTGACCGCGGTCGGATCGTGGTGGATGCCGCCGCTGGCGAGAGTCGCGTAGGCGTCGGCCATTTCCAGCGGGGTGACGCCGATCGCGAGGCCGCCGATGCCCTCTGCGGGGACCGACTGCAGCGGCGATTCGATGCCCATTTCCTTTGCCGTCTTGGTTACTTCTTCGGGCCCGACATCGAGATCCAGCTGGGCGAAGACCACGTTAACGGAGGCCCAGGTGGCGCTTTCGAGGTCGTAGGTCCCGCCCCCCTCTCCCTCGGAGTTGTTGACCGTCCAGGTGCCGCCGCCGGGGATCTCCAGGGTCTTCGGAGAAGTGCCGTCGTAATAGGTCGTGGCGGGGTCGATCCCCTCCTTGACCGCGGTGGTGAGGACGAAGGTCTTGAACGACGACCCGGGCTGACGGTGCGCCTGCCAGGCGTAGTTGAACTGGGATTCGTCGGCGTAGCCTTCAGTCGAAGCGAGAGCGACGATCGCGCCGGTCTTCGGGTCGACCGACGCCAGACCGGCCGCGGGACCCCCTTCGGGGTAACAGACCGAGCAGTAGTTTTCGACCGCGTACTCGGCCTTCGCCTGCAGGTTCGGGTCGATCGTCGTGTAGGCCTTGAGCCCGCCTTTGCGGACGGTGTTGATCCCGTATTTGTCGATCAGTTCGTTCTGGACCATGTCGAAGAGGAACGGGTCCTTGATCACCTGGTACTTGTTGCCGGGATCGAGACCTAGGCCGTGGGTCTTCGCTTCCCGGTATTCGTCGCCGGTGATATAGCCCTGTTCCTGCATCACCAGCAGCACCTCGTTGCGCCGCTTCAGTGCCGCCTTCGGATCGAGGAACGGGTTGTATTCGGAGGGCGCCTGTGGCAGGCCCGCGAGTAGCGCCGCCTGGACCAGGCTGAGCTGTTTGGCCGGCTTGCTGAAGTAGGTCTGCGAGGCCGCCTCGGCGCCGACCGCGGTCTGCCCTTCGACCGTCCCGTAAGGCGCGCTGTTGAGGTACTGGGTGAGGATCCATTCCTTGCCGTGGGCTTCCTCGAGCTCGACCGCGAGGTGGGCTTCGATCAGCTTTCGCTTCAGCGTGTTTTCGGGGTTGTGGATGTAGAGGTTGCGGACCAGTTGCTGGGTGATCGTCGAGGCGCCCTGGACGGGCTTGCCGCCGGCCTGGATGTCCTTCCAGGCGGCGCGGGCGATGCCCTCGTAGTCAAGCGCCCCATGGTGGAAGAAGTTCTTGTCCTCGATCGCGATCGTCGCGTCGCGGAGGACCTGCGGGATCGCCTTCGCCGGCAGCGGCTGACGCACGTTTTCGGAGCGGATGAAGCCGATCAGGCTGCCGTCGGCGGCGTAGATCGCCGAGGAGCGGCCCTTCTGCACCGGCTTCAGCGACGAGAGCGGCGGCGCCGAGTTGTAGATGTTGAGCGCCCAGGCGGCTGCGATGCCACCAGCGATCGCCACAAGCGCAGCGAGTATTCCCAGCGGGATCGCGATCTTGTGCCAGATGGGATGGTGCGGCTTGCGTCGCCGCCTGCGGACCCGCGTGGCCATGCGCTGCCGATTGTAGGGACGTGCGCAGCTCGGCACTCGCGGCGCCTTGAGCGCGCAAGGCCGGTTGCCTCCCGATAGGCTCGCGCCCGCAGGCGGCACCAAAGGGAGAGGAAGTAATCATGAAACTGGTAATTGGGATCGTTCGCCCCGAGCAGGCGAACCAGGTCCTCGAGGCGCTGCACCGGGCCGAGGTCCGCGGCTTCTCGATGAGTCGCGTCCAGGGCCACGGCGGCGAGGTCGAGCGGGTCGAGACCTACCGCGGCACCACCGTGCAGATGGGCCTCTCGGAGAAGGTCCGCTTCGAGGTCGCGGTATCCGACTCGTTCGTCGACCAGACCGTCGAGGCGATCTGCGAGGGCGGGCGCACCGGCGAAGTCGGCGACGGCAAGATCTTCGTCGTCCCGCTCGACCACGCGGTGCGGATTCGCACCGGCGACAGCGACGAGGGCGCCGTGACGCCGGTGAGCCGATGAACGCCGGGATCGACACGGGCGACACCGCTTGGATGCTGGTCGCGACCGCGTTGGTGCTGATGATGACGCCAGCACTGGGGCTCTTCTACGCCGGCCTGGTGCGCTCGAAGAACACGCTTAACACCTTCATGATGAGCGTCGCCGCGATCGCCGTGGCGACGGTGACCTGGGCGGCGGTCGGCTACTCGCTCGCCTTCGACGGCAACGGCGACCTGATCGGCGGGCTCGGCAACGCCTTCCTGCAGGGCGTCGACTTCGCCCCGCGCGAAGGGACGGCGATCCCCGAGCTGGTCTTCTTCGCCTTCCAGGCGACCTTCTGCATCATCACCGTGGCCCTGATCTCCGGCGCCGTGGTCGAGCGGATGCGCTTCGGCGCCTTCCTCGTCTTCGCGGCGCTGTGGTCGGTGGTCGTCTACGCCGTGCTCGCCCACTGGGCCTTCGGCGGCGGCTGGCTGCTCTCCGGCGGCACGCTCGACTTCGCCGGCGGCGTCCCGGTCGAGATGGCCTCTGGCTTCTCGGCGCTGGCGGCGGCGCTGGTCGTCGGCGCCCGCAAAGAGTGGGGACGGCAGGCGCTGCTGCCTCACAACGCGGTCTACGTCCTGCTCGGGGCCGGGCTGCTGTGGTTCGGCTGGTTCGGCTTCAACGGCGGCAGCGGCTTCTCGACCGGCCAGAACAGCGTCCTCGCCTTCACCAACACGCTGCTCTGCCCGGCCTGCACGCTGGTCGTCTGGTTCGCGCTCGACCTGATCCGCGGCCGCAAAGTCACCGCGATCGG
>Ga0068856_100005840_pt1 | contig 12131 bp, 12 predicted proteins | sample KBSCornC62_FD_66595 | JGI IMG/M metagenome (GOLD analysis project Ga0068856, IMG submission 66595) | Corn rhizosphere microbial communities from Kellogg Biological Station, Michigan, USA - KBS Corn C6-2 | ecosystem: Host-associated > Plants > Roots > Rhizosphere > Soil ...
CAGGAAGCGGGCGGCAACGACCTTCCCTTCGAAACCAGCGCGATCCAGTGGGACAAGAATGTCGCTCCAACGGTCGGCCAACGCCTTAGCTATGACGTCGGACAGACCAGCGAGCGCGTGCCCTGTGCGCTCAACCTACAAACTATCTAACCGCCCGGCGGAAGCCTCGCTTTCGCTTGTCTATAACGCGTAAGGGGCCGATCCCGGATGGCGGCTGAGCGGCTCCCGCCCTCGCCGTCCGGGTGAGCCGATACTCATTGGCCAGAAGGACAGACTCTATGGAAGATACACTTCAGACCAGATGGCGGTCTTTCGTGCCATTCATCCTCACCGTAATCGTCTTTGGATCCGCGCTGGGTTTCGCCTTTTCGTGAGTTCCATCCTTTCTGGTAATCGGCCTCTGCGTCCCCATGTACGAAGCATCGCCGGCCATCTGAACCCGTAGGCGCCAGTGACTGAGAGACATGAGGCGCTCCCGCTTACAGAAATTGGGAGAACGAATCATGGATCGCATACCAGCGGTGCGCACGCAGCAGTTCCCCTCGTTGATTTCAGGACGCTCGATGTCATCGCGGGAGAGACTGGCTCATGCGCAATTCGCCAGCGAATATGCTGAGCAGATCCTGCGAACGCGCGCCGCTCTACTCGAGCGCACCCCATGAGCATGCCGCGAGAACCAGACGCCAAACCGGCCGCGCGCCGTGGAATTGACCAGCGGCACGCACAGGCCGAGCGGGCGAGGCTCCAGAATCTGCTTGATTCCTACGAGTCCGACCGCCGGAACCAACGCACTCAAGACGAGCAGCGCGGGATTGCGCGCGGATTTACCCCCGACAGGGCTGACAAAGTCCGCGCCCGAATAGCTCGCCTTGATCAACTCATTGCCGACAGCACTTAAGCCTCGGTTTGCCAATGGCCTATGGCAGCAATGGATCGAAAGCGGTGGTTAGCTGCGCGCTCCAATTTGGAGTTCTTGGTGACACGTGCCGAGCAAGCGCCGGCTGAGGCCCAGCCGCCCACACTGACAAACATGTAAGATAGTGTCATCGCTCAGAGGCGGCGTGGCAGGCCTTTCGGACAAAGCTAAGCGGAGCGAGCGACCGCGCGAATCGGAGGCGCAGCGCACGGTTGCAACGATCGAGGACTAGCAGCCTTCTGGGTTCGCGAGCACTGCCAATGGTTCGCCCTCTCGAGCAGTGGAAACATCAACATTCACCACCTTGGTCACCAGGTGCTTACCTCGATCGGGCTTGATCTGCACTTCCACTGCCGTGCCACGAGGGACGAAGTCGTAACCACCGGCATGCAAGACATCGAAGTGCAAGAAGGCGTCGCCAAGGCGATTGTCCAACTTCACAAACCCAAACCGCTTCTCGGGATTGAACCAGCTCACACGGCCACTCGCGGCTTCGCTCGGCATTTGGACGTTACTTCTTCTCGCCGCGCCTTGCGGCGGCGATTGCATCCCGCGCGTTGCCATACCGAAACTCGCCCCAGACGAACACGTCAGCGGGCACTCGCTTGATCCTGAGACGGGCAAGCTCAGCTTCATCTACCTCATTGTTATTCATCTGAATTCCTTTCGGTAAAGGAGATGACAGGTCAGCGGCGAACGCTGCGCGGATCAATCCGCCGTGCGTCCTCATCGAATGTTTCGGCAACGCGGTTTAGTGCGTTGACTCCCGCTTCCGTCCGCGCACGCTTCGATAGACGACGATACGAGGCCGCTTGTTCTCGCAGACCATCCGCAGCTTCTTCGCGTGACACGGCCCGGCTCATGCAATCGATGTTCGCCGTTGCGCTCGGCGAAGTTCGGTAATCTTTGCAACATAACCATTCGCGAGAGCGAGATGGGCAGCGCGAGAGGTTTCGCAGCGGGCTTGCGCCGCCATCATGAGTGACTGACCACGACGGTGATATAGGTAATTGAGATCCACTGATTGCTCCCTGCAGTAAGCGGGAGCGCACTGGGTCTCTCAGCCGCGCGTTGGCCTACAGTTCAGAGTGGCGCGCGATACGGAACTTGTAACACACGCGCTTCCCTTAGCCTAATGTCCGTTTTGGGTCGAAAACCGACATTAGCCTGTGAAAGAATTCGCTGTCCTACAGCCCTCGATCTATGGTCGAAGCTGGTCAATGCAGCGGTGCAGCGATTTTGAGCCGCCAATCTTCACAAAAGTGCGCCGACTCTGCGAAGATTCGGCGGCGGCAATGGCGTGCTCGTCAGCCGTTCGGCCCCGCGGCGCGCCAATCGCCGCCTATAAAAAAGGCCGCCTCTAATGCGTGAGGTGGCCGGCCAATTCGTCCTTGAGCCTCAACTTTTCCTTCTTGAGGCGGTGGAGAAGGTCTTCGTCGGGATGGGTTCTGTGCTCTTCTTCCTCGATGAGGGCATGAAGAGCCTGGTGCTTCGATTCCAGTTCCTCGACCATTGCCTTATCCATTGGCGGCGTTCCTTTCAGTCAGCGTGTCACCACCGCGTAATAAACCACGAATCACATCGCTTGTCTTGGGCCTTCTCACGCTTCGACCGTCGGCGAGCCCTGCTTGCCGTGGTTCCGGTAGGCCGTTGGATACTGTAGGATCGCGTCGGCCATGAACGACGACGAACCCGCGGGAATGCTCGCGGCGCTGAGGATGGAACACCGGCGTCTCGACGAGCAAATTCAGCTCCTCTCCTCCGAACCCACGGGCGACCAGCTTGAGATCGCACGGCTCAAGCGCCGCAAGCTGCAGCTCAAGGATCAAATCCAGCGCATCGTGGATTCGAGTGTTCCAGACATCATCGCGTGACCATTCTGGTTGTCCCGCTCGGGGACAAGGGGCCGAAAATGACCTCTCGAACGTCACTCGGGCGTTTTCTGAAGGCATTTAGGATGGCACTGTGATCACCATGGACGAATCGGACATGCCGCAGCCGCAGGTGCGAATTACGTCGCGTCTGATCGACTCGCTCTACACGGAGGCGATGCTTCTCGCCGACGAGGCGCGATCCTATTTCGACGACGCCGGCCGCTTGGAGCGATCGACGTTGGTTCCGCTTGCGCGGGTCGGCTTTGCCTGCGAGTCGCTCAAGGTGACCACGCGGATCATGCACATCGTCGCCTGGCTCCTAACGCAACGCGCTATCGAATCGGGTGAAATCCCGATGCGTGAGGGCAGGCGGCCCGACCGCCGCCTCGGAAATGCGCAGGACAGCGATCTTGCCGTTGTCGCTACGCTCCCGGAATCGGCGCAGAAGCTGATCAACTCCAGCTCCGATCTATATGCACGGGTCAAGCGGCTGGACGAAGGAACGCTGGACAGCGACGCGCCGCAAAGCCCCGCGCGGGCGCTGATGGGCCGGCTGGAACGCGGATTGGGCGGACACGCCTAAGCGGCGCAGATTCGCGCCTTCGCCGCGGAATATTGCTCGCTAAGTAGCTCGATATACTCGGCGGCTGGACGAATCCGGTCGACGACTCCGATCCCCTGGCCGGAGCCCCAGATGTCGCGCCATGCCTTCGTTTTCTGAGAACCATCTGACCCGAATTTCATCGCGTCGAGATTGCCGGCAGCGAGATTGTCGGGATCGAGGCCCGCATTCACAATCGACGAGCGCAGGTAGTTGCCGTGCACGCCGGTGAAGAGGTCGGAATAGACGATGTCGGCGGCGCCACTATCGACGATCGCCTGCTTGTAAGCGACGGGCGCATTGGCTTCCTCGGTCGCGATGAAGGACGAACCGACATAAGCAAGGTCCGCTCCGGCAGCCTGTGCGGCCAGCACCGACCCGCCGTTGGCGATCGCTCCGGACAGGATGAGCGGACCGTCGAACCACATGCGAATTTCCTGGAGTAAGGCGAATGGCGACCAGCGCCCCGCGTGACCGCCGGCGCCGGCAGCTACCGCGATGATCCCGTCGGCGCCTTTCTCGATAGCCTTCCGCGCGAACCGATCGTCGATCACGTCGTGAAGCGTGATCCCGCCCCAGGAATGGACGGCGTCGTTTAGCTCGACCCGCGCCCCCAAGGACGTGATGACGATCGGCACTTTCCACTTCTCGCAGACCTGCAAGTCGTGGATGAATCGGTCGTTGGAGCGGTGGACGATCTGGTTGACGGCGAACGATGCCGATGGCCGCTCAGGATGGTCCCGGTCCCAAGCTGCGAGCGCTTCGGTAATCTCATGCAGCCATTCGTCGAGCATCTCGACGGGGCGCGCATTGAGCGCAGGGAAGCTCCCGACAATTCCGGAAGTGCACTGCGCGATGACCAGCCGCGGATTGGAGATGATGAACATCGGAGCGGCGATGACCGGAATTCGGAGCCGCTGCAGGATTGGAGGCAGCGCCATCAGAGCCCGTGGTAATCCCGATACCACGCGACGAAACGCGGCACGCCCTCGTCAATGCTGGTGGACGGCTGGAAGCCGTGATCGCGGCCGATCGCAGTGACGTCGGCGTAGGTTTCCCTGACATCACCTATTTGCATCGGCTTCGGATCGAGCAGCGCCTTCTTTCCCGTCTCCTGCTCGAGCAGCTCGACGACCCGCATGAGGTCCTCGCTGCGGCTGTTCCCGATGTTGTAGAGCGCGTGGGGGCTGACGCTTCCGCCGGCCTTCATCTCGCCGTCGTCCGAAGGCGGTCCGTCCAGGCATGCAATCACGCCGCGAACGATATCGTCGATGTAGGTGAAGTCGCGGCGCATTTCGCCGCCGTTGAACAGCGGCAGCGGCTCGCCTGCATAGAGCGCCTTGGTGAAGATCCACATCGCCATGTCCGGGCGGCCCCACGGGCCATACACCGTGAAGAAACGAAGGCCGGTCAGCGCCAGCCGGTAAAGGCTCGCGTAGGATTCGCTCAGGAGCTCATCGGCTTTCTTGGTCGCCGCGTAGAGCGACAGCGGATGGTCGACCCGGTCTTCGACACGGAAGGGCAGGCTCTTGTTGCCGCCGTACACCGACGAAGACGAGGCATAGACCATATGTCGCGCCCGGATCGCTCTCGCCAGCTCCAGCATGTTGCAATGACCGACCAGGTTCGAGCGGACATAAGCTTCGGGATGTTCGAGGCTGTATCTGACGCCTGCCTGCGCGCCGAGGTGGACGATGCGGTCGACTTCACCCGAACTGCGAAAGCCGCTTAGCCCGTCGGCGTCCGCGAAGTCGAGCCGTTCGAAGCGGAAGCGGTTGCCGAACTGCTGCTGGAGCCGCTGCAGCCGCGCCTGCTTCAATAACGGATCGTAATAATCGTTGAGGTTGTCGATCCCGACCACCTCGTCGCCGCGCTCGAGGAGAGCGCGCGACGTTGCCGCGCCGATAAAACCAGCCGCCCCCGTGACCAAAACAGCCATGGCTGTTCCTTAGGGGGTGCAGCGGCGTGCTGAAAAGCCCTAGACGCACCCTTATGGCGCGCAGCTGGACCTTCGCGATCGATCGCGGCGGGACATTTACCGACGTGGTTGCGCGCGCGTCGGACGGTATGCTGCGCATTGAGAAGCTGCTGTCGGAGAACCCGGGCCAATATGAGGATGCGGCGGTGGAGGCGATCCGGCGCGTGCTCAGCGACGAAAGTGGCTCTGTCGAGGAAGTGCGGATGGGCACGACCGTCGCGACCAACGCGCTTCTCGAGCGCAAGGGCGAGCGCGTTGCGTTGGCGATCACGCGCGGGTTCGGCGACGCGTTGCGGATCGGCTACCAGGCGCGGCCCAATATTTTCGCACGCCACATCGTGCTTCCGTCGATGGTGTACGAGCGCGTGGTCGAGATCGACGAGCGGATCGACGTCGAGGGAGAATTGCTGATCCCGCTCGACGACAGCAGCGCTCGAGCCGCACTACAGGACCTTCGCAGTGCGGGTATCGACGCGCTCGCAATCCTCCTCATGCATGGCTGGCGTTACCCGGAGCATGAGGTGCGCCTGGCGGAGATCGCGCGGAAACTCGGCTTCGCCCAGATTTCCGTCAGCCACGAGGTCGCGCCGCTGATCAAGCTGATCGGGCGCGGCGACACCACCGTCGTCGATGCCTATCTGACGCCGGTGCTTCGGCGCTACGTCGACCGCGTGGCCAAAGGGCTGCCGGACGCAACGGACCTGCACTTCATGCAGTCGAACGGAGGACTTGCCGAAGCCCGCGCCTTTCGCGGTAAGGACGCGATCCTGTCCGGCCCCGCCGGTGGCGTCGTCGGCATGGTCGCGGCGAGCGCTCCCTTCGAGCGAGACCGCCTGATCGGCTTCGACATGGGAGGCACCTCGACGGATGTTTCTCACTACGCCGGTGCGTTCGAGCTTGCGGACGAGAGCATCGTCGCTGGAGTCCGAATCCGCGCTCCAATGATGCAGATCCATACGGTGGCCGCGGGCGGCGGGTCGATCTGCCGCTTCGACGGCATCCGGTTCCGCGTCGGGCCGGAAAGCGCAGGCGCGAACCCTGGACCTGCGTGCTACCGCAATGGCGGCCCGCTGACGGTCACCGATTGCAACCTGTTCCTTGGACGCATCGACCCGGCGCAATTCCCCAAGGTGTTCGGACCGGGCGGCAACGAGCCGCTCAACCGCGAAGCGTCACGAACGCGGCTGCAGGAGGTCGCGGACCAGCTCGGCAGCGCAAAATCCCTCGACGACATCGCACGAGGTTTCCTCGACATCGCTGTCGACAACATGGCCGCCGCGATTCGCAAGATCTCGATTGCGCGCGGGCACGACGTGACGCGCTACACGCTGGCCTGCTTCGGTGGGGCCGGCGGCCAGCATGCCTGCGCCGTTGCCGATGCGCTCGGCATGGAGCGGATCCTGATCCATCCGCTCGCCGGCGTGCTTTCCGCCTACGGCATTGGAATCGCCGACGTGAAGGCGATCCGCGAGACGAGCTGGCTGAGGCCACTGGCGGAGGATTTCTCGAATGCTCTGGCCGAGCTGGAACAGCGCGCCTGCGATGCGCTGCTGGAGCAGGGCATCCATCACGTGCGCATCGCGCTGAATCGCCGCGCACGCGTGCGAACATCCGGAAGTGACACGACGCTGGAGATCTCGATTGCCCCGCCCGAGCAGATGCGCGCCGATTTCGCGAACCTCCACCGAAGGCGCTTCGGCTATGTCGAGGAAGGTGCCGACGTAATTGTCGACGCGCTTGTTGTGGAGGCCATCGCGAGTTCCGAAGCTCAACCCGCAATACAGGGTTCGAGCGACGGAGAAGTCGTCGAGGGTCCGGGTCTGATCTTCGATCCCACTTCCACCATCGTCGTGGAACCGGGCTGGCGCGCGGAACGCGCTTTCGACGGTACACTCGTGATGACCCGCATTGCCCCGTTGCAGCGTGGAAAGGCAATCGGCACCGACGTCGACCCGGTGCAGCTCGAGATTTTCAACAATCTCTTCATGGCCATAGCCGAGGAGATGGGCGTCGCGCTTCAGTCCACGGCGACCAGCGTCAATATAAAGGAACGGCTCGATTTCTCCTGCGCGATCTTCGACGCCGACGGAGCGTTGATCGCCAACGCACCGCATATCCCGGTTCATCTCGGCTCGATGGGCGAGAGCATCCGGACGATCATCGACACGCGCGGACAGGGGAGGGACGGCCGCGGGATTCGCCGCGGGGATGCCTATGTGCTGAACGACCCGTACCGCGGCGGAACGCATCTTCCGGACATAACGGTAATCGTTCCGGTCTTCTATGACGATGAGGAGGACCCTTCCGCCTTCGTTGCGGCCCGTGGTCACCACGCGGACGTCGGCGGTATCGCTCCCGGCTCGATGCCGCCGGACAGCCGAACCATCGATCAGGAAGGCGTTCTGATCGACAATTACCTGCTGGTCGACGAAGGCCATTTCCGCGAGGCGGAGATGCGCGACCTTCTCGCCTCAGGACAATGGCCCGCGCGAAACCCCGACCGCAACATCTCCGACCTCAAGGCCCAGCTCGCCGCTTGCACGCGCGGCGCGGAAGTTCTCGCGCAGACAGCGCGGGACTACGGCCCGGACGTGGTTGCAGCTTACATGCGGCATGTGCTCGCCAATGCCGAGGAGTCGGTGCGGCGGCTGCTCGGCCGGCTCGACGATGGCGCGTTCGATTATGAGATGGACAATGGAGCGCACGTCCGGGTCAGGATCGGCATCGATAAACCTGCGCGTTCGGCTACGTTGGACTTCACCGGCACCAGCGAGCAGCTTCCGGATAATTTCAACGCGCCGTTCTCGATCGTTCGAGCGGCTTCGCTCTACGTTGTGCGCACCCTTATCGATGATGTGATCCCTATGAACGACGGATGCCTTCGCCCGATCACGCTGGTCGTTCCGGAGGGATCGATGCTCAACCCAAAATATCCTGCGGCGGTGGTGGCCGGAAATGTCGAGACGAGCCAGGTGGTGACAGACGCCTTGTTCGCCGCGACCGGCCGCCTCGCGCCGAGCCAGGGCACCATGAACAACTTCACCTTCGGGAACGATCGGCATCAATATTATGAGACCATCGCCGGTGGATCAGGTGCAGGGCCGGATTTCGACGGCACGAGCGCGGTCCAGACGCACATGACCAACAGCCGCCTCACCGATCCGGAGATTCTCGAAAGCCGCTTGCCAGTTCGACTCGATCAGTTCGCGATCCGTCGAGGATCTGGAGGGCAGGGGGCGCATCACGGCGGCGACGGCGTCGTGCGTGCCGTGACATTTCTTGAGCCGATGCGCGCAAACATTCTCGCCAACCGCCGCCGCGTTCCTCCAGCGGGCATTGCCGGCGGCTCGGATTCCCAGCCAGGCCGCAACTGGGTCGAGCGCTCCGACGGGAGTGTCGAAATGCTGAGCGCGACCGCTTATGCCGAGGTCCAGCCCGGTGACCGGTTCGTGATCGAGACGCCCGGCGGCGGCGGGTTCGGGAGGAGGGGCGAATGATCCATTATTGGCCGCTGCTCGGCATTGCCCTGGTCGTCCTTGGCTTCGCGCTCCGGTTCAATCCGTTGCTGGTCGTTTTCGTCTCGGCGGTGGTCACGGGTCTGCTCGCGGGAATGCCGTTCCTGAAAGTGCTCGGTGCCGTCGGGAAAGGCTTCAACGACAACCGCAACGTCACGCTCATCTACGTCGTGCTGCCGGTGATCGGCCTCCTCGAACGGTACGGCTTGCAGCAGCAGGCGCGAGCCTTGATCCGGCGAATGCGGAGCGCGACGACGGGCCGAGTGCTGATCATCTATCTCGCATTCCGCCAGATTTTCGCTGCACTCGGGCTGACGACAATTGCCGGCCATGCGCAGACCGTTCGTCCGCTGGTCGCTCCCATGGCGCTTGCCGCGGCCGAGAAGGAGCACGGCGAACTGGATGAGGAAACGGCCGAAAAGGTAAAGGAGATGTCCGCGGCGACGGACAATGTGGGAGTGTTCTTTGGAGAAGATATTTTCCTCGCGGTCTCGTCGATCCTCCTGATCCAGGGTGCGCTTGCCGGTTTCGGGATCCAGCTGACGCCATTCCAGCTATCGATTTGGGCCATTCCGACAGCGATCTGCGCATTCGTCATCCACGGGACGCGACTGCTGCTGTTCGATCGAAGACTGAGCCGGCGCAAATGATCGGCATCTATTGGCTGTACGTCCTCGCAGGCGCCATGTTCGCCGCATTTGCGATTTGTAGCGCCGGCGACCGGACTAACCCCAAGCGGTGGGCGAATGCCGCATTCTGGGGTCTGTTGGCGGCCAGCTTCTGGCTCGGGAAGATCCTGGGCGACATCGGCAACGGGGTCCTCGTACTTCTACTGGTCGCCCTCGCCGGTTCGCACCTGCTCGGCCGGGGGACGCGCCAGTCGACGAGCGATGAGGAGCGCGAGCAATTCTCGCAGCGGCTCGGAAACAAGCTGTTCCTGCCCGCGCTGGTCATTCCGTTTACGGCGTTCGTCGGCACCTTGCTCTTTACCTACACGCCGCTCAGCGCGACCCATCTCATCGATGCCAAGGCGGTGACCCTGGTCTTGCTCGGGGCCGGCGTGTTGCTGGCCCTCGCCGTCTGCTACGCCTGGCTGAAGCCGCCCGTGGGTGCACCCGTTGCGGAAGGCACGCGCCTTGCGGATTCGATCGGCTGGGCGATCGTCTTGCCCCAGATGCTTGCGTCGCTTGGTGCGGTCTTCGCCGCCGCGGGAGTGGGGACGACCATCGGCTCGATCGCGAGCGCAATCATTCCCCAGGGAAGCGTCTTTCTCGCCGTTCTGCTCTACGGCCTCGGCATGGTCGTGTTCACGATGATCATGGGAAATGCCTTCGCCGCATTTCCGGTGATGGCCGCGGCGATCGGCGTCCCGATCCTGATCCATCAGGACGGAGGCAATGCCGGCGTGATCGGGGCGGTAGGAATGCTGACCGGCTTCTGCGGGACGCTGATGACTCCCATGGCCGCGAACTTCAATATCGTCCCGGCAGCCCTGCTCGAACTCAAGAACCAGTATGGCGTCATCAAGATGCAGGTGCCGACGGCTATACCCTTGCTGATTGTGAACATTCTCATCCTCTACATCGCCGGGTTCCACCTATGAGCCGGCTCGACTTATCCTCAGCCTCTCACATGGCGCGGATCGCGCTCGGGCATGTCGCCAAGGAATATGCGCACAAGCTCGATCATGTGATGACCTGCGATGCCGATGTGCTGACCCCGCGCGCTCTCCACCCGATCTTCTTCGGCAGCTTCGACTGGCACAGCTGCGTCCATGGCTGGTGGACCTTGCTGACGCTGCGGAGGCTATTTCCGGAAATTCCGGAAACCGGCGAAATCGTCGAACTCGCCAAGGTGACCTTCACGCTGGAGAAGGTGGGAGTGGAGCTCGCCTATCTCGATCGTCCCTCGAGCCGCGGGTTCGAGCGGCCGTACGGCTGGGCCTGGCTTTTGCAGTTGCACCTCGAGGCGACGCGGCACAAGGAGCCATGGGGGGCGGAGCTTCGGCCGCTTGCCCGCGCGTTCGCCGAACGTCTCAGCAGCTATCTACCCGTACTCACCTATCCGATCCGCGTCGGCACGCATTTCAACACCGCGTTCGCGCTGGTGCTGTCGCTCGAATGGGCTGAACGATTCGACCTGCCGCTTGCCGGGCTGATCAGGGATCGCGCGCTCCACTGGTTCGGAGCCGACCGCGACTGCCAGGCGTGGGAGCCGGGGGGAGACGAGTTCCTCTCGTCAGCACTTATCGAAGCCATGGCGATGTCGCGGACACACCCGGCGGAATTCTCCGCTTGGTTCAGCAGATTCCTTCCAGGCCTCAGCCAGCGCCAGCCCGCGACCTTGTTCGATCCGGCGATCGTCAGCGATCGCAGCGATGGCAAGATCGCGCACCTCGACGGCGTCAATCTCAGCCGCGCCTGGTGCTTCAGAAGCATCGCTCCGTTGCTCCTCGACCCGGAACGTAGGGTCGCGATCGCCGCGGCCGACGAGCATCTCGACGCTTCTCTCGCGCACATCTCGGGCGATTACATGGGCGAGCATTGGCTCGCGAGCTTCGCCTTGCTGGCCTTGCTTGCACCGCAGGACTAGAGTCCGCTGCATGGCCGACGTCGACTCCGTCAACCAGCAATTCAGCCGGTTCGACCAAGTGCGAAAGTCGCACACCTATCGGCTTGCCGAGCATTCGAGCGACGAATTCGACGAAGGCTATGAAATCGCTTGTCTCGATTTCGCTGCGTTCCTCGACCGCGACGACTTGGCGAAGGCGCAGTTTGCCGAAGCTTTCGCCCAAGCGCTGCAAGAGATCGGGTTCGCAGTGCTCGTCGGCCACAGCGTGGATCCGGCGCTGTATGATCAAATGCACGATGCCGCGCTCGATTTGATGACGTCGACTTCGCTGGCCGATAAAATGCGTTTCCGCGCCCAGCGCCACGGGTCGGTGAACCAGGGCTATTTCCCCATCGAGGAAACCAGCGAGATCCATCCTGACCTCGTCGAAGGATGGGTCTTCTGCCGTCGCGCCTTCGATATTCCCCAGCACCGTGATCGGGCCTTTGATGCCAGCCAATTCTGGCCCGACCCGAACCACGAAGCCGTTTTCCGGCGGCTGGTTCTCGCGCACGAGCAGCTGTTCAAGCCAATCGTCCAGTCGATGCTCCAGGGCCTCGGCTGCGATCCCCATCTGCTCGATGAGAAGCTCACGAACACCAACTTCGGTCTGAGGCTCAATTATTATCCGCCGATG
>Ga0068856_100005842_pt1 | contig 12128 bp, 12 predicted proteins | sample KBSCornC62_FD_66595 | JGI IMG/M metagenome (GOLD analysis project Ga0068856, IMG submission 66595) | Corn rhizosphere microbial communities from Kellogg Biological Station, Michigan, USA - KBS Corn C6-2 | ecosystem: Host-associated > Plants > Roots > Rhizosphere > Soil ...
CTGCTGGTTTCTACTTTGAATTCGGAGAGCGCGTCGATCGAAGGGGAGAAGCTGAACGTTACTGCATCGTAATCCATCGACTCGATGCCATCTATGAAGAAACGGTTGGCCGTGTCGCGCTGCCCGTTTGCCGAGGCCGAGGTCGCGCCATATGAGGGATCAGACTGACCGACCGAGCCGCGCCCGCGGCGCACCGTGATCGAACCAGGCGTGCCTGGCTGGACGCCCGGAATCAGCTGCGCCAACTGAATAAAGTTGCGCCCGTTCAATGGCAGATCCACAATCTTGCTCGAATCGATTACCGTTCCGACGGCGGCGTTTTCGGTTTGCAGCAGCGCGCCCGATGCGCTTACTTCGACTCGTTCACTCAAGTTTCCCGGCTGCATCTGGAAATCGACGCGGGCGGTTTGCAGGACCTGGAGCGTCACACGCTCAGCTCGGGCCTCACGAAATCCGGTGAGCGTGGCTGTGACCAAGTAATCGCCGGCCGGAAGGAATGGGATGGAGTAATTGCCCGATTCATCAGACACGCTTTCGCGGGCGACGTTAGTGGCAAGGTTGGAAGCGTGGATCGCTACCTTGGGCAAGACCGCGCCGGTGGCGTCCGTAACGGTGCCCAGCAGAGTACCACCGGTCTGTTGGCCAAGCGCGGCGCCGGCGAAAACACTCAACAGCAGCCCTAATACAGCAGAATATTTCCCGAGTCCACAACAGAGTGATTTCATAAAGTCCCCAAAAGTCGTAACGAGGTTGGGTCTAGTGTATATCATCCAGAGAGATATATGCAGTCGGACCTCACCACGCTCTTCCTGGCCCATTCCACAAGCAAACTTCGGCAGATGTGTGGGCATATCGAAACGTGCCTCGTCCGTTTGAATGACGACCAGATTTGGAGCCGCCGGGCCGCGCACGAAAATTCGATTGGAAACCTTGTTCTACATCTCTGCGGCAACGCGCGGCAGTGGATTTGCGCCGGCATAGGTGGAGAGAAAGACGTCCGGAACCGCGACGGCGAGTTTTCGGTGCGGGGTGGATTGAGCGGCTCCGATTTGATCGCTCACCTAAAGCAGACCGTGGAACAAGCTACGGCAACGCTGGCTGGAGTAACCGCCGACCGCTTGCTCGATGAGATCAACCCGCAGACGGGTACGGTGTCCGTACTAGAAGCGATCTATCAGGTTGTCGGTCACTTTCAGCAGCATACCGGGCAGATTGTCTTCGCCACTAAGATTCTGGCGGGCGAGGACCTGGGCCTTTACCGGCCTACGGCTGCTTCGAAGTAAACCTGCTACGCCCTGAACCTGGCGACGACCACGGCCCCATATCGATAGGCAGTGAGTAGGACCTCCTCCACTCAGTGCCTACGCTGCGATGTCAGAATAAGGCGCGGCGAGCCGAGTTGGTAGGCTTCGCCGTTAATGGAACCCAGCATCTCGATTATTTCGAGATCGGCCTCCTCGTGCAGACGGTAAATCTCCGCGACTGTGAAGGTAAAGCTCGAACTCGGACGCACGGATACCTCGCCACCGCGGATGAAAGTGTACTGGATATCGAGTCTTCCCTGCCCGAATCGTATTGATTTTCGCTCAGCATGAAAATGTCTCCGAGCCGGAACCAGCGATTCTTCACGAGGCCTGGCAGAATGGACTCAGCCGCCATACCGGTCTCGATGACGAATCGTCCGGCGGGTTTCAAAGCGCGCGCGATGGCACGCAGAAATCGCCGGACACCGTCGCGATCCAGATATCCGAAGCTGTTACCGAAACAGTAGGCAACATCGAACTTGGCAATCCGCGGCAGTTCGCACATATCACCCAGAAGCCATTCAACGGGGCCGGATTTCGTGCGCGCCTCAGCGATAGATTCTTCACTCGAATCGACTGCCGTGACAGCATGGCCGCGCATCGCGAGTTCGACGGCATGACGTCCGTTTCCACACGGGACATCCAAGAACTTGCCGGCCGTGCCACCGTATATTCGTTTCTCAAGAAAATCGACTTCCGCGCGCGTCTGTTCGGGTGTAATGGCGCGGCGCCACATTTCAAGCGCAACGCCGCGAAAAAAGTCTTTCTGCCAATTGGCTTGCATTGATTCTCCTTCAAAAAAACACACTACTGATTTGAGGCTGGGACCGCGAAGGAGAGCTAGCTAGCGGACTGCGAAAAGAGTTCTCAGAGGCTCGTCACGAGTGTATCAATATTTCGCTAGAGCATTTCCCTGCCGCGCTCTATTCGTATCGCAAAGCGGCCATTGGATCGATCTTCGATGCACGCAGTACAGGAGGCAGAGTGGCAAGCACCGATGCGCTGGACTTCGCGCGGAACGTCATCTGCATCACTACGTTACCAGTGCACTTGACGATCCCGGCATCGAAGTATTTGACCTCATCCAAGAACATCGGCAGCATTTCATCTTATGAAAAATTGCCGATGTCAATGCCACGAAAATCTTTAGAAATGTTACGAAGTTCGAGCATAGACGGGATGATTTCCTTCTATGTAGTATCCTACTTCGCCATAATGCGTAGATGCCCGCTTCCCTGCTTCGCTTTTCGTTCCTGGCCCTGGCGTTTGCCACCGGCCTGCATGCGCAGGTCGATCCCGAATGGACCGAGCCGTTTCCGCCGCACCACATCATCGGGAATGTCTACTATGTCGGAAGCAAGGGCCTCGCGTCCTACCTGGTCACTACGCCTGAGGGGAACATCCTGGTTAACAGCAGCCTGGAGAGTTCCGTTCCGCAGATTCGCGCGAGTATAGAGAAGCTTGGGTTTCACTTCAACGACACGAAAATCCTCTTAATCAGCCACGCTCATTGGGATCATTGCGCCGGTAGCGCTTTAATCAAAGAACTGACCGGAGCAAAATACATGGTCATGGCCGCCGACGTGCCAGAAATCGAAGCCGGCGGCAAGGGGAATTTTCAATACGGGAATTCGCCGCGCTCGCTTTTCAAACCGGCGAAGGTCGATCGCGTGCTGCATGACTTGGATCACGTAGAGCTGGGCGGCACGGTGCTCGTCGCACACCTCACTCCCGGTCATACCAAAGGTTGCACGACCTGGACCATGCGGGTTCGCGAAGGGACTAAGACCTATCACGTGGTCATCGTGGGCAGCCCCAACGTGAACGCCGGTTACAAGCTGGTGAATAACGGGTTGTATCCGAATATCGCGCAAGATTACGAACGAACGTTTCGCACCCTGCGAGCTGTGCCCTGCGACATATTCCTGGGCGCTCATGGGGCCTATTACGGAATGGAGGCCAAGTTCGCCCGTCTGAAAAACGGCGGCCCGAATCCGTTTATCGACACCGAAGGCTATCGAAGCTACGTGGCCGAACGGGAGCAGGCCTTCCGCAAAGAGCTGAACAAGCAATCGGGCCCGCAATAAGCGAGACTAAAGGCCCCGAAGCGCCACTTTTTCGTTAAGATGAAGATATGGCGATTCCCGCCACAACGCGTCCCTCTCTGTTCGGCTCCGACTAACTTCATCTCACCGCGGCCCTCGCTCGTCTGTTTCCGTAGTTTGTTTTGAGGTATCTTCCATGCTGACGCAGATTGCCCCCAATCCGCTGCTGCCCCATCTGAGCACGACACTTCCAGGACCGAAAGCCGCCGCCATTATCGAGCGAGATCGCGCTGTCATTTCCCCCTCATATACACGCCAATATCCATTGGTCATCGAGCGTGGCGAAGGCGCAATGGTCGAAGACGTGGACGGCAACCACTTTCTCGACTTTGCGGCGGGTATCGCTGTTGTGGCAACCGGCCATTCCCATCCTCGCGTGGTGAGCGCGATTCAAGAACAGGCAGCCAAGTTCCTGCATATGTCCGGCACCGATTTCTATTACGAAAGCATGGTCTCGCTCGCCGAAAAACTGGCGCGACTTGCACCGGGCAACGTGGCGCGGCGCGTCTACTTCGGGAACTCCGGCACCGAAGCCGTTGAAGCTGCGATCAAGCTCGCGCGGTATCATACGGGCCGCGATAAGTTCATCGCATTTCTCGGCGGGTTTCATGGACGCACGATGGGTGCGCTGTCCCTCACCGCAAGCAAAGTCACGCAGCGCCGCGGCTTCCATCCTCCTCTGCCGGTGCACCACATTCCCTATGCCAACTGCTATCGCTGCCCTTATGGAAAGCAGCCGGAGACTTGCAGCGTGGAATGCGTCACAGTTCTCGAGGATCAATTATTCAAGACTGTTCTACCGCCCGAGGAAGTGGCAGGGATTGTGGTCGAACCCATTCAGGGCGAGGGCGGCTACCTGGTGCCACCGGCGAAGTTTCATCAAGAGCTGCGTCGTACAGCGGATAAGTACGGGATCCTTCTGATCCACGACGAGGTGCAAAGCGGGATGGGTCGAACTGGAAAAATGTTCGCCTCCGAGCATTTTGATGTTTCCCCCGATATTGTCACGCTCGCCAAGGGTATTGCGAGCGGTCTGCCGCTGGCGGCAACCATTGCACGCGCAGGTGTGATGACTTGGCCGCCGGGGGCGCATGCCTCGACGTTCGGGGGAAATCCGGTATCCATTGCCGCCGCGCTCACCACAATCGAGCTACTAGAAGAAGAATTGATCGCGAATGCTTCGCAGACCGGCGGTTACATGCTTGACCGCATGAAAAGTTGGCCAGCGCGGTTCCGTTACGTCGGCGATGTGCGCGGGCGCGGTCTTATGATTGGCATCGAACTGGTGCAGGATAAGGAGACCAAAATCCCGGCCCCCGAACTGCGTGACCGTCTGGAGATGATGGCCTTCGAGCGCGGGCTGCTTGTGCTCGGCGCCGGCCGCAGCAGTATCCGGCTGTGTCCTCCGCTGGTGATCACGCGCGAGCAAGCGGACTTTGCCATGGGTACACTGGACGAGTGTCTGGGGATGCTCGAGAGATAAACACACGCGGCCGTGTCTTGGACGCCGGCTGCGGAATCAACAAATTCCCGGGCGCGATTGGTGTAGACACTCATCCGGCGAGCCGTGCCGACGTGATCGCCAACCTGGACCAACCTCCCCTGCCTTTTGCCGACGGATCCTTTACCGAAATTCGGGCGACACATGTGATCGAGCATGTCTCGAGCGTCATGCAGACGATGGAAGACTTTCACCGTATGCTTGTTTCCGGCGGACGGCTGATCATCGTGACGCCTCATTATACCGACTTCAGCTCTTTTTGCGACCCCACCCATCGCTGGCACCTGAATAGCTTCTCGCTGCGCTATTTCGGCGAAGAGCATGGCGGCTTCGGCTACTATTCCGACTGCCGCTTCCGTGAGATTTCTACGCGCGTGCGCCTACTTGCTCTGTGGAGATACCTCGGCTTTGAGTTCTTGGTCAACCGCTCACGCTGGTTCCGGCGTCAGTGGGAGTTCTATCTCTGCTATGTGGTGCGGGGCAAAGTCATCGAATGGCAGCTAGAAGCTCTCAAAACTGGGGTATCCGGCCAGGCCAGCTCCTCTGGAAGCTCAGCGACCGGGCTCGGCAGTTCCGCCAAGGCAGCATCCTGAGCGCCGAAGCGGCAATCGGCAAGCGTGGAGAAGACCTGGCGCATCGTTATCTGCGCAAGGTGGGCTTCACCGTCGTGGCCAGGAACTACTGTCCCGGCGCCGATTCGGAAGTGGATATCGTGGCGCGACGCGGCGATCTGCTGGTTTTCGTCGAAGTCAAAACACGCAGTTCGGCGGAAGCCGGGCTCCCGGAACGCGCCATCGATCTGGAAAAGCAGAAGCACATCGCGCGCGCTGCCCGTAGTTACGTAACCCGCGCCGGCGTCGAGTGGAACCAAGTGCGCTTCGATACGATCGCAGTTGTTCTGAGCGATCCACCGTCTATTGTGCATCACGAAGATGCATTCTTCCATGGCCGGGCGAATTAGCTCACCATTGTTGTAGGCTTTTTTTATGGGTCGTTTTTGCGTTGTATTTTTGCTGGGAGCAGCCTTGCTCTCGGCGCGCTCGCGCGAATGGAAAGCGTTGTTCAACGGCAAAAATCTGGATGACTGGAAGCACGTCGGCCCGGGCGAGATGACTGTACAAGACGGTCTAATTCAAACGCATGGTGGCATGGGACTGCTCTATTGGCCTGGCAGCAAATTGGGCGATTGCGTCATCCGTGTGGTCTACAAAATGCGCGACAAGAACGATAATTCGGGAGTCTTCATTCGCATTCCTGTTGCTCCCACCGAAGTCTGGATGCCGGTGAACTACGGCTACGAAGTACAGATCGATAACGATCCCGAAGCCGGCGGCGAAGACGAATATCACGTGACCGGCACGCTCTACTCACTTACGAAGCCTAAAGCTCGTCCCGGACTGCCGGGCCCCAAGTGGAACACGATGGAGATTATTCTCGATGGCCCACGGACGATCGTGCGTGTGAATAACGTCGTAGTTACAGACTATACGGAGGGCGAGCCAGTGCCGCCGAAAAAACTGTCTTTTGAGCCGGAACGCGGCTTGCGGCCCAACTACGGCTACATTGGGCTGCAAAATCACAGCGATAAGGACGTGGTCTTCTTTAAAGAAGTCGCTATCAAGGCGCTGCATTCGACCGCCAACGCGCGTTAAGCGATCAGGCGCGAAGTTCCTTCAGAGTTTTGCCGACCGGGCCGGGACCGAAATCAATTCGCGATTCTTTGATCGTTAGGCCGACCACTTCGATTCGATTCAGATCCGCTGTGCCGATTCCCACGGCTTCGGCAAGCTTCAGCGAATTATCACCGCGCACGAAGGGCGCTGATCCACGATCGCCTTGCGTGCTGTAGCCCATCACTGCCATGCCAACTGCGTCCGTGCAGACCGGATTGCGGCCGACCAGAATCACGCCGGGCGTCATGCGCTCGACACCACCCGGTAGCCAGGGGCCCTCGCCGCCACGTACGGTTTCAACGCCATCTACAATCGCCAGATCGATGGGACGAATGCCCACCTGGTCCACCAGAATGCGTGGCACGCGATAGCCAGGGTCACGCGGCGAGTCGGGATGGAGTTCCGCGTCCACCCCGGCCGGCGCTTTCGTCTTTCCGGCGTGCAGCACGTCACCGCGCTCCTTCGTCGGATGCTCGTTCCCACTGGTGCCGCAATCGCCGCCGTACAAGGCGCAAGGCGTATCGCCGAAGTTATTCTTCATCGACATAGTTACACCCGCGATCCAGTGGTTCTTGAGCTTCGAAAGCGAGGCGTACACATCGCATTCTGTATAAGCCTGATTGAGGTGGTAGGCCGGATACATATAGCCGCCCCACGGCACCTTTAATCGAACGTATTTTTTATAGTTGCCGAGATTCTGGACGTTTTCCCATTCAACCTTCGTGCCGAGATTGTTGATCGCGTTTACGTCCAAGCCATAGCGTGCCCACAGGCCGATGTCCTGTGTCGCCGGGAAAAAGCTCTCAATGATGCGGACACGTTTAGCGCCGGCCGCAGCGAACAGATGCACCGTGTTCGCCACCGTGTTGCCGTCGGTACGGTACGGCAGATCGGGCGTAAGAGGGAATCTGGCAGGATTACCGGTTAAATTCAATTTCAGAGCGACGGTCTTCCCTTTTACCAGCTTCTCGATGCCTCCGATTTTGTCGAAGGCCGAGGAAAGCTGCCCGCTAAAATCGCGATAATCGCGGCATCGAACAATAGCCACGCGGCTCGCAGGAGCACTCACCGCGGCGCGCAAGGGAACACTCAACGCAGCCATCGCGCCGGCCCCGGCCGTCAACAGATCGCGCCGCGACAAGTCAGATAAAGGATGGACGGGTCTCATAGGTGCAGAATATAACAATATGACCACGAAATCCACGCGCCGGGACCTTGTGAAGCTACTAGCGCTCGCGCCGGTACTGGAAACGCGGGCGGCGGAAAGGAACATGTTCCTTTCTCTGAACAGCGTACTGATCTCGGGGCGGGTGAAATGGCCGGACTTCGCGCGACTTGCGGCCAAGGTTGGCTTTTCCGGCACGGACGTGGCCCTCGCTCCCGCCATGGAGGCCGGCGCCGCAGCGACCCGGGATTTGCTGGCACAGCTTAACGTGAGGCCCGCGGTCCTGGATTTCCCGGTGGAATTTCGCAAAGACGACGCTGCCTTTGAAGCGGGACTTCCCAAGCTTAAAGAAGCCGCGCCTTTCGCCGCCGCCATCGGCTGCCCGCGCATGGTGACTTATATCATGTCTTCGAGCCCCATTCCGAAGGATGAGCTGCGGAAAACCTATAAGGCCCGCTTCACCGAATGTGCGCGCATCCTAGCCGGTTCGAACGTGCGGCTTGGTCTCGAGTTTCTGGGGCCACTGCACCTCCGCAAGGCGTTCCCGCACGAGTTCATCTGGCATATGAACGAGATGCTCGAATTTGCGAAAGAATGCGGCCCGAACGTCGGTCTGCTGCTCGACGTGTGGCATTGGCATCACGCGGGCGCAACTACCCAGGACATTATTGCGGCGGGCCGCGAATCTATCGTTCACGTGCATTTCAACGACGCGCCGAATCTTCCTCCCGACCAGATCCGCGACAATCAGCGATTGCTGCCCGGCGAAGGGGTGATCGATCTGGTCGGTTTCCTGCGGGCATTGCAGAAGATCGGCTATTCCGACGCGCTCAGCGTCGAAGTGTTCGGACGCCTGAAAGACGTGCCTCCTGAAGAAGCGGCCAAACAGGGGCTGGACGCCTCAATCGGCGTATTCAAAAAAGCCGGTGTGCCGCAGGGTTGATGGACCCTAAAGGCGAGTATTCGTCGCGTCGCGAGCGTTGGTCCTCGAGAGAACATCTGGCGCAACAGCGTTTTCTCCGAATCGGCAATGCACGGCTCGCGCTCGGATTGACCGCGGCCGCGTTGGCTTGGCTGGTATTTGGCCGTGACCTGTTCAATGTTTCATGGCTGCTCCTTCCGCTGAGCGTATTTGTCGTGTTAGTGGTCTGGCACCAGCGTGTCGTTCGGGAACGGACGCTGGCCGGACGGGCGATTCGATATTACACGCATGGCCTCGCTCGTTTACAAGACGAATGGACAGGCATCGGAAACGAATTGGGAGAGCGCTTTCGGCAGCCCGCACACGTCTATAGCGAGGACCTGGATCTTTTCGGAAAAGGTTCGCTATTTGAGATGATCTCGACTGCCCGCACCGCGGCAGGAGAGAGCGCCCTGGCGTCCTGGCTTCTGGCGCCGGCTACACGCGAGACGACCCAGCTACGCCAGGAAGCAGTGAAAGAACTGCGGGAGCGGCTCGATCTGCGAGAAGCAATCCGTCTGTTGGGCGAAGATGTGCGTGCCAGTGTGGATGCCGATTCGCTTACGAAATGGGCGAGGCACACGCCGGTGAAATTCCCGCAATTGCTCGTGTGGCTCGCCCCAAGTCTCGTGATTGCGGGCATAGTAACCCTTGCTGCCTTTTTGATTGACTTCGTTCCGCTGTGGCCTTTTCTGTTGGTGCTCGCGTGCGACTTCCTAGTCATGTTTGTGACGCGCCAGCAGGTCGCGACCGTCACTGGAGCCATCGACACGCCAGGTCAGGATTTGAACATTTTTGTTCTGCTGCTCGAACGCCTCGAATGCGAACAGTTTCAAGCACCGCTACTGCGCCAATTGCTCGCCTTCCTGCCGGTATCGCCGCACATTCGCCACCTGAAACGTTGGGTCGAATTGCTCGATTCGAGCGATCACTTGTTGATGCGTGTCATAGGCCCCGCTTTGCTGTGGCGTCTACAAATCGCAATGCGTATTGAATCCTGGCGTCAAAGTACCGGTAAGGGGGTAGGCGAGTGGATTCGTGCCACCGGTGAGTTTGAGGCGCTCTCCTGCTTCGCGGCGCTGGCTTTCGAGCGCCCAGAGTGGAGTTTCCCGAGGTTGGCCGATGGCACGCCGGCCGTGTTTGAAGCAGAAGAGATGCGTCATCCGCTATTGCCATATCAAAAATGCGTCCCCAACGATATAGCGTTGAACGCCGGAACGCGTCTGCTCCTTGTAAGTGGCTCGAATATGTCGGGCAAGAGCACACTGTTGCGATCAATCGGTCTGAACTGCGCTCTCGCCTGGGCAGGCGCACCCGTAGCGGCTGCGCGCCTTCACATCTCGGCGGTTCGCTTGGGCGCTTCCATCCGGATAGCAGATTCGCTCCAGGACAATCGCTCGCGTTTTCTGGCGGAAATTCTTCGCATCCGGCAAATCGTCGGACTCGTCCAACGGGGTAGTTCCGTGCTGTTTCTTCTGGACGAATTGCTCAGTGGGACGAATTCACACGATCGCCTGATTGGTGCCGCGGGAATTGTGCGGGGCTTACTCGCAGGTGACGCCATCGGCCTCCTGACTACACATGATCTGGCGCTGACGCAAATCGAAGGCGGCGTCAACGTTCACTTTGAAGACTCCATCGAAGACGGCGAACTCGAATTTGACTATCGACTCCGGCTCGGCGTCGTGGCCCATGGCAATGCGTTGGCGCTAATGCGAGCCGTAGGGCTTCAAGTATGAATCTTGCAGCATGAACATTGTCGTTGGCAGTGGCCCGAACGGCTTGGCGGCGGCGATCGTGCTCGCCCAAGCCGGACTCGCCGTGGAAGTTCGGGAAGCCGCTCCCACACCCGGCGGGGCCACGCGTTCGGGTGAATTGACGCTTCCCGGCTTCATTCACGATCTTGGAGCCGCTGTGTTCCCCATGGCTCTGGCGTCGCCATTCTTTTCAAAACTTCCTTTGCAGCAGCACGGACTACAGTGGATACGGCCGGATGCCGCTCTCGCACATCCTTTTGACGATGGGACGGCCCTCCTCGTCGAGCGCGACATCAACACAACCGCCGCTCAACTTGGCAGCGATCGCGACGCCTATCGCAAATTGTTCGAGCCGCTGGTAAAAAATTGGACCGAACTCGCAGACGGGGCGCTTCGACCGATCGGCTGGCCAAGCCATCCATTTTTAATGGCCCGCTTCGGTATCCGGGCGCTGCAGCCTGCCGTGGGCGTGGCTCGTTCTCTTTTTCACGGCAGGCGAGCGCGCGCGTTATTCGCGGGACTGGCCGCGCATTCGAATCTGCCGCTGGAACACTCGTTGAGCGCGAGTTTTGGACTGATCATGTGCGCGGCAGCGCACGCGGTGGGTTGGCCGATCGCCCAGGGCGGTTCTCAACACATCGCAAACGCACTTGTCCGAGTGTTGGAATCGTTGGGCGGCCGAGTGGCATTTTCCAGTCGCGTAGAAACTCTTCCCGAAAATCCGGAGTTCACGCTGTGCGACGTAACTCCCCGCCAGTTTCTAGAGCTTTCGGGCCCACGCCTCCCGGTTGCATACAAAACCAAATTAGAAAAATACAAATACGGGCCGGCAGTCTTCAAAGTGGATTGGGCACTGCGGGAGCCTATTCCCTGGAAGGCAAAAGATTGCCGGTGCGCCGCAACCATCCATCTGGGCGCAACGCTCGAAGAGATAGCCGCGTCGGAGCGCGAAATATCGTGCGGCCGCGTTGGAGCGCGCCCCTTCGTGCTGCTGGTGCAGCCGAGTTTGTTCGACGCGTCGCGCGCTCCCGAGGGGCGGCACACCGCATGGGCGTACTGCCACGTTCCGAATGGATCAACTGTTCCGGCTTTGGGCCAGATAGAATCGCAAATCGAACGTTTCGCGCCTGGTTTTCGAGAGTGCATTCTCGCGTGTGCTGTCCATACCCCTGCACAATTGCAAGACTGGGATGAAAATCTGGTGGGCGGAGATGTTGTTGGCGGCGCAGTTACGCCAATGCAGTTCTTTTTTCGGCCTACCTGGCGACATTATGCGACGCCACTCCGACGTGTCTATTTGTGCTCATCCTCAACACCGCCCGGTGGCGCGGTGCATGGCATGTGTGGCTATTGGGCCGCGCAGAGCGCCTTAAGAAACCGGTAGTAGAAGGCAGCCGCATCGTCGAAAGAAGAGATTCGAACTCGTTCGTCTTTGCCGTGAGCGCGCACGTCATCCCGATCGATAGCGAGTCCTGAAATGCCGTAGCTCGGAAGGCCGGCTCCCATAGTATAGACGCTATCCGAAGCGCCAGTTTCCATTTCGGGAATCACGGGCGCGCCGGGCCACATTTCATCCGTTACACGCTCGAGCCCCTTGAATACGTCGGCACGTAGCGGCGCCGGCGCTATCGGCTTCTTCCCGGGCACCGGATCGGCGCGCTT
>Ga0068856_100005844_pt1 | contig 12125 bp, 7 predicted proteins | sample KBSCornC62_FD_66595 | JGI IMG/M metagenome (GOLD analysis project Ga0068856, IMG submission 66595) | Corn rhizosphere microbial communities from Kellogg Biological Station, Michigan, USA - KBS Corn C6-2 | ecosystem: Host-associated > Plants > Roots > Rhizosphere > Soil ...
GTGCTCTGAATATTCGAACGTGATTAGCGCCTCAAAAGTAACCGCATCGGAGTCATGAGATGTGAGAGTTAGTCTCAAGCGGTACTCCTTATCTCGCCAGAACCAAAATGCGTCTGTCTGCCTAAAGGGATAGGTGGCCAAGACACCTGCAATCGGGGGCGAAACTGGGGCGGCCCGGCCTGAATTGTCATACGTGATTTCCTGCCCAGCGTCATTGGCAAAGCCACCTGGCATAGCCTCGCGAGGCCATAGCGTTTTATAGAGCTGATTCGCCTCACCGATGAAGGCGACAAAGATCTTCCTGCCAACCCCGGGAGGAATATCGACGGTGGCAGTCCCGTCCCCCGATGAGGGAAGGGCTGCAAACTTCCACACAAGCGGCTGATCCACGACGTAGTCAACCCAAGTTTGGTCATCGCCGACTCGAATACTGAAAGTCGCAAGTACCTGGACATTGTGCGCGGTGCTGCGCCGACAGCATTTCGAACTATGAGCGGCACACCCCAGACGCTCTCTGGCGTTGGCTTGCCAGGATCGAAGCCCACGCCAAACCATGTGTCTTCGAACTCTTCGAGGCTCAACTTGGGCTTTGAGTGGCGCTCGCGCCAAACATTCAGGTATAGAGCGAGCACGACCGCCGCGAGAGTGCCGAATGCAGCAAGGGCGGTTGAGATCGCCACCAAATAGTCAAGCCAAGATTGGGTTTGCATATGCTCGATGGAGGGCGTAGGTCTTTAGTGTGCGCTGGATACACGCTATCCAGTCGAGCACGACGAGCTCAACGGCGACCCTCGACGACGTAGCTCACGGCACTTCGGCCGGTGCCTTGGAGCCTCGTCGGCTTCGGTAGGTATCGAGGTCCTTCGCTCGGTCGCACGGTGCCTTCGGCAAGAAGTTCAGTGAGGTGGGGTGGCTTGGCCAAAGTGGACTGCGGCGCCGGGAGCCCTTGCGTAGTTTCGGTGATCGGTTCGTGAGCCACGGAGGAATGATACGAATTGTCTGCTGCCAAAAAGACGAGCCACCGATGTTGAGCGGTATTCACCGACCAAGTGAACATCAGAATTGGGCCAGTCGCCTTCGAACATGCCGACTATGACGCTGAGAACGACGTGCTCTATTGGCATGTCGGCGAGCCCAAAGAGCGGAGGGCGAGGAGACCCCCGAGGGTCACGTCCTGCGCTTCGAGCCTGACACGCAACGCATCGTTGGTCTAACCGTCTTGGCCGCTCAAGCGATCCTTGATCGCGACGGCGAACTGCGCATCACGATTCCCGAGTCGGTCAAGGCGAGCGCAGACGACCTCGCGCAGGCCCTTGCGGCTGTCTAGCGTCGAAGGCGCTTGACCTTCGGGCGAAACGACCGCACCGGACATGTCGCATAATCGCCGCTAGGCCGCTCGCCATGCGGCGGCTCTTCAGCCTTTCAATCTGGGCGTCTTCCGGCCAATTCCGCGCGTCTTCATATTGCTGCGAGGCGGCCGCTCACCGTCAAGAACAGCCGTTGATGTGCCGATACGCCCGTCAATGCTTTCCCGTCGCAGGGTCTGCTGCCTGTTCGCGCTTGTCTGCGCGATGACCGCCGTGGGGTGCGGATATTCGGTCGGCCCGTTCGGCTCCGAACTCGACAAGTACGCCCAAAATGCCGACGAGATCTGCGTCGAGAGCTTCCATCGCGGGATCGAAGGCGAGGAAGGGGCTGAAGCGATCGGCGAAGAGAAGGGGTGGAGCGGGTCGAAGATCGAGGCAGAGATCCGCTACGCATGGGCCCGCGCGCTCGTAGGGCAATATCGGATACTCAGGGAACTTGGTCCTGCTCCGAAGAAGGCCAGGTTGATGGATCGTTGGGCGCGGACATCGCTGTTACGGGCTCGGCTGTACCGACGCATCGGCGACGCATGGTTGGAATCGAACCCTCGCAGGGAGAGGGGCTCGGCGGTCAACCTGCACATCGCAAAGCTCATGGCGGACCATCTCGCGGAGCCGCTTCCCCTCCAGATCTGCGGGAAACCCACAGGCGGCAATGATCACGAACGCATTCCAACGGGACAGCTTCTCGGCTATGCGCCGCTGATATACACGGCTGAATTCCCGCTGAACTCCCTGCCGGCACTCCGTCGGGTCAGAGGTGTCTACTGGGGCCACCACATAGCTGCCCGAGTTGTGAATCGAGTCCCTGGATCGGAGACCGTCCTCGTCGAGATCCGTCTCAAGCCCAGGTTTTCGCGGAGCGTGGTCGGCTCCGATCTCCGGCTCTTCCGTGGTCGCCGAGATCCGTCGGTGACCTGGATCGGGATTGTCCCTGGCGAATGACCTGACCGGAAGGTCGGTTGGCCGATTCAAAAGGCATTGAGGCCCGGCTCGAGCACTTAAGCAGCTCGCTAAGGTTTATCGCTTCGCTTCTTGACGAAGATTGACTGGAAGTTTGCGCGCTCGCTAGTAGCTCATTTCCAGGGAGTTCTTCTACGGACACAAGACAACTTGCGTCTCGAATAGCTAGACGCAAGTTTTAGCCGATATATTTGCGTCTGTGGATACGGCCACGCTTGAGCAAAGCCCCATCGGCAGGCTAATCCCCATTCTTGGGCCGGATCCGGTCACTCACGAGATGGTCGAGGGCGAAGCTTTCCTGCCCGATCCGTTGCCCCGAGAGATCGTGCTTTCAACGAAGACCTGGAACGTCGTCAACTCGGCGACCGCAGCGCTGGCTCGACTCGACGGTGCGGCAAGGCGTGTTCCCGAGCCTTCGCTCCTCCGTCGACCTACTCTGCGCCGTGAGGCGCAGAGCACGAGCGCGCTGGAGGGGACGTACGCTCCATTTGCCGACGTTCTCGCGGCGGAGGGGGACGATCGACAACAGCTCTCGGCCGAGCTGGTTGAGGTTCTCAACTTTGAGCGGATGGCTGAGCTCGCCTTCTCTTGGCCGGAGGATCGCGCACTCACGATCGGCATGTTGGGGGATTTGCAGAAGACACTCGTCCGCGACACTGCCGGCGAGCTATCCGATGCCGGGGGCCTCCGCGACCGAATCGTTGTCATCGGCGCCCGTGGCGCCGGGTTTGATGAGGCGCGATTCGTGCCCCCGCCCCCCGGGGACCAGTTGCGCGGGGGCGTCGAGGAGCTGCTCGCATGGATCGCTTCGCCTCCTGAGCTGCCGACGGTCGTCCTTGCGGCGCTTGGTCACTATCAGTTTGAGTCGCTCCATCCATACTCAGACGGGAACGGGAGGCTTGGTCGCCTACTGGTGATCGTTCAGTTGTTGCGCGGTGCGGTCATCCGAGAGCCGCTCCTCGTGGTCTCTCCGTGGTTTGAGAAACGCCGTGACCGCTATCAGGACGAGCTCATGCGCCTCAGCTGCAATGGGGACTGGGATCGGTGGGTCAGCTTCTTTGCCGAGGGTGTTGCTGCATCAGCCCTTGACTCTCAGCAGAAAGTCGAGGGCCTGGTTGCTCTGCAGGAGCAGTTGCGCCGTCGAGTACAGGATGCGAACAAGCGAGGCTCTGCCGAGCGACTGGCCGCCGACCTGGTTGGTCGCCCTTACGTCGATCGGCCCTGGGTCGCCAAGCGCCTTGGCTTGTCAGGCCAGGGCGCCCAGAATGCAATCAACACCCTCGTGTCGCTAGGTATTTTGGAGGCCGCCCCCGTTCGTCTTGTTAGAAGCGCTCGCCTCTATGTAGCCCCAGAGGTTGTGCAGATCATTTCGTCGTAGGTGCGCCACCGGGCCGAGGTCTCATCTGGGTCACATCGTCGGCCGAATCCCGCTCCCGCAGCGGCCAACCCTCAGCCTTTCAAGCCGGTGGTCAAAGTTCTGCGATTTCTGCATCGGAGAGCCGTTTGCGGAGATGTTTTGAAGCGTTCTGCCCGTTCTAGGCGCTCGGGGCGGGGTGCGGCATATCGGAGTCGCGTTGTTCGATCACGATGCGGTCCGCGCTGAGCCGGCCCGCGGGAGAGATGCTTGGTCGCCGGAAGGGTGGTTGGACGTACTTCGTGCGCGGATCACTGAATTGAGGGCTCGCGTAAGATTTCTGCGTGCAGCCGTGCGCCGATCGTGCCGGGAATGCCGCGCCCTGCGGCGGTGGGAATGTGTCGCGCACGACAGGCCATGCGGGTCCCATCGAGCGGCCACGGTCCCGCTAGGCCTTCACGCTTGTGTCGAGTGAATCTGGCCTGACCTTCGAGCCGCTTTACCACCGCGAGCTCCTGCAACCGGTGAATCCTCGCGGTGACGTGGGGCTGCTGACGCTATGGTCGCCGATTCGCACCGTCGTGCGGAAGCTGGACCAGGTCGCGCCGGAGGTGCTGGACGCTGGTCACAGCCGCGTTGCCGTCGTCGCCAACCTCTACGGCGACGGGATGCTGGCGATGTTCTGCAACCTCCTCTTCAATCCCCAGATCCGCCACCTGGTCGCGATCGGCCAAGACATGGGACTGAGCACGCGGGAAGAGATCGAGTTGTTCCTCGAGCACGGGCTGGTGGACGCCGAGATGCTCGGCGTGCCGGTGAAGCGGGTGGCGAACACCGAGCGGGTGTTTCCACCGCTGCCGGGCTTCGATGCGCAGGCGCTGCGGGCGCGGCTCAGCTTTCGCTATCTCGGCAAGCTCTCGCGTCCCGGCCTCGGAGCGGAGCTGGAAGAGACGATGCGAGGGCTGCCATCCGGCCCTCTTGCCCGCGAGCAGGACCGGGTGCGCGTCGCGATCCCGGACGCGACGGACGACTACTCGTACAAGCCCTCGGCGGTGACCGGGCATCAGGTCATCCGGGCGCGTCCGCTCGACTGCTGGCAGGAGCTGATCGTGCGCACGATGCGGTTCGGCAGCCGGGTGAACCTCCGCAAAGGCGCACGCCTCGAGCTGCTCAACGTCAAGGTCGTGATCACCGAGCCGCGGGTCGAGTCACGTGACGCCTTGGCGGAGTTCGGCTTCGACCTCGACCGCTTTCTCGCCTACCAGCGGTCGATCCTCGAGCCGCGGCTTCCCGAGGAAATCGACTACACCTACGGCAACCGGCTGCGCGGTTACTTCCACCTCCTCGGCGGAGGCACCGACGCGCTGGCGACCGCGGTCGAGATGCTCCGCGACGATCCTGAAACCAGGCGCGCCTACCTAACGCTTTGGGACATGGGCCACGACCTCGGTGAGGGGGAAGGGGGGGCGAAGCCGTGCCTGACCACCGTCTTCTTCCGCCGCCACGAGGGTCGTCTGACACTGGCCGCCACCTATCGCTCGCACAACCTCCTCTGGGCGTGGCCCGAGAACGTCTATGGGCTGATGGCCGTGCAGAGCCATGTCGCTGAGCGGGTCGGGATGGAGGCCGGATCCATCACCGTCCTCAGCAACTCGCTCGGGATCAATCCGGAGAGCCCCCGCTACGCGCTCGCGAAGACGATCGAGCGAGACTGGAAGACCGACGACGACTTCGACCGCGAGACCGGCAAGTACCCCCTGCGGGAGGATCCGAACGGGTACTTCATCGTCACCACCGACCAGGAGAAGGACAGGCTCGTCGCCGAGCACCGCTTCGGCGGCACGCTCGTAAAACGATACGAAGCCGACCGCGCGGTGACGATCGAGCGCATGGTCGCCGCCGACATGGCGATCAGCCTCGTCTCCCACGCGCTGTGGCTGGGACGGGAGCTGACGCTCAAAGAGCGAGCGCTGCGCGCTTCGGCTGCCGGCCGCGACGGCGATGGCTGAGACCGGCCGGGCCGGAGACGCGCCAGTCGCCTTCCTCGACATCGGCGCGACGCTGGTCGACGCCGACGTCAAGGGTCCGGCTTGGCGCATTGGCGCCCTGGTAGGGCTCGACCGGGCGCGCCGGCGCGCGCTGCGCCACGCGCTGATGACGACCGACTTCCGCGGGCCCGACGAGGTGGCAAGGCACCTGGTCGACTTGCTCGGCGTCGACTCCGGGACGGCGTCGGTCGCCTCGCGGCGAATCTGGGGGGCTCAGGAGGGCGACGCGCGGCCGCTGAGCGGGGCCCCCGAGGCGCTCGCCCGGTTCGCCGCGGAAGGCTGGAGGCTGGGCCTCATCTCGAACATCTGGCGACCGTACCTCGATTCGGTCCTGCGCCACTACCAGGAGCTCTTCGACGTTGCCGTGGAGCCAGGGCTGCGGCTCTTCTCCTTTCAGCTTGGGCGGGCTAAGCCCGATCCCGAGATCTTCGCCGAGGCGCTGCGCCGGGCCGGCGTCGCGCCTGGCCGCGCGGTGATGATCGGCGACTCCTACGACGAGGACATCGCCCCGGCCTCGGCACTCGGCATGGAGACCGTCTGGGTCCTGACCCGACCCGACGACCAGGCCGAGGCGATGTCCCGGGTCGGCGACGGCTCCTCACCCCCGCCGACCCTCACCGTCGACTCGCTTGACGCTCTCGACCCGCGGCTCCTATCTTGTGCCGATGGTTAGGGGCGACGGCGCAGTGGAGGTGCTCGAGGTCGAACCCTTCAGCCGCGAGGAGCTGCTCGGCGCCCTCCGCGGGACTCGGCTGCGCGGGTTCGACGGCGCGCGCGTCTACGCGGACGCGACCCTCGAGCTGGTCGAGAGCGACCCCGCCGACCTGGCGCCCGCCCAGCGCTACGTGCTCAGGGAGGGCGTGGAGAAGATCCTCGGGCTGCGAGCCGCGCTGCTCGACCGAGGGATCGACGTCTTCGCGCTCGACGGCGGCCTCTGGCTGCGGACCGGCGATTCGACCGAGGAGCGGATTCCGGTGATCCCACCGGTGGTCGAGGAATCCCGCGAGCCCGACGGTCGCACGGTCTGGCTCGTCAACGATGGCATTCACCGTGTGTTCGCCGCTCGCAGCCTCGGCCTCTCGATCAACACCGTGCGCATCGCCGGCGTGCCGCCCGAGTATCCCTACTACGCCCTCGCCCTGCCGAGCGGCTGGGCCGAAGTCGCCGAGCTCGACGAGTTGCCCGACGGCTTCCAGAAGAAGGCCTACCGCCAGCCGGACAACTACAAGGCCCTATTCCGCGATTTCAACGACGTCTTCCCCGGCGTCCAGAAGGAGCGCAAGAAGTCCAACCCTGGGTTTCTGCGAGCGTGAGTCCGCCGGCAAGCCCTGCTGCTCTCATGTGGCGGCTGCGGCCGATCGACGAACTGGTCGAGGAGTTCGCGGTCGATCGGGAGCGCTGCGTGACCCCCCTGAGGGCCAACCGCGACCGTCCACAGGTGAGCGTCGAGGTCCTCTCCGACCCCTGCGTCGACCTCCCCCCTGGCGAGGCGGGCGTGCGACCGACCGGTGAGATGGCCGATGCTTTCTTACGCCGCTATGACAAGCTGAGGCGCCCGTTCCTCGAGTCGGGCAGGGACTTGACGATTCTCCGCGGCGCGCTGGCAGGCGAAGCGTCGATCTGGGAGACGGCGCTGGCACGACTTGAGCGCAGTGGGGACGCAATCCCCCTCGCAGCGCTTGTCGAGGAGGATCCAGGCGAAGTCGAGGAGCTGGCGGCGGTGTTCAGCGTCACCCTGGATCCGGGCAGCCAGGAAGCAGGGCCGATGCTCGATCGCACTCTGGAGGAGCCATTCGCCTACCTGGTTGTTTTGGCGTGGCAGGGTCGGCTCGGCCGCGGGGAGCGCGAGCGGCGGGCCAGCGCGAGCGGGCGCCTATTGCGAGCGATGACTGAGTCGATTGCCAAGAGCGCGCCGCTGTACGTCGTCTGCGTCAGCGATGGCGATGGCACGTCGCAGGCGCTGGCACGGGAATGCGAGCGCCTGAGGGTCTCGATCGTTCTCAGCGGGATCGCCGAGAAGGAGGGACTGGTCACCTCGACGCGGGCGGGGGAGGGCCCGGGCCAGCCTCCCCGCAGCGTCGCCGTGGCCCATTGCCCGACCTTCCGGGCGGGCTCTCGAAGCTCCGGTATGACCCGGGTCCGCCTCGACATCTGGAAGGGCGAGGCCGAAATCGCCTTTCGCCGGGACCTCGGATCCGACCGCCCGGAAACGGCGGTGCAGGTGGTCGCCCCGCTGGTCTCCGCCTCCCGCGTCAGCAGCTCCGAGCGGCGCCTGCGCAGCCGCGTCGAGCGGCTGATCCTTGTCGGCCGCGAGAAGGCGCAGGCCACAGGAGCCTTAGATGACGAGGCCAAGATCGCCGCCTTCGAGCAAGAGGTCGCCGACTCGTGGTCCAAGCACGGCTACGTCGCGCTTTGCAACGAGGCGGGTGACGTGCCACTGCCCGTCACCCGGCACACCCGCTACCACCTGCTGCTGCTCGTGCGCGAGCGCGAGGGGGGCGGCTACGACATGATGCTGAGCAACCACTCGCCGCTGCGGCCGTCGCTGCTGTCGGACTGGAACACGCTGCTTCTGCCGGCCTTCAAGGACGTGCGAGCGCTGCTCGAACACCTCCGCGACGACGTCCTGCGGCAGGCGAAGGAGCGCGCCGAGGACATCGAGCGCATCGCCCACGCGAAGCAGTTCGAGGACGCTGTCAGCCGGATGCTCGACGACGAAGAGAAAGGCCACGGCGACGCGCTCTGGGCCGAGGAGCTGCGCGAGATCGCCTCGCGCCAGATCCGCAAGGTCTCGCCGACCACCGGGGCGGTGACCGAATTCGACTACCAGCTGGTGACCTTGATGCCGTTGATCGAGCGCGCGACCGCGAAGACGGGGGAGGAGGACGGCCGGGAGCGGCGGCGCCAGCTCAATGATCGTCGTCGGATCATCGAGTGGCTCGACGGCCTCGACACCGTCGTCCTCGCCGGCGAATCCACCAGGCCGGCCCGCGAGCTGCCGCTCGAGGCGCTGGAAGCAGGCGGTTCCGGGCTGCGCTGGGATCCCGAGACCGGGATGGTCGAAGACCCCGGCGCCCCAGCCCGCCGCCGCTTGCGCGCGGCAGCGCCGGGAGCCGTTTGGTTCCCTCTCCACGACAGCGAGAAGCTCTGGCAGCGATGCCCTTCGATCGTCTCGCGCAACGCCGACGTAATGGCCTGGGCGGAAGCGGCGCTGAGCGCAGCGCGAGCTAAACAAACACAGGTGCCGCCCGAACTCGTCCTTGGCAAGTACGCCGGCACCGGCGACTACAGGCTCAAGGACGACATCTTCCCGTTCAAAAGCGAGGAGAGGCAGGAAGACCCGGAGGAGCCGTGCCTCTCGACGGTGGAGGCGCTGGAACGGGTGGGGTTCCCCGACAGCTCGGACCTGGCCGGCGAGAAGGCCTACGACGGCGCCGAGATACGGCGCGTCTTCCTCTGCCGAGAGCCGGTCGCGATCGCCGGGGGGGCCGAGCGGCGCGCCATCTACGTCTACCCGGCTGAGCCGGGGGAGGAATTCGGCCCCGAGGTGATGGAGCGGGAGCGACTGGGCATCCTGCGGCCGGTGCAGCGCTACGTGCTGCGAGCCGGCATGGAACGGGCAGCCGAGATCAACGAGCGGGTCCTGCCCCTACTCGCGGAGCGAGGAGACCCCTGGGGCTATCTCCAGGTCCGCAAAGGCGCCGCCCTGCGCTGGGTCTCGGTGACCCCGCCGATCATCGAGCAGGCTTGGCCAGGCGATCTCGACGACCTCTCCAAGCAGGGGCTGACGGAGTTCGTCGTCTGCGACGGCAACCACCGGATCGTCCAAGGGGTCTGGAATGAGCCGAAAGGGGTGATGCCAGCCGTGGCGGTCGTCGGCGAGCTTCGCAGGCCGTACTACGGCCGTCCCTTCGGCCGTCTGGAGTGGGACGCCACCGCCGAGAATGAGCTGCCGGTCAGCCCCGACATCGCCTCAAAATACCTGGCACGGAAAGTCGACTGGGAGAAGGACCTCGACGACCGCGGCCGCCGAGTGCTGGCCAATGTCCACAAGGCGCGCTGGTATCGCCGCTACTTTCGCGACCTCGAATCCGGCTTCGGCTACCTGGGCGGCCAGGGCGGCCGCTGGAGTTAGCCCGGTGTGAGGTCGATCACGACGTGACCCTCGTCGGTGCCAACGAGGAGTCGGTCGCCGAGCGCGCAGATCGCGTTGACCCCAGCGCCGATCCGCATGCAGCCGCGGGCGTGTGGGGCGGCGCTCGGGTCCCAGAGTCGCACGGTGTCATCGGCTCCGCCGCTGGCGAGAAGGTGCTTGTCGCCGCCTAGGACGGCCAGGGCGCGGACCGGGGCATCGTGCCTGCCGAGCAGCTCGGGCCGCTCGCCGGCGAAGAGGTCGTAGGCCCACACGGCGCCATCGTCACCGCAGGTGATGATCAACGGCGCCAGCGCCCGGGGTTGCACCGCCACCGCCATCGCCCAGTCGACGTGGTCCTCGCAGGAGGCGACCACCTGGGACGGGTCGGACGCCAGGCGCACCTCGAGGCCGCGGCCGTGACCGACGACCGCGAGGCAGTCCCCGTGATCCGGTAGGCGCAGCGCTTGCAGGCCGCGGACCGGCGCCCCCGGACGCGAGGTCCGCCCGGCGATTTCTACGTGCGCGGCGTCCCAGAGCCGCACCGTGCCATCCTCGCCCCCACTGACTATCGCCGCTCCCTCGCTCTCGAAGCTCAGTGCGCGCACAGGGCCGGTGTGGCCTTGGAGCTGCGCCAGGCCCTCGACCGGCTTGCCGGTCGAGGCGTCGACGAAGCGGACCAGCTCGTCGTCGCCCCCGATCGCGAGCACCGTCCCGGTCTCGTGGAGCGGGTAGGGAGCGATGACCCGGGCGGTGGCGGGGGGCTCGGCGCGGTGCGGGGGGGTCCGGGGCTTTCCGCTGTCGGGCTCCCAGAGCCGCACGGTGCCGACGGCATCGCCGGTCACCGCAAGCGTCCCGTGGCTGGTGGGACAGGCAGCGACGGCGACCACGGGGCCGGAGGGAGACGCTTCGCCGGGCTCCGCGCCGCCGCCGGGCGTCCATATCCGTACCCCTCCCTCGTCGGCGGAGGCGATGCTCGTCTTGTCGCCGAGCCGGTACGCCGTCAGCCCGCAGACCGCCCCGGCGCGATCGCCGGCCAACGGCTCGCCGGCTCGATTGCCGTCGGCCGACCAGAGAGTCACGGCGGAATCGCGCCCGCCGGTCGCCAGGACGGCCTCGCCGAGCGGATCGGGCAGCACCGCGGCGGCAAGCACCGCGGGGCCGCGGCCGCCGAGCCTGGGGCCGGCCGAGCCCGATGCGGCCGAGGTTGGCCAGAGGTAAACGCCGCCGTCCTCTGCGCCGGCGGCGACCTGCGCGTCCTCCCCCTCGCCGAGTAGCGCGACCGTGCGGATCCAGTCGGTGGGCCCTTCTAGCTCCCGGGCAAGGCTCTGCTCGGTCCCGGCCGACAACTGACCCGGCTCGAGGGTCCAGATCGTCACCCGGCCGTCGTCGGCGCCGGCTGCGAGCTCGACGGCGTCGTCAGTCACCTTCGCGGCCAGCGCCCGCACTGGGCCCGCAACCCGCAGCTCCGCGCCCGCTGCCCCGCCGGCCCGGAGCCTCACCCGGTCGTCGTCGCCCCCGGTGGCGAAATGCCGCCGGCCGCCGAGGACGAAGGCGGCGAGCGCACGCACGCCGCCGCTGCCGTGGCCGCTCGGGAAGCTTTCGATCCCGCGGGCTTCGGGATTGAGCAGATGCACGTAGCCGGCGGCGTCGCCGACCGCCACCAGCGGTCCCTCGTCGTTGCGGCAGGCCGCCAGCGCCCGCAACTCGCTGTCGCCGGGGGTGACGTCGGCGACCAGCTCGCCGCTGCTTGCCACCCATGCGCGGACCCGCCGGTCGCCGCAGGCGGCGACGAGCAGCGGTTCGCCATCGCCGTCCTCGACGCTGGTCAGGGCCCGCACCTCGGAGTCGACCGGGATCGTCACATGCGGAGCTTGGCGCCGCAGCACCGCCGAGGAGATGGCCCAGTCCGCAAGCGGGCTTGCGGCGTCGTCCGCGGTGAAGCGGCGGCGGTCGCTGACCCGCGCCATGCCGAGCTGCCGAAGGCCGGCGCGCTCGCCGCGCTCACTGCGCTCCATCAGATGTCCCGAGTTGAGCACGCCGAGCAGCTGCGGCGGAAGGGAGACGCCGGCGAGCGCCGCCCGCGCCGCGTCGGCTTGGAGTGGCCGCGGCGTGAGGCGATCGAGCACCGCCGGCCGGGACGCCAGCATCTCCCAGGCGCCTTGGCCGGCCAGCAGCGCGTGCCCAGAGAGATGGGACTCGACGTAAGGCGAGGCGGCCGCCGAGTTGTCGGCCGGGCAGAGGCCGGCGAGCGTGGCGGTGAT
>Ga0068856_100005847_pt1 | contig 12122 bp, 13 predicted proteins | sample KBSCornC62_FD_66595 | JGI IMG/M metagenome (GOLD analysis project Ga0068856, IMG submission 66595) | Corn rhizosphere microbial communities from Kellogg Biological Station, Michigan, USA - KBS Corn C6-2 | ecosystem: Host-associated > Plants > Roots > Rhizosphere > Soil ...
TGTATCCACCCGAGGGGGTAACCGACATCAAGCCAACGGTATTTCCTTTAGATTCCGAATATGCACGAAGAGGAGCCCGGATGGTCTCGGAAGCGAATACAAGAACAACGAGAAGGGCTGTAAGAAGGTTTGGTGGATCTGTACCGGCAACCTTGGTCCCAATTAGGGGAGTTGAAGCACACTTTGGATTTGACCAACATGTTGGTGAGGGGGGACAAGAGTTTATGGCAGAGCAAGTTGTTTATGCGCTAAAACTTATTCCTGAGTCTGCCGTTACAAATGTTGCGTAGTTTCTTACGTTTTCTTCTTTTCTAGTGTACAATAAGTGTAATGAAAATTGTTTCCGGATCCGCAAATGAACCGCTTGCAGAAAAAATCGCTTCGCGTCTTGGTGTTCAACTTTCCGATAGAGAAATATTTATTTTCCCAGACGGAGAAAGAAGGGTGCGGGTTTTGGGGAATTTTGTAGATGAGTCGACCATTGTTGTCGAGCCAACCGCGCCTCCAGCAGACACGAATTACATGGAATTGTTTTTCTTGGTCGATGCGCTTAAGAGAAGCGGTGCAGAATTTGTGACAGCGGTTGTCCCATATCTTGGATACCAACGTCAAGATCATATCTTTCGCCCGGGGGAAGCGGTATCACTTGAAGTGATTATTAAAACGCTTGAAAGCGTTGGGATGGACAAGATAATTTCTCTGGATCTGCATACTCCAAAAATTCCCGACGTATTTACGATCCCAATGATTCACTTATCCGCACTACCGTTATTTGCTGAGAAGATAAATAGCTTACTAGGGCCTGGATTATCTCATATTGCAAATGACGTTCGGCATGCCCAGGATAATTTTGAAGATGCAAACCTGTCCTCACTAAATGAAAGTCGATTACCGGATAATGATCAAAATTCCCAAAATGGGAGAGAATCGACTTTCAATTCATTTGCAAGTGGACAATCCACGCCCGTTATGGACTCGAAGACCGTTCTTGTTTCCCCAGATATGGGGGGAATTCGGCGGATTAAAATGTTGTCTGAGATGCTTAATGGAATGTCATATGCGGCAATTGAAAAAAACCGCGACTTGGCAACAGGAGTCGTTACTGCGGATAAAATTGGAGAAGGATCAATTACTGGAGCAAAACGTGCAATGATAGTTGACGATATGATTGCGTCAGGAAAGACAATTGTTACGGCATGTGAAGTTTTGCAATCCCAAGGAGTGGAGGAGATATATGTTTTTGCCACCCATCCGATTTTTGCAAAAGAGGCGCCGGAGATTTTACAAGGATCTCTTGCGAAAAAAATATTTGTCACCGATACGGTTATGATTTCAAAAGATAAATTATTTCCAAAGCTTGAAGTTTTGTCGGTAGCGAGTATAATAGCTAAAGAAATTCAAAAATAAAAACTCAAAAGTCAAAAATTAAATGTAGAATTAAAATTTTTCTATTACTCTACTTTTTACTTTCAATTTTGACTTTTACTCTTTGAATTTTGCATTACGTTTATGAAAGTTCCAAAAGCCATACAAAACCTTATCGAGTCTTTTGAAAAATTACCCGGGGTGGGGCCCAAAACCGCACAACGGCTTACGTTCTATTTACTGCATGTCCCGCAGGAGCAGCTTGACGGATTCGCATCATCATTACAGCAACTTAAAAAGGGAACGGTTATGTGCTCGGCATGCTTTACCGTTGCCGAGACCGACCCTTGTGATATTGATTCGGATGCGATGCGGGATAGTTCAACGATTTGTGTTGTTGAACAGCCCCTTGACGTGTTAGCTTTAGAAAAAAACGGATCATACAAAGGTCTGTACCACGTATTGCATGGGAAGATCGATCCATTGAATAATATTGGTCCGGATGATATTTATGTTCCGCAGTTATTACAAAGGATACAAAAGGACGAGGCAATTAAAGAAATTATTATTGCAACAAACCCGACCATGGAAGGGGAAGCAACGGCAATGTATCTAAATAAGCAGTTAAAAGCGCAAAATGCAAAAGTCAAAATTACTCGGATTGGGAGAGGATTACCAATAGGCGCGGATATCGAGTATGCGGATACGGTAACTCTTCTTCGTGCAATGGAAGGCAGAAGCGAATTCTAACTGGCTTTTCTTTGTGTTTGTAATTGTCTTGCCAAAATTTTTATCCGCTCTTTAACGAGTAGAATATCATTTTTCGAAATTAAACCAGCTGTGTTTGTTTTATTCCAAAAATCTTGATATGCTACGGGGCTCACCATGCCATAGCTGTTTTTCTCACAATATCTACTGGCCGGACTTTCAATGATTTCAGCTCCGGGAATGCCCCATCGATAGATTGAAGCAACCGTATACAATACGGCAAGAGTGTGGGAGGGAAGTTTGCCATTATTTCCTAACGCTTGACACCCTGCGGCATACCATGCAAGAAACGTGTCGGTGGAGATAATAAGCGAGTTCTTTGCCGTAAAGATACCACCTATTTCATTAATATCTGTTGTATTTAGCACATTGTCAGCACCATAGGCGAGTGGATCGTCAAGGGATTGGTCGGTAATTTTTTTATCAGTTAAAACAGTTATACTACTTTCTGGGAAATTTTTTTTCGTTTCTTCAACAAGTTGAGCAACCTGTTGGTCCGAAAATCGTTTATCGGGCGCGCTTCCTGCCTGGACAATGACAATATTTTTTTTCTTTCCTAAATCTTTTTCAATTTTCCTTGCATGTTGTCCAACCAACCCCTTGTCAAATGCTTCAAGAGGTCCACGGTTTGTTTTGAACGGAAGGGGAATGGTGCCTAATTCATTTTCTTCAATCGGAACTCCGAGCAAATGAGAGAGAACCCTAATATCGCGGTTGTATTGGTGTGGTTCTTGCATCACAGGATTAAGTGCAGAAATAGATGAATGCCTCAACGAATATATCGAGTACCCATGATCCTTTTCACCTTCAGAAAACCGAATTGGAGGGTTAGTTCGATCAAAAGGAATTTCATGTTTTTGACAAAATTTTTCCAGTACCAGAAAATGTGCACTATAAAGGATCAGATTATCCCCAAGCGTTTTCGGGTTATAGGGGATAGTAATCGATTTATGATTTACAAGCTCTGTGACCGCCTGTTTTCTTATTTCTTGTAAGTGCCTTGGAGCTCTTTCTTGATTAGCTCTGTTTATTTCTAAAAATTCAGACATAACATTCAGTTAATATTATCCTATAATATCAAATTCTGCCAAATAAAACAAGAAAAGAAAAATATCTGCTATACTCAACGCATGAAATATAAGGCTCTTTTATGCGATGTAGACGGGACGTTGGTTCCAAATAAGGAAGAAGGAATGCCCTCTCAAAAGGTTATCCAAGCGATTAAGAAGGCAAGCGAAAAAATTTCCGTTGGTGTAGCAACGGCACGTTCGTATTGGCAGATAGCTCACATTTTGGATGTTCTTCCGCTATCGGGTCCATGCATTATCACCGGAGGTGCACAAATTATTGACCCCACAACCCGCAAAACATTCGTAGAACATACTATTACAATTGAAGATGTAAAAAAAGTTGCGTCAATTGGGAGTTCTCTTGGGATTACTTTTACCGTTGCAAATAGGGAAGGGGAATATCCCTTTTCAATGTCATCAATTCCGGATTCTCCGCTTGATTTGTACACACAAGCAATTTCTGTCAACCAGGCGGATGCATTTATTCAGCTTATCTCTCACATTTCAACCGTTTCTATGCACAAGGCGCTTGCTTGGGGAAATAGCAATATGGTTCACGTAACTATTGCCCATCCGGAGGCTTCAAAAAATGATGGAGTAGTGGAGGTTGCAAAGCTTTTGGGAATTTCGACAGAGGAGGTTATTGGTGTTGGGGAAGGATACAACGATTTCCCATTCCTTATGGCATGTGGCTTAAGAGTTGCCATGGGTAATGCGGTAGAAGATGTAAAAGCAATTGCAGATTATACGGTAGCGACGGTTGAAGAAGACGGGGTTGTGGAGTTGATAGATCGATTTATTCTTCAAGAAAAATAGATTCTGGACAAGCCAGAATGACAACATATACAATTACTTCATGCCTTGGCAGTTACTTCTTTTAATTAGTATCATCTCGTACTCCGTCTCTATACTTCTCCAACGAGTGCTCATAAAAAATAATAAGGACCCGATGGGGTTCGCGATATTGTTCCAGGTCTTCACCGCTCTTATTATTGGAGTCTTTGCTGTCTTTGCCGGTTTTCATATACCAAATATATCCCCATTTTTTTGGAATTTTCTTCTTTCTGTTGTCATTTATACGTTGGCAAATATTTGCGTGTTTCAGTCCCTTTCCAGAATTGAAGCGTCCCAGTTTACTATCTTATTTGTTACCCGGGGAGTATGGACAATCATTGCGGCAGCATTTTTTTTGGGAGAAACTTTTTCCTTTCTCCATATCTTAGGAACACTCCTTATTCTTTTTAGTGTCTTTCTTATTTCATATAAAAAAAGCGGGTTCCATGTGGGAAAAGGATCTCTGTATGGGCTTGCCGCGGGATTTTTGTTTGGCGTGGGATATGTGAATGATGCGTATATTGTAAAATTTTTTAGCTCTCCGATAACGTATTCTTTCTTGGATTTTTTTGTCCCAAGCGTTGTATTATTGTTTATTTATAGAACATCCGTTACCAAGCACATTTCTCAATTTGTAAAACCGTCAGTAATGGGAAAATTGTTATTACTGTGTTTGCTTTATGCAGTTTTTGGTATTACTATTTTGCTTTCATATAAATATGGAGGGACGGCTTCTCAAATTGGGGCAATTAGTCAGTCGACAACGATCGTGATTGTATTACTTGCAATTATATTCCTAAAAGAAACGACAAGCTTGGCAAAGAAGCTTTTTGCCTCTATTATTGCGTTTATTGGTGTTTTGCTCCTAAGGTGATAAAATACGCTCATGAATATTGCTGTTTTCGGTGGAAGGTTTGATCCTCCGCATGTGGGGCATTTACAAGTTGCCCAAACCGTGCTTGATGCAGGACTTGGTATAGACAAAGTTTTGCTTCTCCCAGCGAATACCCATCCGTGGCGGGCTATTTCGGCATCTGCAAAAGACAGGTTGGCAATGGTCAAGCTTATGGAAACAGACACTATTAAAGCCTCGGACATTGATGTTGCCCGAGGAGGAGAGACATATACGATTGATACGGTTCGCTCTTTGACTCAAGATAAAACAAACACCTATTATTGGGTGTGCGGGATTGACCAGATGAAGGATTTTTACCGCTGGAAAGAATATGAAGAGCTCAACCGCCTCATTCATTTCCTGGTTTTTCCACGAAAAGGGTATGATGAAAAAACAAATCTGCCTCCAAAATTTACACTCATAAAAAATAATTTCTTGCCAAACGATATTTCTTCCAGCGCAATCCGTGCAAAGGTACGAAAAGGAGAGTCCCTTATAGGGCTTGTCACAGACAACGTTGCACGGTATATTAAGGAGCATCATTTGTATGAATGACAAAGAAATAAACTCCGATCAAATCGGAGTAAAAAATAAAAAAGCAAATTTCAAAAATTCAGAGATTGTTGAATGGATAAGGGAAACCGTTCATGAAGCGGGATTTTCGAAGGTTGTTATTGGGCTTTCTGGAGGGGTTGATTCCGCTCTCTCTGCAACGCTTGCTACAAAAGCATTAGGAAAAGAAAATGTATATCCCATTTTGTTGCCATACAAAAATTTACATTCACAAAGTATTACCGATGCAATGGCAGTTGTTGATTTTTTAGGAATTCCAAAAGAAAACGTGACAACTATTGATATTAAAAATAGTGTAGATGCAATTAGAACAAATGTCATCCTGGAGAGACAGAATGTCTCGATAGGATCTAAATATAACTCAGAAGATTCTATCGCTTCGCTCCAGAATGACACTGTTCGCAAAGGAAATATTATGGCGCGCGTTAGGATGATTTATTTGTTTGACACGGCAAAAAAGCTTGGAGCCCTAGTATGTGGAACAGAAAATAAGACGGAGCATTATTTAGGGTATTTTACCCGTTTTGGTGACGAAGCATCGGACATTGAGCCGATCAGAAGTCTGTACAAAACGCAGGTATGGGAAATGGCAAAGAATCTTGGAGTTCCCGATCGGATTATTAATAAAGCTCCGACCGCGGGACTGTGGGAAGGACAAACAGATGAGGGAGAATTTGGATTTTTATATGAAGACGCAGATAGAGTTCTTGCATTATTTATTGACCAAAAACTAACACCCCAACAAATTGTCCAAAAAGGGGTAAGCAAAACGATCGTAGAAAAAATTCTGGAACGGGTAAAACAAAACAACTTCAAGCACGATCTACCGCATATCAATAATCCAATAATCCAATAATCCAATAATCCAATAATCCAATAATCCAATAATCCAATAATCCAATAATATGTCTCTTAGATGACTGTCTGATTCTTATGATTTGTTTATTCGTTTATTGGATTATTCGCGTATTCTTTGTTACACTTAATCCACTATGGGAGATGGAGCATCAGGACTATCACTTTCGGAAATGGGAATAGCAGTAAAGAAAGCGGGAAAAGCTGTTCAGAAAGCAGGCGGGGGAGTTATCCAACAGGTAAAACAACAAGCAACCGGACAAACTCCAAATCAAACTCCAACTACCACTCCCGAGCCAACCTTTGAAACTGATGACTCGGGAAATCCGCTAAATATGTTTCAGGCTGCAGGTAAGCAAGTTATCGGAGGTGGAAATAAGCCGCAAAGCTCGCGTCCAGCGCAGCAAGGATCCTTTGTTATGCCAAAATCTTCCGGTAATACGCAAAATCCACAAGTGCCTTCTGAAGCATCTCCCAAACAATCGGGTGGATTTGATTTGGCATCGATGCTTGGAGGAGACATGGGCGCAGAGGGAGGATTCGGCACACCAAAACAAAGCTCTCCGAATTCACAAAACGAAAAAATACAACAGGAGTTTGCACAAAGGAGAGAAGAAGACCAGGTGCAAATAGAGCGCCTTCGAAAACAGCTGCACCAAATGTATTATGAAGAATTTGCCAAAAAAGCCGAAGGAAAAGACCAGAAGAAAGAGGAAACGGTCCAGGAAAAATTAGAACGTGAAAAGCAAGAGGAAGAGCAGAAAAAGATGAAAGAATTGGAAGAGAAAAAGAAAAAAGAAGATGTACCGCTTTCAGTCAAAGGACGCCAAGGTGCACATGAAGGTTTGAAAATTCAAGGATAACCTGTATAATCTTTTCTATGCTTCGACTTTACAACACGCTTACTCATACTATTGAAGAATTCAAGCCGCTTCACGATTTGGAAGTGGGAATGTATTCGTGTGGCCCAACAGTATACGACTATCAACATATTGGCCACATGCGTAGGTATGTCGGGGATGATATCCTCATCAGAGTTTTACAGTGGAACGGATATACCATCAAGCATGTAATGAATATTACCGATGTCGGACACCTTACCTCAGATAGTGACAGTGGGGAAGACAAAATGGAGAAAGGGGCAAAAAAGTTTGGTTTGTCGGTATGGGATATTGCACAAAAGTTTGAGAAACAATTTTTTGACTCAACAGACATGCTGAATATTCTCCGTCCCGATGTCTTAATGCATGCAACAGACTATATTGACGAGCAAATTGCACTTATCCAAGTCTTAGAAAAAAAAGGCTATACGTATACAATTGACGGGGATGGAATCTATTTTGATACATCCAAATTTCCCGGTTATTTTAAACTTTCCCGCCAAAACCCAGAAGAGTTAAAAAAAGGCGCTCGGGTGGAATTTATTGAAGGCAAAAAAAATCCAGCGGATTTTGCATTGTGGAAGTTTTCTCCAGAGGAGAATGGTTCGGAAAAGAGACAGATGGAGTGGGAAAGTCCGTGGGGGATTGGATTTCCTGGGTGGCATATTGAATGCAGTGCCATGTCCATGGCGGAGCTTGGTGAGACGCTGGATATTCACACCGGTGGGATTGATCACATTGCAATCCATCACACCAACGAAATTGCCCAGGCCGAATGCGCAACGGGAAAAGAGTTTGTCCGATTTTGGGTGCATCATAATTTTTTGGTGGTTGAAAACCAAAAGATGAGTAAAAGTTTGGGAAATTTTTATACGGTCCAGGATGTAGAAAAAAAAGGATTTGATCCGATGGCATTACGTTATTTATATCTGCAAACACATTACCGTCAGGAAATGAATTTTACCTGGGAAGCACTCGAGGCAGCCCAAACCGCATACCACAAACTTATCCGAGAATACCGTTTGTTTACTGATAAAAATGGTGTACCGAGCAAAGAATATCTGGAGGCATTTACCGATGCGCTCAATGATGACCTAAATACGTCAAAAGCCATGAGTATTTTGTGGGAGATGCTAAAATCCGATATTCCGGAAAATATTAAAGCCGCAACGCTACACGACATGGATGGAGTGTTGGGTTTGCAAATTATTGACCGGGAATTGGTTGAAGAGAAAATAGAAGTCCCGGAAGAAGTTCAAAAGCTGGTTGCAAAACGCGAGGAACTCCGAAAAGCAGGGAAGTATGAGGAGGCGGATAAGGTTAGGAAAGGAATTGCTGATTTAGGGTTTACAATTGACGATACCAAAGATGGGACACGGCTCAAACCACTAAAATAATTTTCTTGACATGCTTCCTCTGACTATGCCATGCTAAAGAGGTGATGGAACCTGTCTTAACCCCTCCAAATTCACCCCCAGTATGTCGAAAATGCGGCAACCAAGTGCGTCCAACGGATAATTATTGTTCAAATTGTGGGCTGCAACTTATTGAAAAACCCGTTTCTGTAGGAAGACAAATATATATTTATGCAATAAGTTTGCTGCTTCCTCCCCTCGGGCTTGTGTGGACGTTTAAATATATTCGCAGTCCTCAACCCCGGCAAAAAATGGTTGCAATTGTTGCGTTGGTACTTACGGTTGTTGCAACCGTTGTAACCGTGTACTTATTTATGGGTTTTCTCCAGACGCTCCAAGCGCAAGTAAACTCCATTGGCAATATGAATCTCAACGGACTCTAAATTTTAGTCTCCCGTTTTTGTATATTCTTTAATTAAATTCTTCGCAAAAAATAGCTGGACTACTTGTAGTGTTGCCAGGATAAATGGAGTAATCCGAAGCGCGGTAAGCGGGTGGAAAAAGAAAACAAACCCAAGAAAAACTCCCACTCCGAGAATCCTTCCAATATTTAAAAATATTTCCTGGTCCAGAATATAATTGTAGTGATGGAATGTAAAAAGTTTTTGCTCGAGGTCGATGGTATTAAACGAAATTGTATTATATGGAGCCCAACTAAACGGACTCGCAAACGCATTAAAGAGAAAAAAGAGCAATGCTCCAACCGCAGAAAAGAATATGCCAAACAATACCGTTGAGAGTACGCTTACCGTAATGCTGATTGCGAGAAAAAGATACGCATGTACGGTGCGGGCCCGTTTTGCCAAGAAGAGAATAACAAATGCAGACAATGTTGAGACAACTGCCTGGACTATTCCTAGGGTTCCTTCTTTACCTAAAAAGGTAAAGATAATAAGGGTCGGAAGAAAAATAATAATTCCGGAGAAAAATCCGCTGGTTACCATAAAGAGACGGAGTTGTTGCCATGTCGGTGAAGATTTTGTTACAAAATGGGCAGAAATAGTATGAGAAACAGGTTCCATTTTTTGCAGTAGGAATCCTGTAATTACAAGAATGATAAACGCAAAAAATGCGACAATTTTATAGGCAAAAAGAGAGAAACTTGCAAAAAAATAATGAAACAATACAAAAAATCCACCGATGAGTGCCGGGGAAACGATGTTAATAAGTGTTCCGATTCCGGATTCAAGATTGCCATAATACATCCGTTTTTCCGCATCAACAACCTGTAGGGTAAGAAAATTTCTATTTGCCCAATACAATCCGGCTCCTAGCCCAAAGACAACCCCAAAAAGCCAAAGAGGAAAGAGACCCTGAATACTAAACCATGCAATTGCTAGAATAATAAATCCTTCCAGAAGACAACCAATCCAATATAATTGTTGGGCAGTGTATTTGTGTAATAATTTCCCATTGATAAAAAATCCGAGAGGAAGACCAGTATAAAATCCACAATAATATACGGCGATTGGGACAACGCTCTGTGATTGACGGTAGAGAAGGGCAGTAAGAAAAAGATACAAAACAGGGTCAGAAAACCCGCTTAGCATGCAAGAAACAAAAAGTGCTTGTGCGTTTTTCCCGAGATGTTGAAAATACAGATACTCTTTTTTTAAAAAATTACCCATAGCGCCATTATAACTACTTGGTTTGAGAGATGATAGTTGGGTTTTGCATTATTCTTGACAGTGCTTTCGTTGTGTGACATGCTGAGACTACAATGAAATCCAAAACGGGCCTTCCCAAAACCCTTACAACAGTAACAACGTTGTCAAAACTACTGGCAGTATTTCTTATCTTTGCATTTATCCTTACCGGAGTTTTTGTCGGGAGGGTCTATCAACGCATGATCGATACGACAGCATTCTCGACGTATTTATCTTCCACAAATACAAATACCCATGCTACCCAGAAGATTACAATTGCCGATAACGGGAAAACTATCCAAACACATGTGGGAGATTTTTTGGATTTTGAGTTGAGTAGTGTTACAACTCGCTGGACGCTTTCTTTCTCTTCGCCAATTCTCAGGCAAGTGCCACTGGGGATTGCCCAGCGCGGAGGAGGACAAGAGGGGAGATACCTGGTTACAAAAGCAGGGACGGTTGTCGTAACCGGGACTGGCGTGGCAAATTGTCCGCAAGGAACTCCATGCCCAATGTATGCAATGCGCTTTGATGTAGTAATAGTTGCAAGTAAGTGAAAACTATATCTTGTGATCTATGTCACATTAGGAAAATCAAGAAAGATATTACGATATATAAGGAATGCCAACAACTGCCCACACAAACGTTTCTCAAATTCCGGAACCTCCTGTTTCCAAATTTCTCTTTGGTAGTACTTCGACATCTTTATTTTGGTTGGTAGTCCGATTGTATGTTGGATGGCAATGGGTAGAGGCAGGATGGGAAAAGGTAAATAATCCCGCCTGGATGGGACCGACAGCAGGCGCACCAATTAAAGGGTTTCTTATGGGCGCACTTGCAAAAACTGCTGGGGAACATCCGAGCGTGCAAGGATGGTATGGAGCATTCATTAAAGAATTTGTCTTGCCGAATGCATTTATTTTTTCAAATGTTGTTTCTATGGGAGAGCTTCTTGTCGGAATAGCACTTATCCTTGGAATATTTACCGGGATTGCAGCGTTTTTTGGCAGCTTTATGAACATGAATTACCTTCTTGCCGGAACAATCAGCACGAATCCAATATTGTTCTTTTTACAACTGTTTCTCATTCTTGCCTGGAGAGTAGCGGGTTGGTGGGGACTGGATCGATACGTCTTGCCAATGCTCGGGACACCATGGTTCCCAGGCAACCTCTTTAAGAAAAAATAAATTTCTTCTTATTTTTTATTTTATTCCGACAAAATCTATTTTGGGGAATTTGCTTCGAATGAGTGCCCAGAATGTATCTGCGGTTTTTGATGAAAATTTTCCATATTTTCCACTTTCTGACGTATTGCAAAGTAAATTCTCATATTTTCGGATGATGGTTAAAATCTTTTCCCCTTCGTCGTTAAACTCTTGCTGCATCTTCTTTCCCTCGGTTTCGTACCTGTCATGGAGTATCTGAAAGGCCGCAAAGGCCTCTTTGTTATAGTCCATCATGTCTTGGAAATATTGCTGTGATTTTGTCATATTTGGACAGGCTCAATACAAGTAAAAAAATAGTATATCAGGAATTTTGAGGTTATTGAAGAGAGTAAAATGCCCCCATAATATTCGCCGTTTCCCCAAGGGAGGAAACAACAACAATGGGAAGTTTGTTGGGTAATTTCATCTGCTCGACTGCGTGATACAAATGCATAGAATGGTTAATCGCAACCCCGCCGCCAAATACAACACGGGAAGGGTTTGTTTTTGAAAGAAAATCTGCAAAATGCTTGGCAAAGAGTTGTTCAATACCATCCCACTGTTTTTCAGAAAGGCTCTCGGCCGGTTTGCCAAATTGCGTAAAAATACTTCTT
>Ga0068856_100005851_pt1 | contig 12119 bp, 8 predicted proteins | sample KBSCornC62_FD_66595 | JGI IMG/M metagenome (GOLD analysis project Ga0068856, IMG submission 66595) | Corn rhizosphere microbial communities from Kellogg Biological Station, Michigan, USA - KBS Corn C6-2 | ecosystem: Host-associated > Plants > Roots > Rhizosphere > Soil ...
CGCAGAAAAGCTCTGATGGCGGGCGGCGGCCTCGAAGGCACGCAGCGCGTTGAGGTGGACGGGCGATTTCATCGAGATAGTTTTTCTTTCAGTATTTGACACTTTAAATCGTTTGCCGAGAAAAAGGAAACGGCGAAAAATTTGCTATCAAGAAGGACGATTGTCCGGATGATTCTGGGCGATGATGTTCCAGGCTGGGCGGCACGTTTAAAAGCTTTTCTTCCTATTCAGTCACTGCAAAGGCCATCTCGACTGGCCTTCTTTCATTCAGATCCGACCCTTCAATCGACACAGAGAAAAATCGGCATGAGCAATCAATTCAAAGGCAGAAAGCTGCTGGTCATCGGCGGCACCAGTGGCATGGGACTGGAAACGGCGCGGATGGTCCTTGCAGAAGGTGGCAGCGTGGTAGTTGTGGGTCATCGTCCGGAAAAGACCGAGCTGGCACGCCAGGATCTGGCTGCGGTGGGACAGGTGGCTGCACTGACGGCAGACATGACACGTGCTGAAGGGCTCGCGGCGCTGCTTGAAGCGCTCGACAAGCATTCGGACATCGATCTGCTCGTCAACGCCGCCGGCGTGTTCTTTCCCAAGTCGTTTCTGGAGCACCAGGAGGCGGACTACGACCAGTACATGAAGTTGAACAAGGCGTTCTTCTTCATCACCCAGAAGGTCGCGGCCAACACGATGGCGAATAAACGTCCCGGCGCGATCGTCAACATCGGCTCGATGTGGGCCAAACAGGCTATCGCGGCAACACCATCGTCAGCTTACTCAATGGCCAAAGCCGGTTTGCATTCGCTGACGAAGAACCTCGCCATGGAGCTGGCGCCTAACCATATCCGCGTCAATGCGGTATCACCGGCGGTAGTGCAGACGCCCATCTACGAAGGCTTCATTCCTAAGGCGGATGTTCATGACGCCTTGCAAGGCTTCAACAACTTCCACCCCATCGGCCGCATAGGCACTTCGAAGGAGGTCGCCGAAGTCGTGACTTTCCTGCTTTCAGACAAAGCGAGCTGGGTGACGGGCGCGATCTGGGATGTGGATGGCGGCGTGATGGCTGGCCGCAACTGATACGCGGCAGGGCAGGGATATCCGTGTCATTCAGGCAGTCGGCAGCTGCCTCTCACCTGGAAAACCCATCCATGATGCACGGCTAAAGCGCTTGCCGTAACGCATTGCTGACGCGCGCCGGCGAATTTTTTGGCGTGCTCGAAGCACACGCACGGTTGGCATCCGAGAAGCGATGGATAAAAAAGGAAAAGCGATGAAAACAACCTACCGCGCCATGCAAATTAGTTTGCCTGGCATCCTGGAACTGGTGGAGCGCCCCACACCGCAGCCCGGTCACGGCGAAGTACTGATCGAAGTCGAAGCCTGCGGCATCTGCGGTGCCGACGCCGCCGATATCGAAGATGCCGATCCAACGTTGCAACCGCCACGCGTACCCGGGCACGAAGTAGTGGGGCGTATCGTTGCACTGGGTACCGGTGTTGCTTCGATCTGGAAAATGGGGCAGCGCGTCGGCATAGGTCGCCTGGCCGGCCATTGCAACGAATGCGTGCCATGCCGTCGCGGACGCTTCGAACTCTGCCAAAACCAGTCTTCCGTCGGCGCCGATTGCGATGGTGGTTACGCCGAGATGATGCTGGCCCGCAGTACAGGATTGGTTTCGATTCCCGATGATCTCGCCTCTGAATCGGCAGCACCGATTCTCTGCGCGGGTCTTGCCACCTTCAACGCCTTGAAGAAATCCGGTGCCCAAGCAGGCGACACGGTGGTCATATTGGGGGTCGGCGGTTTAGGCCACATGGCTCTGCAATACGCGCGCAAAATGGGCTATCTCGTGGTCGCCGTGGGCCGTGGCAGCGACATCGCCGAGGACGCGCTGGCATTGGGCGCGCATCACTACATCGATACCCGGCAGGAAGATGCGGCTGCCAAACTGCAAGCCATGGGCGGTGCGCAAGTGATCGTGAGCACGATCAGCCACGCCGAAACAGTCGCGGCATTGATGAAAAGTTTGGCGCCGCAGGGCAGGCTGGTGGTGCTCGGCGTGGATAAGGATCCCCTGCCGGTGTCGCGGGGTCATCTTGTCATCGGGGAACGCAGCGTAATGGGTTCGCTTACCGGTACGCCCTATGATAACGAGCGGGCACTGAATTTCAGCGTGCTTGCCGATGTACGCCCATTGATCGAGACCATGCCGCTGGAACGAGCCAACGAGGCGTATCAGCGGATGAAGTCCGGCGACGTCAAATTCCGCATGGTGCTTATCATGGACCGCAACAGGAAGTCGGCATGAACGCCATCCATGCGGATGGTGCGGTGATCAGTGCGGGCACGACATGCGCGCGCGTTGGATGCATGCCGTCGCCGAGATGCAGGCCCCGCTGAGCGCATGCGCCGCCGCGAGCTACGCGGTCAACGCCTGCGCGGCCTCGCCCTCCACTGATTTCTCGGTGTGCACACCCGTCATGTCTTAATGCAGCCCAAGACATAGACCCAGGTGTCGGCATCGATCAGCGCAGATCAGCACGAAGCTCTCGCACGCCACGTCCCAAGCGTTGACGCAAGAGCGTTCGCAGCGTCGCTCCGTCGGCGTAACCGACCTCGGCGGCAATGGCTTCGAGGTCAAGGCCACTGCCCTGGACCAAGGATCGCGCGCGCTCCACGCGCAGATCCTGAAAGTAATCGAGCGGTGATTTGCCCAGTACTGCCTGGCAGCGGCGTTGCAAGGTACGTGTGCTCGTCGCCATGGCATGAGCAGCGTCCTGCAAGGAGAACCCTTGCTTGAGGTGTTCCCGTGCCCATTGCTCGAAACGCAGAATAAGAGGATCTGCCTGCGCCAGATGATTGGGGATGATGTAGGGAGCTTGCGAGGAGCGGATATCGGCGAGCAGGTAACGCGAGACCATGGTTGCGAGATCTGGGCTGGCCTTGCGTATCAGCCAAAGCGCAAGATCGAGATGCCCCATCGCAGCGCCGGCCGTAACCATCCTGCCGGACGGCACGAGCATGCGGGATTCGTCGAGCGACACATTCGGATAGCGTTGCCGAAACAGCGGCGCGAGCCACCAGGTCGTTGTTGCTTCGTGATAATCGAGAAGCCCGGTTTCCGCCAGCACGAACGACCCGATGCAGGCAGCGGCAATGTGCGCGCCTTGCGCATGCCATGTCAGCAGCTGCGTCTTGGCATCGCCCACATCCTTTCTTCCTAGAGCCGGAATCAACCGGTCCGGTGTCGAGGTATTCAACGCAGGAACAATCACCCATTCCGGTTTCAAGCCACGCGTTATGGCCTGCACGGGCAGGGACAGTCCCAGGCCGGATCGCACCTTCTTCCGTACGCCGACGATCGATACATCGAAAAGAGGCGCTCTACCTGTTTGTCCGGCCGCGAATCTGTTTGCGATACCGAAAGCCTCGAGCGTCACGGTGAGTCCTGTGTCGAACAATCCGTCCAGGGCGAGGATGGTGAGGCGCATGGCGTAAATGACCCTAAAATTGTCATTTGCGACAATACCGCTTTAGTGGGCCGGAGACTAGATTGTTCCTCGTTGCACAACCCCACGCCAACTGACGAGGAATCGCTCATGAAAATCATGGCCATCGCTGCCCCGAAGGTCGCTCTCACTCCCGACGTGCTCAAGCCGCACATGGCGACTGAAGTACACGCCACGCTCAAGCTCTATCTCGACGGCAAGGTCGAACAGTTCTGGTTTGTCGAGAAATCGGGCCCGATCTTTCTGATGAACGTCGATTCGATCGATCACGCCAAAGCGACGCTGGACACGCTGCCATTGGTCGCCGCAGGTTTGATGGCCTACGACCTGAAGCCGGTAGGTCCGCTGATCCCCCTGGGTCGATTGATGCCCGGGGCGTAATGGCTGACAGCGACTCACCAAGCCAGCCAAAAAATGGAATGCATTGACGCACAACATTCATTCAAGCCGCGCCGCTTCGCGGCGCGGCTTGACTCAACATCAGGGGAGGCGCACAGCACGGCCGAATTAGCCGGATTTTCACGCCATTTCCACATGGTTGCGTGATAGTTTCAAAAACGCTATCGGGGAATCCAGGAAATCATTTGCGTCGGCCAGGAATGGCCCATTCGCTGTGTCGCATCATGGTCGTCGGGGTTTCCGGCGTCGTTTTGGTATTTCTATTGGTTGGCTAGCTCTCGCTGCGTGCTGGTGCGTTTTATCGTGCTTTTTGTCAGCAATCGGGCGGTAGCTCGATTGACGGTGGGGTGCGCACCCGTTTTTTGGCGCAAGCCGGTTGCGTGGATGAATGAGATTGCCGGCGTGTTGTGCTTTTGATTAATCGAGTGCCTTCGAAATAAAGGCCATCAGCTGTATCACTTCAAAGGAAGGAATTCATATGCGCATTAAATTTCAAGATTTAGGTTATTTGCTGGCATGCGGCGCGTTGTCCTTGACTGCCATGTCTTATACGGGTGCTGCTCTTGCGGCTCCAGTCACTGGCACGGCAAAGGTCAAGCTGACCCACGTGTTCGCAACGCTGCAGACCGGGCAGCCCGACAAAAAGCCGGAAGATATTGCCGCCTGCCGCAAACAGGTGTCGTCACCGGATTCCCGGTATCTGGGTATTACAGTCAGCACGCGCTATTCGATCGATGCGCAGACGATGATCATGAGTGCATCGTCGATGCTGCCGTCTCCGCAGGCTACAAAGCCGGTAATGCTCACGATCAAGCTGTCGCCGTTGGGTATTGCAGGGCAGTACGCATTTGGCGCCTTCCGTCCTTCCGCGCTGCCCAACAATTACGTGTTGTTCTCGATGGGCACCGACTTCAAGGCGGCGAAATCGTCGATCCTGGTTCTTAATGAGGGCAAGGATTACAACTGTCTGGTCACCAGTGATGCGTCGCCGTTCAGCGGAGGCTTGAGCGAAAAGCTCGGGGCCGATCAAAAGTAAGGCATGGGCCGTACGTGCACCCAGTGGCGCTCGTGAGTACCGGCACGCCATGCTTTTTTGCATGGCGTGCTGCATCCCTTTCAACTCTTTATGGTCGCGCTCCTGTGATGGGACTCGTCGTTGATCATGTAAAAGGTAATGCCGCCTATTCAGCAACAACCGGTGATCGCGTCATACCTCTTCATCGCCTTCGCGTGATCCCCAGCGTGTGGTGGAGTGCGTTATTCACGCAACGCATTACTTCATGGCTAATGCACTCCATGGCATTAGCAAAATAAGGTAATCGATAACACAAAGCATCGAATGTGTGCGACGCGTTAGTAGTCCTGCGGCAATCACATCTTTGGCGGTGGATTTCCAGAGAGCACCATGGCAATCGGCTCACATGGGGGGTTTGCCGTGTCATGAAGTCGCATCTGGTATCCGTATACGTGGTTGGCGTCGCTAATCATTTTGCTGGATCGCAAACGGAAAATTTTTGCCGCGCGCGATGTTCGATAGCAATAAGTGGGCGACGCAATGTCGCCATGTCCGATTATTCGCGAATAAGGGAGTATTTGATCATGCAAAGATTAAAGTATGCCTTGCCGCCCGCATCGGTACGATCCCGGCTGGCAATCGCGTTGATGCTTGCGTTCGGTGCGCAAGCCGTGACGTACGAAGCGTCGGCGCAGGCCACGAACACGGCTGCGTGGGTGACGACGCAAACACATGCCGCCGTCACCGGCAATGCAACCTTCGGCGGACTGGCTGCGGACCAGGAGCCGGCCTCGATCACGGTGACACTGAAGCTGCGCAACAAAGATGCGCTGGACAGTTTCGTCCGCGAGCTGCATAGCCCGGGTAGTTCGGTTTACCACCAGTTCCTCAGTAGTGTGCAAACCACCGCCAGCTATGCGCCCACCGAGCAACAGGCCCAGGCGGTGGCGAACTATCTGCGGCAACAGGGCTACACGAACGTGAGGATCGCGCCGAACCGCCTGCTGATTACTGCAGACGGCACCATCGGCAACGCGCGTTCGGCGTTTCGCACGCAGATCGGTCACTTCAGTCGCGATGGACGTGCCGGCATCGCCAATATCCTGGATATACAAGTACCCGCCGCGCTGAACGACACGATCGAGCGCGTACTTGGCTTGCAAACGCTCGACCATGCGGAGACATTGTCCTGGCATGGCCGGATGCAGCCTGTAGCGACTTCGCATCCGAGCCCGGGCTACCACATCGTCACCAGTCCTGACGGCAATCCCAACGCGCACGGCTACTATCCGCAGGAATTCGCCACCGCGTACGACGCGGGCAGCGCACCCGCTGCAACCAATACGACCGCGGCCATCATCGGTTGGGGCAGCATGACCAATGCGGTCAACGACCTCGCTCAGATGGAGAGCAGCCAGGGTCTTGCCGCCGTGCCGACGCAGGTGGTGATCCTTGGTGGCGACAATGGCGACGATTCTGGCCAGGGCGAGTGGGGCATGGACGCGCAGGCCATCGTCGGCATCAGTGGTGGCCTACAAAAGCTGATCTTCTACACGGCGGGCGGTGACGAAGACCAGGGCCTGATGTTGCAGACGATCAATCGCGCGGTGAGCGACAACACGGCCAAGGTCATCAACATGTCGTGGAGCTGGCCCCGTTGCGAAGACTCCACTACCGGCTGGGCGGATTCCGCGTTTGAGCTGGGCGTAGCCCAGGGCCAGACCTTTTCCGCGGCCAGCGGCGACAACGGCGCCTATCCTTGCGGCGCATCCAGCAACGGCAGCTACGGCACCACCCTGGGCGTCGAATATCCGGCTTCTTCGCCTTATGTCGTGGCGGTTGGCGGCACGACCTTGAACACCAGTACTGCGGACAGCTACATCTCCGAATCGTCCTGGGCGTATAGCGGCGGCGGCATCAGCGCGCATGAAGCCAAGCCCATCTGGCAGGGTTCGTTGTCCGGCTCCTATCGCCAGGTGCCGGATATCGCCTTCGATGCGGATTGGACGAACACGCCAATCGTCGCCTACTTCACGGCCAGCGCCGCGGCGGGCATTTCCTCGTCGGGCTATTACACCAATGGTGGCACCAGCTTGGCTTCGCCGCTGTTCGTCGGTGCCTGGGCGCGGCTGGAGACGGCCAACGGCAATGCACTGGGTTTCGCTCCGCCATCGCTATCTGCCTATGCCGGCACGTTTCCTTTCCACGACGTGACGGCTGGCAACAACGGCTATTACACCGCCACCGCGGGGCGCGACAATGCGACGGGTTGGGGCAGCTTCGACATCCAGGCCGCCAAGACTTTCATCACCGCCAATCCGGGTTTCATTTCGGGCGGCTCCGGCAGCGCTACCCATCTTGGCATGACCTGGGCCAGTTTCTTTCCGGCGAACACGGCGGGGCTGGTCCATGTAGGCAACGACAGCACCACCAATCCCTACAGCGGGGATACCGCAACAACCACCGCGCTGCCTCTCATGTGCGTCAACGTTGGTAGCAGCACGCTGCCTTATGGCATCACCACCGATTACTACGATGGATGGACGGGCGGCACGGTCGCCTTCACCGGGGCGGTGCCGGGATCGCAGCTGACCAGTCGCGCGGTGGCGGACGGCAAGTGCGCGACCGCCTTCGGCAGCGGTTGGCGCATGGCCGAGTTTCATGATGGTGGCGGTGGCTGGAGTTATTGGAGCTTCGGTAAGACTCCCGCCGGGCTGGGTCGGTTCTGGGTCGCCATCAACGACCAGCCGGCCAATCCATGGAATACGACGACCGGCAAAGCGATGACTTGGTCGGTGCGAACCTCCACGGTGATTCATGTCGGGCGCGACAACACCACCAATCCGTACAACGGGGATACGGCTCCCAGCGTGGCGCTGCCTATCCTGTGCCTTGACGTGACCGGAAGTGCGCTTCCCTCAGGCATCACCACCGATTCCTCCGATGGCTGGGCAAGTGGCAATTTGGCCTTCACCGGGGCGATACAGGGGGCGCAACTGACCAGCCGCGCGGTGGCGGACGGCAAGTGCTCCGCCACCTTCGGCAGCGGCTGGCGGATGGCGGAGTTCCACGACGGCGGTGGCGGCTGGAGCTATTGGGGCTACGGCGCGATTCCTGCCGGCACCACGCGGTTCTGGACGGCCATCAACGACCAGCTTGCCAATCCCTGGAATTAGCGTGATCGGCTACGGAATATTGCCGGCGTAGTTCGGCAGCTCCGTTCGAGCCATTTGGAAAAACGGCACGCCCCGGTTAAGACCGGGGCGTTTCTGAGGCCATGATGCAGCCGATGGGCGCGTCCAAACGCAAAGCTAATCCATCTTCAACTACGCCAAGCCAGGTCAAAAAGTCGGCCGAAAAGCGCGACGAAGCCTGATCGATGCCACAAAGCGGACAGGACTGTTATTTTTGCAGCGAGAAGCACGGATGGTCGCGATGGGGACAAGTCTTGGCATCGAGGAGTTGCATACTTACTGGGCTTGCCAGTGCGAGCCAGGATCTGCTGCTCCACTCCCGCAGGATGTCGTGAAGACATTGCTGGCAGGCTTGCAACTTAATGTGCTTGAAACCCTGCGCTATCTGCATCAGCAGCGGCCGAGTTATGCACAATTCGAAGCGTGGGTATGGGAGTGCAATAGCGGCAAACTGAAAGACGCCACACTGCATCGCTTGCGGCGAGCCCTCGCAGGCGAGCCCGTCGGTGCCGAAGTCGGCAATCTCGACCACGTCGAAGGACTGAGTGCGGAGGACCTTGCACACTGGGACGAGCATGGCTACGTCATCCTGCGCAACGCGATCAGCTCGGAAGCAGCAGAAAGCACGGAGACGGCCATCTACGACTTTCTGGGAATGAACCGCGACGATCCGGAATCGTGGTATCGCCCATCGCTGGGCCATTCCATCTGGGTGCCGCTACTGCGGCATCCGACACTGGTAGCCAATCGTCGCGCGCCGCGAATTCATAAAGCCCATGCCCAACTGTGGGGACGCGAAGATCTTTGGGTAACCGTCGACCAGGGCGGTTTCAATCCGCCTGAGCGCGACAACTGGCGATTTCCCGGACCGCATTTGCACTGGGACGCCACGCTCGCTGAGCCACACTGCCTGGAAGTGCAGGGCATCCTGTACCTCACCGACGTAGCAGAGGACCAAGGGGCATTCAGCTGCGTGCCGGGCTTTCATCGCACGCTGAAGCAGTGGCTAAAACGTGTTCCAGCGGGCGCGAACGTGCATGCTTACGCGGCGCGCACCTTGACGATGAAGCCGGTTGCCGCAAAGCGCGGCGACATGATCATCTGGCATCACCTATTGCCGCATGGCAGCAGCCCGAACCGTGCGCAGCGGCCACGTGTCGTGCAATACATGTCGCTGCGCCCCACGCGGTTTGCCTACACCGAGGAATGGAAGTCCTGATTCGGTCCCACCCGCAGGGCCTAACATGGGCTCGATAGAGCGATCGCGTGAGCATCAGGCAACCTTAGCGATCAACACTTCCCGCATTCCAGGCGAAATTTTTCATTTTTGTCAGAAATTGGCCCTCTAGAAGGCCGCTTTCATAGAGAACCGATTGACGTCGTCACTGCCGTTTGACGAGATCAGCTATCGTCGAGCCCAGACAGAGACGCCTGGCGCGGGCTCGACCTGCGGTAAGTTAACGCGTCGCACTAGGCCGTTGTGGTCGATGATGTCCCAAATGGCATCGAACACGCTTTTCTGAGTCGGAAACCAAAAAATAATGGCATCCGCATGCGCCGGTGGCCAGCAAAGTCGTATCCAATGTAGGCGGCAAAAGGTGCGCCCAGCGCCGTCATCCTGCGGGCACGCCAAATGATCGAGCACGAACTGCACCACGACCGCGACCGGCAACGGTGCGTCGCCCAACGGTTGTCCGTAGCGCCCCTGCAGCCACGCGGTCCAATAGGTGAGCGCTGCGGTAGCTGCGCATATTCTCAGCGGTACCGGCGGCGACGAACGCCGCCGCAGCAGCCTGGCTAGCCGCATCTAGCGTAGTCAGATCCAGTGCGGCGGGGATGCACCCGTGATCAAAAAAGGTATCCGTTCTGATGCGACATTGGAGACGTTGCGCCAGCGCTGTCTGCCGCACTCCAATGGCAGATGTCTAATTTTTTGATTTGATGCAACTTGCGATGTGCGCAACGCAAGCTTATCCGAGCATAGCTTCGCACCAATGTGCGCATAGAAAAGAACCGCCGCACGTAAGCCTGCAGAATGCCGGAAGCCCGGCCAAGAAGTCTGCAGATATACCGCGGAAATAACTTGGATATCTATCTAGCGATGACTAAGCGATCGCCTTTACAGCGATTAAGGGTGCGTTGCCGAGGGGAAGAGGCGGTTTGCGGCTTCGTAACCGCGTAACCGGTTCCCATCGGAAGCAGGTCCGACGTATCCCGTCGGGATGTCCGTGGCTTTCTTCGTCACTTGAAGATATGTGATGGGGGCGTGAATTGTCGAAAAATAAAGAAGTTCGTGACAGCAGCCTTCACGTTCCTTGCACACAATCCACCGCATATTAAAAAATCACATGGACAAGGATAGATTACGGCGGCTTAGGCCGTTGACATGCTGATCACGTATGAAATAGCGTCAACGAATTGCGAATGGGGCGAAAGTCGAAGCGTAGTTGGTATGTAATAGCGTAGAGGCAAAGTTTTCAATGCAACAAAGTTGATTTGCTCGACACGCGCTTGTCATACGTGGGGCATATGTTTGGCTCGTTAGAGGGACTTGCCATTTTGGGTGCAAGAGTTCGGGGTAAATGGTTTTTTGCTGCATGTCTAGCGGTAATGGGGAATGGGGGGTGGCGTTGTTTTTGATTTAATGGACTTCGCTGTGGCGATACAGCTGTGGCGGAATAAGTTTTGCCGTTTACTCATAGTAAGAGGCAGCGACAATGGATTTGCATAAAGACCCATGGTTTCAGGTGAACACTCCCAATTCCATGGCGAGCGCAAGGCTTTTTTGCTTTCCTTATGCGGGTGGTAGCGCCAATATCTATTTTGATTGGTCGGACTATTTGCCACGAGACATAGAGGTAGTTGCGTTGCAATACCCCGGCCGCGGCCCTCGCTTTGCCGAGCCGCTCATTTCGAACTGCGGCGAGATGATTGCCCAGATCATGTCGCACATAAAACCGTTGCTGGACAAGCCGTTTGCCTTTTTTGGCCACAGCAACGGGGGATTGATAAGCTTTGAACTGGCCAGGGCTCTGCAGGCGGAAGGCGAGGATCGCCAATTTCATCATTTCATTTCTGGCAGATGGCCGATTCATTTGCCCAGAAGAAGCGCCGAGATGTCACATGAGCTTTCTGATGAAGAGTTCATGCGCAAGCTTCGAAGATTGGGCGGAACGCCTAGGGAATTCCTTGAAAACAAGGGCCTGATGGAAGTTTTTCTGCCTATTTTGAGGGCCGATTTTTCACTTAATGATACCTTTGTTTATAAGGAAGGTGAAAAATTAAAGACGAATGCCACGATTTTTTATGGGCGTTCCGATGTGGGATTCTCCGAGGGCGACCTGGGTCGTTGGCCTGATCTGATCGATGGTGATATCGATCATGTCGGCTATGACGGGGACCATTTCTTCATACATAGCCATAAGAAGGAATTGCTCGCATTCCTCAATATGCGCTTGATTTCTCTGCTTGGTCGTATGCATCAATCGAGATGTTATGCATGATCGTTTTTTCGTAGCGATCATGTAAATCGATCAGGGGACGTTTGGGGTTGGCGTATCGCATCCATGTGATGGTTTCGTGTGCCCGAGTGTTTCATAGAACGTTCTTTTGGCTGGATTATCAAGCGTAATGGGGGATCTGGTGGTTATTTCGGAGTTGTTGAAGAAGTCGGCGGCCGCGGGCGTTTTCCTATCCTACGAAAATAATGGACTTCGCTTCAGTCTCACTGTGGAATCGTTCCCGGAAGACCTCAAGCGTGAAATCATCGCCCACAAGCCCGCCTTGATCGATTACCTCAAGCAAAGAAAGCTTGTTGCAAGAGGTGGGCTGCATCGGCCTTCGCTTTGCGTTGCCGACCGCAACGGACCGCTGCATCTGTCTTTTGCGCAGCAGCGGTTATGGTTCATCGACCAGCTAGGTGGCAGTGCGCACTACAACATGCCTGGTGCCTGGCGTATTCATGGCGTTTTCGATGAACAGGTTGCCGAGCGCGCCCTGCAT
>Ga0068856_100005852_pt1 | contig 12119 bp, 9 predicted proteins | sample KBSCornC62_FD_66595 | JGI IMG/M metagenome (GOLD analysis project Ga0068856, IMG submission 66595) | Corn rhizosphere microbial communities from Kellogg Biological Station, Michigan, USA - KBS Corn C6-2 | ecosystem: Host-associated > Plants > Roots > Rhizosphere > Soil ...
AAATCCGCACCCGCGATTATATTGCGGTGCGAATCGAAACGGAATCCGGCCTTACCGGAGAAGCGCTCGGGTATCCGCGCGGCACGCCGCTGTTTGAAACAGCTAGCCAGATGGCCCGGCGTATTTTAGGCGGCGATGCTGCCATGCGCCGGGAGTTGATGGTAAATCTCGAGCAGTTCAATGTGCCGGCGCGTGCAGCGCTCACGCGAGGTCTCAGTATTTTGGATATCGCTCTGTGGGATATCGCGTGTAAGCAGGCCGGACAACCGCTCTACCGGCTTCTCGGCGGATTTCGCAAACAGGCGGAGATTACAGTTGTCGCCGGATATTACATGGATCGTCGTTCGATTGCCGATGTGGTGGAGGAAGTTGGAGGATTGCGGGATGCGGGCTACCAACGGGTAAAGATCATGTTGAAGGGAGATGATGCGGCGTTCGATCGAGAGTACGCTTCTGCGGTGACAGCAAAAATGCCGGGCCGTATAGGTGTGGACGCGCATTGGACATGGAGGACACTCACCGAAGCGAAGCGCCTCTGCCGCGATCTCGATTCGCTCGGATTGAATTTTCTCGAAGATCCTTTTGCCGCCTCCGATTGGCGCTTGACCCACGAACTGCAGCGCCAGATTACGACGCCGCTCGCGGCCGGCGAAGATGTCTTCGGACCGCGGGCATTTTCCGATTTGGTTGGAGGAATCGATATCTTGCGAGTAGATGCGACCACCTGCGGCGGACTAACGGGCGCCATTGAAGCGATTCACATCGCCGCGGCTGCGGGAAAAACGGTTTTGCCGCATGTCTTCCCTCCGCTTCACGTTCATCTGGCGTGTGCCTTTCCTAATGTGGAAGCGGTCGAGATTATTCCGCAAGAATCCGGAGCCGACCCGCTGCACGCGCTGCTGCGAGATTGCCCGCTGCCTGCCGGTGGCAAAATGAAGCCGAGCGAAGAGCCCGGAGTGGGGATCTCGCTCGATTGGGACGCCATCGAACGCATGGCGCGGCGGGTCGCAGATGTTACAGCCGGGAACTAGCGATACTGATAGGAGAATCATGCAAAGTGACGCGAAGCCGCGAGTGCAATCCGCCCTCCGGACGGTAGAGATTCTACTCGCAATCGCTCAGAGCAGCGAAGGATTGAAGATTAAGGAAATCACCAGCACGCTCAATCTTTCCCGCCAGGTGACCTACCATCTCATTCACACGTTACAGGGAACCGGTATCATTCGGAAAAACGAGAATAACCGCTATGTGCTCGGCCTTGCTGCTGCTTCGATCGCGCAAGGTTTTCAAACTCAACTAGCTCCGCCGGAGCATCTCGCGCCGCGAGTGCGATCGATTGTGGCCGCTACCGGTGAGACCGCCTATGCGGGTGGTTGGGTGGACGGAGAAATCGTGGTGCTGGCGACCGCGCGCGGCGAGTCGCCTGTGGGCGCGGCGCAAGTTCCGCACGGTTATAGCGGTTTCGCGCACGCCCGCGCCTCCGGCAAATTGCTACTGGCATTGGCCGAGGCCACGGTCTGCGACGCCTATCTCGCCAAACATCCGCTTGAGCCCCGCACGCGGCGCACGATTGTCGATCGCGAGGAGCTCATGAAAGAGTTCAAACGCATTCGCAGCCGCGGATATGCCATCGACGAAGAAGAATTTCATGAAGGACTCCGCTGTCTGGCGGTTCCGGTCGGCGGGCTCGGGGGACGATTCGTGCTGGGGATCTCGGTTCCGAGCGACCGGTTTCAGGTCAATTTCGAGCGCTATCTCAACGCACTGCTGACGGCCGCGCGCGTGAATCCGGGCTCGGCGTAAGAAAAACTCTCTTCTTCACATAGATATCTTGTTATCATTTATTGATAAATAGAGCGCCTATGAACACAATCACTGTGATTGGCGCGGGCATGATGGGGCCCGGCATCGCGCAAGTCTTCGCGGCCTATGGCCATCGCGTTGCCGTGTATGGCCGAACGATAGAAAAGCTCGCAACCGTGAAAGACCGGCTGCTGGCAAATCTGACACGAATGGCCGAGTACGCATTGGTAGAGAGCGCGGCCATTCCGGCGATTCTCGAGCGCATCGAGGTGATAAACGATCTCGCGGCGGCCTCGCGAAACGCAGATGTCGTCATCGAGGCCATCAGCGAGAATCTTGCGATGAAGCAGGATTTGTTTGTGGAACTCGACCGGCTCTGCCGGGAAGACGCGATCCTCTGCAGTAACACTTCGGTGATGAGCATCACCGAAATCGGCGCGAAAGCCAAGCGGCGTGACCGGATTGTGGGAACACATTTTTATCAGCCTCCGTTTCTGGTGCCGTTGGTGGAAGTGGTGCGCACGGAGTTTACAGCGCCCGCGTATATGGACGCGATATTCGATCTGTTAAAGTGCGCAGGCAAAGTGCCGGTACGCGTCCAACGGGACGTGCCCGGATTTATTGCAAATCGCATGCAGCATGCGTTATGGCGCGAGGCATTCGCGCTGATCGACGAAGGCATCTGCGACGCCGCGACTGTGGACACCGCCATTGCCAACAGCTTCGGTCTGCGCCTTCCGGTGCTCGGTCCGGTAGCGAATGCGGACCTGGTGGGTTTGGATCTGACGCTGGCGATACACGATTACGTGCTGCCGCATCTAAACGTTTCGCCGGTTCCCTGCGATACGCTTCGCAATCGGGTGAAGGAAGGCAAGCTCGGATTCAAGACAAAAAGCGGGTTCCTGGAATGGACGGACGAATCCATGGCGGCGACGCGGGAAAAGTTGACGACCTATCTCCTGGAAGTGGCAGCCAAGGCGAAAGAGGTGCAATGAAACTCAAAGGAAAAACGGCGCTGGTGACTGGTGCGAGCCGGGGTATCGGCCGCGGTATAGCCGAAGTTCTGGCGGAAGAAGGCGCCGATGTCGCGGTGAACTATGTTGCGAATGCCCAAGAGGCGGAAGAGACCGCACGGCGGGTGCGGGCGCAGGGACGGCGCGCGATTACAGTGAAAGGCGACGTGGCGCATCGCGCCGATGTCGAAACCATGATCGACAGATCGTGGACGGAGTTGGGGCCGCTCGACATCCTGGTGAACAACGCCGGCATTGAAACGATTGTTCCGTTTCTCGAACTGACGGACGAGCAGTGGACGCGTTTGGTGGATGTGAATTTGCGCGGCGAATGGCTCTGCTCGCAGGTCTTTTGCCGGCGCGCTCTGGATGCAGGCAGGAAAGGCTCGATTGTGAATATCGGCTCGATCCAGGCGGGAAAAATTCTTCCTGGGCGCACGCACTATGCGCCTACCAAGCTTGGATTGGAAGCGCTAACGCGCAACATATCCGCCGAGATGTCGCCGCAGGGAATCCGCGTGAATTGCGTACATCCGGGACTGATCGATACCGACATGACGGCGTGGGTGATGCAGAGGCCGGATTTGCTGCCAGGCATTCTGGCGCAAATTTCGCTAGGCCGGCCAGGGGAAGCGCGGGAGATCGGTACAGTGGTCGCGTTTTTCGCATCGGACGAAGCCAGCTATCTCACAGGTCAATCAATCCACGTGGACGGAGGGTGGGTCGCAAAATGAGGCTAATCGATCTCAGCATGGAAGTATACAAGGGGATGATGACGTATCCCAACGTGGCGAAGCCGGCGATCGTGGAGATGGAAACGCATCGCGAGATGGCCAAGAGCATCGGCACGGATCAGTACGGGATCGATGAAATCACGAATCACTGCATGATCGTGACGGGCGATCATATTGGGACGCATATCGATTCCTGGGGGCACGTCAAACCAGACGCACCGCGGGCCGAAGGGATTCCGATCGAGTACTGCTATGGAGACGGTGTGGTGCTGGATCTCACACACAAGCAGCCGGGAGATGAGATCACCGTTGCCGATATAGAGGAAGCCGAGCACAAATTGGGTGGTTACAAGATCAAGAAGCTCGACATCGTGCTATTGCGTACCGATGCGGCCAAGAGGCGTTTCGATAAAAGCTATTTGACCGATCACCCCGGAATGACGAAGGAGTCGGTGCATCACATACTGGATCGCGGCGTAAAGGTGATGGGAATTGACGCCATCGGCTTCGACCCTCCGGTTCCGAAGATGTTCGAGCGCAAAAAGTTCTGGGAGGCGCATCGGGTCATGCGCGAGCGCGAATATTATCATCTCGAGAACCTGTGCAATCTGCATGAGATTCCGGTTCCTTACCACTCGTTTACAGTCAGTGTGCTGCCGGTGAAATGGCGTGGGGCTTCGGCAGCGCCGGTGCGCGCAGTGGCTATTGTCCAGTAGCCATTAAATCTTCGCGCGGCGGCGTGAAGACATCGATCAGGACGGAGTCTTCGAGGGCCTCGGCGCCGTGCCGCAGGTTCGACGGGATGGGCAGAAGGTCGCCCGGACGCAGCACGACGGATTCTCCGGCCAGATCGAAACGCATTGCGCCAGAGGCCAGCATGGTGACCTGCTCATGTACGTGCCGGTGCGCGGGAGAGGCGACGCCCTTCTTGAACCGGACGCGCAGAATCGTCATACGCGGCGTATGAATCATCTGGCGGGTGAGACCCGGACTCAATTCGACTTCGGGGATTCCATCCCAGTTATAATGCTGCATTAAACCATGATGGCGCGGAGGGCCGCGGCGATTTTTTCGGCGTTGGGCAGAAGGCGTTGGGCGAGCGCCGGAGCGGCCGGCATGCGAATGTCGGGCGAAGCGACTCGTTTGATTTTCAGCGGCAAGCGCTCGCCGAGCATTTCGTGCAGGCGTGCCACAATCTCCGCTCCAAAGCCGCCGGTGCGGTTCGCTTCATGGGCGACTACGACACGGCCTTGGGCATCGAGGACGACCTGGCGAAGAGTATCCTCATCGAGCGGTGAAAGCCAGCGCAAATCGAGTACGCTCACATTGCCGATCGTATTAGCGGCTTCGAGCGCCGGACCAAGCGCGGTACCCCAGGTGACAATGGCGGCGCGGCTTCCGCGCGTTCGCACAACAGCCTTTCCGATCGGCTGAATCGCACCGGAGGTGCGGACAAGACCGGTCGATTGATAGAGCCCGCGCGCTTCAAACAGAATGCACGGATCGGGCGAGGCGACGGCGGACCGCAAAAGATCGTAAGCGTCCTGGGGCGTGGCGGGCAAAGCGATTCGCAATCCTGGAATATGCGCGAGCAGCGCTTCGAGACTTTGCGAATGTTGTGCGCAGGAGCCTGGCGTTGCGCCTTGCTGAGTGCGGACGACGATGGGAACTGAAGAGCGGCCGGCCGTGACATAGCGGATATTCGCTGCCTGGTTGATGAGCTGATCGAGCGCGACCAGAAGAAAGTCGGCCCACATGATTTCGACGATGGGTTTCATGCCCATCAGTGCCGCACCTACAGCGGAGCCCAAAATGGCGCTCTCGGAAATCGGCGTATCGAACACGCGGCCGGAGCCGAAGGTTTTGAGCAAATTGCGCGAAGCGCCGAAGATGCCGCCGGCCTGACCCACGTCTTCTCCGTAGACCAGCACTTCCGGCCGGGTTTCGAGCTCGCGCGTAAGCGCTTCGTTGACGGCCTGAATGTAGCTCATGGTGCGCGGCTCGCCGTTAGCGGCCGTATCGGCGACCCTGTTCTCAAACCCGGCCGATGTAACGGGCGCCCATACATGATCGAGCGCGGTGGCAGGGTCGGGCAGAGCCGAACTGAGCACTTCTTCGAGTAGCGCATTCATTTCGGACTTTGCGCCCGCAATCATTTCGTCCACCGACTGGCGAGTGATTGCACCCATTTCGATGAGCCGCGAGGAGATGGCCAAAACAGGATCCCGCTCGGCGGCGTTCTGACGATCCTCCTTCGAACGATAGTGCTCGATGTCACGATTGTAATGTCCCCACAGACGTGGGACGCGGCACTCGATCAAAGCGGGGCCGCCGCCTCCGCGCGCGCGATCGGCCGCGTGACGAATAGTGTCACGAATGGCCACCGGGTCGGTTCCATCGATGGTGACTCCCGGTATGCCGTACCCGGAAGCGCGTTGGGCGATACGGGCGATTTTGAACGTCTGCGCCGTCTGAGTCAGCTCCGACCAGCCGTTGTTTTCGCAAACGATTAAAACGGGCAGGTTGCGCGCCGCGGCGAAGGCCAGCCCTTCGTGCGTGGCGCCTTGATTGAATGCACCGTCTCCGATGGAGACAACGACCACATTTCCGTTAGCGGCGGCGACGTTCGCCTGCGCCACGCCGCAAGCGATCGGCACACCGGCGCCGACAATCGAATTTTCGCCGATAAAGCGTGTCCAGGGCGCCATCAGATAGGCTGATCCGCCGCGGCCTCCGTTTGTGCCGATGCTGCGCTGGCATACTTCGCCCAGCACTTCGCGCACGGGCAATCCTGCGGCCAAAGCCCAGCCGTGCCCGCGATACGTCGAGATAATCTGGTCGGCTGGGTCAAGAGCCGCGACGGTCGCTACCGGAACCGCCTCCTGGCCGGCGCACAAGTGAATTGAACCCACGACCTTCGGCGGAGTGGCCTGGCTGGCTTCGAGCGCACATTGCTCAAAAACGCGGATCTGAATGACTTTCTTGAGGCAATCCAACAAATAGCTTCGGTCGGAATCGTCAACGCCTTGTTTTCCGTGCGCGGTAGTCTCGGCACTAGACATATATTGTCATTTACCTATACTACTATCAGAATCTTATAATCTTAGGGAATCCCAAACACGTAATAGCCCTGCGCCCCGGACTTTCCGGGCTTAAAGACGAGCGATTCGCGCGCTTTGGTGGAAGCGGCAAAAAACGCGACATATTCGCGGCCTCCCACTTCATATACGGACGGGATGCCGTCGGGATTCGCATCGAGCTCGGCTTCCCAGAGAAGCTTGCCGGTGTCTTTATCGTACGCATGGACTATGCGATCCGGACCGGAGCCGATGAAGATCAATCCGCCGGCTGTCACGACCGGCCCATTGCGCGTAAATTTAGAGCTGCCGGTATTTGTGATTCCTTTTGCTGCCAGCCCCGGGGTGGTTCCGAGAGGGATTTTCCATTTGATCGTGCCCTGGTTCAGGTCATAGGCGGTCAACTGAGACCAAGGCGGGCTCATGGCGATCATTCCGTTCGTGGCAAACAGCGTGTTTCCAAACGGACCGTAGTAACGGGTTTGCCCCGGCGGCGGGGGAGGAACGGCCGGGCGTTCGCGAACCGGGGATGTGCGGCGTTCCGTCTCCTGGCCGGGAGCGGGAGCGCGCGCGGCGCCGGCGGCAGGATTCACCAGATAAGCCATCAACGCTTCGAGGTTCGCGGTAGTAAGAGTGGCTTCGGAAAACGCCGGCATTTCTCCTTTGCCATTGCGAACGGTTGCCTTGAACTCCTCGGTGCCAATTTCTTTGGGAAAGGTGATGCGGGCGCGATCAGGGCCATGGCAGGGCATGCAGTCTTGGGTGTAGAGAGCGAAGCCTTGCTGCTCCGGCGTTTCGCCGGGAAATCTTCGCGCCGGACGGTTCTGAGTCAGTTTATGAATAGTGGGCGCATCGAAAGAACGCACGTATAGTATTCCGGTTTGGGGGTCGGCGGCTGCGCTGCCCCAATTGGCGCCGCCATTTTCGCCGGGTACTGCAATCTGGTTTCGCGTGCTGGTGGGTGGAGTAAAAATACCTTCATTGCGCGCCTTAAGCAAAATATTCCGCAGGCGCTCTTTTTCAGCATCGTCCAGATAGGGATTAATATCATCGACGGTGAATTTCTGGCGCGCGAAGGGAGCAGGCTTCGTGGGAAACGGCTGCGTTGGCCAGGACTGTTCTCCCGGCATATCCGTCTTGGGCACCGGGCGTTCTTCGATGGGCCACATGGGTTCTCCGGTAACACGGTTGAAGACATAGAGAAATCCGAACTTTGTCGGTTGCGCGACGATGTCGACCGGCTTGCCGTTGTGTTGCACGGTGAGAAGCTTGGGCGCGGTTACAGGATCGTAATCCCAGAGGTCGTGATGAACGAATTGGAAATGCCACAGACGTTTGCCGGTGCGTAAGTCGAGCGCGAGCAAACAATCGCCGAACAGGTTCTGTCCGATGCGGTCGGCGCCGTATAGATCGTAGGTAGGAGAACCGAGCGGAAAATATCCTATGCCTCTTTTTTCATCGATGGAGATTTCGCCCCAGGCGTTCACGCCGCCCGAATAGGTCCAAGCATCTTTAGGCCAGGTATCGTATCCGTACTCACCGGGATGTGGGATCGTGTGAAACGTCCAGACGAGCTTTCCGCTACGCACATCGTAGGCGCGGATATCGCCCGGGGCGGAACCGTAGAGCTCGCCGGGAGCCGAGCCGAGGATGATCAGGTTTTCGAAAATGCGGCCGGGAGTGCCGGATTGAATGGAAGAGATCGTCTTGGGATCGCGGCCGAGGCCTTGTTTGAGATCCACGCGGCCGTCGTTGCCAAATGTGTTGATGGTGACGCCGGTGCGCGCATTGACTTCCTGCAGATGATCCTCGACTGAGAAGATCAGCCGCCGGTCGGATCGATCTTTGCTCTCCCAATAGTTGAAGCCTCGATTGGTGGGAGTACCGTCGGTGGGATGCGACCAGATAGGATGGCCGCTCGCAGCGTCAAGCGCCATCACCGCGCCGTTTTCGCCCACAACGTACATGACATTGTCGACAATCAGAGGACTGAATGAGAATCTTCCGGTGGGACCAGGTGCGAGATGGGACCAGACGAGCGCGAGTTTATGGACGTTGGTCTTGTCGATCTGCTTGAGAGCAGAGTATTGCATGGAGTCCGCCGCGCCCGAGTAGTCGCTCCATGTCGAATAGGGCGCGGGGGGAGCTGCATGAACCACCGTAGCGAGGTTCAGCAGGATGGTACACGTCCAATAAACAGATTGCTTCTTCATCAGTTCTCTCCGTGAACACGGCCGCTTGCTCATGCGGCGCGCGGCTTGGTTTCACACGTCAGGTTCTGAACTTGTAGCCGAGCTTTTCAAGATATGCTTTGCTGGTCTGAGCGGTTTCCAAAGGTGTCTGGGGCTGACCTTTAGAGGGATCGAGTTCGACCATGATGTCGGGATTACGGCCCGCGCCTTCGACTAGATCGAGAATCCGGACAATATCGACCTTGCCTTCCCCGAGTGGGCAATAGCCGGCGTAGTGGTCCCAACCCTTGTAATCCTTCAAATGCATATGCGCGACGATCGGTAGGAAATCTTCGACGACCTTGGCGGCGTCGGCGCCGCCCTTCTGGAGCTGGCCGACATCGGGCGCAAACTTTACATGCTTCGTATTGACGGCATGCATCACATCGTAGACTTCGTCGCGAGTTTCAATGGCCGTACCGGTGTGTTGATGAAGACCGGCCGCGAGACCCAGATCATTGAGCGCCATGCACGCGTCGTTTAGCGAGGCAATGATATTTGCGCGATGCGCTTGAAAGTCGTAGGAGTCCCGCTTTACGCCGTTGGAGGCGAGGACGGCAGACGTTCCGCCGTACTTTTTGATGGTTTGCCCGAGCCGCTTGATACGAGCCAGCTCCTGATCCTTTAAGGAAGGATCGATCAGGTTGGTCGAAATGTAGCCGGATTTGAGCGGCAGCGAATCGCGTTCGATCATGCCGCGTAGAGCGCCTTTTTCATCCCAGTAATCGAGAATTTCCGGAAAAGTCTCGAAGGAATAGAAGCCGAGGCTCGAGATGTCTTTCATGGCCGGCTCCAAAGTTTCCGGGGCACGGGGGAAAGAGCCCCAGGTAATGCAGGTGTAGCCGATTTTGAGTTTTCGCCGCTTGGCGGCAATGAGCGGCAGAGCTCCCGCACCCGCCGCCAGTGTTCTGGTAAAAGTTCTGCGAGTCATCTTGCCCTCACCTGCTTGCCGTCAGCTTAGCGCTGGGCGTCGTGTCCGCAGGCAGATCTCCGAGCACGAACTGAATGGCGGAGAGAATGAATTTGCCGAATGCGGGCGTTTCGAACAGTGTGGGGGTGTGGCCCAAGGCGCAGTTGAATACGCGACCTTTCCCATAACTCTTGATCCAGCTAATGGCGTAGTAGTTGTCCGGCCGGACGCCCTGCCAGCGGCTCATATCCGACTTATCCGTGTCGATGCGGAGAAGCACATGTACTTTGTCGCGCGAGAAAGGACCAGTGGGAAGGAAATGATAGAACTCGTCGGTCCATTGAAATTCGTTGCCGTTGAACGCCTTGGTAAGGGGGCTGCCGGGGTCCTCGATTTTGACGGTGGCCGTTTCCACGCGATGGGGACCGTCCTGCGCTCCCATCATTTCGCCGAATTCCGGGAGATCCATCGATGCGTAAGTCGCTCCATGGATGCCCGCCACCCCGCCGCCTTCACGGACGAAGCGCGTTAAGCCATTGAGCACATCCGGGTCGGGGAAGACTTCGCCGACCGTGCTGTTCAGGAAAACGGCGTCGAATTCGCGGACCTTGGGATATTTCAGATTATTCAGATCGTTACTGAATACCGCTTGATATGCGCCGGTGTTTTTCGCCATCAGGCCGAGCGCGAGGTTTGCATTCGCGACGGTAGCGTGGTAATAGCCTCCCGCCGGGCATAGATCAATCACCAGGAGCTTCCTCGGTTTTTTGGGTTTGACGATTGTTTCGCGCGGGAGCGCGGCTTCGATCTTTTCGCGATCCGCGGCGGGTACGCGATCGGGGCTGGTAATCGGAAGAACTTTAGTGATCTGCTCCACGCGATATCCCATAGCTGGGCGGAGAGTCTTTTCGAAGGCGGCGGGATCGGACGCGGCGTTGGCTCCCAGCGCAATCACCAGCGGCTTCACGCCCGAATAGGGACGGGAACAGTTGCTGCACTGCTCGGGAGATTCCTGCGGAGGGGGCTCGGCGCGGCTGATGTCGAGAAGTACCGCCGTTAGATGGGCGGAGTTGCCGAGTCCATCCACATTCAGAACCATCAAACGATCTTTGAGGCCAGGCAGCGCTTCGAGCGCGTTCTTCTGCGGGAGTGAAGCGGCATTAGCGGCAACGCCGATGCGCGGACCGGCGTCTTTCATGGCTGCCAACACGCTTTTCAGATTTTTGCCGGCCGTGGTCGCTACGTTGATACCGGATTCGTCAGCCAGTTTGTTGACCGCGGAGAGAGATTCAGGGGTTGACGAGACGACGATGGTATCGGCGCCGAGACCTTTGGCGAAATCGAAGAGTTTGCGCGCGGCATCTTCTGCGGGGGGGATAGAATCGACGCGGTACGCAGCCAGATGAAGGCTGAGGGCCTTCAGGCGGCCGGTTACAGCGGCTATTTCTTCGGCAGAGAGATTTGCGTCAAGGTTTTTGGGGATTTGCGGACTGACCTTTTGCGAGCTCGACGATTCAAGGAAGGCCAACCCGGCAGCATCCGTTTTCTCCGCAGCTTCCCAGAAGGAGAGTTGGCCGGAGGCATCGCTCTGAGCGGCCACTTTCCAGCCCATGAGATGAGTGGCTGCGGTACGGAGTTGCCGTGAGTCGGGTTGCCGGACGGACTCAGTGGCGGCGCGATTGCGTTGGGCGTTTAAGTCCGTAACAAGCAGCGAGAAGGCTGCGCCGTAGAGTAGGAACTTGAGCGGCGGAAGCGATTTGGACCGGTACATGGAAGACCTCGTTTCTCGTTCTTGTCAAATTCTGATACATGTATGCATATTTGACAAGAACGAACGAGGGCATTGTATACCCATGCAAATGCGGTGTCAACGGCTTCCGATGCGGGCTTTTTATTTAGAGTTGCAGCTTGGTTTGCGGATAGAGTGAGATTGTGACATCAGTGGAGGCGTACGAGTTGACAACCCGCGGAGGTGCGACTGATTTTGCGCGGTTAATCGAAGCGTGTCAACTATTTGGTTCCTACTGTTTAATCGGCGGCTTAGCAGTAAATTGCTATGTCGAACCTGTATATACGCTGGATGCCGATATAGTTGCACTCACGGCTGGGCTTCCCAAGCTGGTGGACCATCTGCGGAAGCAAGGCTTTACAACGGAGGAACATCCGCACTCGTTGAACGCCCGGAGTCCTGGAAGCGATCTCCGAATCCAATTCACGAGGGATGAAAGATATCAGGCGTTTCTTGGCCGCGCTGTCGATGGCGACGTCTTGGGACTCAGCGTGAAAGTTGCCACTCTGGAAGATGTCGTTCAAGGAAAGCTCTGGGCTTACGCCGATTCACGGCGGCGGTT
>Ga0068856_100005854_pt1 | contig 12117 bp, 8 predicted proteins | sample KBSCornC62_FD_66595 | JGI IMG/M metagenome (GOLD analysis project Ga0068856, IMG submission 66595) | Corn rhizosphere microbial communities from Kellogg Biological Station, Michigan, USA - KBS Corn C6-2 | ecosystem: Host-associated > Plants > Roots > Rhizosphere > Soil ...
GGTGGTTCGCTGCCGCGTCCCGCCTAGTTAGGCCCCCGAATTCGGGCCGCGAAGCCTGAATGTGTCTGAAGTCGCCCCGGCTTGCAAGGCCTGATATAAGGGCAAGAGTCAGAGGCGTCCTGACGCAGGGGCAGCCTCCGTCAGGTAATAAACCACATGTTTTCGAAATTCGTGGCCATCAGTGTGATGCTCGCTGCCGTTTTGGCCGTGTCCTCCACCACGTTAGAGGCGATGCCGGTTTATGGCATCGAAGAAGCAGTTGCCCTGGCCCAGGAACGCAACCCCGACATCCTCATCGCGCATAAGAAAATGATTGCGGCTCGCGGTGGTTTTATTGAAGCCCGATCAGGATATCTCCCGTCGCTGAGCTCAAGCGGGCTGTACGATAAACGACAGACCGAGAGCCAGACAAACCTGCGACAGGAAGATTACAATGCGATAGTAAAGCTCGAACAGAACCTTTACACGGGGGGAGCGGTCAAAAGTCAGGTGGCGATCGCGCAGTTGAACATCGCCAAGGCAAATTACGATCTTCAGGAGACGATCAGCCGCGTCACCATGGATGTCCGAATTGCGTTTAACGAACTGTTGCTGAACCGGGCGAAACTTCGCGTACACGAAGATTCCGTTCGGGTATTCGAACAGGAGCTCAAAGGCGAGCAGGAAAATTTTAACGCCGGGATTGTCGGCAAATTAAATGTGCAGCGAGCCGAGGTGGCTCTCGCCAACGAGCAGCCCGAGTTATTTAACGCGCAAACAGATTTGAAAAACTCGTATTTGCGATTGGCGGAGCTTTTAGGGATTGATCTCGCTCCCGGCGCAGAAGCGCCTCCATTCGGAATTTCGGGAGAATTACAGTATCGGCCCAATCATCCGGATCTTAACGACTGTCTCGCACGGGCTGACGCGAACCGTGGCATCATCAAATCCAAAGCGGAAGACATCGAGATCGAGAATCGCCAGTACGTTTTGGACCGCAGCGCGACCCTTCCACACGTGCGCGCCTTTTCGGGGTACGAAGTTTACAGCGAGCGTGACCCGGACGTCGGTCCTGAATTTAACTACGGCGGGGTTGTCGGGATAAACGCAACCTGGAACATTTTCGATGGACACGCGACCAAAGGACGCATGCAGGCGACGCGCGCCCGGCGTGATGCGGCGACGCAAGCCCTGGCCGCAGCACGACGCAGCGTGTCCTCGGAAGTGCGCAGCGCATTTTTCGATCTTCAACAAGCCGACCGCGTTCTCGAGAGTGAAACAAAAAACCTGCAAACCGCGGATGAAGCACTCGAAATGTCGAGAGGGAATTTTGCGGCCGGATTGGGAACACAACTTGATGTGCTGCAAGCAGCCACCGATGTCACGCGGACGCGCACAACTCGATTGAGCGCGATCTATCTGCATAATGTGGCTCTCGCACGCCTTACTCACGCCTGCGCCAGTTCAGCCGAAGCGCTCAACTTCCGATCCGACTTCAAAGATGTGAAGAACGAAACTCGCAACGCTGCGCACGCTGCCGATGTGGCTAAACCGCCGCAAAAAATGAGTCAGCGATGAAGCCGAGAGTTCTTCTTCTGGGGAGCACAGGCCGCTGGCCTGTAGTTCGCGGCAGCTTGCCGCCAACAGCTTGCGCCAACACCCGTGTTTACGTTGCATGGCATTCGCCCAGTGGCCGAATGCTACGGGCTGGCAGCCTGTGCTCCCCAGAAAGCAGCAATCGCTGCTTAAGACTCATCGCCACGATTTTCATGGTTTGTGTCGCATGCCCCACCAACGCTGTCACTCTGGAACACGTTCTCCAAACCACGCTCGAAAGGAATCCCGCCATACTCGAGGCCAAAGCCGGTCTGGAGCAAGCTGCCGGGCAGCGCCTGGTCTTTCGCTCCATCATTTGGCCCGATTTCGACGTGAACGTCCCCGCAGGCCTTCAGTATGGTCACCGCGCGGGCGAGAGTGGAGCAAAAGGATTTGCTGTGGGCCGCGGCAATTTGGAACAGACGTTGTTCAACATGGCTGTGCCGCCTTCGCTTCGGCGTGGAGACATTGAGGTTCTAATCGCCCAACAGCGACTAAACGTGGCCGTAGTTGAACAGTTGCATGCTGCGCGGCTCGCGTTTTACGCGGCGCTTTACAATCGATCGCTGGAATCGATTCGAGACGAACAGCGACAGAAATTGGAAGAAAATGTTGCTACTCAGAAGAATCGATTCGAAGCGGGATTAACTGACCGAAGCGCGTTCACGAGCGCAACTGTCCAAGCCGACGAACTGATTCCGCAAAGTGAAACCGCGGAGCGGGCGTATCGAGAAGCACAATTGAATTTGGCGCTGGCAATGGGGATCGACCCTGCAAAATCATCTCTGCCCGAACCGGATGGCGAGTTGCAGTTTGTCCCCATGCATCTCGACGTTGCTGCCGAAACTGCAGCAGCCTTAGAGCGCAGAGTCGATCTCAAACTCGCCCGCTTGTTTGTGCGCGCTGCAAATGAAGATCAACGCATTATTGCAGCCGACTATTATCCCGCGGTCGCAGGAAGCTTCCACGGGGAATGGGTTCCGGTCAGCGGAATTCATCGGCAGGAATCGACAAGCAAGACACAGGATTTCATTGGGTCAGAAATTCGCGAAAAAGCGGCATACACCTGGCGCGTCATCGACAACGGAAAAGTCGGGGGCGCGGTGCTGAGGGCACGAGCAGCAAAGGAGGAAAACGAACTGACATGTAGGAAATTGGAATCGAACGTGAGCCGCGAGCTCTCGCGGATCGCCAACAACGTTCAAGCAATCGCTGCCCGCGAGCGTTCACTCGCATCCGCGTCGACGGCTGCGGAGGAAAGTGCCCGCACTGTTCGGGAAAATGTTGCAACCGGTCTGATCTCGCCGCTTGAGTACCGCGTGAGTCAAACCGCTTTTCTGACGACAAAGAGTGGCTTGCTCGACGCTATTTATCAGCACAACATCGCAGCCGCAGAATGGGACCGCGCAGCCGGTCGGTATTTTCAATTTTCGTACGGACCTCGCAAATCGGGTTCGGTAGCGGATAAGTAGTCAAATCGCCAAGGGCTTCACAAGGAACGACGGCTTGGGCAGCCGTCGAGCCAGCCGTGATGGCTGGGAAGCCGTCACTCCTTGAAGCCTACTGATCGAACGGATATCTCGGCTGCAGTGTCTTGGCAATAATGGTCTCGAAGATCGAGGAACAAGCCGGAACAACGGCTGCTGCCGGGCACGAGCGTATTGCAAACAACCGCAGTGGATACCACACTATTTCTCCAAAATTGAAATTGCCGGAATCAAAAAAAGTTTTGTGGATCGGCGCAGCGGCGATCGTGGTCCTGTTCGCGCTCGGATATTTTTTTCTAATGCCGGTCGCGGAAGTGGCGACAGTCCAACGCGGCACGGCCATCTCGGCGGTTTACGGGACGGTGCGGATCGAACCTGCGTTTGTGGTGCGTGTGCGGGCGCAAAACGACGGTCTTATTCAGCTGGCTGAATCTTTCTCGGCCGGTCGCGGTGCAATCGGCAAAGGCGTTCAAAGGGGCGAATTGCTGGCAACGATTGCTGATGAAGAAACCTCCAGGCAATTGAAACAAGCACGTACCGATCTACAGGCAGCCGTTGACCGCGCGGCCCTCCCCGTCCCGTCCACCGAGTTGCTCAAAGCAGCGGAGGACAATCTACAACGGCTCGAAAAAGTTGTTTCCTCCGGCAACGTCCCGGCGGTCGAATACCAAAAATCCAAGAGCGAGGTAAACCGCTTACGTGGCGCGGTGGAGACAGAGCGCATCGAGCGGGATCGCAATCTTAAGTCGCTTGAAGAAACCGCGAAGAAGCTCGAAGCGGAGATGAAGAATGCTGAAGTTCGCTCGCCAATTGATGGAATTCTAACCAACGTTCAGACAATCGATGGCGAATTGGTTTCGGATGGAAATGAACTTTTCACCGTCTCTTCGCGAAAGACTTACGTCCGCGGCGAAGTAAACGAAGAAGACGTAGGCGAAGTAAAACCGGGAATGAAAGCAAAGGTCCAATTGTACGCCTACCGCACGCGCACTTTCACCGGCCGCGTCACCTCAATCCAGCCCGCAGCCGATCCAACCACTCAGCGTTATACCGTTGTGCTCGAGATGGAAAATCCGCCCGACAACATGATGGTCGGAATGACTGGGGAGATGAACATCATCACCGGAGTGCACGAAAATGCGCTGCTCGTGCCGACGCGCGCGCTGCTCGTCGATCAAGCCCTGGTAGTAAATGGAGGAATTGTGCAGCGACGAACCGTCAATGTAGGATTTCGCACATTGGATTTTTCGGAGGCGCTCAGCGGTCTGGCAGACGGCGATCATATAATCGTTTCCGATCAGGATAAGTTTCATTCCGGGCAGCCGGTGCGCCAGCGCATGATCAACGCGCCGCCTCCACCGAAAGCGCCGTGACGCCCCCGCTTTACATTGCCCTGCGTTTTTTAACGCATCGCAAGCGGGCACTGCTTTTGAGTTTGAGCGGCGTCGTTTTCGGGGTCGCAATCTTCATCTGCACGCAAGCGCAGACGCAGGGCTTGTCCCGCTATTTCATCGAATCCAACATCGGCAGCAATGGGGCGCTCGTCGTGAGGTCGCGTTTTCGACCGCGTTACGAGCCGCTCATGGTCGCCGCTAAGAACTCCAAGGCGAGCACCAGCCGCCGTCTCTATTTTGAAGGCATCACCAACCCCAACGAAATCATGCGAGTAAGCAGGCAATTCCCCGATGTCATTTCCTGTTCACCGGTTCTGCGCGGAACCGTAAGCGCTCGCGCGGGATTTGAGAACGCGACTGTCGATCTTTATGGAATCGATCCCGCCCTCCACGCACGAACTACCGATATCCTGCACCAATTGATTGACGGCAGGTTTGATGACTTTCGAAATAATACCAGCGCAATCATTATCGGTTCGCGGTTGGCAGAGCTTCTTCAGACTAGTGTGGGCGACACGGTGCAATTGCTCGCGCCCAATGGCGAGTACTGGCGATTCAGTGTAGCAGCGATCGCACGTGCAGGTATTGGCTCGATCGATTCGACCCGTATTTACTCGCACGCCAAGGTTGCACAGGCGTTGCTGCAGCAGCCCTCTGGAGCGACCATGATCATCTATAAACTGCGCGACCGGAATCGTGCGCCGGTGTTGGCCAGACGATTTGAAACGCTTTTCCAGCATAATGCTCTCAGCTGGCAGGAACGCGAGGAGAGCACGCTTCAGCTTTTTTTAACCTTGAGAATGTCTGTTGCAATTACGGTTTCGCTTATCATTCTGCTGGCCGGCTTCGGAATTTTTAATGTCCTTACCATGTCGGTCCTCGCGAAGATTAAAGAGATCGCGATTTTGCGTTCCATGGGGTACCGCCGCATAGACATCAGTGCAATCTTCCTCTGGCAGGGCGCACTGATCGCCGCGGCCGGATCAGTGCTGGGTTGCGTGCTCGGCGCGTTGATGACCTGGGGTGTATCGCACATTCCCATTCGGCTCCGCGGCTTGCTTTACACAAATTATTTCTTGGTCACATGGGACTGGCGCCATTATGCGTTTGCGACGCTACTCGCGCTTCTGGCTGTGTTCATCGCCAGTTATGTCCCAGCACGGCGCGCCGCTGAATTGCCACCGGTGGTTACTATTCGGGGATCGAGATGAGCGCAGAAATTAGTCTGAGTTGCGACCGGATCGAACGGTACCTCGGCGAAGAAGAGGAACGCGTGCACGCCTTGCGCGGTGTGTCGCTAGAGATCGAGACTGGCAGCGTTCACGCCGTGGTCGGTCCGTCGGGGTGTGGCAAGAGTTCGTTGCTCTACATTCTCGGTTTGCTTGATACACCTGACGCTGGGTGCGTTGCGATCGAAACCGAAGCAGTGTCCCACCTGACTGATGATGAGCTCGCGCAGAAGCGGAACAAATTCATCGGCTTCATCTTTCAATTCCATTTCTTGATGGAGGACTTCACTGCGGAGGAAAATGTGATGATCCCGATGCGTAAACTTGGCCAGCTCTCGGATGCGCAGATGCGCGATCGCGCTGCCGAGTTGCTTGACGGCGTCGGCTTGGGCGACAAGTTGCGACGGCCCAGCCGTCATCTTTCCGGAGGCGAACAACAACGCGTCGCTATCGCACGCGCACTCGCGAACGATCCGCGCGTCATTCTAGCCGATGAACCGACTGGCAATCTCGACACTGCAAACTCGGAACGCGCGTTTGAGCTGTTGCAGAATCTTGTGCATGAACGCGGCAAGGCGTTGCTCCTGGCTACGCACAATCCGGCAATTGCCGAAGCGTGCGATTGGGTCCACGAAATGAAAGACGGCCTTATCATCGAAAGCCAACTGCGCGGCACGCGCAATTCGATTGCTTAGGAAGCTTTCTCACGACGCAGTTGACGTCGTCGCAACTTTATCCTGAGCGGTGATGCCGATTTGCAGCGCACGGAAGATGTGAATGACCGCGCTCGCCATTCCCCAAGAACAGACCCAAATATAGCCAGTCGCCGGGGCTCCAATGACAACAAAAAAGGTGAACAACCAGGTATAAACGTTGCGACGACCAGCGATGACGCGCACGAGGCGATCAAACATAGCGAAATCATCCAGGTTTCGACCAATTCGCCGCTGAACGGCTCGTATAGCCGTGCGTTCCAGCCTATGGAAGGCGAAGAAAGCGAAGAAAATTACGTAAGCGAAACGAATTTCACCGGTGGCTTGGAAATGATACGCCAGCGCCGCCCACCACGACGTTTCAACTAAATAATCGAGGTCGTGCTCCTTCTTTCCGAGCTTGGTCGTCTGCGCTTTTAACCGTGCGAGCTTGCCATCGATCCCATCGAAAATTCCAATGACGAGAGCGAAGACCACTCCAGCCCAAAGATATCCGCAGGCATAAAGCAGCGTCACGGCTACACCGAGAACTCCAGTTCCAAGAGTGATCTGATTCGGAGTGATCCTCGTTCGACAGAGATGCATAACGATCCACTTCTCAATCGGCGCGTGCACAAGCGCCGGAAAATCAAGGACACCTTTTTGTGTCGCGTCACGCAACAAACGTTCAGCAAGTGGACGGCGCTCAGCGGAAGGAGCTGGAAAGAAAACCGGGCGCACACTCCTGCGCATGCTTCCCACGTATGCTTGCTGTTGGGCAGCGTCGACGCGCGCTATGCGACCCGCAATGATATCCGCAGTAACCTCTTCTACGAGTGCGCCTGCGGGATTTTTTTGCGAAAGCCATTCGCTCGAGAGCAGAGCCGCACACAAAAGCCGGGAAGAATGGGTATCTGAATTTTCCAAAAGCGGCGCAACAATCGATGGAGGATCGGAATCGATGAGAGCGGAGTTGGTTTGTGCGTCGGCTAGCGATCGCAGCAGGCGTTCATCGCAATAAAAACTTGCGAATACAATGAGGATCCGCCTATCGGAGGCGACCCTCAGTTCAGGGAGGCAATCCAGAATATCGCCAACCGTGACCTTCGCATCAGTGCGCTCGCGAAGCGTGAGCGAGATATTTGCACGACGCCACGACTCGTTAGCCAGATGCGTAGCAACCGCCTTCATGGAGTTGGACAAAATCATTGCCTCGCGAAAACCGAGCTGCAGCGCGATGCGGCGTAGTCGTTCCAGCAGCGAGATGCCGCACAGATTCGTCAATGCCTCCGGCGCATCTGCGACGATCAATAATCGTGGGCGAAAAGATTCCGTCATGTTAGCTGCTGCACTTTGCTTCCGTCAGTTTGTATCAAGCCAATGAACCTTGCTCGCAGGCCTGCGTCTGAATCTTGGCGTCACGCGCGATCTTCATCGACCGCCATCATCCATGGATTTCTGCTGCCGGCCGCCAACTCCTGAACAGCCTGAAAAGCAACGTGATGACGGAAAAAACGAAAAAAATGTGCAGGATCCACGACGCGCGGCCGGCGATCGCCAAAAGTAGAAATACAAAATAAATCACGTCGCGCTGGGTGATTTGATAAATGAAATCGATCAGCGTGCGACTTAAAAAACGCTCCGCCCGGTTGAAATCCTCCTGCCGGCGCGAGGCTACGCGCTCGGTATCGCGGGCGAGAAGCGGCATGAAAAACCGGCCAACCCCGCCCGCCATAATGAAGAACGTGATCAAGCTTTCGAGCAGATAAACGAAGCGAGTGTCCTCGCTCACCGACGGTTGCCGGAGGAGACCGATGCCCAAGCAGAGGACGAACAACAGGTTGGTCACGAAATCGCAGAAGGCGTCGAGGCGCCGCCCTCGTTCCGAATCGAGATACTTGGCACGCGCAATCTCGCCGTCGCATCCGTCCAAAATATTTACCAATTGGAAAAGTGCGCTCCCGACCAGAAACCCGGTGTAGTCACCGCGAATCAAAAACAGAAAAGCCACAAGAGCTGGCGCGAAGATCAAGATCGTCCAGGCGTTGGGAGTGATCGGCAGCTTAAGGAGAAGCCGCGTGATTACGCGTGAGATCGGGCGGTTCAAAAACTTCGCAACTATTCCGTCCTGTGATTTGCCGATGTGGCGAAGGAAATCTTTTTCGCTGGCGCCAATGTCCCTTGGTTCCGCTAGAAAACGCCAGTCCTCTTCCTCAGCACGAGTCGCACTTCGACAACTCCTTTCGAACTGCTCGAAGAGTCGTGGCCACACTCCCGTCAGATCGACAATCGATTGCTCGATCTTCACTGGGGGCATCATTGAAAAAAATTTTGACAAAGCATTTCGCTCTATGAACAAGCGCGTGCCGAGAACGCGTGCTTCCGGTTCAAGCGAAACGGTAGCTTCCCTTAACCGAACACGGGTGATTCGCCGGTGCTCGGGCAACCATCGCTCCGAAAGCGGAATCTCGGATTTCCAGAAAATGACAACTTCAATCTCATTTGCCGTTCTCATTGCTTTGGCGAATTCATCAAGCCCGAGCGCGAGCCGATCAAGCTGGCGTAATCCAGCGATCTGCCAATTGGCCGATTCATCACATAAAATTACGACACGATCGAAACCGTGGTGCCCCTCGATCATAGCAGGCGAGCCCGATCCGGGCGGAAACATGAAGTTAACAAGTTCTCAAGGGTAACGAGCATCACCAGTCAGTGATGCAAATGTACCGAACTCTTTGAGCTTTAGAAGGCGCTTCTCGACGACATGTTTTTTCACTTCGAGAGCCCACTCCAAGATCGAGCTGCAAGCAATTATGTGCCTAAGCCGAAATCATGGACAGAGCGACTTTGGTTAAACTCGGCACAGTTGGAATCTCAATCCACCCGGCCTCGTCGAAAAACCACGAGCGCCGATCGACTTTGACAAATAACTCGTGGAGCGGCGAAAACGGATCTAATGGAAGCGTTAACCTGCCGCCAAATGGATGGCCTCGGTAACGGGCGATGGCAACGCTATGATTCGTCGCGCAATCTAACATTTCAAGATTGGCCGAGCAGCCGGGAAGACAGATTTGACACCCGCGTGTTCGTCCGATCGAATCCCGGCCCAAAATATAAAACTTGTTCCGTGGCCTACGAAACAGACCAGCCGAAAAGCGAAGATCGACATCGAGCGTATCGTTTTTTCGAAAAACGGAATGAACGGCTCCATCTCGCCGTACAGCGCTCTCGCGTTCCACACGAAGAAAGCGCTCAGGACGTGCGACGTATCGAAGAAAACGTCGGCTCGACAATTTGATTTGCGTTTGATGACAGCGAATTGCTTCGCGTTTTTTGGCGATCTCTGAATCGGAGGATGATAATTCCACGGCATTTTCGAAGAACGCGCGGCTGCGACCGTGTACCAAATAATTCCAGTGCGAAACCCCAGGCGCCAAAAATTCGGCGAAGATGAGCCGCATCATCAGGGCAAGGGCGTTGTGGTCTGGATGAATATCGAACAGTGAAGGCGCAAGGATGTCTGTGGGCGACCAATCGTCAATCACTTGAGTGATTCGCGTGAGTGCTGTGTCGCAATCACGCAACAAAAGACCAGTTAAGCCCTGGTCTGGCAGGCCAAGGAATTGAACGTCCGCAAGGAGCACATCGAGCGCGCGCAGCGCTGCCAGGGCTTCTGTGCGCCGCAATTTTCCCCACCGCTGTTTATCCGCGGCGCTCAGGCTCCATCTTTTTTCGATCGCTCGCTGCGGCCAGGGATTGTTATCCCCGTCTGTTACGTAGACAACGCGAATTGCCGCTCCAGCGGAAACTGCTCGCTGAAGAATGACGCCGCATCCCAGCGTCTCATCGTCCGGGTGCGCCGCAAACAATATCAGGCGCGACGACGAGTCGAACTTGGCGATCTCCATTGAAACCGTCTAACACACAGAGACGGACACGACCAGCCGCAAATGCCATTACCAAACGCTCTCCAAGCCTATCGGCCATTTCTCACGCGTCTTTGGCCGGACGAACGTGAAAGGTGAATAATGCAGATCGATGGCACGCGCCCAGACGAAAGCCAGGACACCACTCACAGGTGTGGTTGGCATGAAGAAATGTTTTCCTGGTTCGAGAAAGCGCGCACCGCTGTACGCCTGGCCATCCAAAGTTCCCGTAACAATTCCTTCGCGTGCGACAATATCATATGAGGCGGGGATCACGCTTTCGAATTCAAGCGCCGCGGATTGCGCACGTGATTCTTTCAAATAGCCACCCGCCACCCGCACCCAACCTTTCACCGGCAGGTAATTTCGCGCAACGAACAGGTGTGCAGACAACGATGTTCGGCCTCCAGCAGGAGCAGCCACGCAGGTCCGGGTTTCAACGCATCGTTGCGCCGCGTCATCCACCATCAGATTGCGTTCAATCCGTTCTATTGTCACTGGCTCGAGGATCGGACGAAAACAGCGTTGCCGGAAAATCGTTTCGCCTTTGCAGTCGAAAACGTACTCTCCTGGCTTGGTCAGCTTAAGAACGTCGGCCAGGAGTTCGGTTTCAACTTTCGCCTTGTTAACCCAAAAAGGGCGCATCGCCAGGCAGGTAAAAAATAAAATGAGTGCCACGCAAGCCGGCCAGGGCATTCCTCGCAGGCGAGGCGAAAGCCGCGACAGGAATAGCTCGCTTCCAAAGATTTCCAAGACGGCGGCAGTAGCGAAAACGAATGCGAGTGGATGATAAGGGAGAAAGTCCTCTCGTGTAAGCAATGTCCAAAAGCTGTAGAGAGCGGTGATATAAAAACCGCAGATGAGGAAGACAAAGGAGCGGCGAAAAGCCAGGGCGCGATCTGGTGTCGCACTCGCGATCAAACTGGCAAAATAAATTATGAAAGGAAAAACGGTCGGGAAGATCACTATCATCCATGGGGGATGATTGACGTCGGCGTGCGGTAGAAAATTGTGCGTGAAGACGCAATAACGGAGATCCGGCCAAACGCCTTTGAGCGCAAAGAATGTGATGATGAGAACTGGGATGATGGCAGCCGCGCCAAGAAAAATCGCGCCGTAGCGAAGCACTTGATTCCACGATTGAATCACATTTTTGCGGCCCACCAAGCACATGGCAATAAATGCGGCAGCGACGATCGCCAATAAAAAGAGAATCGATTTCATCGAAATCGCGAAGCAAAATCCGAGAAGCAATCCTGCGATTAACATTCGGCGTACATTCATAGGCCCGCTGATGAGAACGACGACACACATCAACCAAACCGGCGCCCAAAGATTGTCCGTTCGAAATTCGAATGAAGTAAGATGATAAGTCGGGTAGAAGCCGGCGAGTAGAACCGCCCATACGGCGACGCGGCGCGAGAAGAGCCGGGCTCCTATCTGGTAAGTGCACCAGGCTGCCACAACGTACATCGGCAAAAGAATGAATCGCATCCAGTAAAGGATGGTGGGCCGATCTCCGACGAGGCCGAAAATTGGCGCAAACATGATTTGAAAAAACGGCATGTGATTGTCAAAAACATCCCGGTATTGCACGAACCCGCGGGCCCAAGCCCAGATCACGTGCATGTGCTGCGATTCATCGCTATCGAATCGATAGCGCACCATGTTCACCATCTTGTACACGACCATGAGAACAAAAAGCGCCATGGCTGAGAGAAGCTCAGCGCGCGGCATACCAAAATAGTTGGCCATGCGCCCCGTTAACGCTCGCCACCGGCCAGGTGAAGCAAACGTTGTCGTAGTCGCCGTAG
>Ga0068856_100005855_pt1 | contig 12116 bp, 9 predicted proteins | sample KBSCornC62_FD_66595 | JGI IMG/M metagenome (GOLD analysis project Ga0068856, IMG submission 66595) | Corn rhizosphere microbial communities from Kellogg Biological Station, Michigan, USA - KBS Corn C6-2 | ecosystem: Host-associated > Plants > Roots > Rhizosphere > Soil ...
CCGCCGTATTCCCTTGCAAAAGGCACACCCTGTGCAACACATTGATCGATGATATTTCCGCTTACCTGTGCAAGGCGGTACACATTGGCTTCCCTTGAACGGTAGTCGCCGCCTTTTACCGTTTCATAAAAAAGCCGGAAAACAGAATCACCGTCATTCTGGTAATTTTTAGCAGCGTTGATGCCTCCCTGTGCGGCAATGGAATGGGCACGCCTCGGACTGTCCTGGAAACAAAATGCCTTGACCTTATATCCCAATTCCCCTAAAGTTGCCGCTGCCGAAGCTCCTGCAAGTCCTGTACCTATAACAATAACTTCCAGTTTTCTTTTATTGGTGGGACTTACCAGGTTTACGTGATCTTTATAATTGGTCCATTTCTGTTCGAGATCACCTTCCGGAATTTTTGCGTCTAATGCCATACGTTAGTATTAAGTATTTTATGCTGAATTATATTTTTCAGTTTATTAAATAGTTTATTGCAGCCATCCGGCCATAAACGAAACGGGCATCATCGCAAACAAAATGCAAATGGCTACCGAATAAAAAATACCAATGCCTTTAATAATTGGAGTCCATCGCCTGTGGTTGATTCCAAATGTTTGAAAAGCACTTTGAAAACCTTGCAGCAAATGGAACAAAAGTGACACCAACCCAATCATATATAACGTGAACCATACAGGATTTGTAAATATTATTTTCATTTCCTGGTAAAGATCCACAACGGGGCCGTTAAAATACAGTTCATGTTTGGTACTCGCCCAAAAATGATATAGGTGCATCACCAGGAACAATAATAAGAAAGTTCCCAGCCATCCCATATAGCGGCTATACCATTTTATTTCACGAGGGAAATTTTGTTTTGCATAACTTATTTTTCTTGCTCCCCTGTTTTGTTTCCAAAGCAAAAGTCCCTGGATAATATGCAAAATAAAAACGGCGAACAAACCCACCTCGAGGAACCTTATGAAATAATTGTGAAGCATAAAAGATGCTCGTGCATTAAATATGGCTCCATCGTCGTTATAAAAAATAAGGGCATTGAGAGCAGCATGAACGATAAGGTAAATTATCAGAAAAAAACCCGTTAATGCCATTAATATTTTTTTACCTATCGAAGACGTGAATAACTGTTTCCAGGTCATAAGTGAGAGAGTTGTTAAATTTCAGATGTGCAAAAATACTACAGGAAGTTTAGAAAATTATGAATTATAGATCAAGTGATAAAAATTGATGAACATATTAATTGAATCAATATTCAACCATATGATTATTCAAGCCTTCGTAATAAAATATTATCAATCTGGTTAAAGAGAACGTCAGGCTTCATAGTGCGCCAGGGAACAAAGTTGATGAGTTCAATATAATTATTTAAATGGGCTCTTCTAAAATCGTATTGCGTTTGCTCGGGCATATTAAGGCTTACGATCCAGCCGCCCTCGTCCTTTACGTCTTCAAACCACTCTTCATAATAGCTGTCGTCACTACTATGAAAGTTCAAAACATTTTCAGCGATGAGAATGAATTTGGTAATGCCCTCCCTTTCAAATACGTCAATCACATCCCGCTTCATAGTCATGATATCATTTTCTATAGCATCGTTCCATTCTCCTATTAATTCAATGATTGCATATTTTTCCTGGTAGTCAGCCATCAGAACTTTAAGATACAAAGTAGCGCTGCCAAATTCATCCCATTGCGGATGAATATAATAGTTATAAACGGTTTGGGTAAATGCAAATTCACTGTACTCTCTTCCATAAAATGGAGAGCGTTCATCATCTTCGGATGTATATAAATATTGCCAGTTGTCGTATGGTTCTATATTCTGCATTTAATAATTCAATCATCAAAAAAATAAGTTTCTATTACAAAAATATTGCATCTTGCCAAGTTGCCGGTTATTTACGCTTTAAAATAAATAAAATAAAAAAGGCCGCTCATAGAACGGCCTTCAAATTACTACCCCAATTTATTATTCTACTATTAATTTATCGCTATAAATGGCTTTGCTGGCTGCATCTGTAATTTTTATCATATACAATCCTCCTGCCTGCTTCCTGTGCAATTGCAGGTTTTCAACCTGGCCGGGTCCTTTTATATAAACATCTTTGCTTTCAATTAGCCTGCCTTCAAGATCTGTAAAATCAATCCTGTATTTTCCGGTCATATTGCCATCGAAAGTTATTTTTATTTGTCCGTCAGATACGGGGTTTGGATATATTGTTATTAGCTTGTTACCTATAACATCCAAATTTTTGAGCGTTGGTGTTCCTATGCTGTTTTGCCTGGCTGCCTGATGCAGCAGGTTACAACTTGCCAGGTCTGAGGCATTGTAAATTTTTCCTGTTGTAATTATTTTGGTTGCCGTAAGATTGTTTACATCCACTTTATAAAACCCTTCAAAAGTATTGGCACTACTTACAATTACATGGTCGTCATCAATAGCTGCGGCCCCATTTACGCTGAAGGTTCCGGATAAATTACTAATGGCCCCTTTGTAAGTGGCAGTCAGCGTTTTCGGATCAATTAAAAAAACATTTCTGCCGGCGCTAAAAAGATATAATGTTCCAAATGCATCGGCAACAATATCGCCTCCCCAGCTACTGCATTGGTTGTGGACCGAAATTCCATTGTTGGAAGATGCATCAATAAGGGCTCCCATATCTGTAATAATAGTTTTATTACTGGTGGTAAATCGAATCAAGTGATTGGCATCATTTGTAAGCGCATACCCGTTACCGTCAGCGCCAATAGTCATGCGTGTTATGTTAATGGCCTGGTCATTATAATCGACATTACTAATTAACGGTTTTTGAACCGTATAAAATGAAGGCGTACCGGTGTTATTTCTAAGGTCGAGCCAAACAAGCTGGCCAGTACGCATGGTTGCAAAGAATAATTTATCATGTCGTCTATCGTATGCCGTGGCGGCGCTCATTGAATAAGTTGGTGAGGGATTCGTTACGAGGATATTGCTTGCTGATACTGCCACATTATTTTGCCGCATGACAGCAGGGTTTCCAGTTAGCACTAATTGATCAACATGATGGCCTGTTTCAGCATCTATAAATGAAAATTGTGTTTTCCCGTTCTCAAAAAGAGTTGAATTGGTATTGCCGGTCGCCATGTCTATCACGCGAATATCTGACCAGTTGAAATTGGCATTAACCTCGCCAGTAATAGCGTAAGCTAAGGTGCTTGGTTGAGAGAATCCGGTGAAAAAAAGAAGAACGGAAGATAGAATAAGTAAAATTGTTAGTTTCATAGTGCAAAGTTTTTGGTTAACAATTTATAATGGTCTATAAATTTAATACAATTTTAAAATATTAACTACTAATTATTTGAAATTTTCAATGGCTTTTTTTACGCTCCCATATTTCAATAATAATTGCCTGGCAGCCCGTTCGTCCCGGATACCGGATTTCTCCATCAGCATCCTGATTCCCCTGTTTATGATCTTCTTATTAGTCAGTTGCATATTTACCATTTTATTGTCTTCCACCCTTCCCAATCGTATCATGGCTGTTGTTGAGATCATATTTAATATCATCTTCTGGGCGGTGCCACTTTTCATCCTGGTACTTGCCGTTACAAATTCCGGCCCTACTACAACCTCCACCGGAAAATCAGCGACTGCACTTACGGGTGAATCGGGGTTACACGCAATGCTGCCTGTGGTAATATTATTTTCTTTGCATTTTTTTAAAGCACCAATAACATAAGGTGTTGTGCCGCTCGAAGCAATTCCTATTACCACATCTGCATCATTCACCTTGTATGCCTGCAAATCTTTCCATCCCTGCTGCATATCATCCTCGGCATTTTCAATGGCATTAATAATCGCTTTTTCCCCGCCGGCTATAATACCAACTACCAGGCCCTGGGGTACGCCATAGGTTGGCGGACATTCGCTGGCATCCAGAATTCCAAGCCTTCCGCTGGTTCCTGCACCAATATAAAATAATCGTCCTCCTTCAATCATCTTTTCTGAGACTGCATTTATCATTTTTTCAATCTGAGGAAGTACCTTTTCAACTGATGCGGCGACCATGAAATCTTCTTTGTTGATATTTCTGATTATTTCGGCAACAGACATTTTTTCAAGATGCCTGTAATGCGAAGGTTGTTCTGTTATCTTTTTAAAAGTCATAATAATTTTAATTGATTTACCGCTCCAAAACTATTGAACAATTTTAATTATTGATGAAGATTAAAATTTAATGCCTTATAAAAAATAATTTTTCCCGTGAAAAAAGATTTTAAAATTGTTGTTAAACTTTAATCAACTTTGTTTCATACATGCTTCTATAGTAATTTACAGCCAATATTATCTCACATATAAATTTTGGTTTACTAAAAAATGAGACAAATTCTACCACTGGCTACCATCTTTCTTTTTTTATTTCCTAATACTAATGCACAAAATATTGATTCAACTATTGAAAGATATGGAAATGATTTCGGGCAGGAAAAAGCGTATCTCCATTACGATAAGTCGACTTATGCGACCGGTGAAACCATCTGGTATAAGGCTTACCTCATGAATGGCATTTACCCAGCGGATGACAGCAAAACTTTTTATGTAGACTGGTCAGACGAGAAGGGGAAGTTAATTTCGCATAGCATTATACCGGTTGTATATGCTACTGCCGCAGGTGCGTTTGATATACCGGCAGATTATCCAGGCAAATATATTCACGTAAAGGCATACACGAAATGGATGCTCAATTTTGATACAGCGTTTTTATATAACAAGGACATTCGCATCTTATCAAAAACTAACACAACTACAAGCTCAAAAACAGCACAGATTCCACATTTGCAATTTTTTCCCGAAGGTGGAGATGCGGTTGAAGGCGTAACGAATAAAATTGCTTTTAAAGCAAATGACCAATGGGGAAGGCCAATTAAAATAAAGGGCATTGTCGAAAACAATAAAGGCGTTAAAATCGACAGCCTTCGGGCAATTCATGATGGTATGGGCTATTTTTATATTTTCCCGCAGCCCGGTGAAAGCTTTTCCGCCAAATGGAAAGATCAAAAAGGAACCGAGCATATTACCGAATTACCTGCTATCAAACACACGGGTGTGTCAATGCAGGTAGTCATTTCAGAAAACCGGAGGAGTTTTTTTGTGAATGCTGCGCCGGATGTTGCGTCTACCCTGGGCGATATTCATCTCATCGGCACCATGAACCAGCATGAAGTATTCAAATTAACAAAAGACATTTCGTCGGGGGTTATTAAAGGCATTATACCAACCGAAAATTTACCTACCGGAATTTTAACTATAACGGCTTTTGACGGTCAATGGCGTCCACTGTCAGAACGAATTACGTACATCAACAACCAGGAATATTTATTTAATGCTGAAATGAATGTGGAACACTGGGGCCTTAATAAAAGAGCAAGAGATGAAATATCTATTACAGTACCTGATAGTCTCGCCGCAAGTTTTTCGATTGCTGTCACAGACAACAGTATTGATACTGACAGCAGCGATAATATTATTTCGCATCTTCTTTTAACAGGCGATTTAAGAGGGCAGGTCTACGATCCCGCTTATTATTTTTCCAATAATTCAGATACGATGAATCAGCAACTTGACCTTGTAATGCTCACTCATGGCTGGCGCAGGTTTAAGTGGGAAGATGTAACTGCAGGAAAACTTCCGAAAATTATCTATCCCAAAGACACATCGTACCTAAATCTTTCCGGAAAAATATACGGAGCGTTGCCATCGCAATTACGCGATGCCGGAAGTATTGTTGTGCTCATGCGGCACGAAAAAAAAGAAAACAAAATGGCCGTGATACCGATACAACCTAACGGAGCTTTTACGGACCCATCTATCATTCTTTTTGATACTACGAGTGTTTATTACCAGCTTCCTAAATCTAAAGGGCTCGGTGATGCTTCAGTTCAATTTATGGAAAACAGGCTTCCTCCATTTTCTACAAATACTGCTGCGACTGGATTTTACAACAATCAACTTTCCGATACCGCGGGCAACTACCGCCATCTGCAGCTTGCAGACCAGGAAAAAGATCTTGCAAATTTTTATAAAGCAAAAGTTTTGGAAGATGTAGTTGTAACGGCTAAAACAAAAAAGCCTGTTGAAATTTTGGATGAAAAATATACTTCAGGTTTATTTAGTGGCGGAGATGCCTATCAATTCGATCTTTTAGACGATCCCAGTGCTGTTGGGGCAATAAGCATATTTAATTACCTGCAAGGCAGAGTGCCCGGTTTACAAATAACTACAAGCACACCACCTTCACTTCAATGGCGCGGAGGTACACCTCAAATTTATCTTGATGAAATGCCTGCAGATGCTGATATGATTTCTTCACTTTCTATTACGGATGTCGCTTACGTAAAAGTTATGCGTCCTCCTTTTTTTGGCGGAACAGGAGGCGGAGCAAGTGGCGCTATCGCTATATATACAAAAAGAGGTAACGACAGGCCAAATGAACCAGGTAAAGGACTCTCTAATAATTCAGTAAGAGGCTATACCACCATGCGGGAATTTTATTCACCAAACTATGGTACTTTTAATGAAAACGATAATAAGAAAGACGTTCGAACAACGTTATACTGGAATCCCCAGGTAATCACAAATCGAACAAATAATAAAGTAACCGTATCTTTTTATAATAATGATATCAGCCAGGCATTTCGTGTTATAATTGAAGGAATGTCGAGCGATGGGCGATTGATTCACCTGGAAAATATTATGGAGTAATAACCAGCCGTTACATATTACTAAAAATGACTCCAAAGGAAATTGTAATAAAATGGGTTGACCTATTTAATAAAGCAGATGCGCAGGGGCTTGCCAATCTTTATAACGATACCGCCATCAATCACCAGGTGAATACTTTTCCGTTAGAAGGCAAGGAAGCAATACAAAAAATGTTTGAAGACGAATTTGCAAAAGCGAGTATGGTATGCGTTATCGAAAATATTTTTGAAGATGGCGAATGGGCTATTTTGGAATGGAAAGATCCGTTAGGGCTGCGTGGCTGCGGTTTCTTTCATGTTAAAGATGATAAAATAATTTTTCAAAGAGGTTATTGGGATCGGTTAACTTTTCTACGGCAACACGGGTTGGAAATACCTAAAGAGTGAATTTCAAATTTAAAAACTCCTGTTTTTAATTTCTTGAATTAATAAGAAATATCAATCTAAAATTTGCTTTAATAAACTGCGCATATCAGTGCACGTTAGTACAAAAGCTGAATATTTTTTTCAAATCACTTTCTTTATTAAAATCAGGCTTGTTCTCCTTAATGTATGTTTTAATGGATTGGCTATTTTTTGAAAACATTTTAATAAAGCCTGGCCGGTTTGCCTTAATCATCTCGCCACTACCGGCAATTAGGAAGAAACTCGTTGCCCTGGTGATATCGACATCTTCATTCAATGTCAATTCCTTGTCGCCCGACTTGTGAACGAATGAACCTTCTTCTTCCGTGCCCGTTCCACTGTGATTTCGCAAGCCCAGTGCGCCGATCTTGATGGGCTCGTAAGATACCTTTCGTAAAACTGCCAACCGGGCACCATTGATGTTTGCGAGAACCTGGTAATATCCTTTATCATAAAAAAAAGAGGTGCTGTCAAAATCAATTTCATCAATATCGTCAGGCCTTGCGAGATTCAGCGTATCTCCTTTCGGATCTATAAATTGCATTTGACATATCAGCAAATTGAAATTTAATTTCGATACCAGTTCACCTCCTTTTTTAAATTGCACTTTTGCATCTCTAAAAGATGGAAAAAGGTAATATGAAACTTCTGCGAGGCTTTGTCCCGCATGCACTGTTTTCTTTTCATATACTTGTGCTTGTAGTGAAAATAAAAATACTACGGTTATTATTGCTGTTAAAGAAATGCATTTTTTCATAAGGGAATTTATGTTTTTTAGGAGTGCCAAAAATAAGTATAAACTTTCCGAATAAAGACCTGTTATTGATCTGAGCATTAATAAGCCTTTATTCCCTGGTGAACGGTGTTCAAGATTAAGACAGCCGGTATAGCCTAACAATTATCGATTGATAACACTGAAGCCTGCATAGATCATTCTCCTTGTTATTAAATAATAATTCGTTAACCGAAGCCGTAATGGATTATTTTCTTATTTTTTAATTAGCGATTGGCGAATTTGAGGTTTGATATCTATTGCAACGGATTAAAATCCGTTGTTACAATATGTGCCGAGGCTACGCCTCTTGAAGTCAGCCACACTATTTTTGTTATCTCTCCACTTTTTATCATCCTTGCAATTACTTACTTAAGACATTTGCAGGTTATAATTCCGCATAGTGCCAATTTCGCTGAACTTCGTTAGTCTTTCAGCGAGAGCTGCAGGCTTGATTCATGTTGTAATAATGGGTTTCAACCCATTGCTTTTTACCCCCCGTGATATTTAATCAATCCCTCCATCGGGTTTTTTAAAACGCTACCAAGTTGTAGTTGATAATTCTTGCACATTTCCGCCAATACATCTCTGAACCCATAAGCAATGCCGCCTGTAAAATTAACGGGGTATTTCCAGCTCTCGCTAAATTTACAAATATGGTTGTAGAAGAAATCGTTGAAACCATCTTCAATAATATTTTCAACCATATAGTGGCCGCGATTCTCAGCTAAAAAAATTGCAAAAGAAGCGAGATAGCGATTGGCAAGAGGCTGCTTATAAACTGCATTTAAAATCTCAGTAGTATTGGTAACAAATTTTGCGTCAAACCTGGAACGAAGGTCTTCATCAAAAGTATTATAGAGATAATACTGAATTACTTTTTTACCGAGATAAGCGCCGCTTCCTTCATCACCTAAAATATATCCTAGTCCGGGATTGTTCTTTACAATTCGCTTTCCATTATAATAACAGGAGCTGGAACCGGTTCCCAAAATACAGGCGATACCCTTTTCAGTACCGCAAAGCGCTTTAGCAGCGCCATCCACATCTGTTTCAACTTTTATTGAAGCTTCATGAAAAATACCTTTTAACGCCTTCTTTACCAATTTTACATTTTCGGGGTTAATACATCCTGTCCCGTAGTAAAATATTTCTTCAACAATTGTTTTATTAAAATGGGGCGCTACTTCCTGCCTTATTATGGCTTCCATTTGAATATCATTAACAAAATAAGGGCTCATTCCCTGCGAATAAATAATTGTTTTCTTTTTTCCATGTAACAGGCACCACTCAGTCTTTGTGGAGCCACTATCGGCAATCAATTTGATGGCTGGCATGATTATCTCGGGTTTATTAAGGAAATTTGCTCTTTAAAAAATAAAATTAGATAATAAAGAATAGTATGCGCAATAAAAAATTACAGGTTTGGCTTCCGCTGATATTAAGTCTGTGCATGATTGCAGGAATGTTTGTAGGCTACCGCATAAAGGGCAATATGCCGAACACAGGAATATTTTTTACCAACAGGCCGAAACCCGTGCAGGAAGTAATGGATTTAATTCAACGGGAATATGTTGATAAAGAAAATGAAGATTCGCTGGGAGATGTTGCCATAACATCAATGCTTGCTAAACTTGACCCACATTCTGTTTTGTTACCACCACAGGAACTCCAGGCAGTTAATGAAGACCTCGAAGGACAGTTTTATGGAATTGGAATTGAGTTCAATATTTTTAGCGATACCATAAATGTATTAAACGTACTTCAAAACAGCCCCTCTGATAAGATTCTCGAAGTAGGCGACAAATTTTTAAAAGTAGGCGATTCAACCGTTGCGGGTGTTCACATCACTTCAGAAAAAATACGCAAATTATTACGAGGTGTCGGCGGCAGTAAAGTAAGTATTTTATTATTAAGAGATGGCGGTCAAAAACAAGTAAGCATCACCCGGGGTATGATACCACTATATAGTCTTGATGCTGCGTACATGATCGCAGACACTATAGGATACATCCGTCTTAATAAATTCTCTGAAACAACCTATGATGAATTTATGACTGCCACACAGGACCTCTTAAAGAAGGGAATGAAAAGTATGATACTCGACCTGAGAGACAATGGCGGCGGCATACTTACAGAAGCAACGAACATTGCAGATGAATTTTTAAGTGATGACAAACTGATCACCTATACTGAAGGAGAACATTCTCCTAAAAGGGAATACCGGTGCAGTAAACCAGGCATTTTTGAAACAGGCAAACTCGTAGTTCTTGCCAACGAAGGAACGGCCTCGGCAAGTGAAATATTAATTGGCGCTTTGCAGGACTGGGACAGGGCAACGGTAGTGGGTAGACGCACTTTTGGCAAGGGACTCGTGCAGGAACAATTTCAATTGAGCGATGGTTCAGGGCTGAGATTAACGGTTGCCAGGTATTATACGCCGCTTGGCCGCAGTATTCAAAAATCGTATAAGAACGGGGTGGAAGCCTATAACATGGATATTTTGAACCGCTTTCATGATGGGGAAATGAGTTATGCAGATTCTATCAAACATACTAATGAGAAAATGTATAAAACAAAATCGGGAAAAATTGTATATGGCGGTGGAGGCATAACGCCGGATGTTTTTGTAGCGTATGATACAACTTCGTTTGACAAAGAACTTGCAAAAATATACATGAGCGGAACCCTTAATAATTTTGTTTACAATAATTATCTCGATCACGAAAAAGAATTCAATTCTTTTAAAACTCCAAAAGAGTTTGAGGAAAAATATAAGGTAGACGCTGCAACCTTAAACGATTTTAAGAAATATGCCGCTACCGATTCCATTAAATATAACCTTGAAGATGCAAATGGGAAACAGCTTTTAGAAAAGCAAATTAAATCACTTACAGCAAGGCAAATATGGCGCACTGAAGGCTTGTATGAGGTAAGTAACCCCACTGATGAAACAGTTCAAAAAGCGCTGCAGGTTATAAATGGAACCAATCTTTCACAGGTTATAAAATAAATTGGTTAAGCTAAATTTTTTAACTTTAAGTAAAACATTTTATGTGGAAGAATAACATTTTAGAAACGATTGGAAATACGCCACTAATCCGTTTAAATAAGATTACAAAAGAATTACCGGCAACCGTGCTTGCCAAAGTAGAATATTTTAATCCCGGCAATTCTATTAAGGACCGGATGGCTGTAAAGATGCTGGAGGTTGCAGAACAGGAAGGGAAAATAAAACCTGGCGGAACTATTATAGAAGGAACATCAGGTAACACAGGAATGGGTCTCGCGCTTGCTGCTTGTATAAAAGGTTATAAGTGCATTTTCACAACTACCGATAAACAATCAAAGGAAAAGGCAGATATCTTAAAAGCATTAGGAGCTGAGGTAATAGTGTGCCCGACAAACGTAGAACCCGACGATCCACGCTCCTACTATTCTGTATCGAAAAGGCTGGCTGCAGAAGTTCCCAACTCATGGTATGTAAACCAATATGACAACCTCGCAAACAGGCTGGCCCATTACGAACAAACCGGTCCTGAAATATGGGAACAAACGGAAGGAAGAATAACTCATCTTGTGGTGGCCACAGGAACCGGTGGCACTATCGTGGGAACGGGTAAATATTTGAAAGAAAAAAATCCGGAGATTAAAGTGTGGGCAATCGATAGTTATGGTTCGTTACTTAAAAAATATTTTGACACAGGTGAAATTGATGAGAACGAAGTCTACCCTTATATCAGTGAAGGATTTGGTGAAGATTTTGTTCCGGCCAATTACGATATGAAATATATTGACCGGTTTGAGAAAGTTACAGACAAAGATGGCGCTGTTATGGCACGGCGTATTGCGAAAGAAGAGGCCATATTTTGCGGATACAGCGCAGGAAGTTGTTTACAGGGATTAATGCAATTAAAAAATGAATTGAAAAAAACAGATGTTGTTGTTTGCATTTTTCATGATCATGGCAGCAGGTACGTTGCAAAAATTTATAATGATCAATGGATGATGGAAAGAGGATTCCTGGAAGTAAAAACATTTAAAGATCTGGTTAATGGCCGCGCCTCAAAGAAACTAGTAACTATATCGCCCAAACAAAAGGTAGCCGAAGCAATTGCCATGATGAAAAAATATGACATTGAAAATGTTCCGGTAATAAACGGCGAGGGAATTGTTGGCTCGCTAAGTGAAGGAG
>Ga0068856_100005858_pt1 | contig 12116 bp, 11 predicted proteins | sample KBSCornC62_FD_66595 | JGI IMG/M metagenome (GOLD analysis project Ga0068856, IMG submission 66595) | Corn rhizosphere microbial communities from Kellogg Biological Station, Michigan, USA - KBS Corn C6-2 | ecosystem: Host-associated > Plants > Roots > Rhizosphere > Soil ...
GGCGCCCGGCGACATTCAGTTCCTGAATGATGAAGTCAGATTGCATGATTATGGCTGGGGCCCGGCGAACGATCGAAATCTGCTGGGACGATTTGGCGGGCGCACCTTCAGCCTTCCCCGTTTTGCTCGCGCCCAGAACTATTTTCTACGGTTGTACGACAGTTCTTCGCAGCCCCGGTATTCGCGCTATGCGGCCGCGTTGCACGTGGATCATCCGTATGCATGAAGACAGTCTTCTGAATCGAGTGAAGAGCCGATGCGTGGACCGGACGATCACAGGAACACAGTACACGGCGAGAGACTTCCAACTGGAAGTGCTGGAACGACTGGCGGAGATGCAGGAGTTCGCGACGTCGCTGGAAGAATCGTGGGAGAAGAAGCTTGAGGCGGTGAAGGAACAGCGGCTGCTGAAGTTTGACAGCCGCGCGCTGATCGCAATGGGAGCACTGGCGCTATCCATTGGCGCGTACGTCGTGCAAGACGCTCGAAATTCTGCCAGACAAGACAGCGAGATTGCGGCGATGCAGGCGCGAGTTCAACGTCTGGAGCAGATCGCCGCTACAACGACTGAAGGACGCATTCGGACCGAGGTGCAGCTTGGCGAACTGCGCGATGGGCAGAACGATATCAAAGCCATGCTTCAGACGCTTGATACTGCCAGCCGCAAGGGGTCTGCGAGCAAGTAGGAGTGCAGCCACTGCGGAGGGCAGGGATCAGGGTTTCAGTTCGATGGATAGTCAACTATTGGAGGAATCATGAATTTTTTGAATGTATTACTACGCGCGGTCGGGTTTGTTCCAGCTCTGGTCGCAGGAATTGAAGGCATGTGCAAAAACAAGTCGGGATCAGAGAAGAAGGATGCAGCAATGATGTTTTTGGAGAATGCGCTTAGCACGATTGATGCGGTCGCTCAGCGGGACATTGTCGATGCCGAGAAGTTCCGCCAGGGGATATCGCTTGTGATTGATGGGACGGTGCAATGTTTGAATGCGTCGACTTGGGCGAAGAAAGAGTCTTCGGCTGCGGCGCGGTAGTCGACCTGAACGTCAAAATCCCCACCCTGTCCCGAAAAAGCGCGGCACAAGGGTGGGGCACCCTCAATCGAACTCCCCTGCTTCTTAGCCGATTTCTTCGGTCCATTGCTCCAAATGTTTTTTCACCTGTGCCATGAACTGGTCGGCGATTGCACCGTCGATTAGGCGGTGATCGTAGCCTAACGTGAGGTGAACTACGGAGCGGATGGCGATGGAATCACTGCCATCTTTATCGGTCACGACCATGGGTTGCTTGGTGATTCCGCCGACGCCCATGATTGCCGAGTTAGGCTGATTGATGATGGGCAGGCCGAAGACGGCGCCAAACTGGCCGGGATTGGTGATAGTGAAGGTGGAGCCTTCGACGTCTTCGGGCTTGAGCTTCTTGGTGCGGGCACGCTCGCCTAAATCCGTGATGCCGCGCTGCAGGCCGAGGAAATTCAAGTCGCCGGCATTCTTGAGGACGGGCACGATGAGTCCCCAATCGAGGGCGACGGCGATGCCCATGTTGATCTGGCGATGGTAGCGAATGTTATCGCCTTCAATATTGGCGTTGATGATGGGCCACTGCTGCAGGGCGATCACGGCGGCGCGGACGAAAAATGGCATGAAGGTCAGGCGGGCACCGTGACGCTGCTCGAACCCGGATTTTAGCTTGCTGCGCAAATTCACGATGCGAGTGAAATCCACTTCGTACATGCAGTGCACGTGCGCGCTGGTGCGGCGGGATTCGATCATGTGCTTGGCAATCAGCTTGCGCATGTTCGTCATGGGGACGAGATCGCCGGGATAGGGCGCGGGGGCGGCGGGGCGCGATGCGGGTGCGGGGGTCGGGGGCGCGTCGCTTCGCTCGGCGAGACCCCTCGACTCCGCTCGGGGCAGGCTTGCGGATGTGTCCGTCCCTGCATAAGATCCCTGGTTGTCGATGAACTGCATGATGTCTTGCTTGGTGATTCGGCCGCCGAGTCCGGTGCCAGCGATTTGCGAGAGGCTGATGCCGTGTTCGCGAGCGATCTTGCGAACTAGCGGGGAGGAGCGGGTTTCTTCATCGTCTTCGTGAGCGGGCGGAGTGGGCTTTTGTTCAGTTGGCTGCGGCGGTGCGGCAGGCTCGGTGCGCGGGCGAGATGCCCCCTCGACAGCCGGCGGGGCGCCAGCGCTAAGTTCGGGGGATGCAGCTTTTGCCGTGGTGGTCTTGGTGGGCTTGGCGGCCTCGCCATCGACGGCGATTGTGCCAACGACTGTGTTCACACCTACTGTCGTGCCTTCCGTCACTTTGATTTCCTGCAGAACTCCGGATGCGGGGGCCGGAATTTCGGCGTCCACCTTGTCGGTGGAAATTTCAAATAGAGGTTCGTCGCGCTGAACCTTGTCGCCGGGCTTTTTGAGCCACTTGGTGATGGTGCCTTCGACAATGGATTCGCCCATCTGGGGCATGATGATGTCAGTTGGCATGATTTCTTTCCTTGAGGCCCACGGATGTCAAATGCGGGGCGGGCGCAAACGAATATTATAACGGGTCGCGATAGTGGGCTCTTCCGCTCTTCTTTCTTCGACCCGGTTCCTACTGAGGCACGACCGGCGTCGGACTCTCTCTTGTCTCAGGAGTTCGGAAAGGTAGTCAAAGTCCCCACCCTCCCGCGGAAGAACGCGGGAAGGGTGGGGCAACCTTTTGAACTGATGATCAGTGGTGATCTTTTTTGTCGTGGGTCTGATCGTGGCTTAGATCTTTCATGCCTTCTTTGCTTTCGGGCTCGGGGCCGGTGCCGAAACTTGCTTTCCAAGACTGTTGGACGGCAGGCGGAAGTTTGTCCATATGGGAGAGAAACATGGTGATCTTCCAGATGTCCTGCTCGGAGAGTGCTTTGTCCCATGCGGGCATTCCGCTGTAACGCACTCCGGTGCGAATGGTGTAGAAGATGTGCCACTCGGGATCGTCAGGAGGATCGGCGACCAGGTTCGGCGGCGGCGGGTAGAAAGACGTGCCGAGGGTGGAAGGCTTATGGTCCAGGGTTCCGTGGCAGAGAGCGCAATTCATCGTGTACAGCTTCATGCCGTCAAGCAGGTTCTGGTCATTGGGCATGAGCGGATTGCTCACGCGAGGAGCGTGACGATCCATGGAAGCATCCACCGCGCCCATGGCGAAGTGAGTCTCAAGGTGGGAAGGCTCAACGTTGGCCGGAGTGGGAAATAAACCCAACGTGGCGACGCCGAGCGCGATCAAGATCAAGGCAACCAGAGTGGCGATTACGCCTATAAGGAATTTGCCCATGAGACCTCCGGGGATATTCTGGCAGAGTGGAGGCATCGATGCCAGTCAGGGAATTGATAACCACTCGTGGGAAAGAGTCGCGGCAGGTAGGGAGGTTACAGAGTTGCTCAGTGACTCTGTTTGACCCAAGCTAAAGCCAAGGCCAGAAGGCCCGTTCCTGCAATGGTTATTGTGAGCGACGCAGCTACGCGCAATGTGGTTCTCAACAGGCTTGAGAAAGTCACTTTGCGCAAGGGGATGGCGGTGTAGACGAGGATGAGGCTGGCAAGTTCCAGGACGATTACGCTCCAGCCATTGAGCGAGGCATTGGCGCCTGCTGCCTTCCATTGCTCGTGAAACTTTGGCAACCCAGACCAGGCGCTATAGCACGCTGCCCACCAGAGGTATTTCAGGAAGCAGTTCGCTGCGATTGCCATCAGAGCCAGGGCAAAGACAGCCCGAAGTAGGCGCGAAGCGGTACCGATGGTGTGCGGGTTGACGCGAGAGGCATCCGTGAACGTACGCCGACTGTCCTCAGCGGCTAAAGCCATCTGTTCTCCTTGAGTTCAGGCGGCACCATTTAAAGAGACTGCGGAAAAACTGTTCTGCTGGCCGAAAGTTTACCTCAGCGGCTACAAGCCGCGAAACAAAGCAAAGTACTTACCGCAGCGGTGAAGCGCTGCGCCACCCCAAAGCCGCTACCGGATGGAGTTTTCCGGGACCTGTCAAAGTTGTGCCCTTCCCAAAACCGTATTAAGCACCATATTTTCGCAGCAGTAAAGTCGTGCCCCTCCCTGTTCGTTGCTTTCGAGCTTCGCTCGAACAGCGGACGATGGCGTCCGACGCTACACGTTCTAGTACGCTTTCAGGCGGCGGGATTCGCGGACTACGTCTTCTACCTTCGGCAGATAGTGATGCTCTTGCGGCGGGGAGAACGGGATCGCGGAATCCAAGCCGGCGATGCGGACTATGGGACCGTCGAGGTCGTCGAAGGCTTCTTCGTTGATGATGGCGGCGATTTCTCCGGCGAGGCCTCCAGTGCGGGAGTGCTCGTGGAGGATGATGACTTTGTTCGTCTTCTTCACGGTTTGCGCAATTGCCTCGCGGTCGAGCGGCGAGACAGTTCGGAGGTCGACGATTTCGACGTCGATTCCTTCATTCTTCAGAATTTCCGCTGCTTCCAGTGCGGTGTGCACCATGGCTGCGTAGGTGACGATGCTGAGGTGTTTGCCTTCGCGCGCCAGGCGCGCCTTTCCAATCGGAACGACGTAATCTTCCGCAGGGACTTCTTCTTTGATCCGGCGGTAGAGATATTTGTGCTCGAAGAATATGCACGGGTTGCTGTCGCGGATGGCGGCCTTGATCAGGCCCTTGGCGTCATAGGGAGTGGCGGGGCAGAGGACCTTCAGGCCGGGATTGTGGACAAACCACATCTCGGGATTCTGCGAGTGGAATGGGCCGCCATGAACGTATCCGCCACTGGGGCCGCGCAGGACCAGTGGCGCGGGCGCGCCCCAGAGATAGTGCGTCTTGGCGACCATGTTGGAAATCTGGTTAAAGGCGCACCCAATGAAGTCCATGAACTGAAATTCAGCGACAGGGCGCATGCCGGTGAGCGAGGCTCCGAAGGCCGCGCCCACGATGGCGGACTCGGCGATGGGCGTGTCGATGACGCGCTCGGCGCCGAAGCGGTCGATGAATCCGTCGGTGACTTTGAAGGCGCCGCCGTAAATGCCGATGTCTTCACCGAGGCAGAAGACGGTGGGGTCGCGTTCCATTTCTTCCCAGATTCCCTGGCGGATGGCTTCGAGGTAGGTGAGTTGCATAGGTTATCGTTTGCTCCCAGGAGCGAACACAAGGTCCCTCGACTCCAGAGAACGATTCTTCGAATCGTTCTCTTCCGCTCGGGATGACAGTGCTTAAGAGTTCCCCAAATTGTCTATGGCACGATATGCATTGTCATCCCGAGCGGAGTATGATCTCTCGATTTTTGAGAGATCATGCGCAGTCGAGGGACCTTGTGTTTCTGCCGGATACCAGTCGACTGCCAGGTCTTTCCAACCCAGGTTCTTTCGTTCGATCAGCCATTCCTTCTTTTCGCGGCGCCAGCGCTTGAGTTGCTTTTCGCGATTGATCGCTCTTACTACATCGTCGAAGCTTTCCCAATAGACTAGGCGGGTGCAGTTGTAGTCGTCGGTGAAACCTTCGCGGATGTGGTTTTTGTGCTCCCAGACTCGCTTGCGTAGATTGTTCGTCATGCCAATGTACAAGGCGCGTCTTGAAGCGCTTTGCATCATGTATACGTAGTAAATGTACTCGTCGCGCATTTCTTTGCTCCCAGCTGAGCACAAGGTCCCTCGACTTCAGAGAACGGTTCTTCGAACCGTTCTCTTCCGCTCGGGATGACAATGTGGGAGCATTTCATAACACCTCGACCGCTGTCTGTGACGCATGAACATGATTTCCACAACCCGACGCGCAGATTATTTCAAATGGACCGCGGCTTCGGTTTCTTTGTACGCTCCGGTTCCCTCTTTCACTTTCGGCATGCCGTATTTCGGTTTGATTTCGTGGCAGCCTTCTTCGCAGAAGACCCCACCCTCGGCTGATTCAGGTGTTGGCATCGGGGAGTCTACGGCGATTTCTCGTTCTGCTTCGATTACTTCTTCTACTTCTTTGATCAGGGCTTCGTTCTCTTTCTGGGTCAACCACTTCTTGTCTTTCACCAGATAGTTTTCAAATCTGGCCACCGGGTCGCGTTTCTTCCAGAAATCGAACATTGGCTTTGGGACATAGCTGGCGGCGTCGTGGATGGCGTGACCTTTCATGCGCATCATTTTCGCTTCGATCAGAGTGGGGCCTTGGCCTCGGTGAGCGCGTTCTACTGCTTCATGGGCAGCATCGTAGACCTGGCAGGCGTCGGTGCCATCCACGATCACGCCGGGGATGCCGTATCCGATGGCGCGCTCGGCCAAATCTTTGCAGCGATATTGCATGTTGGACGGGGTCGAATACGCCCAGAGATTGCTTTCGACGATGAGCACCAGACCTAAATTCTGCACGGCCGCGAAGTTGATGCCTTCGTAGGTTACGCCGGTGGACTGGCCTCCGTCGCCGATATAGGTCATCACGGCGATGTTGCGTCCTTGCAGGCGCGCGCCTAGAGCCACGCCGGACATGACGGGAATGAGATCACCCAGCATCGAGATGGGGGAGACCATGTTGCGCTTTTCGATGTCGCCGAAATGGCTGGTGCCGTCGCGGCCCTTGGTGGGCGAATCGGCTTTGGCCATGTACTGCATCATGGTGTCGGCGGCGCGAAAGCCGCGGACCAGCAGCGAGCCCTGATTGCGGATCATGGGAGCAAACCAGTCGTCCTTGTCGAGGGCATAGGCGGAGGCGCAGGAGCAGGCTTCCTGACCGAGGCCGAAGTAGACGCCGCCAACTACCTTGCCTTGCTTGTAGAGATTTTCTAGGGCGATCTCCATTTTTCGGTTGAGCAGCATGTAGCGGTAGATCTCGATGGCTTGCTGCTTGTCGAGATAGTTGGAGTCGCGGATGGGCGGGACTGGGGCATCAAGGTCTCCGGTGACTTCGTACCGGACGTGCTCCTGGCCCTGGCGGTCCTTTTCGGCCCGCTGGAGGATTTGGAATTCCGGGTGTTCCAGGCGGTAGTCGGGGATCTCGTATGTGCGGAGGTTTCTTTTCCCTGAGCGGCCGTTATTGATCGAGCTTCGCTCGAGGGCGGACGAGGCGTCCGCCCCTACACGAGCACGGGAACCATTACGCGAGTTGGGACCTTTGGGTGCTTTGGATTTCAGTTTTTTGTTCCCCATTGGAGGCGGTGCTTGGACGCGATTTATTGATGGTATCGCGAGAGTGGGGGGGAGGGCTAGGGGCGTTGGATCGTACAAAAGCGCCTCGCTTCGCTTCGGAGGACAGCCGAGGCGGCTGTCCCTACATTAAGAATCGCGGACAGCCCAAGGGGCTGTCGCCACGTAATTTGCTACGCGCGCGAGGTTTCGTCTTCTTTATGCAGGTGCCGGAGTTCTGCGGGGCGCATCATGGGGACGCCTATGGTGCGGCCCAGTAGCGCGTCCAGTGTGTCGACCCACAGGATTTGGCTTTGGAAGACTACCCCGAAGTTGCGGGAAATGGATTCGGCTACGGCGTTGAGGTCTATTTCTCGGCCTAGCTGCTGCTGCATAGAGGTCACCGGTTTACTAGTGATGCCGCAGGGGATGATCAGGTTGAAGTAGCTCAGATCTGTATTTACGTTTAGCGCGAAGCCGTGGGACGTTACGAAACGGGAGATATGGATGCCGATGGCAGCTAGTTTGGCTTCGAGACTCTTGTGCTCGGCAGCGGCCGTCGAGCTTTGCTTGACCGGACGGCCGACGGCGGCCGTCCCCACATGCTTGGTGGCGGGGTCCGTCCAGACTCCCGTTAAGCCTGGGACCCGCTTGGTCGGAATGCCGAAATCGGCGGCGGTGCGCATCAGGACGTCTTCCAGCTTTCGGACGAATTCTATTACGCCCATGGTTTTGCGTAAGGATTCAGGGCGAGTCTTCGACTCGCCCGGGCGGACGAGGGCGTCCGCCCCTACACGAGACCGGAGATCGAAGATTGGATAGCCTACTATCTGGCCGGGGCCATGGAAGGTCACATCCCCCCCGCGGTCGCATTCGAACAGTTCTACGCCGCGCTGGTTCAGGAGTTCGGGAGAAGCTAATACATTTGCGGCTTTGCCATTACGGCCCAGGGTGATTACTGGCTTGTGTTCGAGGAGGAGAAGGACGTCGCTTATCTTTCCTTCTTTGCGGAGCGAGATGAGTTGCTGCTGCAGGCGCAGAGCCGTGGCGTAGTCGAGGGTGCCGAGTTGGAGTATGGAGATCAAGTTATTTGTCACTGATTCACACGGATAAGCCGAAAATCCACAGTCGATAACAGGCACTTCGATTGCAGAGGTCCTGCGCTTCGCGCAGGATGACAGAGTACCGTGGGTGAGCCGTTTTCATTCCTACTCATCTTTTTTCTTCCGCGTTTGATGCCTGGCGATGGCGTTCACGCGTTTATCGCCATTCCATAGACGCTGTTGGATGCATCCAGCATGGCTTCGGCAAGAGTTGGATGCGCGTGGATCGTCCACATTAAATCTTCCACGGTTGCCTCCATTTCCATTGCGGCTACGGCTTCGGCAATCAACTCTGTAGCTTGTGGGCCGATGATGTGGACGCCCAAAATTTCACCGTAGTCTGAATCGGAGACAATTTTTATGAAGCCTTCGTGCTGGCCCACTATGCTCGCCCGGGAGTTGGCGGTGAAGGGGAACTTGCCGATCTTGACGTTGTAGCCGGCTTCGCGAGCTTGAGTTTCGGTCAGGCCTACGCTGCCGATTTCGGGATGGCAGTAGGTTGCTCCGGGGATGCGTTCGCGGTTTATGGGTTTGGCTGTCTTACCGGCGATCTTAGCTACCGCAACCAGGGCTTCCATCGCTCCAACGTGCGCGAGTTGCGGCGTGCCTAGAACAATGTCTCCCACGGCATAGACGCCTGGTTCGGAGGTCTGCATCCATGAATCGGTTTTGATGAACTCGCGCTCGGGTTTGATCTTCGTGCGTTCCAGGCCGATGTTCTGGGTGCGCGGCTTGCGACCGATCGCGATCAGAATTTTTTCTGCTTCGATTTTGTGCTGCTTGCCATCGACGGTGATGGTGACGCCCACTCCAGTCTTCGTTTTCTCGACTTTCTCCACCCTCGCGCCAGTATAGAAGTTGATGCCCCTTTTGCGGTATACGCGCGCGAGTTCCTTTGAGACTTCTTCATCTTCAACGGGAACGAGGCGAGGGAGCATCTCAACGATGGTCACTTCGCAATCGAAGGAGCGGTAAATCGACGCAAACTCGACGCCCACTGCGCCGGCGCCTACGATGACCAGCGATTTGGGAATCTCTTTGAGGCTGAGAATCTCAATGTTGGTCAAAATGCGGTCACTCACTTCGAGGCCAGGAATCAATCGGGCTTCTGATCCGGTGGCGAGAATTACATTTTTCGCTTTGAGTTGAGATGACTTGCCGCCGTTGGTGATTTCGACAGTGTGAATGCCATTCTGGGCGGGGCCGGTCAGTTTGCCATAGCCGTTGATGGTCTCGACTTTGTTCTTCTTCATCAGAAACTCGAGACCTTTGGCGTGTTTAGCGACGATCTTCCCTTTGCGGTCCTGAATAGCGGCCCAGTTCAGCTTGCGAGCGTCCACCCCGTCGATGCCGAATTCCTTGGCTTCTTTCAGGTGGTCCCAGAGTTCTGCGTTGAATAGCAGCGCCTTGGTGGGAATGCAACCTACATGCAGACACGTGCCCCCTAGAAATCCGTCTTTTTCGATGAGCGCAGTTTTCAGGCCGTATTGACCGGCGCGAATGGCGCCTGTATATCCGGCAGGGCCGCTGCCGATGATGGCAATGTCGTAGATGGTTTCGGGCAAGGTCTTCCTCTATCGTTCAGATGAGTTGGGGCAAACTTAGGATTCTAGAACAGGGATCGTGGGTGGGCCAAACTGGGGGTGGCTGAAGTTCTGAGTTCGCAGAGGGGGATGGCGACGAAGCGCAGTTCTGCGGGCTGGCTGAATGCTTCCTGTGGTGTAGGGGGCGAAATGCTAGATCCTTCGACTACGAAACAGCCTCGCTGGTCGCGAGGCTGTTTCTTCGCTCAGGATGACAATGGGAACTGGCGCTGCTGTGTCCTTCGCCCAGGATGACAATGGGGGCTGGGGCTGGTGCTGCTGTTTGTCCTTCGCCAGGATGACAATCGTGCTGCGCTTCGCCTTACTCAAAGTGCGCGGCTAGTTGCCTTCGTTGCTGGCGCGTTTCCAGGAGATTAGCTCGCCAATCGTTGAACTCGTGCTTGAGACTGGCTGCTTGTATGCTTCGACTTCCGAGCGCGAGGCTTCTTCGCCTACGGCGCGGATGCTGAGCCCGACTTTCTTCTCTTCCGGATTCATCTTGATGATTTTGAAGTCGTGTTCCAAACCGGGCTCGAGGTGCAGCGGGCTGCCGGTCTCGTCTGTAGCCTCGGATTTGTGGCACAAACCTTCTACGCCCTCGGCGATTTCCACGAACGCTCCGAACGCAGCCACCCGCAGGACTTTCCCGTGGACGACATCGCCAATGTGATGGCTCTCGAAGAAGGACTCCCAAACATCTGGCTGAAGCTGCTTCACACCGAGAGACAGTCGGCGCTTGTCCGGCTCAATCGCAAGCACGATCGCCTTCACGCGATCACCCTTCTTTAGCACTTCCGAAGGATGCTTGACCCGCTTGGTCCAACTCAGATTGCTAACGTGAACCAGGCCATCGATACCATCTTCGATCTCGATGAAGGCACCGAAATCAGTGAGATTGCGGACGCGTCCCTCAACCGTCATGCCGACCGGGAATTTCTCATGCAATGAATCCCAGGGATTGGTGGCCAGCTGCCGCATGCCCAGCGAGATCCGGCGTTCGGTCGGATTCACATTCAGCACAACGCATTCAACATGATCGCCGACATTGACTAGCTTGGAGGGATGCTTCATGCGCTTCGACCAGGTCATCTCGCTCACGTGAACCAGGCCTTCAATTCCCTGCTCGAGTTCGACGAACGCTCCGTAGTCGGTCACGCTGATGACGCGTCCGCCCACGTGAGCGCTTACCGGATAACGATGCTCGGCATCGAGCCACGGATCAGGCGTGAGCTGCTTGAATCCCAGCGACACGCGTTGCTTTTCCTTGTCGTACTTGAGAACTTTTACCTGGATCTGGTCACCGACATTCACGAGGTCTTTGGGATGTGTGAGGCGTCCCCAGGACATGTCGGTGATGTGCAGCAGACCATCGAGACCTCCGAGATCGACAAAAGCACCGTACTCGGTGAGGTTCTTGACCACTCCGGTGAGCACCGAACCTTCGTCGAGATGCTCAAGGGTCTTGGAGCGCTTCTCGGTTTGTTCGCCTTCCAGCAGTTCTTTGCGCGAAACCACGATGTTGCCGCGCTTCTTGTTCAGCTTGATAACGGCGACTTCGATGGTTTGGCCCTTCATGCCGTCGAGATTGCGGACAGGGCGCAGATCCACTTGCGATCCGGGAAGAAACGCATGCGCGCCATGAATGTCTACTGTAAGTCCGCCCTTGATGCGGTCAATGACCACAGCCTTGATGGGCTTCTTCTCGTTATACGACTTCTCAATTTCTTCCCAGGCGTGGATCCGCTGTGCCTTCTGGTGCGAAAGGTTAATGTAGCCCTCTTCCGCCTCGCCCTTGCTGCGCATGACGTCAATTTCGTCGCCCGGCTGGAATTTTGGCTTGCCGTCGTGATCGAGCACTTCCGATAGCGGCAACATGCCTTCCGATTTCGCGCCAATATCCACGACCACATGAGTGGGCGTCAGCTTGAGAACGGTGCCCTTAATGACACGATCTTCACTGACAGCTTCTTCGGCCTCGGTGGTGAAGGTCTCAAGCGCCGAGGCGAAGTCCTCGGTGGCGGCGGCTTTGTCTTCCGCGGCATGTGCGTGAGCCTGGGGTTGTTCGCTGGCCGACTGTTCCGGTTGCTGCTGCTCGGCAGTGATGGGCTCGGCCTCGGTCACAACGGTTGAGTTGTTATCTGAATGGTGGGCGGTAGTATCGTCGAACAAGGTTTATGCCTCTCTGGTGATCAGATGCGGGGTCTGCTCTCGGGACTGCTGGAGGAGTCGTTAGGTTGTGGTGGGCTCACCCTGGCGAGTGAGCTTGGACAATCCCAGCTGTCGGACGTTTTACAAAGAACCCGCGTCCAATGGGAACTCTTCGACTATAACAATCG
>Ga0068856_100005862_pt1 | contig 12113 bp, 5 predicted proteins | sample KBSCornC62_FD_66595 | JGI IMG/M metagenome (GOLD analysis project Ga0068856, IMG submission 66595) | Corn rhizosphere microbial communities from Kellogg Biological Station, Michigan, USA - KBS Corn C6-2 | ecosystem: Host-associated > Plants > Roots > Rhizosphere > Soil ...
AACGACGTCTCGCAGATGCGCCCGGCGATCGACGCGGTCCTCGAGACCGGCACCGCCGTCGCGGAGGTCGCAATGTGCTACTCGGGCGACCTGCTCGACCCCGCCGAGGATCTGTACACGCTCGACTACTACCTGAACCTGGCGGAGGGGATCGCGGAGACGGGGGCGCACATCCTGGCGATCAAGGACATGGCCGGACTGCTGCGCGCCGGCGCCGCCCACCGGCTGGTCGGGGCGCTCCGCGAGCGCTTCCCGGAGCTCCCAATCCACGTGCACACGCACGACACGCCGGGCGGTCAGCTCGCGACCCTGCTGGCCGCCGCCCACGCGGGTGCGGATGCTGTCGACGCGGCCAGTGCGCCGATGTCCGGCACGACCAGTCAGCCGTCGCTGTCGGCGCTCGTCGCCGCCACCGCCAACACCGAGCTCGAGACCGGCCTGAGTCTGCAGGCGGTCAGCGACCTCGAGCCCTACTGGGAGGCGGTGCGCGCGGTCTACAGGCCGTTCGAATCCGGGCTGCCGGGACCGACGGGGCGGGTCTACCGGCACGAGATCCCGGGCGGCCAGCTCTCCAACCTGCGCCAGCAGGCGATCGCCCTGGGGCTCGGCGACCACTTCGAGAAGATCGAGGATTGGTACGCCGCGGCCAACCGCATACTCGGGCGCCCGACCAAGGTCACGCCCTCCTCCAAGGCGGTCGGCGATCTGGCGCTGCAACTCGTGGCGGCGGACGCCGATCCCGAGGACTTCGAGCAGCACCCCGAGCGCTACGACATCCCCGACTCGGTGATCGGCTTCCTCGCCGGCGAGCTCGGTGACCCGCCCGGTGGCTGGCCCGAGCCGTTCCGCACCAGGGTGCTCAAGGACCGCAAGATCAACATCGGTGAGACTCCGCTGGCGCCCGAGGACGCTGCGGCAATACGCGCCGACGCTGAGCCCGCCGTCAGGCGAGAGACGCTCAACCGCCTCTTGTTCCCCGGCCCAACCGAGCAGCGGGCCGAGTTCGTGAAGCTCTACGGCGACCTCTCGCCGCTCGGCACGATCGAATACCTGTACGGATTGACCCCGAGCGTCGAGGCGTCGGTCACCGTCGACCGTGGCGTGCAGCTCTATGTCGGCCTCGAGGCGATCTCAGAGCCCGACGACCATGGTTACCGCACGGTCATGACCACCCTCAACGGCCAGCTGCGCCCGGTCAACGTCCGCGACCACGGCGTCGAGGCCGCGGTCAAGGAGGCCGAGAAGGCCGACCCGGCGAAACCCGGCCACATCGCCGCGCCCTTCGACGGCAACGCCACCGCCAGGGTGCTGGAGGGCGAGCACGTCGAGGCCGGCCAGGCCGTGGCGATGATCGAGGCGATGAAGATGGAGGCCACGATCACCACCCCGGTCGCGGGCACCGTCACGCGCGTACTGATCCGCGAGACCCAGCACGTGCAGGCCAGAGACCTGATACTGGAGATCAGCTGACGAGCGCCGCGGCAGTCCCGAGCTACGGACCGCCGGGCGCGGCCACCGCCAGCCGCGGCACGTCGCGCAGCAGCTGCTGCGTGTAGGGGTGGCGCGGATGCCCCAGCACCTGCTCGGCCGGGCCGCTCTCGACCACGCTGCCCTCGCGGATCACGACCACCCGTTGGGCGAGGCTGCGGACCAGCGCGATGTTGTGGGTGATGAACAGCATCGCCAGGCCGCGCTCGAGCTGCAGCTCGCGCAGGCGCTCGATCAGCAGCGCCTGCGCGGAGACATCCAGCGCGGAGGTGATCTCGTCGCAGATCAGCACATCCGGGTGCACCACCAGCGCCCGCGCGACTGCGGCGCGCTGCCGCTCGCCGCCGGAGAGTCGCACCGGGGAGCTGTCCGCGAACTCCACGCCGAGATGCGCCAGCTCGAGCGCCTCCAGCGCCCGGGCCCGCCGCGCGGTCGCGCTCAGCCGCTCGAAGTGCCGCAGTGGCTCTTCGATGTTCTCCGCCACCGTCATCGTCGGGTTCAGCGAGCCGAACGGGTTCTGGAATATGTACTGGATGCTGCGCAGCTGCTCGGTGCTGCGGGCTCGCGGTGATGGTTTCAGCGGCTGCCCGCCGAGCAGCATCTCCCCCTGCCAGCGCGAATGCAGGCCGGCGACGCAGCGGGCGAGCGTCGTCTTGCCCGAGCCCGACTCGCCCACCAGCGCCGTGCAGCCGCCGGGCGCGACGTCGAGGCTCACCGCGTGCAGCACCGGGACGGGGCCGTAGCCGGCGCACAGCTCGCGAACGATCAGCCCGCTGCCGCTCGGCGACTCGGACGCGAGCGGCCCCACGAGCCGCTCATTGCGGCGGCGTGTTGGCGCGACCGGGAGCGGATGCAGGCAGCGAACCACGGAGCGCTCCAGTCGCTCAAGGGCCGGCACCGCAGCGCGGCACTCCGCTGTCACGCGCGTGCAGCGCGGCGCGAACGCGCAGCCCGCCCTCCAGGCGCCAGGACCGGGTGGCTCGCCCTCGGTGCCGCTGAGTCGGCGCGGCTCGTCAGGCGAGGGAACCCCCGCCAGCAGTGCCTCGGTGTAGGGGTGCCGGGGGTGCTCGAACAGTGGCTCCGATGCGGACAGCTCCACGATGCGTCCGGCGTACATGACAGCGGTCGCCCGCGCCAGCTGCGCGACGGTTGAGAGGTCGTGGCTGACGTAGAGCGCGCTGCAGCCGTGGTCCTGCGCCAGTCGCTGGACGGTCTCCAGCAGGCGACGCTGGGTGCTCACGTCCAGGCCGGTGGCGGGCTCGTCCAGGACGATCAGGCGCGGCCTGCAGGCGAACGCCATGGCGATCACGATTCGCTGCTGCTGGCCGCCGGAGAGCTGGTGGGGGTAGCTGCGCAGGAGCCGCTGCGAGTCCGCCAGCCCCACCTCCGCGAGCAGCTCTTGCAGGCGCGTGTCGATATTGCCCTCGCTATGGACCGCGAGCGCCTCGCGCAGCTGGGAACCGACCCGGTGGACCGGGTTGAGGCTCGCCTCCGGATCCTGCGGGACGTAGGAGACCAGCGAGCCGCGCCTGCCGCGACGCTGGCGCTCGCCGAGCGCGAGCATGTCCAGCCCGTCGATCCGCACCGATCCCGAGCTGATCCGCAGGCCGCGCCGCGCCAGGCCAAGCAGCGCGACGGCCAGGGTGCTCTTGCCGCAGCCGGACTCACCGACGAGGCCGAGCGTGGCGCCCGCCGGGATCGAGAAGGAGACGCGCTCGACCACGGCGGCACCGGTCGCGGCCACGCACACGCTGAGGTTGCGAACGACGACCCCATCGGCGCCGCCACCGGGATCGGCCGGCGCTCGATCGTCAGGCACGGTCGTGCTCACCTCAGGCCCAGACCTCGGCATCGGGCTCGCCCGGGTCGGTCACCGGAGACTCGGTGGCCAGCAGCTGCATCGCGGCGTCCTCGGCTACGGCCGCCGGCAGGTTCGCCCGCGCGACCGCGTCGGCCAACGTGTTGACGCCGAGCGCCAGCAGCGCGAGCAGGATCGCCGGTGCCAGCACGGCCCATGGGTTTGAGCTCATGCCGACGCGGTTCTCGTTGATCATCACACCCCAGTCCGGGTTCGGCAGCTGGGTGCCGAGGCCGAGGAAGCTGAGGCCGGCGATGAGGATGATCGCGAAGCTGAGCTTGAGACCGAACTCGACCATCAGAGGCGTCACCAGGCTCGGCAGCACGTGCCGGCGGATCACGGTGCGCGCCGGCACGCCCCAGGCTGCGACCGCCCTGACGTAGTCGCGCTCGGTCACGTCCTGGGCGGCGGCGCGCGCGACCCGCGCGACCTGCGGCGCGTGCGAGAGCCCGACGCCCAGGATCACCAGCCAGACCGCGGGCCCCACCATGCTGACCAGCACCAGCACGAACACAAGCTGCGGCACACCGAGCAGCACATCGACCAGGCGCATCACCAGCGCGTCGACCCAGCCGCCGCGGTAGGCGGCCACGACTCCGGCCACGGCGCCGAGCCCGATCGCCAGCACCGTGGAGGCGAGCGCCAGCAGCAGCAAGCGCCGGCCGCCGTGCAGGACTCGTGCCAGCACGTCGCGCCCGAGGTCGTCGGAGCCGAACAGGCCGTGACCATGGCCCGGGGCCGCGAAGGGCAGCGTGCGTAGTGCGGTCGGCGAGGGGCCTGGTATCAGCGGCCCGATGAACGCGACGGCGACGACCAGCAGCGTCAGCGCCAGCCCGATGCGGCCGCGCCGGGTCCGCAGCGCTCGGCGGATCGCGCGCGCAAGGCGCCCACCTCGCACGCGGCCGGGCGCCGTCGAGCCGTGCTGGTCGGGCATGACGGCGTCCACCAGCGAGCCTCAGAACCTCGGGAAGCGCTTGCGCGGGCTCAGCAGCTGCACGCAGACGTCGGTGAGGATGTTCAGGCCCACGCAGAAGACAGCCAGCGCAAGCACGATGAACTGGATCATCGGGACGTCCCGGTTGTCGATCGCCTGCACGAGCATCTGACCGATACCCGGATAGTCAAAGACCGTCTCCACGAGCACAATGCCGCCGGCGAGGTACAGCAGGTTGAGGCCCACGACCTGGACGATCGGCGCACACGCGTTCGGCAGGGCGTGGACGAACAGGATGCGGGGCAGCGGTACGCCCTTGAGCTTCGCGAACTCGACATAGTCACTGTCGAGCGCCTCGATCATCGCCGCACGGGACATCCGGAAGGCGTACGGCGTCACCACGATCACCAGCGTGATCACCGGCAGCACCAGCTTGGAAACGGCGCTGAGGATGAAGCTGCCCGGCGGCAGCAGCGAGATCGCTGGAAACACGTGCAGCACGTTGACGGCCAGCAGCATCACCACAAACACGGCGACGACAAACTCGGGCAGCGCACTGCTGGCGAGCGCCAGCAGCGACGCCAGGCTGTCAAGCCAGCCGTCGCGCCGCAGCGCTGCGAGCGACCCGCCGACGATGCCCAGGCCGGTCGAGACCGCGGCGACGACGGCGACGAGCACCGCGGAATTGGCCAGGCGGATCCCGACCAGCGACGTGACCGGCGCCCGCAGTGAGAGCGAGTCGCCGAAGTCGCCGCGCAGCGCGTGCCAGGCCCAGTGCAAGAACCTGGTGATCACCGGCGCGTCGAGGCCGAGCTGGTGGCGCAGCAGCCGGATTCGCGCCGGGGTGGCGGTCTGGCCGAGGATCGCGGTTGCCGCATCTCCCGGAAGCACGAGCGTCGCGACGTAGACCAGGATCGCGATCAGCACGATCGTCAGCACGCCGAGCAGGCTGCGACGCAGGACCATCCGCAGGATCGGATGGCGGTCGGCGTCAGGAGATCCAGAAGTTCTGGAAGCTGAAGGTGTCAAGCGCCTGACCTGTGACCGCCGGTTTGACCCCATGCACGTTGGCTGCGACGGCATCGATCACAGGGAAGAAGAACGGGATCAGGAGCCCGCCCTGCTCGTGGTCGTAGCGCATCATCTCGTGCACGATCTCACGCTGCAGCGACGGATCGAGCGTACTGGTGGCCTGCGCGAACCACCTGTCGTAGCGGGCGTCCGACTGATGGGTTTCGTTGTAGGGCGCACCGCTGATCGTGGCCTGGCTGGCGGTCACCAGATACGGCGAGAACTGCCAGTAGTCCTGGGAGAAGGACACCTTCAGGTAGGAACGCGCGAAGTACTGGGTCGTGGTCTGGCTGACGACGCTCGTCTTGATCCCCGCCCCCCTCGCCTGGGTGGCGAAGATCTCGGCGGCCTGCACCATGCCTGGCGCGTTGGGCGTCGTGACCAGCTGCAACGGCAGGCCCGAGTGCCCGGCGGCTCGGAGCAGCGAGCGCGCACGCTCGAGGTCCTGCGCACGCTGCGGGAACAGCGATTTGACATACAGCGGATCGGCGATCGAGAAGATGTCGTTGCCGACACGGCCGTGGCCGGCAAACAGGCTGTCCAGCATCTGCCGGCGGTCGACCACCAGCTTGACCGCCGTGCGGACGCGCACGTCGTTGAACGGCGCCCGGTCGAGCCTCATCGTGAACGGCTCGAAGCCGGCCGAGCGACTGACGATCACCTTCACCGAGTCGTCGCCGCCCAGCGTCGCGATCGAGGAGGCGGTCAGGTAGTCGATCGCGTTGACCTGGCCGGACTGCAGCGCGTTGGTCTGGGCGGTCTCGTCGCTGAGGTTGATGGTCACGACCTTGTCCAGGTACGGCTTGGGCTGGTCCCAGTAGCCGTCGAAGCGCACGGTCGTGCTGGACTGGCCCGGGGTGAAGCTGACCAGCTTGAAGGGCCCTGTACCGACCGGTTTGCGGGGGTCATAGTCCCTCGGAACCATGTACAGGTACCAGTGCAGGCTGAGCGCGTCCATCAGGATCGAGAACGGTCGCCGGAACCGCAGCTTCACCGTGCGGCGGTCCGGGGCGTGCGACTGCGCCAGGTCGATCGTGCCCAGCGCGAACGTCCCGGGGAACTTGTTGCGCACGATGCGATTGAACGAGTAGAGCACGTCGGCGGCGACGAACGCCGAGCCGTCGTGCAACTTGAGTCCGGGCTTCAGCACCACCGTCCATTCGGTGGCATTGCGGTTCGGTGTGATCGACGCCGCCATTGCCAGCCGCGGTCTGCCGCTGCTGTCCATCCGCACGAGCGCGTCGTAGAGCTGTGAGAGCCGCGCGAAATCGGTGTTGGTGAGGCCGTTGTGGGCGTCGAGCGTGTCCGAGCTGGCACCGCCCTGCGCGCCGAAGGTCAACCTTCCGCCCCTCCGCGGGATGGCCGCTGCCGCCACCGTCGCGGCGCGTGGCCTGGTGCTCGCGCTCGCATATGCGTCGAGCAGACCGCTGCCGCTGACGGCCAGTAGACCGGTGCCCGTCATCCTGAGGAGCGCCCGGCGCGTGATCTCTCCCTCGAGCATGTTCACCGCCCACGCCATTATGACCCGGCCGTATGATCGTGTGATGGTTTGTGCCGCTGGACCGGCGCAGGTTGGTGATTCCGCGGAAATTCAGCAGTTCACCCTGATCGCGCCTGCCATCTGAGGTACTGACTATGACCCAGCAGGGGGTGCAGGAGAGCGGCGAGGTGGCGATCCGCGTCGAGGTTGTGCACGAGAGCGCCCGCTCGCGGATCTCGCGGATCTTCGTGCTGCGCCAGGCTGGCCGCGCCGGCAAGGGAGCCCGGCCGGGGCACACTCTGATCCGCAAGGAGGCGCTCGGCCCGGATGCGGACCGCCGCGCGCGCGAGGAGCGCGCGATGCTGGAGCGGCTGCGCGATGTTCCCGGGATCACCCAGCTGGCCGACGCCGATGAGGGCGGCGCCGCGATCGTGCTGGTCGACCTCGGCACCACCACGCTCGCGGCCGTGCACAAGCCGCTCCCGGTCGCCCGCCTGACGCAGGTGGCGATCGCGCTGACGCGCGCCGTGGCGGAGATGCATGCGCGCGGCGTGATTCATCGCAACATCAGCTCCGAGAACGTTGTCATCGCCTCCGATGGCGCCCCGCACCTGGTGGACTTCGGGCTGGCCACGCAGCTGGCGGAGATCCGCCCGCAGTTCACCCACCACTCGGAGATCCGCGGGACGCTCGCCTACCTGGCGCCAGAGCAGACCGGCCGCACCGCGCGGTCGATCGACCAGCGCGCCGACCTATACGCGCTGGGGGCCGTGCTGTACGAGCTGGCCACCGGGCAGCCGCCGTTCGGCTGGGGTGACCCGCTGCGGCTCACGCATGATCACCTGGCGCGGATCCCGGTGCCGCCGGCGAGCGTCAACAAGAAGATCCCGCAGACGCTCTCCAGAATCGTGATGCACCTGCTCGAGAAGGAGCCGGACAACCGCTACCAGACCGCGGCGGGCCTGCTGCACGACCTGGAACACCTGCACCACACGGGCGACGCCGATGGTGCTGGGGCCGGGACGACCCACGGCAAGGGCGGCAAGAGTGGCAACGGCCGCCGCACCGTCAAGAAGCCGCTGCGCGTCGGCGCCCACGACGTTCCCTCGCGGCTACTGCCGCCGTCGCGGCTGGTGGGGCGTGACGCCGAGGTCGCGGCGCTACAGCGCGCCTTCGAGGAGTCGCTCATCGGCCATTGTGGAGGGGTGCTGGTGAGCGGCGCGCCCGGTGTCGGCAAGACCACGCTGGTGGACGAGTTGCGCACCGTGGTCACGGCCCGGGACGGCTGGTTCATCGCCGGCAAGTTCGACCAGTACCGCCGCGACCTGGAGGCCGATGCCGTTAACCAGGCGCTGCGCGCCCTCGGCCGGCTGCTGCTGGCCGAGCCGGAGGAGGGGCTGGGGGAGATCCGCGAGCGCGTGCTGCACGCGGCCGGCCCCAACGCCGGGCTGCTGAGCGCCACCGCTCCGGAGTTCGCGGCGTTGCTGGCCGTGCCCCCCGCCGGCGGCGACCCGTTGACGGCGCAGGTCCGCACGCAGCGCAGCGTGGCCCAGGTGGTGGGCGCGGTTGCTTCACCGAGCCGCCCGGTGGTGCTGTTCCTCGACGACATGCAGTGGGCGGGGCGGCCCGCTGTGGGACTCGCCGACCTGCTGCTGACCGAGATGGCCGTAGACGGGCTCTTGCTGGTGACCGCCTACCGTGAGCACGCGTTGGATCCCGGGCACCCGCTTGCGGCGCCCCTGTCGCGCTGGCGTGGGCAGAGCGGGGTGCGGCACCTGCGCCTGGGCAACCTGCCCACCCCGGCGCTGACCAGCATGGTCGCGGAGATCCTGCACGTGAAGCCGGCAAAGGCCGGCGCCCTGGTGGAGGCGATCGCGCCGTACACCTCCGGCAACCCCTACGAAACGGTCGAGCTGCTCAACTCGCTGCGTCGCGACGAGCTGATCGTCGCCTCGGCCGATGGGTGGCGATGGCAGCTGGCCCCGATCCGCACGCGCCTGCGCGAGTCGGAGCCGAGCACGCTTGTCGCGGCGCGCGTGGAGCTGATGCCCGCGGAGTGCCGCGAGCTGCTTGAGGCGATGGCGTGCCTCGGTGGTCGCGTCGAGCTTGGCCTGATGGAGCTCGCGACAGGCTCGCCGGTGGAGGTGGCCGAGCGGGCCGCCGCGCGTGGCCTGGAGGACGGCCTGCTGATCGTCGAGCCGGGCGTGCATCAGCGGCTGCTGTTCCGTCACGACCGCACCCGCGAGGCGGTGCTGCAGCGACTCGAGCCGGCTCGCCTGCGGGCCCTGCGGCTGGCGATGGCGCGGCGCCTGGCGGAGGTTCCGGAGCTGTTCGCGGTGGCGGCCGAGCAGTATCTGCCAGAGGTGGACGCGGTCACCGATCCGGCCGAGCGCGCTCGCGTAGTCACGCTGCTGCGCCGGGCCGCCGACCAGGCGCGGCTCACCGGTGAGTACGCCCTGGTCAACTCTCTGCTGACCGGAGCGCTGACGCTGGTCGACCAGAACGATCTGCCGAACATGGCGGCCGTGCAGAGCGGCCGCCACTCGGCGCTCTACAGCAGCGGCCGGCTGGAGGAGGCCGATGAGGTCTTCGAGCTGATCCAGACGCTGCAGCCGGCCGCGCTGGAGCGCGTCGACGCGACCGCGGTGCAGGTGATCAGCCTCACCCACCGCAAGCAGTTCGTGGAGGCGCTGCAGCTGGGCATCGAGGCGCTGCGCGCGCTCGGGCTCGCGGTGCCGCCGACGGACCGGCTCGCCGCGGAGCTGGCGCGCCGTTACGCGAGCGTCGACGCCTGGCTGGCCGCCGCCGCCGCGCTCTCGGATCCGGCGGAGATCGTCGATCCCACGCTGCTGGCGGCGCTGAGGCTGATCAACACCACGCTGCCTGCCGCCTACTACAGCTCCGACCTCGCCGCCTACGGCTGGCTCAGCCTCGAGGCCCTGCGCGTGCTGGTCGAGCATGGCCTCAGCCCGGCGGCCATCGGCGCGGCCAGCCAGGCGGTGCTGGCCGCCGCGGCCGCGTGTGGCGACTACCGTACTGCCGTCGAGGCGCTGCGGCGGCTCGTGGAGCTCGGAGCGCAGCACGGGTACGAGCCGGAAACCTCCCAGGCGCGGCTGCAGTTCGCGGACCTCGCCTGGCGCTTCGACCCGCTGGAGAGCTGTGCCAGCGCCAACCGCGAGGCGCGCGAGGGGCTCGTCGCCGGTGGCGACCTGGCCAACGCCGGCTACACCTATCACTCAGCGGTGCTGTACTTGACCGACTGCGCGCCCTCGATCGACGTCTGGGCCACCGAGGTGCAGGACGGGCTCACCTTCCTGCGCCGCACCGGCAGCGAGCAGACCGCGCAATGGCTCGAGCCTTACCGCTGGCTGGCCTCGGTGCTGCGCGGGGACCTTCCACTGGCGTCGGCCGAGCGGCTGATCGAACAGTACGCCGACAACCATCTGGCGCTGCTGCTCGCTCATCTTGCAACGTCCACCGCGGCCGTGATCCTCGATGACACTCCCCGGCTTGCCGAGCACAGCGCGGCGGCGATGCCGGCACTGCCCGCCACGCTCGGACTGTATCCGGACGCAATCGCGCGTCTGGTCAGGGGCGTGGCGGTGGCGCGGCTTGCGCGCAGCGCCGACCCCGACGCGCGGCGCCGGCTGCTGGCGGAGCTCGAGGAGCTGATCGGCTGGTTCACGGCCGCCGCCGCCGGCGCCCCCGAGAACCTCACGCACCAGCAGCGTCTGCTCGAGGCCGAGCGCGCGTGGGCCATCGACGACTTCAAGGCCGCGGCGCTGGTGTTCGACATCGCCCGGCGCGAGTCGACCTCGTGCGCGCGGCCGTGGCATCGAGCGCTCCTGGCCGAGAGCGCCGCGCGCTTCTACCTGGCCCACGGGATGGAGGCCGCCGGCCACTACCTGCTGTTCGACGCACGCCGGCAGTACGCCGCCTGGGGTGCCGCCGCCAAGGTCAGTCAGCTCGATTGGGCCTACCCGTCGCTGCCGAGCCCCGCCGAGCCGGCGCGCGCAGGCGATGACGACGCCCTGAGCTTCAACGGCGGCTCGCTGGTGACCACCGGCACGATCGACCTGCTGGGCATCCTCTCGGCCTCGCAGGCGCTCAGCTCAGAGACTGAGATCGAGCGGCTGCACTCGCGGCTGGTGCGGGTGCTCTCGGAGATCGCGGGCGCAACGGCGGTGCAGCTATTGCTGTGGGACGAGGATCGTCAGCGCTGGCTGCAGCCGGCCACCGGCGGCCACATGATGAGCGCCAACGCGCCGGCAACGGTGCTGCGCTACCTGCAGCGCCTGCGCGAGCCGCTGCTCGTGGCCGATGCCACCGCCGATGAGCGCTTTGATCGCGACCCCTACTTCGCGGAGCTCGACCAGTGCTCGCTCTTGGCGCTCCCGATCATCACCCGTGGCGAGCTGCGGGCGGCGCTGCTGCTGGAGAACCGCCTGATCCGCGGCGCGTTCACGGCAGAGCGCTTGGAGGCGGTGAAGCTGATCGCCGCGCAGCTCGCGGTGTCACTGGAGAACGCCGGCCTCTACGCCGAGCTCACCGCCTCGCGGGCACGGATCGTCATCGGCTCGGATGAGGCGCGCCGGCGGATCGCGCGCGACCTGCACGACGGGGCGCAGCAGGGTCTGGTCGGCACCATCCTCGCGCTCAAGGCGGCGCAGTCGGCGCATGCTGCCCGCGACCTCGACACGGCCGCAGAGCAGGTCGCCAATGCCCTGGCACGCGCCGAGAGCGCGCAGGCCTCGCTGCGGGAACTGGCGCACGGCATCCTGCCCGGTGTGCTCCGCCACGGGGGCCTGCGCGCCGCGATCCAGCACGTGCTTGCGCAGATTCCGGTCGAGCTGGAGGCAAGCGTGACCTCCGAGCGCTTCGCCCCTGAGATCGAGGCCAACGCCTATTTCATCATGGCCGAGGCGCTGACCAACGTCGCCAAGCACTCCGGCGCGGACCGCGCGCAGGCCAGGGCATGGGTCCAGGACGGAGCGCTGCAATTGGAGATCCGCGACGACGGCGCCGGCGGAGCCCAGCGCCACGGCAGCGGCCTGATAGGGATCGCAGATCGCGTCGCCGCGCTGGGCGGTGAGCTCACGATCTCCAGTCCGCGCGGAGGCGGTACGAGGATCTCTGTCAGGCTGCCGCTGCACGACGAGCACGCCCAGGCCGCGATCGTCAACGCCCGCGTGAAATGAGTCCGGGCGCTCGGCGCTCAGCGGTCGGGCGCGATCAGGCCGGTGCCGCGGGAGGCCGGCCAGGGCAGCGGCAGCATCGCGGTC
>Ga0068856_100005864_pt1 | contig 12113 bp, 17 predicted proteins | sample KBSCornC62_FD_66595 | JGI IMG/M metagenome (GOLD analysis project Ga0068856, IMG submission 66595) | Corn rhizosphere microbial communities from Kellogg Biological Station, Michigan, USA - KBS Corn C6-2 | ecosystem: Host-associated > Plants > Roots > Rhizosphere > Soil ...
CCTGGCTGATGATGTCGAGTTCAACGGACCCGAACGTCGCATTCACAAAGTTTCTCATTATCTCTCCCGAAAACAGGCGGCAGAGAGATGGGAGTCGTCCTAGCCAATGTCAAAGGGATAACGACGATCGAATGGCTGTAATCAAATATTTACCATGACTTGCGAGCTTTACCGCGCCACGCAGTTGAATACCCGGCAACCGGGCAGGTATTGGTTTTGCGTCACCTGCCCGATATCGATCTGTCAGCTTTTATCGATGCCTGGTTGGGAACAGCTCGGCCCGGCGGTCCTTGTCGTGTTACCATTTCGCCCCACATCAGTGACGGCGACTGAAATCTTCGGTGCCTCCAAGCGGAGCGTAAGATGATCGTTCATCTCAACGGATGGCCGGGTGTTGGCAAATATACCGTCGGCAAGATTGTTGCGGAGCGGTTGGGTGCTCGATTTCTCGACAATCATACGCTGCTGAATATCGCCATTGCACTGACTGATCGAGGCACGCCCGCTTACTACGAGCTGGCGACGAAAACGAGAGACTTGGCGTTTGACGCGATATTGAAGTTGCCATCGAGCGAACCGGTTGTGATGACCGGGGTCGTGGCTTCCGGTGGTTCCAGTGATTTCCTGGTCGACAATTGGCGAGCGATTTTAGCATTGGCCGAGCGTCGCAAGTGCTGCGTCTATTCCATCGTGCTGTCGTGCTCGGAGGAGGAAAACGTTCGGCGTATGGGTAACGAAGCTCGCGAAGCGCATCGGAAAAAGCGTAAGCCCGAATTGCTGGCTGAACTGCTCAGGGCACGACAGCTAATCAATGACGGAGCGACCGCATCTATCGAAATCGACAATACCGACCTTTCGCCGGAAACTTGCGCGGATGCCATTGTTGCTTGGCTCCGAGAGATCACCACCACTAATTAGCTCTAGGTTGATTGAGATCGGCGCTGACAAATCGGAAAGAGGGAAATAGGCCGCATGATTATCTCCTCCATGCGCGAGTTATTGAATGCGTTTGTCTGCTACACGTTGCTCAGTCCCAGTATACAGGACCGGTGAAGTTTAAGCCTGCAAATCAAGACCTTATGGCGTGTGCTTATGAACTAGTAGCCATTGATTTTGAGCGTCGAGCGTGGATTTCGACAGTAATGTCCGGAAAATCCAAGGAAGATTACCTCGGTGACATGCTTCCGAACGGGTTTTACTAGTGGGCGACCGACTGTTTCTCTGATTGTTGACGGACGGACGCATGTCCGCAGTGCGATGTCCCCAGCCTGAGTGGCAAAGCGCCAACAGCAGCCATTGCCTCGCCTAATGATACGATATTGCTTTGGGTGATTCGTTCAGTTTCGGAGAGATCAATGGAGAATACCCGGGAGAAAGTCGCCGCCGTTACGGCGAGGCTCCGACGCTCGGGCATTAGCTGCGATCTCTTCGGTGGTTGGGCAGAGGAAATTTTAGGTCTCCGCGAGCCGTCGACGCATAGCGACATCGATTTGGTTTATCGTTGCGAATCCTTCAGAGAATTTGACATCAAGCTGCAAAATATTCTGGAGTTCGAAGAGGTACCTTTAAAGCGCTTCCGGCATAAGCGAGCGTTTCGGCATTTTGGCACGCTGTGCGAAATAACTTTGGTGCAAGAGCGAGAGCGGCCTTTGACGCTTTTTTGGGGCGACGTTCCGTTCTTTTGGGACGCTCCCCTTCTGCATGGGGCCTTAATGGAGGTTGGCGGGGAGTTGATTTCCATCGTATCCGCCAACAATCTCAAGCGATACCGCAATCTCCATAAGGACACGCTGCCGCACCGCTGGCGAGACTCGGAGGTGTTAGAACCATACTGATGTCTGGTTCGTCGACGCCGAGCCAAGATGGTGGCCCTCTATCGCTTTAGGTATGTGAAGCGAGTGCACGCAAATTCGTGACCGGTGCCGCACTCCCACATAGCCTTTACGGCTCTGATCTGTGATCGACATTTCCATCGATGATCAACGGGAGTTTCTCCATGGAGAGGTCATCCTCGGTGTACTCACGAGGATTTCGAGATACAGCATTCGCCAGACAGGTAACTCGCTTCTTTTTCTCTTGATCAAGATCCGAAAACTCTACGGTGACTCTAATAGTCTCCAAGCATTCCTGGATTGTGTCCCCGTCATTGCGATAGAGTATATAAAACAGAAAAGTTAAGGCCGCCGCTGTCCCCAAGGCGCTCAGCGCCTCTATACATAAGGTTCTCCACTTTCTATCGGCAACAAGGACGTGTGATCTAAGCTTGTCCCAATCCGCCACGTCGAACTGTTCAAGAACTTGCACTGCAGAGAAAATTCCTACTTCGCTCCAGTTCACATCTGGCTCGCCATGTTCCAATATTTTCTCGAAGTCCTCAAACATATGACTCCCTAAAATCCGCGTGCAGGGAAAGCGTTTTCCGCCCGCACCTTGAAAATGCTCTTTACAGTGTCGAGGGCCGAAATCATCACTAGGTAGGCAACTAAGCGCCCAAAGCGATTGCCAGCCGATCTTACTTACGCAGCATATAAAGACCGAATTTAGCGATTTCCGCTTCCAACACATTTAGTTGCTCGCGTGTATCCGCGATAATTACATCAGTGCGGTCAAAATTTCCGATGATGCGCACGCCATATCCCTCAAGATATATATCCATGAACAGAGCCTCGCGCAGACTACGGCGCAGTATTCGTTGAAATTCGGAGCTAGCCGAATTTATGGACCGAAGCACTCCTGGACAATTTACGATGGTGCCAGCGTTTCCGAGATGATTATAGAGCGCGAGAAATTTTCTCTCCCCGGCTAAATAATCCTGAAGTTGATTGGCTTTTAGAGCGCTTTCATAGGTGAACAAACTTGTCGCCGTACATTCCGCTTCGGTCAGCCAGTGATCGAAAAGAGAGACAAAAGCAAAAGGTACGCCCAGACTGGCAATCTCCTGGTGGCCAATATCGGGAAAGTGGTCCTGGTGCGGAATAATGACGGCCATAACGCTGCTCAGACAAGGTGGTCCAGAGCTACCTCTATGAGTTGTAAGCTGTCAATCGTCTGCGTCCCGTCAATAGAAGCTTTGAGCACATATCACACCACCAAGTTATTCCACGGCAGGAGTTCTCCTATTCGGCTCTGCTTGTGGCCATTGACGATGGCGGTCAGGGCCCTGGCCAAATACGCATACGGATCGACGGCATTGAGCTTGCACGTCTCGATCAGAAGGACTGCTTCGAAATCAGGCATCGGACCAAACAAAGGAACAACCTGCTCGGTCAGCGTCATCCACGATGCGATGTCCTTGGTTTCGGCCAGACTGATTGAGAACTGCATCTTCGTGGAGCCGGTTTAGCTGAATTTAAGTAACTATTCCATCAAAGTGAACGCACGAAGAGAAGTTCGCTGCCCTTCGCACCAACGTGCTGCCAACCGGCCGCCCGATAGAACCCTTCAGCTCGGGTGTTTGGATCAGTTGTTAGCCATGCGCGTTCGGTGCCTGTCGAATGAAGACAGGCGCAGGCTTCCGCAAGAAGACGTGAACCGATGCCTTTGCCTTCAAAACCCGGCATGACGAAGAGTGCCCAGACGCTGCCATCGCGGGGATCGGCTGCTGAAAATCCGACAACTGCACCGTCGTCCTCCCATACCGCCACACCCGGGTTTCTCACAAACCACTCGTAGTCGTCGTCTGTGACCTTTGGAGGATCACCAAGGATGTTTTCGACGACAGAGGACCGAACGAATTTTAATTCTGGTATGTCGGCGACTACTGCTTTCCTGAGCATGGACGACCTGTACGGCTATCTCTGGTATCCGTAAGATGCCTGCATCTGATACTCGGCACAACGTCCATTCGTTTGTAAGCGGCGTGCCGCCTTTACCTCGACTGGTTCGGCTCTAGGCGATTTCGACTCGGATACTGGATACTTTGGTCGCGATTTCCTGAAGTATCGCAAGGAAGTTATCGCCAGAGCGCATTTTTAGATCGCGAAGACTTGCGGCGTTCTTAAAGATGACATGGGCGGCATCTGGGCAGCCTGGACCTCCACCCTCCAGAGCGTCCCAAAGAGCATTAAAATTACGGCCAAAGAAACGTGCGCTTTCGGCACCGACGCAGCTTTCGTACCGGTCCCAGAACTCTTCGATATTTGCGATACCATCGCAGTCGACAATCAGTGGCATTATTCAACTTTCGGATCACATCGCGACAACATCCCCGGGGATCGAGAATGCTGCCCCACATTGCGTCAATCTAAACGAGAAGAGCCGCCCTTTTACACATCCCTAAGGGATCGTGTGGCGGCCCGTGACGTATCTAAACTAGATAACGATTTCGAAAATTGCAAAACGTTCGTCCTGCAAAAACTCCATGTGCGGCCATGAACACTCGCGAGCAGGGGGTAGCCCGTCAGCTGACATCCTTTGCCGAATTGCATCTATCGAAAAATGGAGTACGAGAGGCCGAGCTGTTCTGCACGGCAGGGAAGCGTCAGGGCTGAGAACTTCTGTCGGCACGTAGCGTCGATGCCCACTTCAAATCCCTTGTGGGGCTAGAATCAAAAATCACTGTTCAATACCTTGTTTACACATTTTGACCACTCCGGCCACATGGCCAGATCCACCGGCTTTCCATCCGTCAGCAAGTTCATGCTTCCAAGGAGAGACCCGATACTGTCAGATCCTGTCCGATTATAATATTCTTCTAAAAACGCGATCATAGCCTTGAAAGCCTGCTCCGACGTCAGAAGCGCTGATGTCATTTCTTTACCTCTGTAAAAGGGACACCCACTGTGACTGAGCGCCAGCCATTCGATCTGGATGCTTATCTAGACGGGATTGAGACGAGACCTTGTTTCATCTGTCGTTGCGCCGCCAAGGATCCAGCCTTCTTTCATCATCTTGTATACGAAGACGCGGATACAATCATCTTCTTGAGTAAATATCCGACCCTGCAAGGATATTGCCTTGTCTGCCCTCGTGAACATCGGGAGGACCTATCGCACGATCTCACGAAAGCCGAATACCTGCGCCTCCAGGAAATGGTGTACGTTCTGTCAAGGGTGCTTAAACAGATGTTCGACGCCGAGCGCATATACGTTCTTTCGCTCGGAAGCCGCCAAGCAAACAGTCATCTCCATTTCCACGTCGCGCCTTTACCAAAAGGTGTTCCCCTGGCGCAGCAACAATATCACGCACTCATGGCCGAAAACGGCGTCCTGCATGTCGATGATGAAGACATGGCGGCTCTAGCTCAGCGCATCCGGACAGCGTTCCTGGCTGAGCTTGCGAGCCAAAATGAATAGGCAAACGAGAACCGTCGACTGAATTACAAATCATCTCCGAGTTCGGCGGGTTGCGAGCTGGGGACAGTGGGCGAGCTATTCTTTCTACTACCCTAAACCTCCGAAGCCTTGGTCCTACCTGCGATCTTCTAATGGACCGGATTCAGGAACGGGTGCCGGTCGAGACAACAGTCTTTGGACAAGTAAGAATACGCCTGCTGCCCCTACACTTGATAAGAAGCCCCAAATCGGAAGAAGAAGATAATACTTCAACGAAAGTGGCGGCAAAGGCAGCAGGTTAAAAGTCGCATGCCAAACGGTGCAATAAGCTACGGCTATAAACGAGTTGCGTGCCTTCAAATAAACGTAGCTCGACGCAACATGAAGAAACTTAACGAGAACTAAGAAATACATTGCCAAAATATATGACAAGAAGGTGGACTCGATACCTAGATCGCCAAGGTGCTGCCTGGCCGCAGGAAAATATAAACCAAATTCCAACAGCGCGACTGGGAACAATCCCAGAGCCGGGTGCGGCGAGCGCTTGAAAAACCAAACCGTCACAAACTTTATTACTTCCTCGAAGAAGGCGAGGAGGGCTGTCTTGAAAACGAACGCAAAGCCAAAGGACACAGCTGCCCTCCCGTTTCGAGAAACGCTACTCAGCTGCCACCGCCGCGAGGCGTATTCTTTCGTCGGTCATTCATATTCCGAATATTAAGATGATGTTCATAGCCATATGAAAAGCGCACGAAATAAGTATTCCTCCGCTAAAATATCGTATAACCCCAAGAAAAACGCCGATTAGCGCATAGTCTAAAAATGCCGATAAACTATTGGGAACATGCGGGACTATGTACAACACCGTTGTACAGAAAACGATCAGTTTATCATTGTAGTGATGGCTCCGGAGCTTCAGCCACAGATGACCACGAAAAAATAGCTCCTCGCAGATCGGTGCGATAACGCAGGTCGTAAGGATTAAAAGAACGCTTGTGGCCGAAAAGCTATAGTTTGCCTGGTCCAGACTCTGCCAAGGCGACTTTAAGAGCAGCAAAACAACGCCCGTCACAAGCGCATAAAGCAGCGAACGACGTTGGCGATCCGGCCGGGCAACCTCTCGAATGCGCAGTATGATCGAGCCTAAAAGGATTATGTCGATCGTAAGGATCGGTACCACAATGGCTATTTCGGTTCGCGCCGTCGGAGTAACGTCTGATGCGGACAGGACGACACCGGCGATATTGGTCGTGAGGAAAGCCACCAATACGGCGCTTATGATAATTCCAATGTCACCTGCGCAGACGAGAAAAATCATACGACAGATGGTTGTCAGCCCTGCCAGACATCGCTTCAAGAACTGCGCCATGAATTACAAGCCGCCTAGCTACGTGAATTTCAATGAATGGTTGGGGTCATCGCTGCCCAAAAAATGGACGAATAAGGAAGTCCCATACCAAAAATGAAACAATTGGAGAGAGAAAGGCGAAGTAAATGAAGTGATCTTCAATTCCCCGTAGGCCGAAGGGAAACAGAAAAATCAAAAGGGGATTTATGATGGCAAGGGGTATGAGAATGTTGAGATATTTCAACCGTTACCTCCCCAGTATCGGACATAGACCCCGACAAGAACCAGAATCTATGTCCTTTGCAGCGGTTTCCGAGAACTATCTGTGGCTTCCGGAGCTACTAACGCCTCTACCGCCATCGGATGCGGGGCCTCCACCGTAATCACCCATGGCAGTATAGCCACCATAGTCGGGCGAAGCTCCGCTGCTAATATTATTTTCTACCGAATTACCGATGGCGTATCCGGCGAGCCCGCCGCCTGCAGCGCCGATCCGACCGCCCATGGGGCCCGCCGCAGAGCCAGCCGTTCCCCCGACTACACCGCCGACAGCAGCACCGATCCGGCCGCCCCATCCGCTGTTTGAACCACTATCAGATGAACCACCCATAAAACTTCTCCTATCTTGCGCTTTGGGTTGAAATTTCATTATGTGATGCATCACAGATAGTATTATCTGTGCCGGAAGATGCTATAATCAACCCCAAAAGTCGCACCCAATAGGAAAAACAACCATTGGATGAAACTCCAGCATCGTTTTCCTGGTTCACAAAGACAACTGGGAAATACACTGGCCACATAGTTGAACTTTCAATCATTTCTATTGTGCTGCGCCTTCTCGGGCTTGTTCAACCTTTTGTTTTTCAGGCGCTTATCGACAGAATTCTCCCATTTCAGCGGGAAGATAGCCTCTATATTGTCGTTGCCCTGCTCGTTGTCGTCGCTCTGTTTCAGAGCGCATTCAAGTCGGTGTCGGCATATCTGGGCGGTGATCTCGTCAATCAACTGACACGCGAGTTCAGCAGGCGTATTTATGAACATGTTCTCCACCTGCCGCTCCGCACCCTTCAAAAATGGCAGGTGGGCGAGTTATTCGCACGCATGGGTGAAATCGAGACCATTCGCCGGTTTCTGACCGGAACCATCTCCGGTGTGATCATCGATGTCGTGTTCTCGTTTGTTTATCTCGGCGCTCTTTTTTCGATCAGCCCATCACTTACGCTGATCATCATCGTCATCCTACCAACGCAGATGGCGGCGATCGCGATAGTCGGTCCGTTCCTGCGTCGCCGCTTGAAGCAGTCGTTTCTTGCAAATTCCGCTCATCAATCGCGTATGATCGAGACCTTCAGGAACGCTGAGACTGTGAAGGCCCAGGCCGCCGAAGAGCGCTACGCCAGGCGTCTCGATGGAACGATGTCCGCTTCCCTCGATCTGGGGTTCAAGATCACCAGATTGCACATTGTGAACGGAATCATCAGCGATGCTTTCAGCAATGCTTTTGACATCCTGATCGTCTTTTTTGGCGCGATGCTCGTTCTAGATAACTCCATTACCCTTGGACAACTTGTAGCGTTTCATTTGCTGGCCGGACACGTGTCGGCACCCATCCTTGGACTGGCATCGCTGTGGGAGCACTGGCAGGGCATCAAGATCGCTCGTCTTCGTCTCGGGGATGTCCTAAACGCCCCGTCGGAGGTCAAAACAGGTAAGCAAAACCTTGTCTTGAAAGGACCGGCAACTCTGCGCCTTGAGGCGGTCTCGTTCGGATACACCTCGGACCGTCTTGTTCTCGACAATCTGAACCTAGTGATTTCCCCTGGAAAACCGACCATCATTGTGGGGCGCTCAGGCTTTGGAAAATCTACGCTAGCGAAGGTTCTGGGCGGATTATATCCGCCAGACTCTGGTGCCGTCTTCATCGACGATCAGGTGATGGATAGCTTCACCGCCGAAAGTATCAGGACCAATATAGCCTACTTGCCGCAGGAAGCTGCACTGTTCGCCGGAACGATCAGGGAAAATCTCCTTCTCGCAAAGGAAGATGCCACCGATGAGGAGATGCAAACGGCTTTGCGGGATAGCGCTTGCGCAGAAATGATCGAGCAATTTCCGGATGGAATGCAGACAGATGTTGGCGAGCACGGATCTTCGCTATCGGGTGGTCAGCGACAGCGACTGGCGCTAGCTCGCCTTCTCCTGCGTAATCCCAACGTCTTGATTGTCGACGAACCTACCAGTGCCCTGGATGAGCGATCAGCGTCTATTATCACGCAAACGCTAAATGACCTCGCCAAGTCTCGCACGGTTGGCATCGTCAGTCACCGGCCAGAACTGTTTGGTGCCGAAGCGCATGTCGTCGATCTCGAAAAACTCCAGGAGCGACGACCATGACTGAGGTGTCGCCATCTATGGCACGAGCGTCGCCGACAGTCCGAATAACGGCTTGGCTTCTTCTGCTGCTGTTCGCGGTCATCCTTAGCGGCAGCATCGTTGCCAAGACCGAGGTCGTGGCACGTGGCTCTGGAAAACTAGTTCCGATATCGCGTGTTCAGGTGGTGCAGCCGCTCGCCGATGGCAAAATCATCGAGTTGAACGTCAACGAAGGGCAGACGGTGGCCGAGGGCGAGGTCCTGGTCAAACTCGATCCCACGGCAGCCCAAAGTGACATTCAACGGATCCAGGCCAATATCGAGCAACAATCGCTCGATGCCGATGTGGCTGATGCCATCGTCACGCCACTTGCCTCACAAGATCCTGCAAGTCCCGGCTTCGTCGAGGCTGGTGTCCAGAAGTTCCGTCAGGACTGGCCCGCTAGCTCCGAAAAGGAGCCTGAAGGGGAGGCGCTTGTCCGTGCAACGCTCGTCGCCTTGCGCGATCAAATTTTGCAGACAGATGCTCAACTGAAACAATTGGAGCTGCAGCAGGAAGCGCAGAACGCGCGAATAGAAAAGGCCAAGATCGACCGCGACATCGTTTCTCAGAAGCTTACCTCGGCGGATACTCTATTGCAGCAGGGGGTAATGAGCCGCAACGAACATCTCGATAGGCTCCGAGAGTTGAGATCGATCGATAGCGATGCGCGGGTGGCCGAGAGCGAACTTTCTGCACTGGTGGCATCGACGGAAACGACGAGACGTCAACGGGCATCTGCGATCTCTGACAATCTTGCCACGCAGCGTCGCCGTCTCAGGGAATCGGAGATCGCCCGAGACAGTTCCAATGCTGCATTACGCGCCGCACAGGAAAGGCTGAACAATCTTACACTTCGTTCACCCGTCGCTGGGCGGGTTGAGAACATAACGGTTCATACTGTGGGCGGCTACGTTGAGGCAGGAGCGACCTTGATGGGAGTTGTGCCGACGGAAGGTGGCATGGAAGTGGAGGCTTTTTTCGACAATAGAGATGTGGGTTTTTTGCAGAACGGACAGAAGGCATACGCAAAGTTCGACGCCTTTCCATCGGAGCGTTTTGGTGTCGTTCCCGGCCACGTGACGAGCATTGGGGCGGATGCGAGGGAAAGCGGCGCAAACAAGTGGGTGTATGCAGTGCGCCTCCGGCTCGATAAGTCCGGATTGTTGGTGGACGGCAAGGACATTGGCTTTTCACCAGGGATGACGGTGACCGTCGATGTAGTCACGTTAACACGCAGGCTCATTTCCTACTTTTTCGAACCTATTACGAAGGCGCTACAAAATGGGTTGAAGGAGCGATGATACCAATGGACCCGACTTCGTCGATCAGAAAATTGGGTGCGATGGATGCGCTCGGCTGTATGACGTTTTTGGCACTTCAATCTCCGCTTCACCGACGCTGGTTAATCGCCGACATGGAAACGAACTTCGTTCCCGCACTCAAGGCGGGCCAATGCAAGATTTACTTTTTTGGGCCGGACAATCCCAAGGCCTTTGTGACATGGGCACTCGTCGATGAAGAAACTCATTTAAAGCTGATGAGCGATGGCCTTACACCTCATGAATCAAAATGGGCGTCCGGAGACAACCTTTGGTTCATCGATGTTGTCGCGCCCCATGGCGACGCGGCAATGGTCATTCGGGATATGCGACAAAATCATTTTTCCGGACAAAGCGGATATTCGATCAAGCGCAATCCGGATGGCTCGATTAATCGGATTAAGAAGTGGCGGAACATCCGTTGAAATTGGGTACCGCTCACCATTCCTTTGCCCAACCGCTGGTCAGACATCAGTTGGGCATATGTTACCGCTCAATGAAATAGGGCGAAGCTCAATTGTGGTCACCGCTTCCGATCTGAAAGTTGCGAGCATTTTTCTAATGAGCACTATCCCGGACATACCCGCACGCTTCCGTATCGCCGAAACTGAAGGATGGCTGGTGAACCATCGCATTAATTCGGCCTTGCCTGGCTATCTCATGGTCAGTTCGAAGGTCTTCACCAACGAGCTGGCTGAGCTTACGAGCGGAACCTTGGCGGAACTCGGTCCGCTTCTTGCCAAAGTTCAGACTGTTTTGAAGTCAGTTTTAGGAGCTGAGCGGGTGTATATCGGTCGCTACGGGCACACCCCGGGATATCCCATCCATTTTCACGTGATCCCGATATATCGCTGGGTCGAAGACTTGTTCTGGGATGATGCCCGGTATCGGCTTCTCGAAGCTTTTGCCAACGGGCCGGGGGAGACGGCGACAGACGGAGCGGAAATGACCTTGTTCGTATGGCGGGAGTTCTGCGAACGACCAGATCCGCCTCCGATCAAGGGGCCGTCAGTTTCTGATGTCGTTGAGCTTTTGCGCAAAGAGATTTGGTAGGACACATAATCGCAATCGCGAACGACGATATAACGTCGGATTCGCACGTACACTACGCAAGATTTTCATGCGACGGGCAGGGGCTATGGGTAGGGGCACTCCGGGACTGGCTTGACGCGGCACATTCCCTTTACCTTAATCCCTACTATCAACCCGATCCAAGTCTTTGGACACAGGAAGCCTGCAACAATTTCAACTCTGGAGTGGATAGTCTTCTGGCGCTTTTGCAACGTGAGCTGGATAGTGACTACGAGATCTTGGACCAGCAAGTGCGCTACGCCGAGGACCCGGGCCTGGGTGAATATCTGGCTGCCAATTCAGAAATTTCTGCGATCGAAGATATCAGAGGACCCATGGTTCGCCATGGCCTACCACGCAGCTGTAAGCGGGATGGACGCTAAGTCTTTGATCAAGTAGGCAAGGTGCGGTCACTACGTCGCAGACAAAACCTCCTAACGTGGCGGCCGAAACTCCATCACCCGAAACCTGTCGAATTCCATCCTGGACGCACTATGATTTTTATACCGAACAGAGATTTTCTTGAATTTCACTCTTTGCCAATAGAGGTCATCTTTGCGGTTATCGATCGAGCGGGCAAGCTTGCGGCGCATTGGCACGGACGCACCATGCCGCAATCGCTGCTTGGCAAGCGCATTGGTATTATCGTCGATGACACAGGATGGCGAAATACTACTGCTTTCGATC
>Ga0068856_100005865_pt1 | contig 12112 bp, 15 predicted proteins | sample KBSCornC62_FD_66595 | JGI IMG/M metagenome (GOLD analysis project Ga0068856, IMG submission 66595) | Corn rhizosphere microbial communities from Kellogg Biological Station, Michigan, USA - KBS Corn C6-2 | ecosystem: Host-associated > Plants > Roots > Rhizosphere > Soil ...
ATATGGATTTGGTGGTGGTGGTGGTCCTCCCCTTCAACTATTAAAATTTAATCCTTCAGGTTCTCTTTTATGGACATTTTCTGTTCCATTAAATAGCGCTATTTACGGAGATTTTGCAATTGACAGAAATACAAATAACATATACGTGGTTGAAGGAGGGCTTTTTGGAGATATGGGTGCTGGAATAATTAAAATTGATTCTAACTCGAAACTTCTCGCAACGTTTTCAAATAATCCTAATTTTAAAGAGATTTGGAGAGCGGTATTTAGCAGATGTTTTAATAAGCTCATTATAGCAGGAGGTTGTACTTGTTCAGGTCCCACAAATTATCAAGTCGCAACATTAGATGCAAACTTGACGAGTATATCACCTGTTAGTATAAACTCCCCTAATTTTGATGGTGGATCATTAGCACTTGATGATTTAGGAAATTGTTATGAAATAACTATTTCAGAAGACGACATTATACTGCCAGGGCAATTAATAAAACTTCCGCTTCCTGATCTCCAACCTACAACATATAATGTGAATAGTGGTTATGTTTTTAAGGAAGGGGCAGCAATTAGTTGGTATAACGTCTATAGCACAGGATATAATGGATTAGTTGCATCTCATAACTTAGTTTATTCATACGATGGTTATGTATTAAAAAAGTGGGATGGAGAAACGGGTAATTTACTTAAATACAAAAGAATAAATTATCCTCAAAGTAACGATTCAACTAAAAGACAATGGGGAGGAATAGCAATTGATAATTGTGGAAATTTATTTGTTTCAGATAGTAATAAGGTACTACAAATGGATACGGCATTAGTAGTAAATAATTATTATACAGTGCCTAATCTTATCTCAGATATTTCTGCAAGTGACAATGGAACTTTATATGTATGTGGTAGAGGATTTGTTACTTCCATTAAACCTGATAATATTATTGTGTGTGGAAATTTTAGTGTTACAGTTAATAGTATTAACGCAACATGTAATACACTCGGTTCCGCTACAATAAAAATTACAGGTGGAAGCCCACCTTATCAAATCATTTGGAATACAACACCTCCTCAATATAGCACTGCAATTTCTAATCTTCAACCGGGTGTCTATTCTGTTTCAGTTAGAGAAAGTTCTTGCTTAAATCAAACATTAATAAAATCTGATACGATTTTACTAAGCAATCCTTCATATACAATTAACGTAAGCATCCCATATGGGCAAAGCTATACGCTTCCGTGGGGAGTTACAGCAAAAACTGCGGGAGTTTATAATGATTCTTTAAAAACAGTTGGTGGTTGTGATAGTGTTATTACTATAGTGTTATTTTACGATTTTTCTTCTATAGATTTTCCAAATGTGTTTTCTCCAAATGGAGATGGAACAAATGATATATTTGATATAAAATCAATCGGAATAAAAAGTATTCATGGAGAAATTTTTAATATATGGGGAACCAAATTATATGAATGGCACAATCAAAATGAAGGATGGAGTGGTAAAGACCAATCTACTGGTATTGATTACCCAACAGGAACCTATTATTACGTGATTACAATAAATGATATCAACGATAAAGAGACTCATTCCAAGGGCTTTCTCGAATTGCAAAGATAATTGCACCCGGCTCGTCCCGTAGCATGCGAAAATCAGTTGAGCGTACGCTCTGCCTGCAGCCGACCCCGCACTTGATGAGGGATCGGTTTTAACAAAGCTTGCAGCCTTAAAGATAAAATAAATGATGATTTGCATTGTAAAAACAGAAAACTAAAAATGCCGGAGGCATGCTTAAAGCAAGGAATTGATATGACCTTAAAAATTGTTGAACTGATAAACATTGTTATTTCTGCCTTAGTAGGTGGAATGTATTGGGGGCCGTGGCTTGCTTTGACCAGATCTTTAAAAACATTCGACACTAATGTATTCCTGTCAGTTGTTAGTCGTTTAAATAAGAACATGGCACCGCTCATGACCGTGTTATCGCCACTCTCTTTATTTACCACAATGCTTGTGCTTATTATTTCGTATGGTAGCCAAAACACTACATTTTATTTTACACTTGTTGGGTTTGTGTTATTCCTTACTGCACTTATTGTAACGGTGGCAATTGAAGTGCCTATTGTTAAACAAATTGTAACATGGACAGAAACAACACTGCCAACAAACTGGGAACAACTTAGAGACCGCTGGCAAAAATTTCACAGAGTGCGAGTAATTGCCGGCATTGTTGGACTTATTTCTTTTTTAGCAGGTGCACTTTTTAATGCATAAGGAAACAAACACCACACTATGAACATAGCCGTTTTACTATTTGACGATTTTGAGACGTTAGACGTTTATGGACCCGTAGAAATTTTCGGACGACTTGTAGATTTATATACTATTAAGTTTTACTCGCTAAATGGTGGACAAATAAAAAACAGACACGGAGTTGTTGCCTTGACTGAAAAACTGGAAGAGATTAACGACAACCTGGAAATATTTATAGTTCCCGGTGGCCTGGGGACAAGAAAAGAAGTTGAAAATAAATTACTCATAGATAAAATAAAAGAAATATCAACCTTAAGTAAATATGTGTTTACCGTTTGTACGGGAAGTGCATTACTTGCACGAACCGGGCTTTTAGATAATAAACGAGCAACTTCAAATAAACGGGCATTTGCCTGGGTGGTAACAAATGGGGCAAATGTAATTTGGGACAAAAAAGCGCGTTGGACAGTTGATGATAAATATTATACTTCATCAGGCGTTAGTGCGGGAATAGACATGGCATTAGGTTTTTTAAGCGACCGGCATGGAATTGAATTTGCAAGACGAGTAGCATTTGAAATAGAATATAACTGGACGGAAGACAAGGACAACGACTCTTTTAAAGCAGAATAAAAACTACCACCAACAACAGCTACAAAAGTGTAACTAACTAATTTATAATATCCGATGGCATATAGTATACAACTTGCCGACAGAATAAGGGAGTTTCTGGCTGCGCAACCAAACTTAAAAATTGAAGAAAAGAAAATGTTTCGTGGCTTAACATTTATGGTTAACGATAAAATGTGTGTAAGTGTAAGCAACAACAATTTAATGTGCCGGTTCGACCCAGCTTTGCAAGACGAAGTTGCAGAAAGAAAAGGCTTTGAACCTATGTTAATGAAAGGACGGGAATATAAGGGCTATTGTTATGTGAGTGAAGAGGGCTATAGCTTAAAAAAGGATTTTGAATATTGGTTACATTTGTGTTTAAACTTTAATGCCAAAGCAAAGGCAACAAAAAGCAAGAAAAAATAAAATGCTGTTACAGAAATAAAGATCTGAAATGATAAAAAACACTGACAAAAGCTATGATGAAAATTTTATGAAAAGAGCAGTAGTGCTTTCTGAAATAGCTTATAAAAGTGGTAAAGGGTTACCTATCGGTTGTGTAATTGTGAGAAACGGAATTATTGTTGGAGAAGGACACAATGAAATATTTTCACGAAACAATCCCACAGCGCATGCAGAAATGGTTGCCATTGAAAATGCCTGTAATCAACTGGGAAATTTGCAATTAACAGACTGCGAAATGTACACAACGTTAGAACCTTGTCCTATGTGCTTTGGAGCCATTTATTGGTCTAAACTTCGTATGGTTTATTTCGCAAATACAAATAAAGATGCAGCAGACGCAGGATTTGATGATTCCTTTATTTTTAAAGAACTCCAAAAGAAACCTGAAAAAAGAAAGATACTTCTGATTAACAAAAATAATACTGAAGCCATAAAAGTTTTAAAAGAGTGGCAAATAAAAAACTTACCCACATCTCAACCTTGGACAAAAATCCTCAGCCACTAACAGATGCTTAAAAAAGTTCAGAGTTTATGAGTTGCAGGCACATCTTCCGGCGGCAAAAAGTGTTGGCACTTGCGATAAAGTATAGTAATAGTAATTAATAAAGGTAAAGTCCCAACGTAACATCGGCACTTTACCTTTTAACAGGCAGCTACTTCTTCTCACTGATGCTATACACTTTTTTTGATGTAGAAATAATAAAATCGAGCGACCTCCTTCCTGCACCTTCAATTAACAGAAAAAGACTAGTGAGTATTTGTGCATAGTCAACTCGTATTTCGTGCAGCACCGCCCAAATGCCCACTTTGGGAGGTGAAGGCGGCAATGGCAATGGACTTGTGCCAAAATATAAATCAACTTTTGTACTGATCACTGCCACTATCATTTCAATAATAAAATAAAAAGCTACCACTCTTGTAAATAGCCCAAAAATGAGCAGCAAGCCACCAATAATTTCGCCAACGGCAATAAAATGTGCTGTAGCTTCGGGAAAGGCAAAACCTAATTTTGTAAATCGGCCCACGCCCTGGTTTGGATAAACAAACTTTAAAATACCTTCCCAAAAAAATACACCTCCTGCCATCAGGCGAAGGATTAAAATACTGGACTGACCTGTTACAGGTGGGTGCAGAAACCAATTGCTAATTTTTTTCATTGTTATAGTTTTTAATTGTTTGACTGTACAAACTTCTAAATTCCAAAATCACTCTTAATATTTATTACACCATCCATCGCTTTTACTTGATTAAACCCTGCTTCATCAAGAATTACTTTTGTTTGATGTAATAAACTTTCATATAATAAAACAGCTTACTACTTTTGAAAGAAAACTTGAAAAGCAAAACAATACTATACCACCTCCTTTTTTGGGCAAGCATTTATATGCTGTGGGTGCTTGTATTTCGAAGTTATTCGTTTTCTATTACCAAAACAATGACGGTAGAATTTTGTTATTTGATTTTTATCACAGCAGATTTTTATGCCATCAATAACCTTATCGTTCCACAGTTTTTAATCAAAAGAAGGTACGCCTTTTTTGTGTTAGCAACTGTACTTATCATTGCACTTTCGGCGTGGCTTAGGGCATTGGTAGCGGTGCAAATGAACCTGCATTTTTTTCATTCGGCGCCAACCGATTTTGGTACATTATATTTAAATTCGGTAATTAATATTTGCCTTTGGGTGCTGTTGGTTACACTAGCAAAAATGTTGATTGACAGGATACAAACACAACAGCAACTGGACTTGCTTGAAAAAGAACGGATAAAAAATGAATTAGATTATTTGAAAGCACAAATCAACCCTCATGCGCTTTTAAACTCTTTGAACACCATTTACGGCCATATTGATAAAAGCAACCAAACCGCCAGAAATACATTGTTGCAATTTTCAGAATTGTTAAAATATCAACTCTATGAATGTAGTGTGGAAAAGATAGATTTAGAAAAAGAAATGGAGTACCTGAAAAATTATATCGCCTTTCAAAGGCTGCGTAAGGATGAAAAATTATTTGTGGAACTTGACATAAAGACTATTGAAGCAGGATTAAAAATTGCTCCGCTTTTAGTGGTTGTGCTTATCGAAAACGCTTTCAAATTTGTTAGCTGTTTTTCTGACAAAGAAAATAAAATCCATATCAACATATTTACCAAAGAACACCTGTTGCATTGCACGGTAATCAATACAAAAGAGGTGCAACAAAACATAAACAATGTAAGTTTGGGAGGTATTGGGATAGTGAATTTAAAACGAAGATTAGAATTGTTGTATGCCCAAAAATACACATTAAGTGTAACGGATACAGCAGATTTTTATGAAACAAATTTAATTATTGACTTAGCATGAAACTGAAATGCATTATCATAGACGATGAACCGGTTGCCAGAAAAATAGTACAGGAATTTATTGAGGAAATAGATTATCTGGAGTTGATAGGACAAGCCGAAAATCCTTTAAAAGCAATGACATTGCTAAATGACAATGCTATTGACCTTATTTTTTTAGACATTAACATGCCCAAAATAAACGGAATTGATTTTTTGAAAAATGCAAAGACCACCGCAAATGTTATTATAACAACGGCTTATGCCGAACATGCAGTTGAAGCCTATGGATTAGATGTTTTGGATTATTTAGTAAAGCCAGTAGCATTTGATAGATTTTTGAAAGCCTGTAACAAAGCGAAGGAAATAAATACATTAAGAAAAAACACAGAAACCCCATCAAATAAACCTGACGACCATTTTTTTATAAAATGTAACCATCAAATTGAGAAAGTTTTTTATGATGATTTGATGTATGCCGAGGCGATGCTAAACTACGTGATGCTTTATACAAATTCAAAAAAAATGATGGTTTATGTTACCATCAAAAATTTAGAAGAACAATTGCCTGCCAACACTTTCATTAAAGTACACAAATCTTTTATAGTGAACAAAACTAAAATAAAAAGTATAGAAGGTGCTATTTTGAACATCGGAAATGAAAAGATCACAATCAGCCAAAGTTTGAGAGAAAAAGTTATTGCTGAAATTGTGAAAGACAAAATGATAAAGCGTTGACAGAATAAACAGCACACCAAACAGGTTAGAACTTTAAAGATAAAATGAATGACTTCTCTTGACAGATATCACGAACTATCATTTTACACGTTAGCACTTAAGGATAAAGACTTTATTCATCAGCATATAGTTGATGCTTTTGCGGCCCAAACTGCTGACGAAAAAACAAAAGATATTACTCTCTTTTTTTCATTGGCGGGACTTTATTTATTTCTTGAAAAAAAATATACCGGCAAACAAGTACAGCATGCGCATCAGCTAATGGCAGCAAAAACAAAAAATTTTTTTAAAATTAATTTACCTCCCGAACGGGGAGTTATAACTGTTAATGAGGTATTGGAAGCTCCTGCAGGTTTTAAAAGAAATGAAATGATAAAACAATGGTGTCAGGCTGTATGGGCCGCTTATCACAGTGAACACAATAAGGTAATTAAAATGACAGCGCAACTTTTAAGTAGATAATGAATAATGTTTACCGCTAAGCAGGGTTATAAAAAGCGGAGTTACCCAAAGTTGCAGGGCGAACTGTGCAAACACAATTTTTTCAACGATTTAAATCTTTATGGGTGCTTGCTATAACGTGAAGTAATAATTAAGTTTGTGAAACGAGGACTATGAAGTGGTTTATACAGCAAGTTACAAAGCCGACAACTGTTCGCAGTCATTATAAGACGATACCAACAAGATATAAATCGAAATAATTTAATACGATGACAAAGAAAAAAATTTTAATAATAAACGGACATCCTGACAAAGAAAGTTTCAGCTTTGGACTTGCTGAGGCATATAAAAAAGGAGCCCTTTTATCGGGTGCGGATGTTAAAGAAATTGTGATTCGGGAATTGCAATTTAATCCAAACTTACAATTTGGTTATCGTAAAAGAACTGAACTTGAACCGGACTTAATTGATGCACAACAAAAAATAAAATGGGCGGAACATTTAGTTTGGATCTATCCGGTTTGGTGGGGTTCTCTTCCCGCTATTTTGAAAGGATTTATTGACAGGGTTTTTCTGCCGGGTTTTGCATTTCAAAAAAGAGAAAATTCAGTTTGGTGGGATAAATTACTTAAAAATAAATCGGCGAGAATTATTTCAACTCTTGACCAACCCGCTTGGTATTACCGGTTTGTTTATCGTCAACCAAGCAACAACGCAATGAAAAAACTGACTTTACAATTTAGCGGTATAAACCCTGTAAACATAACAAATATTGGTCCTATACGACTTTCGAAAGAAACTTACAGACAACATTGGCTTGAAAAAATTGAAAGGCTTGGACAACAAAATAAATAACAACGAACCGCTGGGATGAACTATACGTTTCGGAGCGAGCCGTACATTTGCAACTGTTTATTAAATTGATTGATTCCGTTTTTCAAAAACTCAAACACCGTTTTATTTTAAGGGCTGATTGAATCATTTTTAATGACTTAGTTTTTAAACAAATAACCTTCACAGGCAAGCAGTTGAGCGATACAAAATTTGCTTTTTACGTATCGATATATTACATTTGTACGTACAAAAAAGTTGACACATGGATACTAAACTAACTTTAAAGCTAGACAATTCTATTATTGAGCAAGCAAAGACCTATGCTAAAAAGAAAAACACCAGCCTTTCAAAACTAATAGAATCATACCTTGGTTTACTTGTTGACCCTAAAGACAATCAAGAAGTAACGCCATTAGTAAAAAGTTTATCTGGTGTGATTAACTTACCTAAAAATTTTGACTACAAAAAGGACTATAAAAAACACCTACTAAACAAATACGCAAAATAAGTAAGGATGACCAAAGTATTTGTTGACACTGATGTTTGCATAGATTTATTATCAGGACGAAAACCATTTAACAAAACAGCCGAAATTTTATTTTCACTTGCCGACAATGGCAAAATTAAAATATATATTTCATCGCTCTCTTTTGCTAATATAGACTATGTATTACGCTCACAATATTCTACAATACATTCCAGGCAAATAATTGGAAAGTTTAAAACTATTGTCAACGTGCTATCTGTTGACAGCAAGACAATAGATTTAGCGGTAGCATCTGATTTTAATGACTTTGAGGATGCTATACAATACTGTTGTGCAATTGAAAATAACTTGACAATTATCATTACCAGAAATATAAAAGACTATAAAAAAGCGACCATAAAAGTATTAACGCCCGAAACATTTATATCTATACCAAAATAAAAAATGCGCGAGGCATAACACAACAATAAACCGGATGAGAAAAATAATAATTGCTTTGTTTTTAATTTGTTTATGGGGCTGCTCGAATAATTTTGACAATTGGATAACGTATGCAGATGCTTTTCATATTGGTTCGATATCACTACCGGCAAAGCCAAACGAACAAATCGATACCGTTAAAAACGGAAGCTTTACACTTGTTTCATCCATCAACATGGCTTCGTTAAACAATGAGGAAACCAGCCCGGCTACATTTTATTACAACGTATACTTTCCCACTGACATCAATGAATTTGATTTGTTTAAAATGAAGCAGGATTCGACCATTGTAAACAAATTATTTGAATACATGATAACTGAAGCTAAAAGGATGTGCAATTGCGAAGTAATAGAACAATTATACTTTAACTATCCGGAGCCGGGAGTAAAAATTACTTTACTTAATAGCCAAACAAATATACTGGGCGTATGCAGAATAATCATTTTTGACAATTACTTTATCGTTACAAGTGCTGTTGGAAAAAGGGACAATTTTTCGAATAGTTTAGAAGATAAATTTTTTAATACGTTGCGTATTATTCCAAAAAACAGGAATAGAAATTAAGCTTGCCCCCTCCCCTGTTTCCTTAACATATTACTATAGGCAGCCATGCACCTGAAGAAGGGTACGGTTTAACGAATCTTTTTTTTTACTAATTTTGATTACCGCTGTCCATTTACAGATAGGCTGGCAGGGGGCTATTGGTGATTAGGTTGGTTACTTAAAATGAAATTAATCTATCCTCGTTACAACTGTTTAAGTAATATTAACGTCATAGGCGTTAAAAGCTAATTCTTAATAATTATCATGCTGTATCGTTTCATAAAAATTTGCTTCCTACTAGTTCTATTTTCCGTTGTATTTGTTTCGTGCGGTAAAAAATGGAAAGAGACCACCAAGGTTGGTGTTAGTTTTGTAATGACGCAAAATTCAACCGGTATGTTAACCCTTACATCGGGCACAATGAATATAGGAGAAATAGATTTTTCGGGCAACCGAAAAAAGGGAGGAGATGTTTCTTTTTTAGATGTTGAGCCCGCGCCATTACTATTAAACCTAAGGAACGGGGTGGCGCAATCGATTGATCATTATGATATTCCGCAGGGAGAATATACCAGTATAAACATTGTTGTTAAAACCGTTCCACAAAATACGAGTCCCGCTATCTCTTTATCCGGAATATTTACTTATACATTAACAGTGGCAGATGATGACTCTGACAGCGTTGTAGAATCGAAAAATATTCCCGTGCTTTTTGAACTTAATGCCGGACAAAGTTTTAGTATGAATGCAACAGCAACAAACGGAGGAAGCGAAATAGTTTTAATTTCAGGAACGCCCGCTACTTGTGAAATTACTTTAAACCCTTATTACTGGCTTGCTACCATTACTGAAAAACAATTTAAAAATACCGATAAATATGAGGTTAATGGCACCGAAACCATTGTGATAAACGAAACAGAAAATGAAGACCTGTATGCTTTGATAGTTGCGAGAATAAACCAAAATGCAACTGCCGTATTCAAATAACATTCATGCAAAAAACCCTTGACGAAATACTAAAAGGCTGTATTGCTAACGACAGGAAATGCCAGGAGATGCTGTACCATAGATTCTCCGGCACCATGTTTGGCGTTTGCCTGGGATATACCAAGGACAGGGATGAAGCCAAAGATGTGTTGCAGGAAGGGTTTATAAAAGTATTTAAAAACATAAAAAAATACAGTGGCGAAGGGAACCTGGAAGGGTGGATACGAAAAATAATGGTGAATACTTCTATTGATTTTTACAGGCAAAGAGCACGGAAAAATTCGCATGTAAACTTCGACAATGTTCCGGATGTGCTAGAAACAGAATATTCTATTTTAGAAACAATATCGGCAAACGAAATACTGGGTTTAATTCAACAACTACCCGATGGGGCAAAAATTATTTTTAACCTGTATGTGGTGGAGGGTTATACCCATGATGAAATAGCCAGGATGCTGGACATTTCGGAAGGTACTTCGAAATCGCAATTTTGGAGAGCAAAAAAATTATTACAACAAATGTTGAACGGCACTTACGAAAGCAATAAAATTGTTGCGTAAACAAAAGAATAAATGGAAAAGGATTTTTTAAACTGGTACAAACGTAAATTCAATCAATTGAATGTTCCCCCACCGGATGACGCATGGGAGAATATTGCAAACGATTTGGATATGGACGAAGTGTGGCAGGGAGTGGATGCGGAACTTAATAAACGTGATAGAAGAAAGACTGCCGCAAAATTAACAGCTGCATTGGCACTGTTTGTTTCATTGGGCGGTGGGTTGTTTTTATTGACAAACAAAAATGTTGAAAAGAATAAAAACCAAACTGTTTCGCAAAACACTGTTGCAGGTAATTTAAAAGAGAAAAAAACGAAGCAAGAAGATGTTTTAAGTGATGTGGAAACCACTACTACCAGTGCGTTAGTTGCTGTTTCAAAATCGACTGGTAAGAACAATTTATCCGTACCGGAAACAAAACCTGATACTAAATCAGAACAAAAAGGAGAAAATTTGATCGCCGAAAATTTAAGCACAAACAATAGAAACAGTAAAAGTTTGATTTATAAACACAATGTGTTAACATCGCTTAACGGCGCCGACATTAGCGATAATGCACTAAATAGCGCAACCGGGAAAAACATGTTGATGACCGCGATAGCTCCTTTGTTTGCTCAACTGACTATAAACGATAATGGCATTACGGATTCATTGATATATCAAAAAATAAATGATAGTGTGCATACTAAAAACACAGGTGCCAATACATTTGAAGCTACTGATGCACATTCTTTTATAATTGGAGTTGCCTTTGCAAGCGCCAATACCTGGTTGTTAAACAATGATACTTATAACGGGCTGAAAGCAGGAACGCTCAACAGAACGTTGTTTTCGTACGGCAAATCGTACGCTGTTTTAGTTGGTTATAACCTTTCGAACAAGTATTGCTTGCAAACAGAATGGGTGATTAACAATACACACAACCAGCAATATGTTGATTTTAAACAGGGGCATCAGGTAAGCAGAGATTTAAAAGTTGATTATACACAACTGAATGTGTTGATGAAGAAAAAAAATGAAATGTATCATTTTGGAAATAAATTAAAAACCTCCTTCAACTTTTTGGCAGGATTAAATTACAGTTATGTAAAATCATTTACCGAACAAACCGATGAAAGCGTTAATTCGATCAAAAACAATTATAAGAACAATCAATACAATTTGATTTTAGGATTGGAATACCAGGTTTTTATTCGTCAATCGTGGATCATTTCTTCCGGAATAAGAACAAATATTGGCTTGCAAAATATCTATAAAGGAACTAGTACCGTTCCATCCGCTTTTAATAAAACATACGATTCGTCAATAGGATTGAATATTGGTATTGGTTACAAAATCAATAGAAACAAATAATACCATCCCAGGTTATTTGTTGTTTTAATACTCCACAGAACAAACGCA
>Ga0068856_100005867_pt1 | contig 12108 bp, 13 predicted proteins | sample KBSCornC62_FD_66595 | JGI IMG/M metagenome (GOLD analysis project Ga0068856, IMG submission 66595) | Corn rhizosphere microbial communities from Kellogg Biological Station, Michigan, USA - KBS Corn C6-2 | ecosystem: Host-associated > Plants > Roots > Rhizosphere > Soil ...
GCTCCGCCGCCGACCTGGTAGCCGCTGTTGCCCGCCGCCGCGATGACGACGATGCCGCGCTGCCAGGCCTGCTCGACGGCATACGAGAGCGGGTCGACCTCGGCGCTCTGCGCCGAGTTCGTCCCGTAGGAGAGGTTGAGCACGCGGATGTCCAGGCCGTAGTCGTGCCGGTGCTCCACCACCCAGTCGATCGCGGCGATCACCTGGCTGACGTCGACGCCCCCGTCGGCGGTGCCGACCTTGAGCGAGACGATGCGTGCATCCGGCGCCATGCCGCGGTAGACCGAGGGCGGCGCGGCGGCGTACGGTGTGTTCACGCCCGTGTCGCGGCCGGCGATCAGGCCCGCAATGAAGGTGCCGTGCCCGGACGTGTCGAGATTGGTCAGGTTCGGCGCCTGTGACTCCAGCGAGAGGTCCGGCCCGTAGATCACCTTGCCGGGCGCGTCGAGGCCGGCGACCGGCGCGACGCCGGTGTCGATCACGGCGACGTCGACGCCCTTGCCGGTGAAGCCGGCGTTCCACCACGCCTGCGCGCCCGAGTACAGCGTCGTCGAGTACATCGAGTTCACGTCGGTACCCGGGTCGTAGCCGTTGCCGCCCCAGCTCGCCCCGGCGCACGCGAGCGCGAGCACGGAGAGCCCGGCGACGAGGCCCAGCCAGATCGCGAGCGACCCGCGCCTGCGGCGAGACCGTTTCTCCAACCGATTCCGTCCGAGCACTGTGTCCGTCCTTCCTGTCTGCGAGGCAAGGCCGCGCTGCCGAGGTTCGATCACGCCCGAAGGCTGGTCTCACCGTACGGACGGGGGCCCGGGCGGCATCCCGAGAAAGGGTTAGGCCGCCCGAAGATCACTCGAACGAGCGTGGTCTCTCAGGAGAAATTGATCGGGATCGTCGCCAACCAGATCACGGCGGAGAGGAAGATCAGGCCGCCGAGCCCGAGGAGAACCTCCCGCTGTCGTGGAGACTGCAGCTTCGTGGAGACGCCGGCGAAGAAGAGCGACGAGGCGAAGAGCACGAGCGCGAGGAGATAGTCGTCGGCGTTCCGGTTCGCGCGGCCGGCTGCCGCGAGGCGCAGCTCGGAGACCGCTTCGAGCTGCTTCGCCTGCTCGCCCTCCGCCGGGCGGTACTGCGGCATCGCGAACGGGCTCGTCGGCGCTTTCGGGTTCTCGAACGGCCGGGTGGCGAGCCACGCGTCGAAGGCGGGCCGGAACTCGGCACGGAATCGCTGCCGGTAGAACCCGGCGAGTTTCCGGTTGCCCGCGGTCTGGGCGTTGACCCACTGGATGAACGTCGCGATGTCGATCTGCGAAAGCTGGCCGGCGCGGGTGGACGCCTCTGACGACTGGACGCGTGCCGCCGTCGACTTGCCGGTGTTCGACGCCTGCACGCCGCGCCAGCGCCCCGACTGGAACGTGCTCCACGCGGTCGCGAGCGCGGCGGCCGCGAGCAGGGTCGTGGCGAGGAGCTCGATCCGATGACCCCTCCTGCCGGACGACTCCACGGGCTAGGAGAAGACGTTCACGGCGCGCGCGATCACGAGGCCGACGACGCTGAGCGAGACGATCGACTGCAACGCCATCGTCAGCTTCGCCCACGCCGTCATCGGCATGACGTCGGTCGGGCTGAAGGCCGTGCTGGTCGTCAGGCCGAGGATCAGATAGTCGACGTACGTGGCATGCCAGTTGGGTGGGGCGAGCTCGGGGCTCAGCTGCTGCGAGAACGCGAAGTCGGGGTACGGATGCTCACCCAGGTACCGCGCGACCGGCCCGCCGCTGTCGAGCAGCCAGTAGAGCAGGCTGAAGACGAGCACGTTCCCCAGCCAGATCACGGCGCCGGAGGCGAGCAGCGATGTTGCCTGGTTCGTCACCTTTCCGCCGACGATCAGATCGCGGATCAGGACTCCGGTCGAGACGAGCACGGCCGCCGTGAGCGCGAAGACCAGCGCGATCGCGAGCCGCCGCAGCCAGCGCCGTCGCCGGATGATGTGCACGGGATCGGCTGCGATCAGGCACCCGAGCAGGCCGAACTCGATCCCGGGAACGAGCCAGTGCGGCCCGAGCGACGCGCGGTCCGGAAGCGCGATCCGCAGGACGACGGTGATGGCGATGAACGTCAGGATCGCGAGCGCAACAGGCCAGCGCGGCTCGGCGAAGACGTCTTGACCGCCGGACCGCTCGGGCGCTCCCGTGACCGCTCCTGAGCTCTCGGCTTCGCTCGCCATGCGCGTACGCTACTCCAGGCGCGCAAGGTCTATTCTGTAGCCACCAACCGGCGCGCCCAGGGAGGCGAATGGCGAAGACCGACTCGATTGCGAAATTCATGGACGGCGTGGCTTCGCGCGGGCACGAGCCTTCGCTCGCGAACGCGACCGGCACGGTGCGGTTCGAGGTCGTCGACGGCAAGAAGTCCGAGCGGTGGCTGCTCACGGTGACCAGGGGCGAGCTGGCCGTCTCGCGCGGGAATGCGCGCGCAGACGTCACCCTGCGCGCGCCGCGCGCGCTCTTCGAGCAGATCTTTCGAGGGAAGGCGAACGCGACGGCGGCGTTCCTGCGCGGCGCGCTGCAGATCGATGGCAACGTCGAGTTGATCGTGCTGGTGCAGCGGCTGCTGCCGGGGCCGCCTGCGTCCCGCCGGAAGGGTCGCGCGGCCGGATGGGCGGCGAGGCCGCGATGAACGACCGCGAGGTCAAGATCCTCGACGGCAACACCTTCGTCGTCAGCGACTCCCGCGGGGATATCGAGGCCTCGCCGACGGACGCGGCCGGGCTGTTCTCCTTCGACACCCGGTTTCTCTCGCGGTGGATCCTGTCGCTGAACGGCGAGCGGCTGGGCGCGCTCTCGGTCGACGATCTCCAGTACTTCGAGACCCGTTTCTTCCTCGTGCCGGGCACGGGGACCGTCTACATCGACGCGAAGCTGTCCGTGATCCGGCAGCGCACCGTGGGGGGCGGCTTCCACGAGGAGCTGACGATCCTCAACCACGACGAGCAGCCGATCGAGCTGAGCGTGCGGCTCGATGCCGCCTCCGACTTCGCCGACCTGTTCGAGGTGAAGGACGCGCTGAAGAAAAAGGGCAGGTATTCGAACCGCGTCGAGCGCGGCCGGCTGGTGCTCGGCTACGAGCGAGAGACCTTCCGGCGCGAGACCGTGATCTCTGCATCGGAGCGCGCCGCGTTCGACGAGAACGGCCTCACCTTCGCGATCAAGCTCGCGCCGCACGGCTCCTGGTCGACCGAGTTGCACGTGGTCGCGGGCATGGGCACGATGGAGACGGCCAGAGGGACAGGCCGGCGGAGGAAAGTGACGATGGAGCGGAGCCTCGAGCGCTGGCTGGACGCGGCGCCCCGGCTCAGGTGCGACTGGCAGCCGCTCGAGGCGATCTACCGGCGGAGCCTCGTCGATCTGGCCGCGCTCCGGTTCTCGCCGGAGGTCGCGGGCGGGAAGAGCCTGCCCGCCGCGGGGCTGCCCTGGTTCATGACCATGTTCGGGCGCGACAGCATCTTCACCAGCCTGCAGGCGCTGCCGTTCGCACCCGACCTGGCCGCGGGGACGCTCCGTGCGCTCGGGGAGTGGCAGGGCAGCAGCCTCGACGACTTTCGCGACGAGGATCCCGGCCGGATCCTGCACGAGATGCGCTACGGCGAGATGACCGCGTTCGAGGAGCGGCCGCACTCGCCGTACTACGGCTGCGCGGACGCGACGCCGCTCTTCGTCGTCCTGCTCGACGAGTACGAGCGCTGGACGGGCGACCGGAAGCTCGTCCGCGAACTCGAGTACGAGGCCCGCGCTGCGCTCGACTGGATCGACGACTACGCCGACCTGCTGGGCAACGGCTACCTCTCGTACCAGCGGCGCAACGAAAAGACCGGCCTCGAGAACCAGTGCTGGAAGGACTCGTGGGACTCGATCTCGTTCCGGGACGGCACCCTGCCCGGCTTCCCGCGGGCGACGTGTGAGCTCCAGGGCTACGCCTACGACGCCAAGGTTCGCGGCGCCCGGCTTGCCCGGCTCGTGTGGAAGGACCCGGCGCTCGCCGAGCGGCTCGAGCAGGAGGCGGCGGACCTCAAGCGGCGGTTCAACCGGGACTTCTGGATCGAGGACGGGGAGTACTTCGCGCTCGCGCTGGACGAGGACGGCCGGCAGGTGGACACGCTGGCCTCGAACAACGGCCACCTGCTGTGGAGCGGCATCGTCGACAAGTCAAAGGCCAGGGCCGTCGCCAGGCACCTCCTGGGCCCGCGCCTGTTCTCCGGCTGGGGCGTGCGCACGCTCGCGGAGGGGGAGGGGCGCTACAACCCGATCGGCTACCACGTCGGCACCGTCTGGCCCTTCGACAACTCCTTCATCGCCTGGGGCCTCCGGCGCTACGGCTTCAAGCAGGAGGCGGCCCGCGTCGCCGCCGGGATCCTCGACGCCGCCGAGTTCTTCGAGGGCAGGCTCCCGGAGGCGTTCGGCGGCTACGAGCGGTCGCTGACCAAGTATCCGGTCCAGTACCCGACGGCGTGCAGCCCGCAGGCGTGGTCGACCGGGGCGCCGCTGCTCCTGCTGCGGACCATGCTCGGGCTCGAGCCCCACGGCGACGACCTGATCATCGACGCCGCCCTGCCGAGCACGATGGGCCGGCTCGAGCTGCTCGACATCCCCGGGCGCTGGGGCCGCATCGACGCATTCGGGCGCGGCCGGGTCGAGATCCCGGGCTAGGCATTCACGGACTGCGACGAAAGCCCTCGCGGTCGACGGGTCGATGCTCGCGGCTTGCGTCCGCCAGCTCCAGCCAGGTGGCGTCGTCGCAGCCTGCCTCGTGTGCGTCCGCCCAGGCGCCATCGAGGTCGCCCTCGACGAGCTGCGCGCGAACGGCGGAGGAGCGGCCGCCGAACCGGTCGGCGCCGCGTAGGCGCGCGAGCGCAGCGGGACGGCGGTCGGGCCAGTCACCGAGCGCCTCCGCGGCAGTTCGGAGCTCGAGATAGGTCGTCGTCGAGGGCGCGTGCGTGTGCCCTCGTTCCGCAAGCGCGACGGCGTCCTCGACCTGGCCGTCTCGAAGGTAGGCGGCGACGATCCGCGCCCGCAGCACCGGATGCCCCGCGGGCCCGTGCACGGCGTTTCCGCGCTCCAGCCAGGCGAGCGCCTCCCGGTCGCGCCCGGCGTCGTCGAGGACGTCGGCGATCCGCTCGAACCGGTGCGGCGACGACTGATCGTGCGCGAGCACGGAGACGAGCTCGTCGACGCTTCCTCCCGCCCGGGCGATCTCCTCACGCAGGTGGGCCACCGCGAAGCGACGCCTGTCCCAGCCCACGCGAAACGGCTCCCGGGACGGAGGCACCGCAGGCAGCTTGTGCCACTCGGGCCCGACCCGGCCACGAAACGCGTCGAGACCGTCGTCGCCGAGCACGTCCGCGTAGCGAGTGGGCGCATCGAGAAACCACTCCCAGTCGGAGTCGCTCGCCAACGCCCAGTCGGCAAGTCGCCTCGCCAGCTCGGCCGGGTCGGGCGCGGCTCCGGCGCAGGCGGCGTGGTGGAGCTCCATCAGGCGGTCGACCGCGACGCCGACATAGCCGCCGGAGTCGTCCAGGTGGCGGAGCGCCGTGTCCAGGCGCTTCATACAGTGCTCCGCGAGATCGACGACGGCGTCAGCGTGACCGGCGTCCAGCAGCGCGGCGAGCACGTCGAGCGCCTCCTCGACCTCGCCGGCGTACCGGCGCGCGTAGCGGCGGTCGTACGTCCGGTCGGTGACCCGAAGCTGTGCGGTCAGGTCCTTCCGCAGCGCGCGAAGGTCGAGCTCGCCCCCGGCCGCCTCCGTCTCGGCGACGAGCGCCAGCCGGAGCGCGTCGTCTCGCTGCGCGAGCGAGAGGAGCCGCGCGACCAGCTGGTCGTGCGACAGCGACTCGAGCTGTCGCCGGATCAGGTCGTCCTCGGGCTCGCTCACGACTTCGATGCTACGACGGCATGCCTGATCTCGGCGCGCACGACCTGGCAGGCGTGCTGGGAACGAAATGGTAGAATCTTCCCATGCAAGCGACGGTGGATTCCGGAGGGCGGATACTCGTGCCGAAGGCCCTGCGGGAAGCGTTAGGCCTTCGACCCGGGTCGGTGGTCGACATCTCCCGCTACGGTGCCGGCCTGCAGCTGATTCCCTCCGGCCGGACCGCGCGGATCGTGGACGAGGACGGCGTTCCGGTCGCGACCGGGGAGACCGTGATCGGCGACGACGATGTGTTCGCGCTCATCGACGCCGGGCGGCGCTGATCGCGATCGGCGTCGACACGAGCGTCGCGGTGCCGCTGCTGGTGCAGACGCACCGCGAGCACGCGGAGGTGATGCACTGGTCGAAAGACAAGGAGCTCGCACTCTGCGGCCACGCGCTTGCGGAGACGTACTCGGTGCTGACGAGACTCCCGGGCGACCTCCGCCTCGAGCCGGTCGACGCGGCCCGGTTGCTACGCGAACGGTTCGCCCGCCCGATCGTGCTTCGGGCGAAGTCGAGTGAGTCGCTCGTCGAGACCCTGAGCCGGCTGGGCGTTGCCGGAGGCGCCGTCTACGACGGCCTCGTCGCTCTTGCTGCGGTCGACCACGGAACGTCGCTGGCGACCCGCGACCTGCGCGCCAAGCCGACCTACGAGCTCGTCGGCGCGAGCGTGCTCGTCGCCGCCTGACCGGGGCCACCGCGTGTGGGCGCACCGCGCCTGGAACTCAGGCGGCGTTGACCTGCCGAGTGCGAACCGAAGGGTCCGTCCGACGCCGGCAGTAGTCTGTTGTCGATTATGGAAACAGGAGAGCAGACCGACCTCGCCGATCTCAGCCTCGACGAGCTGGAGGCCCAGCTGGCGACGCTGGCGTCGCACATCTATGCGGGCACGTGCCGCTGGCTGGAGCTGATCGGGGAGATGGACCGTCGCGGCGGCTGGGCGGAGGAGGGTCGCGGTTCGTGCGCCGACTGGCTCGCCTGGCGGTGCGCGCTGGCGCCGCGGGCAGCGCGAGAGCACGTTCGAATGGCGCGCCGTCTGCCAGATCTGCCGCTGATCCACGATGCGTTCGCCCGTGGTGAGCTGTCGTTCACGAAGGTGCGTGCCCTGACGCGGGTCGCGACCGCCGAGAACGAGGAGGAGCTGCTCGAGCTCGGCCGGGTGTTCACGGCGGCGCAGCTGGAGCGGGCGGTGCGCGCGTATCGGCGGGTCACCATCGAGGAGGCGCGCGACCTGCAGGAAAGTGCGTACCTCGACGTGTTCTGGGAGCCGGACGGCTCGCTGGCCATTCACAGCCGGCTCGCGCCAGAGGACGGCGCGTTGTTTCTACGAGCGCTCGAGCCCGTACGGACATGGTTTGGGGACAGAGCCAGCTGAAGGGACAGAGCCAGCTGAAGGGACAGAGCCAGCTGAAGGGACAGAGCCAGCTGAAGGACACGTCACGCGGTTCCGCGGAACCGCGACCGGCCCGGCAGGCGTCCCGCTCGGAGGCGCTGGTCGCAATCGCGGACGCCGCTCTCGCCCACACCGGCGAGGGCCGTCCGGCCGGGGAGCGTTACCAGGTGGTCATCCACGTCGACGAGAGCGTTCTCTCGCACGACGGCGAGGGCGGCTGCGAGCTCGAGGATGGCACCGCGGTGTCCCCCGAGACCGCGCGCAGGCTGGCCTGCGACGCATCGCTCGTCCGGAACGGACGCAAGACGCGCGCCATCCCGCCGGCGATGCGGCGCGCGCTGCGCTCACGCGACCGCGGCTGCCGCTTCCCCGGCTGCGAGAACCGCCGTTTCCTCGACGCCCACCACATCCACCACTGGGCCAGAGGCGGCCCCACGAGCACGCAAAACCTGCTGCTGCTCTGCCGACGCCACCACCGGCTCCTCCACGAAGGCGGCTACCGCGTCGATCCCCCAGGGCGGTTCTGCGACGCATCGGGGCGTGAGCTAGCCGCTGTTCCGAGCCTGCCCCGGGGCAGCCCCCTGCGGCTGCTCGATCGCAACCGGTCGCTCGCGATCGACGCAGGCACCTGCGATTCCGGCACCGGCGATCCGATGAACCTCGGCTACGCCGTCGACGCACTGCTCTCGATCGCCGGTGTGCCCGGCTGACCGGGCCGTGCGACTCTTCAGGCGGCCTCGACCTGCTGGACTTCGAGCAGCTCCAGGCCGAGCTCCTCGAATCGCTCGATGAAGCCGTGGAGCTGCGCCTCGTCGCGGACGTCGCCGGTGAGGACGGTCGTGCCCGAGATGCACTCCAGCCGCATCCCGTCGAAGAGATAGCCGTAGCGAGCGTCCAGCTCGCCGCGGACGACGAGCCGGTACCGCGCGTTGTTGCCGCGCGTCTTCCCCTTCATCGCCACGCCAGGTTCACCCATCCCTAGGTGAGTCGAAGGCCATGGCGTGCTTAATCACCTAGGTGAACAGCCGCGAAACCGCGGCGCGGGTGTGTGACGGCGAGCGACACGAGGCCCATTCCGGGTCTCTCGGCGTGCGCCGGCATACGCCTACACCAACCCTACGATGCCGTTCCGCAGCAGAGCGACGGCGAGGAGGAAGACGAGCACGCTCGCGACCGTTCGGGCGTGGGCGATCAGCCAGTCGCGAGCGCGTTCGAGCACCCGCCCCGCCCAGCCCGGCGCGACCAGCAGCAACACGATCGCGACTGCGAGCGGGAGCAGCGCGACCAGCGTGAAGAACAGCCATTGCACGGCGTATCCACCGGTGGACGGGTCGGTTTCGGAGATCGCCTTCAACGCCAGCGGGATGAACGCGCCCGGGTTCGCGAGCACCGCGCCTGCGCCCACGACCGCGACCGCCGGCGAGGACGCGACCTTGCTCATCCGCGTCACCATGCCGTCGACCTTCGCGGGCTCCAGCGGTCGGTTCCTGGTCCTCGCCACGTACGCGAGCAGCAGCACGGCGGCGACCACGTCGAACACCGCAACCCAGGTCTTGGGCGACGAGTCGCGCGAGGCGGCCGTATCGCCGAGGACGAACGCCGCCGCGATCCCCACAGCGACGGTCGCGACGCAGGCGCCGAGGTAGAACCACCAGCCGGTGCGCAGCGGGCGCTCACCGAGCACCAGCGCGAGCACCGAGAACGTCAGCGTGGTCGGAGAGAGCATCGCGCCGACGGCGATCAGGGCGAGCTCGGCGTCGATCCAGCTCACGTTGGCGTCTCACCGAGTGGCGATCGTCCAGACACCGGTGGCCGAGTCTCCCGGAGCCAGGCGGATCACCGCGTCTCCCGAGCGGAACGCGTTCGGTGGGCAGGTCATCGGCTCGACGGCGAGGGCGCGGCGGTTCACGTCGGGCAGCGGGTCGCCGGTGAAGAGCATCAGGTAGCCGTAGTGCTCGTCGACCGAGAGCGTTACGGAGCGTCCGCCCGCGGGATCGCGCAGAGTCACGCGCGCGTGGCCGTCCGGGTCTCGCTCGAGATCGGTGAAGGCGTTGTCGAGCACGGTCTCGCCGATCGGCCGTGCCTCCCGGAAGTCGAATTCCGTCCCGTCCACCGGCTCCGACCCGACCGGCAGGTCCCGCTCGTCGCGGATCAGCACCCGCCGGCCGGGCACCTGCAGCACGAGCGGATCGACCGTGGGCGTGCCGAGCGTGAGGTAGGGGTGCGCGCCGGCTCCGTACGGGCACGCGTCGGCGCCGACGTTCGTCGCCGTCGTCCGCACCGAGAGGCCCTCGTCCGACAGCTCGTACTCGACGCGGAGGGCGAGCGTGAACGGATAGCCCGGCTGCGCGTGGATAGTGTGCTCCATCGCCACCAGGCTCGGCTCCCGTTCCGTGGCGCGCCACGCAGCCCAGCGCGAGAGGCCGTGGATCGCGTTGCCGAGGTCGGGCTCGGTGATCGGGAGCTGATGCCGCTGCCCGTCGAACTCGTAGTTTCCGTCCTGGATGCGATTCGGCCACGGGAGGAGCAGCTGTCCTCGTCCCGAGGGGCAGCGCACGTCGATGCCGTAGCCGTCGAGGAGCTCGTGCCCGTCGACGGAGTACGTGCGAATGCCGCCGCCGACCTCGACGACCACTGCCCGCTGGGCTCCGAAGGCGATCTCGAACTGGTCGCCCGAGGGCGCGACGCTCGCTCTAGCGCGAGGCACGCTCGTCGGTTCGCACCGTGAACCGGGCGGAGCGTTCGTGGCTGAAGCCCGCCCACGTCCACTCGATCAGCGCTTTCGCCCGGTCCTCGCCGGTCGAGAGCAGCGCAAGGTGCACGGCGCCCCAGGCGAGGAACGCCGCCTTTCCCTTCATCGTGCGGCCACGGCGGAACTGGACCACGGCCGCGCCGCGACCGATGGTCGCCATCGTGCCCTTGTCCTCGTAGACGAAGGGCTCGGTCGGCTTCCCGGACGCCAGCCGAGCGACGTTCGCGCCGGCGTGCTCCCCCGCCTGCAGCGCGACGGAGCCGAGCTGCGGCAGCACCTCGTCCGTCCCGGTGTCGGTGATCCACGCGACGTCGCCTACGCAGAACACCTCGGGACGGCCGGGGACCGACAGATCAGGCCCCACCTGAATACGGTTCCCCTTCTCGAGCTCGACCCCCAGTGCGTCGGCGATCGGGTTCGCCCGGAGCCCGGCGCCCCAGACGAGCGTGTGCGCGTTCAGCACCTTTCCGGACTTCAGCGTTACCCGCGCCGGGTCGACGGAAGCGACGATCTCGCCGGTCATCACCTCGACGCTGCGCTGCCCGAGCGCCTTCGCGGTGTAATCGCGCAGGTTCTGCTTGAACATCGCGAACAGGGTCGGGCCGGCCTCGACCAGGATCAGGCGGGCGTGCTCCTGGGGGATCGCCGGGTAGTCCTTCGAGAAGGCGTTGCGGTAGAGCTCGGCCATGGCGCCGGCGGTCTCGACGCCGGTCGGGCCTCCGCCGACGATGACGACGTTGAGCGCGCCGTCCTCGATCACGCCGGGATCACGGTCGGCCGCCTGCCACCGGTCGAGGACGTGGTCCTTCAGGCGGACGGCGTCGGCGAGCGTGTACATCGGGAACGCGTGCTCGGCCGCGCCGGGCGTGCCGAAGAAGTTCACCTCGGCGCCGAGCGCGACCACGAGGTAGTCGTAGGCGAGCGGCGGCGTCTCCGCGAAGCTGACCTCTCGCTTCTCCAGGTCGACCGCGGTCACGGTCGCCTGGTGCACGGCCACGTTCGGCTGGTCGTGGAAGAGGTCGCGTAGTGCGTGACCCACGGCGTTCCGTTCGAGCAGGGCGGTCGCGACCTGGTACAGCAGCGGCTGGAACGTGTGGTAGTCGTGCTTGTCGACGAGGACGACCTCGGTGTCGGCGTCCTTCAGCGCCCTGGCGGCGCCGATGCCGGCGAAGCCACCGCCCAGGATCACGACACGCGGCTTCGAGGCGCCCTCTGTGCGATCACTTCCCAACGTAATGCCGAGGTTTACACAACTGTGGCGGGAGCGGGAGGGGACGCCGAGCCTGTGGCCCGAGTCATGCTCCCGCGCGGGCGGCCCCGATCCCTTCACCTGTGGCTCCGTCTGCAGTAGTCTCCGCTCACCCAGCTCGGGCGTGATGCAGGCGCTGCGCCCGTGGACAACGCAGCCCGGGAGGCCGCATGAGCACACGAGCGACGGTTTCTCCGCAACCAGGACCACGCTCGTCAGCGACCGCAGGACAGCGGGCGGCCGACGTCTTCGTCATCTTCGGGATCACCGGCGATCTGGCGAAGGTGATGACCTTCCGGTCGCTGTACCGGCTCGAGCTGCGCGGCCTGCTCGACTGCCCGATCGTGGGCGTCGCCGTCGACGACTGGACCGTGGAGCAGCTCGTCGAGCGCGCGCGCGAGTCGATCGTCGGCACCGGCGAGCAGCTCGACGAGGACGTCTTCAAGCGGCTGGCCGACCGCTTCTCCTACGTCTCGGGCGACTTCTCCGAGCCGGCGACGTACGAGCGCGTGGCGGCGGCGATCCCCGATGCCCAGCAGCCCGTCTTCTACCTCGAGATCCCTCCGTTCCTCTTCGGCCGGGTGGTAGAGGGGCTCGCTCAGGCAGGGCTGACGAAGAACGCCCGGGTCGTGGTGGAGAAGCCGTTCGGCCACGACCTCGAGTCGGCGCGCGCGCTCGCGGACGAGCTCCACAAGTACATCGACGAGTCGCAGCTCTACCGGATCGACCACTACCTCGGGAAGATGGGGACCG
>Ga0068856_100005869_pt1 | contig 12108 bp, 3 predicted proteins | sample KBSCornC62_FD_66595 | JGI IMG/M metagenome (GOLD analysis project Ga0068856, IMG submission 66595) | Corn rhizosphere microbial communities from Kellogg Biological Station, Michigan, USA - KBS Corn C6-2 | ecosystem: Host-associated > Plants > Roots > Rhizosphere > Soil ...
CAGCTCGCTTAATGTCCAGCTGACCGGTGTCGATACTGGCCACCGCGTCCTCCGTTTCGCGCCGGTCTGAACCAGCTTCTGCGCCGTCAGCCAGCCACCCATCTGAATGACCGGCTCGTTAGACAGTCCTGACTGGCAGCTTCTGGATGCAAGATCGAAAGAGCGGACATTCGGCGCGGTTGGCCCAACGTCTGTTCTCGAGCGCTCAGCTGACAAGCGAATTGAGGTGATCAATACGCGACTATTTGCCTTTCTCAGGTGGCAAATTCTGTCCGCCATCTGATTATTGCAATATGCATTCCGACAAGACGTCGCTCGCGAGCACTCGGCGCCCAATCTCCTGCAAATGCGCGTGATGCGTGAAGAACAGAACTTGGGTGGAATTTGCGAGTTCTGCCAGTACGCGCAAACCCGCTTCTGCGCGGTCGTTGTCGAAATTGACGAATAGATCGTCGGCCAAAAACGGCATGCGAATCCCTGAAGCAATCGATTGCTCTACGGCGGCGAGCCTCAGCGCCAGGAAGAGCTGATCGGTGCTGCCTTCGCTCATACCATCGATTGGCACCAGCATCGCGCGATCCGCGCGCAACCCAAGTAATCGAGGCAGCGTCGGTTCGTAATCGACCTTGAGCTCGACGAAACGCTCGAGCGTCAGCGTGCGAAACAGCGCGCTAGCGCGCGCAAGTAACGGATCCTGGCGGCGCTCGCGATAGCGGTCCATCGTCCAGCGCAGCATCATCGATTGTGCACGCTTCAAGATGTAGAGCTCGGCCTGAGCGGCCATCTCGGCCCGAGCGGCTTCGGCGTCGGCGAGCGCATCGGCAGCGCCCTGTGGTCGATTATCAAGCTCGGCGAAAATGCGTCGCGCCTCACCAAGCGCATTGGCAGCGGTGGTAGTCTCGTCGGTAAGGATGGCCAGGTCGTGATCGATCGCCTGGGCCCGGCTCGCAGTCTCGTCGGGGTCACAAGCCTCCCAGGCGGCGATGAGATCGGCCAACGCATAACCATCACCATCGGCGAGGATCTGGCGTTCGGCCTCCTCTAGCTGCGTACGTGTGTCGCGCCGTGTACCGGAACGTTCGAGCACTGCGGACAGGTCGGCGGCATCGTCCAGTCCGGCGCGCTCAAGGAACGGTGCGAGCGTAGCGATGGCGGCGTCGCGTGCACGATTCGCGGTATCAACGTCGGAGCCGCGCCGCTCCAGTTCGACAGCAAGATCGGTCATGGTCTGCGCGGTGGACCGCGCCGCGTCGAGCCGCATTCGGAGCAGGTCGAGCGTTCGCGATGGGTCCACATTCGGCGTCATCCCAGCCTGACTCGCCAGCACCAGCACCTCGGCATTGAATTGTTCATGGTCGGCGACGATGCCAGTGATACGCTGGGCATGGGCGCGGATCGCGTCGAGTTCGGCACGCAATTCGTCGATCAGCGCCAACCGGGATTCGACGTCGTTCAAGGAAAGCGTCAGGTGGAGTACCGCCTGTTCCGCGTCCCATTCGGACTGGGTGTCTTCGACTGCGCGCCGGTCCTGCGCGATCTGGCGTTCGAAGCGCGCAATCTCTTCGTCATAGCCTGCGAGCCGTGTGCGGCTCTCGGTGAAGGCCTTTTCGAGAACTTCCCCCTTCGCCTGCTGTATCTCGGCAGCGGCGAGCGCGACGGATAGGCTGTCAGTGGCCAATGCTGCGCCGCCGGTCGCCGCCGACAGTCTCGCGATTGCTTCGGCGCGACGTTGCTGATTCCGAATTGCCGACGACCGTGCCTCCGTTGCAGCGGCCTGTCGCTCCAGTGCAATCTTGCGGGAGGCGAACCAGCCGCGCAGCTGCACCGGATCGAGCGCCGGCAGCGCGATGGCTTCGAGGCGAGCGCGCCATTCTCCATTCAGTGTCTCGAGCGCAGCAGCCTTCTCCTCCGCCCGCTTCGCGGCTTGATCGCGTTGCAGCGCGATCGCCGCGCCCCGCTCGTCGAGCGTGGCCAACTGGGCAGACGCCTGGGCCGTCCCATAGCGATGGTCAGCTACCTGGTCGGCGGCAGCAACGGCCGCTTCGAAGGATTGGGCCGCCAACGCCGGGTCGGGCAGGCGCCGCCGATCCCGCAGATGGGCGTCTATTTCCTGCCAAAGCGCGCCCCGCCCTGCCCTGGCCTCAACGACCTCCTCTGTCGATACGGCTCCACCGGTTGCAGCGAGCCGAGTACGTTCGGCTTCCGATCGCGCCAGTTCCTCGTCGAGCCGGTTTTGTTCCGCGATTTCCTTTTCCCGAGAATCGGCAAGCCGGAATCGGGCCTCCTGTGCGCTCTGAATCTCCTGCTCGTCGATCTGGTAGAGCCGGGCCAGCGCATCGACGTCACCGGTCCAGGGCGCGAGTTGCGCCACCGCTATCACTGCTTCGGTTTCGGCGTGATCGGCGGCATTATCGCTGGCAACGCAGCGTTCGTCGAAGTCCTCACCCAGACCGCGAGCCAAAGCGATCGCTGCTCGCAATGTGTCGAGTCCCTCGGCAAGGACCGCGTCGGCCAGTTCCTTCCGAAGGGGGGTGGCGCGAGCCGTGACCTCGACCAACGCTTGCTCGCGCATGCGAAGCCCCGTCGCCGCTTCGGCATGGCGCGAGGCAATTCCGCGCAATTTGACCACCACGAGCCGGGAAGGAATATTCTCGCCGCCGCCGAGTTCGGTGCGCAAGGCCGCGGCACGTTCTTCCATACCACGCCGTTCGATCTCAAGCCGGGTGCGATCGGCCCTCGCTTTGGTCATCTCGCCGCGGCGCTCGATCAGCGCTTCGATCTGCTGGGACAGATCGGTGATCGCGTCCGCGCTGAGCGTCGCTAGCCGTTCAGTGGCCTCCTTGCAAAGCCTCTCCGCGGCGGCGCGTTCCGACGATGCCGTGGAGAGCGCGGCAAGCGCGGTCTCGGCGAGCGCTTCCTCACGTGCGGGGAACTCGACGATCTCGCCCTGCTCGACGAGAGCGGCCAAAAGAGAAACGCGCTGCCGCATCGCCGGACCAATCCGGCGCAGTCGCTCCACGACCCGACGTTCGGCAGTAAGCGCGGCATGGCGCTGCGTGAGATCCTCTAAACTTTCCTCGCGTCGGGCCATGATGGCACGCGCATCGGCCCATTCCTTGGGTCGAAGCTGTGTATCACGTTGCATCCGTACGCTCTCGTCGAACTGCCGTTCGGCGATCGTGAAGGTCCGCGTTGCCTTGGCGCGTTTGCCCCAGATCGCATCGGCCTCCTCGTCGATCGCGGCCTGGACCCTGGCAATGCCGGTCAGGCCCGAGCCGGCGGCGAACAACGCTTGACCGAGATCGTCGTTCGCCTTGACCATCGCCTCACCGCCGCGGCGCAAACCAGCTTGGTCGAGGCTGAAGCCTGAAGCGAAGGTGTCCCGGTTTAGGCCGTGGAGCATAGCGCTCAAAAGGCCTTCATCGATCGGCTGGTCCTCTGAGTCGACAAGGCTCTGCTCGCGCGTTTTTCGCCGTCGGAAGGCAAGCCGGTGCTCGCCCTCCTCTAGAACGCCGCCAATTCGCATCAACGGATACTCGAAGCGGAAGTTGTATGGGCTCCGCGCCTGTATTCCGAAGAGAAGGTCGGACACCGCAGCAAGCGTGGTTGATTTGCCGGCCTCGTTTGGGCCGTAAATCATGTGAAAGTCAGGCGGCCCGGCGGGCAGAGACAGACGCGAATCCTCGAAGCGACCATAGCGCTCGAGGTTGAGTTCAGCGAAACGCATCAGTCCGTGGCTCCCGACAGTCGCGCGCTGAGCGCGGCGCCCGTAGTCGCGAGTAGCGCTGGCCAGTCACGACTTGACGCCATACCGGCAAAATCCTCGTCACAAGGGTCACCGGCTTTGGCGGCTGCGGTAAGGAATGCGCCGAATTCATCATCGAACAATTGGGCGAGATCGGGCGCGGTCGCGGCTTCGGCGAAGAGAGCCAGGAAGTCCTCGGGCACGCCCGCCAGGACCGTTCGATCATCAGGTTCAGTCACCTCAAGCTGGACCTTCTCGATCCACAGCTCCGGGCTGATCGCGGCAGCGAGCGCGCGCACATCATTGCGGCGAGTCGCGCCGCTGTCGTGCAACAGGCCAGCCAGTGAGGTCTGGCCGACAAGTACCACGCGTGCGATCATCGGCCTTCCATCGGCCAGCTCGGCATGGTGGCGCCCGAGAGTCGTGCGGATCACGGCGTTCACTTCGTCAAGCGAGGTCGCGCTGCCGCAATCGACTTCGAGACGGGCCCAGCGCATCACGTCGAGCGGGATGTGGCTCAATTCAGTCACGATACCATCTTCCACATCGACGAGCACGGCGCCCTTGGGGCCGGTCTCACGGATGTGACGACCCTGCAGATTGCCCGGAAACACGATATGCGGTTGTTCGGAATGTACGACGTGGTCGTGGACATGCCCCAGCGCCCAATAGTCGTAGCGCTTGGCCAGCAGGTCATCAATGCTGCAGGGCGCGTATGGATAGTGGTTTGCGTGGCCAGCAAGGGCGGTGTGGAGCAGGCCGATATTGAAATGATGGGGCACGGCTTCGGGATACGCCGCGGCGAGATTGTCGGTCACCGCAGCATTGGCGAAGCTCTGGCCGTGGATCGCGACGTTGAGGGACTCGATCACATGGGTTTCGGCCCGGCGGCTGGCGAACTGGTGGACGTTCGGTGGCCAGGGTAATTGCTTGGTCAGCACCGATGCTGCGTCGTGATTGCCCGCGAGGAGGAAGACGGGGATGTCCGCAGCGGCGAGCTTGCCCATCGCACGGGCGAAATAGAGACCCGTACCCATGTCCTTCCAGTCGCCATCAAATAGATCACCCGCGATCACAACGAAGTCGACGGCCTGATCACATGCAAAATGGATCAAATTGTCGAACGCAGAGCGCGTAGCGCTCCGCACATCGTCAACCGGAACGCCTTCATATCGAGCAAGTCCATGCAAGGGACTGTCGAGGTGGATATCGGCGGCGTGAAGGAAACGGAAAGTAGCCATGGATTTAACTTCTGCCGATATTATGCTGTCAGCGAAACAAGTTTCGGCGCGGGGGAATGTGAACATGGCGACTGTTGAGCCCATCCTGGGCGGGGACGCCCTCGCGCCGGTGAATGGGACGTGCCCGCTCGCGATCGATGCGGTGGTGGCGTCCAAACTCAGTTTCGCATCGCATCAGAACGCCGTGCCGGTATTGCGCGACCTAAAGATCCTCAATTTCAGCGAGGCTGCGGTCGAGAATATCGTCGTCGAAATCTCCGCCGATCCGCAAGTGTTTGAGCCAATGCAGTGGCGGATCGACCGCATCGCCGCGGGCGGCGAATCGCACATCACCAAACGCGACCTGAAGCTAAATGCGGGGCTGCTGCTGCAGTTGAGCGAAGCGGTGTTGGCGACCGTGACCCTGCGCGCGCACATCGAGGGCGAGGACATCGCCGGCACACAACGCGACTTCCCGATCGAGCTGCTGGCGCGCAACGAATGGGGCGGATCGGCAGCGATGCCCGAATTGCTTGCCGCATTCGCCTTGCCCAACGACCCCGCGGTCAGCCGCCTACTCAAAGCCGCGAGCGAAGTGCTGCGGCGAAGCGGTCGTCCGGACGGGATCGAAGGCTATCAATCCAATAGCCGCACGCGGGTCTATGAACTGGTCTCGGCGATCTGGTCGGCGGTTTCGGGGCTGCGGCTGACCTATGCCGAGCCGCCCGCGAGCTTCGAGCTGCAGGGGCAGAAGGTCCGGACGCCGTCGCAGGTGCTGGAGGCGGGTCTCGCGACCTGCCTAGACACCGCATTGCTTTTTGCCGCAGCGATCGAGCAGGCCGGCCTTTATCCGGCAATCGTGTTGACCAAGGGACATGCGTTCGCAGGCGCCTGGCTGCAGCCACAGGAATTCGCGACGTTGCTCGTCGAGGACGCGGCGAGTCTGCGCAAACGCGTGACGCTTCAGGAATTGGTGCTCTTCGAAACGACGCTCGCCACCGGAGCGCATCCTACCGCTTTCTCACGCGGAATTGCTCAGGCCAATCGCCAGATCGACGAGGAGCACGAAGCGGATTTCGTGTTCGCGCTCGACCTGCGGCGCGCGCGGATGCAACGGCTCCGCCCACTTGCGATGTCGGACGCGGGCGGGACGCCGGGCCCAATCGCGGAACAGGACGAAAGCGACAGCGCCGGCGACGCGCTGGAGGCTGCACCCGCGTTGCCCGATTTCGACCTTGTCGAGCCCGAAGCTCCGCCGACTACCGCCGAGGGACGGCTGGAACGGTGGCAGCGCAAACTGCTCGACCTCACTACACGCAACCGATTGCTGAACGTGAAGATGGGCTCGACCGCTATCCGCTTGCTATGCCCGGACCCGGCGGGGCTCGAGGATCGCTTGGCCGATGGCGCAAGCTTTCGGATTGTGGCCGCGCCACAGATGGAAGGCGCCGCGGGTCGCGATGTCGCGCTGCATCTCCAGCGCACCGGCGAGATGCTCGATCAAGCCTATGCTCGCGATGCGCTGGATCGCGGCGAAATCCTATCGCTTGCACCGCCTGAGAAGCTCGATGCGTTGCTGATCGACCTCTACCGCAAGACGCGGCTCGACATGGCCGAGGGCGGGGCGAACACCCTGTTCCTGGCGGTCGGCTTCCTCGTCTGGCGCAAGTCGGAGACCGATGCGCGCACCTATCGTGCCCCGCTAATCCTGCTGCCTGTGAAGCTCGAACGGCGCAGCGTGCGATCGGGCGTGAAATTGTCGATTCATGAGGAGGAGCCGCGCTTCAACCTCACCCTGCTACAGATGTTGCGCCAGGATTTCGATCTCGAGATTCCCGAGCTGGCCGGAGCGCTGCCAGTCGATGAAGCGGGTATCGACGTGCCGCGCATCTGGAACCTGGTCCGGCGGGCAGTACGCGACACGCCCGGCTTCGAAGTCGTCGAGGATGTCGTGCTCGGCGCCTTTTCCTTCGCGAAGTATCTGATGTGGAAGGACATGGTCGACCGCACCGATACGCTGAAACGCAATCCGGTGGTGCGCCATCTGCTCGAGACCCCGCGAGAGCCCTACGACGGCTGCGAGGAACCGCCTCATCCGCGAGAACTCGATGCGACAGTCTCCCCCGAGGACCTGTTTACGCCGCTCGCCGCCGATTCGTCGCAGCTTTCGGCGGTGGTAGGCTCGGCGCGTGGCTGTGACTTCGTGCTGGACGGACCACCCGGCACCGGCAAGTCGCAGACTATCGCCAACATGATCGCGCACAATCTGGCGCTCGGGCGCAAGGTGCTGTTCGTCGCCGAGAAGCGCGCCGCGCTCGACGTCGTCCATCGCCGGCTCGTCGCGCACGGGCTTGGACCGTTCTGCCTCGAGCTGCACAGCAACAAGGCCTCGAAACTAGACGTGCTACGCCAGCTCGACACCGCTTGGACCACAGCGGAGGAATCGCCGGCCGATGTCTGGCAACGACGCGCGATCGAGTTGAAGGCGAGCCGCGATCATCTGAACAGTCTAGTTGAAGCGTTGCACCGTCGCCGCGCCAATGGACTGACCCTCTTTGCGGCGATCGGGCGTGTCGTCCGCGATGGCACGGAGCAACCGGTCCGCCTGACGTGGCCGACCGGGCGCGAGCATGATGCCGCCCAGCTCGAACAGCTGCGCGAGACTGCACGCAGGCTCGACTTGAACCGTCCGATGGCCGTCGCTGCCGATTTGGGCACCTTCAAGCATGTCGGTCGCACCGAATGGTCGAATGCTTGGCAAGCCGAGTTGCTGGTTCACGCGGCCGCGCTGGCACAGTCGGCATCCATGCTCGCCGAGCGCCGTGAGCGTCTGCTTGGGCTGCTCGGTGTCGAAACCGACGGCGATCTGCGCGGGCTCTCTGCCCTGTCTACGCTGGCGGGGGCATTGCTGCAGGCGAACGGAATCGACCTCAGCTTTGCCTTCGGTGTCGAGGCGGCGCAAACGCTCGATCAGAGCGGCCGTGCCGCGCCGATCATTCGTGCCTATCGCGAGGAAGCAGCGGCGCTTTCGGTCGCTCAGGACCCCGCCGCCGTACAGGCGCTGCCGCTGGCTGAGCTCGACGCCGCTTGGGCAGCCGCCGAAAAAGCCTTCTGGCCCTTTTCGACCTTTCGGAAAAAGGCCGTTGCCAAGGGGCTCGACCCGGCGGGCGCCGCGGACCCGGAGGCCGACTTGCCTCGACTGCACCGAATGCAGGGCTTGCTCGCACAGCTCGCAGCCTTGCCCTTGGCCAGCGCCCTGCCAGGCTGGGCTGGCGTCTCAACCGATCTTGATCGCCTCGATCGCCTGTTCAAGGCCGCCGAGGCGCTGCGCGCGGCGATGGTAGGAGCGGCGCAAACGCCAGACCAGTTGATCGGCCTGCGCAGCGCGATCCGCCGCCTATGCGTCGATGCCAACGACCTACTGGCGGCGGACGGCACAATTGGCCATGCCGCGCAGCAATATCGCGATGCCTATGTGGCCTTTGCCGATGCCAAGGCCCGTTTCGAAGCGGCAGCGGCGTCCCCAACGCCGATCGACGGGACCGCGCTGCTGAGCGATATCAAGTCGATCGCCGCGACGATCGCCGCCCGTGCGACCCAGCTCAATGCCTGGACGGCCTGGCGCCGCGCGTGCCAGGCGGCGCTCGACGGCGAACTGCATGCGTTGGTCGAAGCAGTCGAGGCTGGGGCGGTTCCGCCAGGCACCGTGGTCGAGGCATTTGATATTGCTTATGCGCGCTGGTGGGCCGAAGCGGCGATCGACGCCGAACCGATCGTACGCGATTTCAATATCGCCGAGCATGCCGACATGATCGAACGGTTCCGGACGCTTGACGACGCGTTCGCGAAACTCACCCAGCTCTATATCCGCGCAAGGATTGCCGGCGAGATCCCGTCCAAGGACGCCAAGGTGCAGCCTCCCGGCTTCGGTGCGCTCGCCCATCAGCTCAAGCTCCAGAAGCGGCACAAGCCGGTGCGTCAGCTCGTCGCGGAAATGGGGCCGGCGCTGACCACGCTTGCACCGTGCCTGCTGATGAGCCCCCTGTCGGTGGCGCAATATCTGCCGCCGGATTCAGAGCCCTTCGACCTGGTAATCTTCGACGAAGCCTCGCAGATTACCCCTTGGGATGCGGTGGGGGCGATAGCCCGGGGCCGACAGGTAGTCGTGGCGGGTGATCCCAAGCAGATGCCGCCGACCAATAATTTCAATCGGGGGACCGAGGCCGAGGACGACGACAGCGAAATCGAGACCGATCAGGAGAGCATCCTGGAGGAGTGCCTGGGCGCGCGTTTGCCGCAGCGGCGGCTGACCTGGCACTACCGCAGCCGGCACGAGAGCCTGATCGCATTCTCAAATCATCGCTATTATGATGGCGATCTCATCACCTTCCCGGCACCGGTGACGCGCGATTCGATGGTGAGCCTACGCCAGGTGGCTGGGGCATGGTCGCGCGGCAAGAACCGCAACAACCAGATAGAGGCAGAGGCAATCGTCGCGGAGGTAGTTCGTCGGCTGCTCGATCCGGGCTTCGTCGACGAAAAGGGCAATCGCCTGACGCTGGCGGTGATCACCCTCAATGCCGAGCAACAGAAACTGATCGAAGACCTGCTCGACAAGGCACGGGGACGCTATCCCCAGCTGGAGCCCTATTTCGCCGAAGACGCCTCCGAGCCGACGATGGTCAGAAATCTGGAAACCGTGCAAGGCGACGAGCGAGATGTGATCCTGCTGGGCATTTCTTTCGGACCGGAGACGCCGAATGCGCCGGTGATGGCAATGAACTTCGGTCCGCTCAATCGCGCTGGCGGTTGGCGGCGCCTCAACGTGGCGGTCACGCGCGCACGGCGCGAAATGATGGTGTTTACCTCGTTCCCGTCAAATCTGATCGACCTCAACCGCACCAGCGCGGAAGCGGTGCGAGACCTGAAGCATTTCCTCGAATATGCCAAACGCGGCCCGCGCGCCTTAGGCGAGGCGATTGCTGGATCGGTCGGCGGGTTCGAATCGCCGTTCGAGCAAGCAGTGGCGCGGGGGCTGCGCCAGCGTGGCTGGACGGTAGTGCCGCAGATCGGGGTGTCGCGTTTTCGCATCGACCTGGGCGTGGTCCATCCCGATCGGCGTGGTGACTTTCTGGTCGGCGTCGAATGTGACGGCGCCTCCTATCACAGCGCGGCGACCGCGCGCGACCGCGACAAGGTGCGCGAAGCGGTACTTAGGAGCCTAGGCTGGGAACTGGTCCGTGTCTGGTCGACCGACTGGTGGATCGACGCGGAAGGTGCACTCGACCGGCTTGACGCGGCGCTTACCGCGGCGCTCGACCGGTCCCGGGTATTGGCGGCAGAGGCTGCGGTGCCGGCGGAGGAGGCAACGCCTGCCCTCCTCGATTCCCTGGATTGGGAAGATGTCGGCGAAGGCAATGAGGAATCCGAACCCGCCGTCGAGTTGCTGGGCGGCGATTATCGAATAACCGATCTCAGCGCGACGCCGGCGATTGATTCCGCGCGGTTCCAGGAGCCGGACTATGCGCCGGTACTTCGCGACATGATCCTGCAAATCGTCGCGGCCGAAGCGCCGATCCGTGATACGCTGCTGGTTGAGCGCATCGCGCGCGCGCATGGCTTCAAGCGCTCAGGACGGTTGATCCGCGAGCGCGTGATGACGATAGTGCGCGGGCTCGCGCACCTTGAGGTCGAACCTTCCGGCGCGAGTTTCGTCTGGCCGGACGCATTGGCTTCGGTGGCTTGGGACCGAGCCCGCTTTCCCAACACCAGCACCGATATCCGCCCTATCGAGGATATCGCACTGCCGGAACTTGCTGCCGCGATCCGCGGCTTAATCGGAGCCGAGGACGCGCTGACCGAGGCCGCGCGTCGCTTTGGCGTACGGCGGGTTAGCGCGCCGGCACGGGATCGACTAGGAGCAGCTCGGCCAGTGACGGGACATATTCGAGACTAGTCGCCGATGTCGATTATGGCACCCGCTAAGCCATCCTAAGAGTCAAAGTGCGAGCTGAATGAATGACAACTTCCGGGCAACGATATGATCCAAGTCGATGACCGAAATATCGGCGGGTGCTGACGCGATGAAGTCAGCGCGGATTGTCCGCTTCCCCGTCCGCGTCACCTGACTCCGGACAGTCCACACCTCGCCCACATGCCGACTAATGTGCATCGGTGGGTGACGTCATTCCGCGCGGCGGACGGCAGAGCGGTACCATCACGAGCGCCGCTACGAACACATAAGCCATCAGACGGAACACATCGTCAAACGCGAGCGTGAGTGCTTCACGGCCCACTACCTGCTTCATCAGCGCTTCCGCCATAAGCTGGGCATGATCAAGATCGGGCGTGAGCCGCCCCAATTGCCGGGATAGGCCGGTCAGCACGTCCTGCGCGGCTTGTGGCGATCTGCCCAGTGCCTCGCTGAGCCGCAGCGCGTGCAGCCGCGTCATATCCTGGAGCCAGGTGTTGACCACGGCGATGCCAATGGCGCCGCCCAGATTGCGCATCAGGTTGAAGAGACCGGAGGCGTAGCGCAGCTCGGGGCCTTCAAAGCTGCCGAGCGCAAGGCCTACCGAAGGCACGATGCACAGCATGATCGCGAAGCTGCGCACGACCTGCGGCCAGAACAGTGCTGAAAATCCCCAGTCGGGCGTCATGAAGCTGAACAGATATAGGCCCGTAGCAAAAAGGCTGAGCCCGAAGGTGATGATAATGCGCGGATCGACGCGCTGGGAAAGCGCGGCGGCGAGCGGCACCCCCAGGAGCTGCGCGATCCCGGAGATGAACACCGTCGTTCCGATCTCAGAAGCATTATATCCTCGCACCTGGCCGAGGAAAACCGGCACGAGATAGGTGCCGGCGTAGATCCCGAACCCGATCACCAGATTGAAGACGCAGGCGATCGCGAAGGTCGGCTTGCGAAATGGGCTCAGCCGGACGATCGGCCCCTCGGACCGGAACGAGCGCTCGAGGAACAGGCCGAATGCCACCAGCGAAAGCCACGCCGCCAATGCAATGGCGGGATCGCCGAACCAATCGTTGCGCGGCCCTTCCTCCAGCACATATTCGAGCCCGGCGAGAAATACGGCCATCGAAGCGAGGTGCACCCAATCGATCCGGCGCAGCATTTCGACGTTGGGG
>Ga0068856_100005870_pt1 | contig 12107 bp, 11 predicted proteins | sample KBSCornC62_FD_66595 | JGI IMG/M metagenome (GOLD analysis project Ga0068856, IMG submission 66595) | Corn rhizosphere microbial communities from Kellogg Biological Station, Michigan, USA - KBS Corn C6-2 | ecosystem: Host-associated > Plants > Roots > Rhizosphere > Soil ...
CCAGGCAGCGGCATCAATACTTCCTTCTCCTACAATCAGCGGCAAGCTGGTTTGTTTTGCGGCATCGGCCCATTTTTGCAAGATCTCGCTTGTCCAACCGCGCCAGGAGTGGAACGAGATTGCGCCAATGTATGGTTTGGCCTGCGGATCATTCATGGCCGGATAAATGAATTTATAAGTTGTAGCGTCGGAGTTATCGCCCAAAAGTATTTTGGTTTTTAATCCTTTTGAAGCAAGGTATGCACCGAGACCTTTAATCAGTTCTTCATGCTCCTCTCCGGTCTGGCGCACATTGATGCCGAGATCCGATTCGTTGAACGAGAAGTAAGTAGCCTCCACACCAAAGTGCGATTTGAGGTAAAGGAGATAATCGGTGATCGATTGATAAATACGTGTCATCACCGATTTGTTCAATGGATTGCCCCATACACCTTCGGGTGTAGGCACCATATTCAGGTTGCCTTCTATGGCCCATTGCGGCGGGAACCATGCGGTCACAATAACCGGGATATTCATCTGGTTCAGTCGTTGAGCCATCAGCATCGCTTTACGCACGCGAATGTTTAATTGTGTTGTATCCTGGTTAGTTGGGTCGACGGTTGTGTCAGGTTGCCAGGCACTCCATGGCATCTCCACACGGCTCCAGGCCACCCGCATGTTTTTGAGGCAGTAGTCAATCACTTCAGGATCAGCCTTGGGATTCTGCAAACGGAAATTGCCACCGAAGCCAGCGAACAAGCGGCCCTGGGTTGATGCGTCCAGTTTTAATTCAGCAGGCGAATTATCGATATCGCCGTTTACTTTGATCTCGAGCGTTTCGCGAAATACATCGCCGTTGGCAATACTTCCAAGATGGATCGGGTAATAGAAACTGATCAAATCGTCATTTTTCCCAGGTTTCTGTCTAAAAATGATTTGGGTTGATGAGTCGGTTTTGATCTCGAAACGTTGTTTGGGTGCAACAAAGCTTAATATTGAAGCCGCCTGAGTGTGGTCACCATTCGCCAACTGGGTTTGGTTAAAAGATTGCTCACTACTCTTATCAGCCTTAAATTGGCTATTGCCGAAGATCGCTTTTGGAAGCGCCACGTTAAAATATATTCCCTCCAGCGTAGTGTCCTTATGTGAGGAAACCATCACCGTCACTTTGATTGCCCCTTTGCTAATATCTGTTACAGTTTCGGTAAAATGGAGGCTATCAATTTGGGTGTTCACGGTTTCTTCATCCCCATTGCGCTCAAATGTTGGTCTTTGTTTTTCTTTGGCCGTATAGGATATTTTATCCCAGCCTTTTCCTGCAACAACAATCCGGGTGTTAAAAGGCATCAACTGGCCCTTGATACGAATGCCTTCCAGGTTGCCATAAGGTTTGAGCTCGGCCTGAGCAAATATGTGCTGAAATGGAGCTGCAAAAAGGCAAGCGATAAGCACAATTTTGAACCAGAACTGCTGTTTAATGATCATAACGAGTATATAATTGGCGACACGGAACTGCCCGTAAAGTGTCTGGTGAACACAATATTAATCAATCAAAAATAATAGCCGGTACGATATTAAGCTAGTACTATTTTGGCAAAATAGGAGAGCGATAATACGGCGGACTAACTTTTGGCTAAAGCCGTTCAGAATATTATCTGCACCCTGAAGATGTTCGAGTGGGCGCCTTTGTCATAAGTGTAGGTAAACTCATCCGATGAGCGGGTAATGATGAGTATGCCAAAATGCTCCATTACCTGTTCAACGGGCAGGAAGTCGTCAAATGAAGCTTCTTCGCTGGCGAAGCGTATGTGGTTGTCGCTCTCCCAAATGGCATAGAGCGAGTTGAGCATATCGGCGCTGATGAGCTTTTTGTTGTCATCAAACTGTTCGGTCGAATGCTGCCGTGAATTAATGAGATATAGCGGCTGTCCGTTATCTGTCTTCCGAATCACCATCGAATCGGGATAGGGCTCTATATCGAACAAGGTATGCCCGTTACCGGCGTGCTTAATGCCATTGGTGAGTAACTCGGTGATAATAACCTTGCTTCTGAACATGATGTCATCGGCATCTGCCTGCGGAGGTATTATGCCCGATATATAATCGAGCATATACTGCAGCGAACTCACCAGTTTTCCGGCGCTGTTATCGAACTCGAAAGCCAGCTTTTCGGCGCTGTTTTGCATCAGAACTTGTTTACAGCAAACTGTGCTTCTTCGGGGTAATTATAGATTTTAAAGACCTTATCGAGACGGATCAGCTTGATCAGGTCGCGGATGTCGGTCCTCAAGCCAACCAGTACAATATCCAATTTAAGGCTCAACGCATATTTAAGCGCGCTTACAAGGGCGCCAAGGAATGCGCTGTCGACATATTTCAGTTCTTCCAGGTCGAGGATGACGATTTTTTTGTGCTCGTCGAGCAGCTTCACCAGTTCAGCTTTAAATTCGTCCGAATTGCTCAGGTTGGCTTCGGTGATGGTTACTTCGCCGACTACAAACTTTGGCCCTTCGTTGCTTATTTTGATCATAGTATAGTGTGTATGTTATTGTTTAGTAATGTTAATGATGCTGCAATCGTCGACTAAAGCGGGCGACAGATTTTGAAGCAGTTGATTTCTTATCTGCTTAAAGTTAAGACCTTCCGCTATCATACCCTGCAATTTATTTTTAAACAAATTGTAATCGGTCTTTTTCTCGCCGTTATCCTCGTAATCGATCAGACCATCAGTGAAGATAAATAGCTGGTCGTTTGCTTTTAGCTCGATCCGTTCTTCGGTATAACCGCCGTCGGGAAACAGGCCCAAAAGTAAACCGGAAGATTCTACCTGTTCCAATGTGCCAGTGCAGCCTTTATAATGCAGCATCGGCAAATCGCCGGCGCCGGAGTAAGTAACTACTTGTTCCTGCTTATCGATCATCACAAGAGACATAGTTGAAAGAATATCCTTTAGTGCATTATCATAACAGATAACGCTGTTTACCTTTTGCAGGATTTCAGCCGTCGAAAAATCGCGGTTCATGATGCCGAAACGGATAGCGGCGCGGATATAACTCAGGAAGCTGAAGGTAAAAAACCAGGCTACCCACTTTTTGCCCATCACGTCGCCCAACACTACGTAGCTGTAGCGGTCGTCCACCTCGATGAAGTCGATAAAGTCGCCACCGGGAACATCCTGGTATGCCTGGTGCCAGAAATCAACATCATAGCCTTCCACAACCGGCGCCACTTTAGGCACCGTGCGGATATTAAGTGCAAGGGCAGCCTTTTTAATCTCGAGTACCGAAAGCTCACGTTGTTTTTGAACAGTGTCGATCAGGTTACCAATCTTGGAAACAATCACATTGACTGGCGTCTCTTTAACAACATAGTCGACGGCCTGCAAGTCGAGGCCTTCGGCCATCAGATCCTTGTCGGTAATGTAACTCAGGAAAACAAAAGGGATATCCTTAAAATCGGGGGCATTAATAAGATACTTCCTAAACTCGATACCATTCATTTCGGGCATTTCATAGTCCGAAAGAATGGCATCAGGAATGTTCAGATTCAAATAATCGATGGCATCGCTTGCCGATATGCAAGAGGCACATTCAAAACCTGCTTTAGTAAATGCGTGCGATAATATTTTGAGGAATAAGGCATTGTCGTCGACTAATAATACCTTTTTTGCATTTGGACTAGACATAACTTATTCCGGCAGATAGATTAGAGTGCAAAGCGTACTGCAATATAAGCGCCTGAAACAAGCATAGCCGATGCGATAATATACCTGATAGTATTATCATGCGAGGCCGGCGGGGTCAACACCAAAACAACAGCGGCAACACACATGGCGGCACCTACAACACCGCCAATCAGTCTTGGCAAGCGTATCCGACCGAGGTAGCGCTTGGAAATTTTATTATCCAGTTGATGCTGTGCCAGCAGCGTATCGAACTCGTCCAGCAGATCGGTCCGCGACGTTGCAGGACGTTCGTCGGTTTTCTGGAAAGGTTCCAGGTCCTGTTCTATCGTCTTATTTTTTGGCATACTTCAAAACTTTTTAAAGTTCACAATTTTTTTATAGTCTAACTATTACGTTTGGTTTCAGTCAAGGTTACGCGGTAAATCAATTAATCATAGAACCACCCTAATATCCAGAACCTTTTACCATCGTAGTATAATTCGATACTATTTATCCCCTGGCCAATTACTTTGCCACCTTCTTCATGCCTTTCTTCGTAAGCGCTCCACACGTGGTAAATATTACGGATGTTGCGCACCTGGCGGGAGGTTTCATGCTCATAAAATCCGTCTTTCTCCATGTAGGCGTCGGATTCGCGGTGGTATTCTTTCAATGTGGTATAATGCAAAACGGGTGTACCTTTTGCATCAATACCCGCCGATCCAACGCGTACTCCTGGAATATGGAGGAGGCTGTCACGTTCGAAGATTACCTTAGTGCCCTTCTTCACGCTTACCACGTCATAGTAGGCTTTGATGATACCATCCAGGGTGCCTACGTCGTCATTGTACTTGGTGTAAACGTGTTCCTGTTGTGCATAAGTTTTGTTGCTTAGTGCCGTGATTATCAGGCATGCCAACAACATCATGGTTAGCTTTTTGAAGCTTGTCATAATAGTAAAGAATCTCAATTTTTTTTAAAGCGCTAGTTAATTATCTCTCCGGCACAAATCTCAGGTAACGGCTTTATGTAGTTCAGTTTCTTGTGTTTGTAGCGTGTTTTACGTAACTGATTTTAAAATGTTAAGGGATTTTTCACATTTTCCTTAAAAATATCGGCAAAAGCTTATGTGCGCGGCCACCATGAATTTTGATAAATTTGCCGCAAAACAAAGATGTATGTATAGAACCCTGATTGTTGTTGCCATTTTGGCGATTTTGTTTAGTTCGTGCAGTAAAAAAGAAGTGAAACAGGGTAAGATTATTTATACCATCGAATACGAGTTGCCCGACAGCCTAACCCGCTATGCAGCTTATCTGCCCAAGCAGGCCATAGTTTATTTTAAAGGCGATTCGACAGTAAGCATACAGCAGGCCGGTGATGAGGCTACTACCGTTATTACCGATAAACCCACTGATTTTATGCGGGTATTACTCCGGTCATCAAACAGCAAATATGAGATTGATTACAATAGGGCTCAGCAGCCTGAGCTATTACCTGCGACTTCCGGCTACACCTACGAGCCGACCGCAGATACGATGACCATCGCAGGCTACAAAGCAAAAAAATATCAATTGACCGATAAGGCGACAGGCTTAACATCCGAGGCCTGGTTCACTAAACAGCTTTCCATCGTGCCCAATTACCTGACTACGGTTTTCGATACAACCTATGGCGCCCCCCTTACTTTCACGACGCGCCAGAACGATATGCCAGTTAAAACCACTTTAAAAGAAATTAGGTTTGAGCCCGTACCCGACGGCATCTTTTCTACACCAAAAGGATATCAAAAGATGACACCCGATCAGTTTAAGAATATGCCTTTAGGGAATTGAGATGACCAGGCTAAGGGTAAAATATTTTCTGCTTACCTGTGTCATTGTTGTGCTGGGGTTACTCTCTCGCAAAATCACGGTTGTTCCTTTATGGATAGGCGATGTGCTGTGGGCAACGATGATCTATTTTATATTGCGATTCTTTTATCCTCGTTCATCCATACAAAAGATCACGCTCATCAGCATCATCATCAGCTATGCGATCGAATTCAGTCAGCTTTATAAGGCGCCCTGGATCGATAATATGCGCGACACTTTTTTCGGCCGGATGATATTGGGCGAAACATTTTTCTGGGGCGACCTGGTTTCATATACTGCCGGCATCCTGATTGGCATCGCAATCGATCGTATTCTTTTTAAACAATATCTTTTAAAGCGCTGATTTCCAGATATAGTTTTCAATTTCAGCGTTACGGATTGGTTTAAAAAACCACTTTAAAACGCTCTGTATAACCTTTTTGAGGTCAAAACCGTACTAAGTGTTCTAAATACAATTATCCCAACTATAACCCCTATTCCCGGACAATGGCCGATACTAATATTCGTTTACTGGCGGTAGAGCGTTTTAAAACCCTCGAGCTGGAAACAGACACCGAATTCAGGGAGCTTGTACAACTGGCTTCCGAAATATGTGATACGCCCATTGCCCTGCTTTCATTAATTGATAAAGACACTCAATGGCTGAAAGTAAAAATGGGGACCGATGTGCGGGAGCTGCCGCGCGAAATCTCTTTTTGCACACATACCATACTTGACGATGATCTGCTTATCGTTCGTGATGCCACGAAGGATGAACGCTTTGCCAATAACCCGATCGTTACAGGCGAATTAGGGATCCGATTTTATGCCGGAGCTCCGCTCATTACCAGTGATGGACTAAAGATTGGCGGATTATGCGTGATCGATACCAAGCCTAATGATCTGACCCACCATCAGCAATTGATGCTGAAGATGCTCTCGAAACAGGCCATCGACCTGATGGAATACCGTATCAGCAAGGAGTTGCTCGAGAAAAACAGGAAAGAGCTGGATAAACAGAAAAAAGTGATTAAAAATGCCGAAATTACTTTACGTTCATTTTTCGAAAGCGCGCCCAACTTTCACGTGCTTTTGGGTCGAAGCGGCGAAGTGCTCGATTTTAATAAGGTAGCTTATAATTTTATTAAGAAGGTGCACAATGCCGATCTGCAGCGCGGTAGCATGCTGGTAAAATTCCTCGCGCCCGATTTTGTGAGCAAATTCATTGCCGGTTTTAACCAGGCGGTTAAAGGCGAAAAGGTTTTTGAAGAAGGTTCTACCGATTATGGGGCGCACGGCATAATTTATTGGGAAGCATCCTTTGAAACGGCACGGGACACAAACAATGACATTATAGGTATCTCCTACATCATTCGTGACGTTACAGATCGCAAAACCAGGGAGCACAAAATACTGGCCCAAAACCAATCGTTATTGAAAATTGCCCATATGCAGGCCCATGAATTCAGAGCCCCGTTAACTACCATCAATGGCATGATGGACCTGATCAAAGCCGAAGACTACCAGGCGCCAAGGGAATATTTCGAACTACTTGAGAATGCGGTAAAGAACCTCGATAGCAAGATACGGGAGGTGGTTGATAACGTGGATAATATTGTACTGGTAGGAACTGAGGTTTACCAGGCAAAGTAGAAGTTCTGCCGCTATTCTTTTCGACTTCTTTTTTCATAAATAGTAGACATTGCAATACCGAGCGCAACGCCAATGCCGGCGCCGACGGCGATACTGTTAAGCGCAACACCTATAGCCATACCGATAGCAATACCTAAGGGGAATATATAGAAAGGTCTTCTTCTCATATTGTGAGCTGAAAGCAGAAGGCGGAAAGCCAAAAGCTTTGGTTTAAAGGTAATTAATTTTAGTTGGCAACTTCTTTTAAATTTCCGGCCACCGATCTCCTGCGATAGTAATAGTTCGCCAGTTCGGCAATTAACAGATTTGGCAGCCAGCTCGCAAAAGCGATAATCAGGTAGTTATTCTCGAATGCAACACCGGGACCTAAGACTGTCAGCATCAAAATATAAAATCGCAACGTAACCGCGGCAAAGGCCAGAGCATAGCTTCTGCGCATCATCATGATATGCTGATCGATCTTGCGGTTTTTCACGTACAGCCAGGCCGATAAAGTGAAAATAATCCACAAAGTATTTTGCAGCAGGAACGAAATGAAAACACCCGTTCCGCGATGGATGAAAAATGTCATGACATAAGCGCCCGGCGCGGCGAAAACCAATACGCCGAAAACATATATTTTACCCAGTATTCTATGCCATGATTTGTAATTCTGGACCTTTTTCGAAAACTGGAAGAAACCCGCTATCAGGATGGTAGAGGCGCCGAAAATATGTGCGTAAAAGGCCGGCAGGTAAAAGCCGGTCCTTACCGCAAATTGCTTTAGTTTCAGAAAAGCCACATCGGGTTTGAAACTTAGGTACTGCAGCGTGCCCAGGCACAGGATCAGCACCAGGATAAAGGCCAAATAAGTTAATATCTTCCACGCTACTTTCATTTAGCTGCTAAGATAGATGTTTTGGCGCCTTTCAGTTTTTGGGTGATCCAATTGATGTTGTATTTATCGACATCAGTTAGGGAATCGTCAACGCTGACCTTACCTGGTATGGGTTTGCCATCCTTATTACAATAGGCGGGCATGTCTTCAAATACGTGCTGCCAGCGCGTATCCTTAAACCGGTAACCATACTCAGCATATATTTCATTTTTAATATACAGCAACAAATCGGGCGTTATACGATTGATTTTTATATCCTTGTCCGCAGCGACCCTGCCTATTGACAGCTCATAACAACCATTGAGATAGGAGTCGTCCATTTTCCTGTATTTGGTAAAGCCAAAATACCGTTCGTTGGGCAATTCTTCCAACTTGCCTCCTCTCATAATCAAATAATGATAATAAGTACCGCCTACAAGTACTTTGGCCGGATCATACATATCGGCATATATCACCGCACCGGTCTTTACTTCGTACATACTATCGTTAAGTACCCTGATATTGTTAACATCGCAACCTATCGCCGTCGATTCACCAAAGTCCCGTTGGCGTCTGTAATCTGTTTCGAAATTGTAGCTATAAACCTTATTCTTTTTCTTATCCAGGATAACCAGATTTTTTCCATTATACATCTGGCCCCGACCCGATATGAAAAGCTCTTCTATCGAATAAAATAATACAGAGAGCCAGTTATTGCTCAAATTCACTGTATTGGTATAGCCTATATTGTATTCTTGGGTAAAGTCCTCAGAATAGTCGCCAACTTTGCGGAAAGGGTTTTTGAATTCCATCAACCTGCCCGTCATACCAAGGTCGACCAAGTAAGAAGGCGGCAAATAGATAGCGCTGTACTCGTCCCGCGAATTGTATTCCATGGGAACAGCGAATGCCCTATTATGAACATTGAGATCGCGGCCGATATCTTTGATTTTAGGAAAGAAATTGGCAACCTTCAGATCAACCTTGTCCGAAACGGTCATATCTTTTTGCAGATAATAGTAGTCATTTCCATTCCGCAAAACAGCCAGTGCGGCATTATCTTTTATCAGGATTATCTGATCATAATTAACAGGCAATACATTTTTCCCATTCAGGTCAAAAAGGCCTTTTTTCCCATCTTTTTCAACTTCAACCATGCCGGGGAAAAGATCATTGATGGTATGGATCATCGTATATTGCGCGGGGATCACCTCTTTAAGGTCTGGACCAACAAGACCCATTTTATAAGGTTTTTTGGGAGAATTCCTGTAACGGGGATAGAAGTTCTGCTCCAGGTCCCATTGGCCATTCACAACATAATAGTACGTGTTGTCGCCCATGTGTGCGAACCATATGACCGTATCATATTTTGCCTTAAGCGATTTAGCAGTTGCAAATGCTTTCATCGTCGTTTCGCCATACCTCTCCGTGTCAGGCCGAAAGATATTCATCGAGGGGAAACGACGAAAGTTCATGTAGTCCACAGCCATCTGGCTTGCATCGACCTGGACGATCTTGTAGTTATCTCCCGATACCCGGCGCATTCTGACCTTTAATACAGATCTCGATCCATCATATGTGCCGGTAAAAACGACAGGGATTACAGCCTCGGCCAGTTCGTCATTTGCTATTTTAACAGTTGCACTGTCTGCAATAAGGTTAACCTTAGTCAAAGACAATACATCGCCTATGGGCGGCACCTTATTGGTCAGTATTCCAACTATCCTAGTTAGGGCCTCCGGCTTCCGATCCAGGTCAAAGCAGGCCCGTATCTCGTCGCTTTTTCCCGCCTTTACCTTTTTATTAAAGGCAACCAAAAAGCGATGTACACTGGTTTTATCGGGCCTTGAAGCGTTGGCAGCTCTTACAAAGAAGAACACGACCACAGCCACGGCCGCGATGCCCAAAGTAACAAGCAAAGATTTTGTTTTCATGATACTGAGATTCAGGTAAATAGAAAACGGTTTTCTTGTTCGCTTAGTGTACTGTAATATATGCCGAAATCCTCATTTGGCGGCAAGAGTATTGCCTTTAACGCCCTTGAGCTTTTGGGTTATCCAATTGATGTTGTATTTGTCGATGTCGGTTAGGGAATCGTCGACGCTGGCATGTTTATCTTTATCTTCATAACCGAATTCATATTCAAACTCCCTGGCCCATTTGGCAGTTTTGAATCTGAATCCATAAGATGCGTATATTTCATTTTTCATATATTCCAAAAGTTCTGGCGTTATGTGATCAGTGGATTTACCGTTCAATACATAACAGCCATCGAGGTATGTATCGTCCATTTTCACAAATTCGGTGAAGCCAAATAGCCGATTACTGGCAATAGCTTCCAGTTTCCCTTTAACCATATGCAAATAATTGTACCTAGGCACTTCATCAACCATGACCCCATTATGCTTTTCCCCGACGATGGTTGTAGCCTTGAGTTCGTACAAAGTATCATTGAGCTGCCGCAAAACATTATCGTTACAAAAACCAGAGAATTCCCCGCCGCCGTCCCGGGCCGGGAAGTAGGCTTGGGCATCATAGGTAGTTATTTTGTTCGACTTTTTATCTATTACCAATATGTCTTTTGATTGATACAGGCCCGACCGGCCTCCCAGGTAGTTATCAACAATGGAATAAACAGCGGTCTCAAACCAATTATTACCATCCGCTTTGTACCCATTGAAATTTACTTTATAATATTCACTCCCTTCTCCATCGCCATCGTTATCATCGCTAATGATAGGTTTTCTCAAGTGATTGGGCAGTTCGATGTATTTGGGTAGTATTCCCAAGTCAACCATATACGATGGACTAACTATAAGCGAGGTGTAGTTTTCGCGGTCATTATATTCCATTAAATCGTCCGATTCTGTGTCTTTTAATGTAAACGAGCTGCCAAAGTTCTTTACCTTTTTTAATTCTTCACCTATTTTAAAATCGGTAAGCTTATCTGAAAGAGTAAAATCTTTTTTCAGATAGAAATAATCATCATCCTTTCGCAACAACGCCAGATTTAAATCATCTTCCAGCGGAAATATCTGCTGATATTCTACCGGCACAACATTTTTGCCATCAGTATCATAGAACCCGCGCTTGTCGCCGTCTTCAACTTCAATTAAACCCTCTATAGCGCCGCTGATATTATGGACCAGGTCATACTTAACAGGAATAATCTCTTTTAATTCCGGATTAACCAACCCCATTTTATAACGGTCAGCTTTCTTAACGGAATCATCATAAGCGTATTCCCGGTATTTGCCCTTTACAACGTAATAATAGGTTTTACCGCTTACGTGCTGAAAATATACTACGGAATCATACCTAGACATCAGACTTTTGGCCGTTTTAAATGATGCTAACGTTATGGAGCTAAAGATATCCTCATCTCTCAGACCTTTCATCTTCACTTTCTTTTCATAGGCTATTATATCCCCAAAAAGGGTGCGTGCGTCTATCTGAACTATCTTATATATATTGGAACTCGAATGACGTATCTTTAATACGAGAGCGGATTGTAAGCCGGGAATACTATCATGTGTGAAATAAACCGGAATAACTGCCTGTGCCAATTCGTTGTTAAGGATGTTTATTTTAGTTTTTCCTGCATCAAGGCTTATTCTAAAAACTGGGTCAGATTTGCCACCGCCACCAGCTTTACCAGAGAAAATATTAACCAAGCGAACTATAAGCTTTTGGTGCTGATTAGTTTCGAAGCAAGCACTAACCGAATCAACTTGACCAGCCGCGAGGCTTTCAGTAAAATGATTTATAAACTGGGCAACATCCGCTTTTTGAGGCTTATTGAGATATCGCCCCCTTACAAAGAAAAATCCGATTGCAAGCACCGCAACGATGCCTAATGTGATAAGTACAGGTTTCTTTTTCATGCGATGAAGATAACAATTATCGCATAATAAAACCCGCCTGACGCTTACAGCAGTCCGGCAAAAAACTTAAGCGAAGCGATGATATGTTCAGACCAGTATGCCCACTCGTGTCCGCCCGAATATTCCTCATACATATGCGGAATACCTTCGCGGTCCATCTTCTGGTGCAGATCCCGGTTATATTTGATCAGTAGATCGCTGCTGCCGCAATCGAAACG